>Ga0070731_10001552_pt1 | contig 23596 bp, 29 predicted proteins | sample Coa_R1_2_FD_66448 | JGI IMG/M metagenome (GOLD analysis project Ga0070731, IMG submission 66448) | Surface soil microbial communities from Centralia Pennsylvania, which are recovering from an underground coalmine fire - Coalmine... | ecosystem: Environmental > Terrestrial > Soil > Unclassified ... | reverse complement strand
GTCCGGCTCGAGCTTCGCGACCGAGCCGACGACGACGTCGGCTTCGGCGGTCGCGTCGCCGGGCGGATAGTGCGCGTTCGGGACCGCGATGCAGCGCATGCCGGCCGCCTTCGCAGCGCGGATGCCGTTGCGCGAGTCCTCGATCGCCGCGCAACGTGACGCGTCGATGCCCAGGCGCCGCGCCGCCTCCAGGTACACGTCCGGGGCCGGCTTGCCTCGCGGCACCTCCTCGGACGAGACGGTCGCGCGGAAGCAGTCTGCGATCCCGCCGGCGGCGAGCACCGTCTCGATCACCTCGCGGTTCGAGGACGAGGCGAGCGCGAGCGGCCAGCGCGCCGCCAGGCGGCGCACCGCGTCGAGCGCGCCCGGAATCCACGGCGGCGAGCCGGCGTAGCGGGCGAGCAGCCGCTCGACGACCTCGCGATTGATCTCCTCCGGACTCTCCGGGAGCCCGACGACGTCGTGCATGTACCGCGACCACTCGACCGAGCTCATCCCCATCATGTCGCGCTGCGACCGCTCGGTGTAGCGTCCGCCCCGCTCGCGCGCGAGGCCTTCGCGCACCTCGTCCCAGACCTGCTCGGAGTCGATCAGCACACCGTCAAGATCGAAGACGACGGCGTCGATCACAGCTGCGAGTAGCTCCGGTTCATGTGCACGAGCGACGAGGCCGCACGTCCGTGCTCGAGGCTCTGGATCTCGCCGACGAAGAACGCGTGGTCGCCGGCCGCGACCACGTCGACTGTGCGCGCCGTCAGCCAGCCGATCGCGTCGGCGATCAGCCGCGGGTCGTCCTCGCGAACCGGGATGCCGTCCCAGAGCGCGATCGGCGGCACGCTGCGGGCGAAGTGCTGCGCGAGGTAGTCCTGGTCGCCCGCGAGGATCGACGCGCTCCATTCGCCGGCGTCCTGCAGCACCTCGTACAGCGACGCCTCGCGCGCGATCGAGACCCCGACGAGCGGCGGCCGCAACGAGAGCGAGATGAGCGTCGACACCGTCAGGCCGGCACGGCGGCCTTCGACCTCTGCGACCACGATCGAGACCCCGGAAGGCCAGCGGCGAAAAAGCGCGCGTTGATCAGAACCGTCCTCGAGCACGGCGCGAGGCTACATTCGCCGGCTAGCAGCCGCCGGGACCGCTCGAACGATTCGGCGCGCGCCGCCGGCTCCGTCGCAAGCGCCGCGCGAGCGGCGGGTTCTCAGGCGGCAGCCACCGCGGACCTCAGGCCTTTCTGGGTTGGCGCCGCTGTCATGATCCGCTTTGCGCTCGTGCGGTTCGCGAGGGTGTCGCCGCGAGAAACCCGCCGCGTTGTCGGAGCCGCGAGCTAGGGCCGCAGTGGGGTGTCGGCGAATCGGGGTCGACGAGGCTGGTGCGCTGCCGCCGCGATTAGCGGATCACCTTGATCTCGCCCGTATTCGACGCGAAGTTATCGGTCGAGGCAACGCCGACGATGTAGATACCGGGATGCTTGAACGTCACCCGCATGACAGCCGTACCGCCATCCGGACCCATCGACCTCGAGCTCACTCCGTTCAGCACCAAGGTGCGGTTGCCGTTAGTGAGGTTTCTGATCACGAAAATCACGGGCCCCACGTTCAGAGGGTTTTCTGAGAAGAAGGCCTTTATGAGAGTTGAAGCTCCTCCGCCGGGCGAGGTCTCAGGCGCCTGCCTGATCGTCACATTGACCTTCAGGATTGTCCGCGGTTTCGTCCGATCGGCGGTCGATTCCGTAGCTCCGGCCGAGGCAGCGCTGAACGCGGCAAGGACGCACGTAATGGCCAGCGCCGCAGAACGACGGCCCATCGGATGACGCCGCGAAATACAGCTCATATTCGTCCCCTCACGCGGAATATAGCGGCCTGACATCGTTCCCAAGGACGTCTTGTCGCGTCGCGCGAGTCTGCTTCCAGGTCGCGCACGGCGAACGCTGCCGGATGAATGGGGCCGACGCCGACCGCCCTCTATAACCTCGGCATCAAGGGGCGCCCGGCCACGGGAACGACCTCGTCACGAGCACGCTGGCGTTGACGTCGGGCCCGGGCCCGGGCTCGGGCTGGCTAGATCTGCGCGCAGGCTTCGAAGCTGACCGGGTTCGCGGAGGACGAGGAGCATTAGCCGCTCCGCGGGAGATCAATAAATACTCACTGCGACCGGCTTACCGACGGGCTTCTTGTGGAAGAGCTCCTCGATTACGAATGCGCCGCGGAAGTAGAAGTTGCCGAAGAGCGATCCGTGGCGGCCCGGAGCTACGGGGTTCCCCGATGCGAACGTCTGCTTGGGACCATAAGGATTCTCTTGACTGGAGTTCGTGAAGCGAATGGCTGGAATGTAGGTTCTCGTGCCCTTGTTCAAGAAGTCAAACTGAATCAGCACACCGCGCGGGAATCGCGCCGAGTGGCCGTTCGGGCTCACATACTTGCGCGAGCCTCGGTGGGGAATGATCACGACCTGCGAGTCCGTGATCTCGAGATGGAGCGCGTAGACCGAGCCGGGTGCCGTCGTCGCGGATGCCCCGTTCGCAAACGCCGCCAGCGAAGTTGCAAGAAACGCGAAGAAAGCGAAGGTAGCTAGGGCCCGCACGGAGCTTCTGTCACGCTGGCTGCGATCAGGTGCCATCGTCGTAAGTCGTCGCCGGGCAATCGTAGCTTGGTTCAAACCTGATCGCGAAGAGGGCGCGACCCGGAGAGGGCCACCGGTCGAGACCGGCAGCCCTCTCGTACGGATGACTTGGCGAGCCGGCTATGGCAGCGCGTACGCGCTGACGTCAGGACCCGCTGTTGAGAAATGCGAGAACGAGACGATGTACTGCTTGCCGCCGGCCATGTACGTCGTGATCCTCGGGATGATCGGGATCGTTTGCCCGTTCACCAGCACCGGGATTTGCCACAGCAGGTTGCCGGTGTTCTCATCGAAGGCCTGGATCATTCCCTCGCCGGTTGGCGCACTCGGTGTCGACACGGTCCGTCCGATCAGGGCGAGACCGCTTGCGGTGATCGTTACCTGGCTCGAGCATGGGGCTGCGTTCCCCTTCGCGAACCCGCCCGTCGATACCTCATCGTGCTTCCAGAGGACCTTGTTCGTCGCGGGGGTGAATGCCACCAGCCGAGCGATCGACAACGCGTTCGGCGTCGTGGACGACCTGAGCTGGGTCATGTTGCCGAAGCCGTTCGATTTGATCACAGGCTTGACGTCATCCCGCGGCGGCGACTCGAACCCGTTGCTCGACACGTTCGCACAGACGATTTCGATGCCCTTGTTCGGGTCCCAGGCCGCTTCCGGCCATTCGACCCCACCGCCGGCCGTCGGCGCATCGACGACGTACTGCTGGTCTGTGTATGGGGTGAACGGCTGCGTCGCGACGACGTATGGGTTTCCGTCAGGCGCGATCACTCCCTGATAGTCCTGCGGATCCGGCGGCACGTGCGGTATGAGCTCGTCGCCGACCGGGATCGGCTGCGTCGGATACGTGTGCGCGAGTGGCTGCTGCGGCACCGGAGTTTCGATCACACCGATCACCGGCTTGCCGGTATTGGCGTCGAGCACGTAGTTGTAGGCGTCCTTGTTGATGTGATCGATCACGTCGAGCTTCTTGCCGCCCTTTGTGATCGTCTCGACGATCGGCGTCTGCATGCCGTCGTAGTCCCAGATGTCGTGGTGCACCTCTTGGTAGAACCAGACGAACTTGCCGGTCATCACGTTCAGGGCATAGACGCCATCGGTGCCGAGTTCTGCGCCGGGCCCGTTGATCATGCCGTTGAACGGCAGCGGCTGGCCAACGCCGAAATAGACGAGGTTGTTGGTCGCATCGATGGAAGGCGGATCCCATACGGCACCGCCGCCGTAGAACCAGCGCAGCGTCGGCCAGCTGTTCCAACCGTACTGGCTCGGCCTCGAGGGAATGCTGTTGTAGTGCCAAACGATCCTGCCGGTCTGGGCATTGATGGCCACCTCGAGGCACGAGGCGCCGGAGTCGCCGCCGGAGGTACCGAAGACGACGAGGCCCTTGTAGTAGAGCGGCGCGACGTCGATGTTGGCGCCCCCAACGGGATCGACGACCTGTGTCGCCCACACCTGGGCGCCCGTTTGCGCGTTCAGCGCGTACACGTCCCCATAGGCGGTTTCGTAGATCATCCCACCGCCCATTCCGAGCGAGCGCGCAGATCCACCAGACGACGACCCGCCGCCACGGTCAAGCGGTTCCTTCGGGTCGAACTGCCAGAGAATCTGCCCGGTCGTGCCGTTGAGGGCGGTGATTCGCATCCAGCCGTCCTGGACGTAGACCACGCCGTTGTAGACGATCGGACTTTCGTTTGCGCCTCCGGGGGCGAACTGCTCCGGAGTCGCCGGATTCGGAAGATGAACGTCCCAGGCTGCCTTCAGGCTGCTGCCGTTCGAACCGGTGATCTGATTCAACGTCGAGTAACGCCACGACTGGATGTTCCCGTTCTCTTCGATCCAGTTCGCCCCGCCCGGCGCTGACTCCTGAGCAACCGTGAAGTCGGGAATAGCGGCCACCGAACTCGAGCCGCTCCCGGACGCACCGGCCGCTGACAAGAAGACGAAAGCAACCACCGTTGCAAGGACGAGAAACTGCACAGGCCTATTCACACGCACCTCCTCCTGAACAGATGAGGCGCCAGGGCCGCCTCTGCTCCCACTCCAAACGAGACAGAGGCTAGTCCCCATGCGGAGGTCGGTCAAGGTAACGCCGTCTGGTGCGGCCGGTGAACGCGGTTTGTCCACAGCGCGAGGCCTCTGTATTGTCGCCTGCAGAATGGGCGCTGCTAGCAGCCCCTGGGTCACATTTCGCACAAAACGATCGTCCACTGGAGGGGGCAGATGATCAACCGCCTAGTCAAACAACTGAAACGGCACGCGGTCGCCTATGTCGCTGTCTTCGCCCTCTTGGTCGCCCTTGGGGGTTCGTCCTACGCAGCGATCAAGATCCCGCAACTCGGCGCGAGCGGCCAGACGACGAAATCGGGAATTACCTGCGCCGGGTCGTGCCCGGCTACGAAAGTCTTCTGGGCCTACATCGGAGTGAACGGAGGTCCGGGCGCCCTCCCAGGCTCTCCGCCCAACGTCTACCAGACACCTATTGGCGGCGTCCCAGTCCACCTCACGCACCAAGGTCTCGGCGACTGGCTGGTCTACTTCGAGAGCCAGGATCTCACGAACTGTGCACGCTTCGCGAACCTGGTCCACGATCGTGGCTCGGCCACGGTCGCCGGCTTCGACCACCTCAATCCCGATCCTGAGGCAATCCACGTGCTGACGACGGACGCACACGGAAACCCAGCTGATCTCGATTTCGACGTGATCGCGTTTTGCGGCAATTCGACAGGCCTTCAGACCGAGCCCGCTCCGCCCGCAGCGGGAGCCCACTAATCGGTCAGAGGCAGGCGGTGACTGTCTAGCCCTGGTGTGGCAGCCCTTCCCGCGGCGTCGCGGGAGGGGCTGCCAGTGCCGTCTTATGCGCGGCGCGTAGTTGCACGAACGTGTCGCGGGCGAACGTGCTGATCCGGCGTCGCGGCCGCGGCGTCATCCGGCCCGGCGCAATTTCAGATCCGACCTAGTTCGGCTTGCAGCGGCTGTCGCCGAGGGCGGCGATCGCCTGGTTCGCGGCCGCGTCGGCGGTCGCGTTGTACGGGCCGGGCGCGTTGCCCTGCCACATGACGTCCGGGGTCACGCCGGGGCCTTCGACGGTGGCGCGGTACATCGTTCCGGTGCCGGCGGGGTGGGAGCCGTGCGGGTTGACGCTGTAGCAGAAGGCGCCGGTGCCGGTGTGGGTCAGGAAGCTGTTCTCGCGCTTCCAGCCGCTGCCGTACGCCGAGTCGAACGTGTCGACGTAGACGTTGCGGCCGAACGAGTCGAGCGGCTCGCCGCCGAGCGTCGACCGGTAGCCGAACACGCCCGTGCCGTTGTAGGTGAAGGTGCCGAAGAGGTGGTTCCACTGGTGCCACGACCAGTCGGTCGAGACCGTGAGCACCGGCAGCGGGCCCGTCCAGTGCGAGAGGCGAAGCTCCCACACCGACTGGGTCGCACTCGGCGCGACGCCGTAGTCCGGGAGCGCACGCTGCCACGACTGCAGCGCCCAGTAGCTCCCGTCCGGCGCCTTGCACGCGGTGACGAGCCAGGCGAGCGTCGGCCCGTCGTAGGGAGCGCAGCTGCCGTCGAACGAGTCCTGCCAGTAGTTCTTCGCGAACGACGACTTCGCGGCGAGCGCCTTCACGGTCGGCGAGTTCAGGTAGCCGGGCTTGAACCTGATCTGCTTGTACTTCGCCTGCAGCGCGCGGACGCTCGGATCGGCGAGGTAGTACTTGCCCCAGCCGCCGGTGTAGTCGACCTGGAACGCGACCTGCTGGCCCGTCGGGGACGGGGCGACCGCGTTGACGGCACCCCAGACGAGCACGTGCTTCTCGACCCCTCCGGCGCGGTACGACACGAGCGCCTCGCCCTTCGCGTTGACGAGCAGCTTCACGTCGGTCGCGTTGCGGTCGATCAGCTGCGACGCGCCGGCGATCGGGACGAGGGTCGCGGCGCCGACGGCGCCGAGGAGGACCGCGAAGACGAGTGCCCGCCGCATCTGCCCGGGATGTCGGCCGCCGCAAACACGCGGGCGAACCCTCGGACGAGGGAATTACCGCTCGTCGCCGGCGCCGAGCTCGTCGGCGAGAAGCGAGAGCGCGTACAGGCGCCACGCAAGGTCCGGCTCGCCGGCCAGGTACACCGCGGCCTCGCGGACGCGCGGCAGCTCACGCACACGGAGGACGAGCGCGTCGAGCTCGCCGGCGAAGGCGTGCCGGCGCTCCTCCGTGTAGAGCTCGACCGCGAGCGCCTTGACGGCCCGGTCGTCGACGCCAAGCTCGCGGCTCGGGTCGCCGCCGGCCGCGAGCAGCAGCAGCGAGCGGCGCCGGGCCGCGGTGAGCTCGACCTCGAGCAGCACGGCTTGGCCTGCGAGGTAGGCGAGCACCGGCAGCGGGTCGCCGAGCTCGCCGGCCTCGAGCCGGCCGAGCAGGTCGTCGATCACCGCGACGCGGCCGGAGCGTAGGCGAGCCCGACCGGCGCCGCCCGCGCGAGCCACGCCCGCACGGCGAACACGAGGGCCGTCGCGAGCACGGCGCCGCCGAGCACGTCGCTCGGCGTGTGGTTCGCGTTCACGACGAGCATCGGCAGCGTCACGAGCGCCCAGACGACCGCCCCGATCCCGACCCGCCGCCAAAGCGACGCCAGGACGACCGTCACGAGCAGCGCCCGGACGGTGTGCCCGCTCGGGAACGAGTTGTCGAAGCTGTACAGCGGCGCCCGCCCGAAGTGGAGCGACGGGCGCTCGAGCACGCTCTTGCCGAGCAACTCGATCGAGTTCGCGGCGACCCACGCGAACGGCCACGCGAGCGCGGCGCTGCGCGCGCCGCGGCGATAGAGGACGACGCAGGCGGCGGCGAGCACCGCGGTCGAGAAGACCGGCGACGCCGGATAGGTCCAGAAGTCGAAGAACGTATGCAGCGCGCTCCCGAACCTCGGATAGAACTGGATCGCTCCGAGCGCCGAGGACGGCGCGCTCGGCTGGACGTCCACCATCCAGTGGTCGACGGCGTACTGGTCGAGGCCGCTCAGCGCTCCCGACACGACGAGCACGGCGACGACCGCGAATGCCCCGGCCGCGGCGACGGCCGCGGCGAGGTTGAGCCGGAGCCCGCTCACGACTTGGAAGGCGGTTGCCGGAACTGCGCCTCGCGCGCCTCCCGCGCCTCCCGCTCGTCGTTTCGGCGCGCGGCGCGGAAGAAGACCCAGACGATGATCACGCAGAGAATCACCGGCCCGATCGCCGAGGCGAGGACGATCGCGTCGACGCTCGTGCTGGCGAGAATCACGGGCGGCGGCCGCGCGGGAGCCCGATCGTGAGCAGGCGCCGCTCGCGCTCATGGTCGACCTGCAGGGTGGAGTGCTCGATCCCGAACCGCTGCGCGAGCATCAGCTCGAGCTCGCGCCGGATCGCGTGGCAGTCGTCGCCGGGATGCACCAGCACGTGCGCGGAGAGCGCGGGAAAGCCGGACCCGATCTCCCACACGTGCAGGTCGTGCACGCTCGCGACGTGCGGATGCGAGACGAGCGCGGTGCCGATCTCCTCGACGCTCATGCCGCCGGGCGCAGCCTCGAGCAGCACGCGTCCGGAATCGCGCAGCAACCCGTAGGCCGCGCGCAGCATGATCGCTGCGATCGCGAGCGCGGCGATTCCGTCGGCGCGGCGGAAGCCGGTCGCGAGGATGACCGCGCCGGCGACGCCCGTGATCACGAACGCCGCCAGGTCGGTGACGAGGTGCTGGAAGGCCCCCTCGACGTTCAGGCTCGCGCGGTTCGCCCCGGCTACCTCACGCGTCGCGAGCAGGTTGACGACCACACCCGCGGCCGCGACGAGGAGCATCGCGAGCCCGCCCGGCCGCGGCGGCGTCACGAGCCGCTCGATCGCGCCGTAGACGATCAGCCCGGCGAGCACGAGCAGCGTCAGCCCGTTCGCCTGCGCCGAGAGGATCTCCGTCCGCTTGAGCCCGAATGTCAGGTTGCCGCGTCCGGGCGGCCGTGCGACGAGTCGGATCACGACCAGCGAGAGGGCGAGCGCCCCCGCGTCGGTCAGCATGTGCGCGGCGTCCGAGAGCAGTGCGAGCGAGTGCGCGACGATTCCGACCACGATCTCGGCGACCATCAGCGCGACGATCAGGCCGAGCGCGGTCGCGAGCCGGCGCGTGGCGCCGTCCGGCGCGGCGCCGTGCGGGTGGCTGTGTGCGCTCATCGGTCTTCCTTGAGGCTAGCGCTCGTTTCCGCCGCGTCGCGCACGGGTACCTCCGGCGCAGTGAGATCGGCGGCGCTCGCCCTGGCGCTCGTCGCGCTGGCCGCCGCCGGCACGGCCGGCGCGGCCCCGCCTGCGCAGCTGCAGGTGCGCGCGTACGCCGACACCGGGCTCAAGCTGACCGACGTCCTCTGGACCGGCACGCGCTTCCTCTACGTCGAGAACACGACGAACACGGTCTGGGCCGCCGGCCCGAGCGGCGTCGCGCCGCAGCAGTTCGCGTCGATGCCGAACGAGGTCGAGGAGACGCGCTGCCGGCTCTCGCCCGGCACGCACGGCTGGCCGGCCGGCCTGATCTTCTGCCACGCGCCCGACAACACGATCTACAGGCTCAGCTCCGACGGCGCGAGCGTGACCGTGTTCGCGAAGCTCCCCGAGACGGCGACGTCGGACGGCGCGCTTGCGTTCGACACGGTCGGCCGCTTCGGCTACGGGCTCGTCGCCGCGACCGGCCGCTCTGGCAACGCGACGCCGGCCGGAGGAACCGTGTACGTGCTCGACCCGGCGGGGAACGTCAAGACCGTCGCGACCTACCCCGGCCCCGGCGGCGCCGACGAGGTCGCGATCGCGCCGGCGAGCTTCGGCAGCGAGGCGGGCGCCGCGGTGCTGACCGTCGACGCGGGCGGGACGACGGGCTACGTCACCGCGGTCGACGCGCAGGGACACGTGCGCACGATCGCCCGCCTCCCCGACGGCCCGAACCCGATCGTCGCCGTCGCGCCGACCACGCGGACGAAGGGGCTCGTCCCGGCCGGCCTCTACGTGACCGACACGGCCTCGCACAAGGTCTTCTTCGTCTCGGCTGCGCAGCTCGCGCCCGACGCCGGCGACCTCGTCGTCGGCACCGAGATCAAAGGCCAGCTCTGGGTCGTACGGCCGCGCGGCGCTGGGTTCCAGACGCGGCAGCTGCCGACCGACCTGCCCGCGGTCGCCTACAACCTGGAGGGCGCGACCTACCTGCGGTAGCTACTTCAGGCAGGGATGCGCCTTGGTGTTCTTCTCGCCCAGGTCGCAGATCGGCACGTCGTTGAAGGTCCCCGGCTGCTGGTCGAGGTACGGCGTTACGAATCCGAAATGAATCCAGTAACCGCCCTTGGCGCGGATCGGCAAGCGGCCGCTCGCGGTGAAGTCGACGACGAGGTCGACCTGCTTGTTGCCGTGCGAGGCGAGAGTTCGGACGCAGCTGATCCCCCCGAAGCTCGTCCCGCAGTCACCGCCGCGCGCGTCGAGCACGCGCGTCAGCGTCATCCCGTCCGGCAGACCGTAGGCGAAGTAGCGGAAGTTGCTCCTTGGGACCATGTTCTCGACGTCGATTCGATACTTGCCGGTCGCGACGACGTTCATGTTGACGCTGAACGTCTCGAGTTGCGTGCACCAGCCGCCGGCCTGAGGGTGCTGGGCGGCGCACGAAGCGGTCGCGCCCGCGAGGTACTGCTGGGTCGCGCCCCACGCCTGCGGATACTTCGCCTGCGCCGCCACGGGAAGCGCGAGTGCCGCACCGGCGACCGCGACCGCGACGAATGACCGCATCGCCGGAAGCGTACCCCCCAAAACCGCTGCTCGCTCGTGGGCCGGATCGTCGGTCCTGGGTGACTGGTGGCCGATTCGGGGCCGATGCGCTTGCGAGCACCTTGTCGATCTTCAGCCCGAGCCTCTGGAAGGTGTACTGCAGAAGCGACTGAGCGTCCGTCACTCCCTCGCTGGCCGGGATCGGCCCCACGAAGAGGTAGTTCGCCGAGGCATTCGAGCTGGCCGAGCCTTGAGGAGTGTGTCCCGAGTCGGGTCGGGTTCGCGTGCGTTACGCGTCGACCCGTTCCGGCAAAGCAGAAGGCAACGAGACAGGAGGGACGCCATGACAGGTCGTATCGCGACTGCAGGGACCGAGATCGACGCCCCGCGCAGCAAGGTTTGGTCGGCGTTGACGGATCCCGACCAGATCGAGAAGTACATGTTCGGTTCGCGAGTGGAAACCGATTGGGAGCCCGGTAGCCGGATAACCTGGAAGGGCGAGTACGAGGGGAAGAAGTACGAGGACCGGGGCGAGATCCTCGAGGTCGTGCCGGAGCGCCGACTGAAGTTCACCCATTTCAGCCCTTTGAGCGGCGAGAAGGATGCGCCCGAGAACTACCACACGCTCGTGTACGAACTGCAGGAGGACGACGGCAAGACGCAGCTCTCGCTGAGCCAGGACAACAACCCGACCGAGGAGGCCGCAGAGCATTCGCGCGCCAACTGGGAGAAGATGCTCGCAGCGCTGAAGCAGCTGGTCGAGGCGCAGTCATAGCGCAAGCGTCGTGCGTGCGCACGCAGAGCGACCGTGGTCGCCGCCGGCGTGCCGGCGGCATCCAGCTCAGACCTCGAAGCCTGCTGCTTTCAGCTCTGCGATCGCGTGGTCGAGTAGCGCGCCACCCGTGGGAGGCTTCATCGCGCCGATGTACCTGGCGATTGCCGACTTCGTCGCAGGAAGCTTCGCCGCGATCGCCACCAACTGCGCGCCGTACACCTCTTCGGCATGCGAGAGGTCGTCGTTCGCCTTCTCGGCCACCGCCGGCGGGGTAAGAGCCGCAAACGATCTCCCCAGCCTCGTTTCCGTCTCGCCCCAGAGCTTGAATCTCGCCTTGACTTGCGCGGCCGTCGTCGCCTTGGCTTGCACGCTGCCCGCGGCCCCGTTTTCGGCCTTGCTGACTTGGGCATTCGCAGCACGCAACTTCGCGAGATAGGCGGCCTTCGTCAACGGCGTACCGGCGATCGCGACCGGCACCGCAAGTACTGCACCGCACGCCATGGCAGCGAGCATGAGTGCGAACCTCATAGATCGCTCCTCCTCCAAACCGGGCCGTGCACGGCCCACTTCTAACACACCCCCAACCCGGCACGGGTTCTGCGACGCTCCGTCAGAATGCCGCGAGTTGGGGGTCACCTCGTCAGGAAGGGAGAAGGATCATGTCGGTCAAGTGGTTGGGAGCACTCACGGGTGGGCTCGTCGCGCTTGCGCTCGCGAGCGGCGTCGCGCAGGCGGGCGCGGGCACGTCGACGACGGTGCTGAAGTTCTTCAATCCGCCCGGTCAAGTGACCGGCATCGGCGGACTGAACGTGAACTCGAACGCCCCTCCACCGGTCGGATCGAGCATCGCGATCAGGGCTCGGCTCGAGAACATCGGCTCCCAGTTCGGGAAGCCGAACGGCGCCACGGTCGGCCGGGTGCTGCTCCAGTGCACCGTGCTGACCGACTACGCGGTCACCGGCACCGTCGACGGTCTCTGCAACGGCATCGCCCACGTGCCGAACGGGTTCATCACTTTCGTCGGCAACGGCGGCTTCAGCAACGCGAAGGTCAACTACTACGCCGTCACCGGGGGGGTCGGACCGTACGCCAACGACCGCGGTCAGATCATCGTCGTCAACAACAAGGACGGCAGTAGCGATGCGACGGTCACCCTCTCGCCGTAACTCGGTGGGCAGGCAACGCCGCGATGGTCGCGACGCACGTGAAGGCGACGGCGAGCTTCACGCCCGGTGCTAGACCTCAAGCTTCATGCGCTTGCGATCCGCGTCACGTCGTTCCGCGAGACCCCCGACCGGGCGGTGATCGTCGTCGTGCGCGACGGATGATGAAACGTTTCGGCGGGGCTATCTGACGAGCAGGGCGGCTCCAATCGCCCCGCCGTCGTCGCCCAGTTCCGCAGGCCGGACGGGCGGGTCGCGGGTCGGGTTGAAAATGTGGGACCGCATCTTTTCTCGGATGCGTTCGGTCGCACTGGCGCCGAACCGGGTGCCGAGCCCGCCCCCTAAGACGATGCCGTCGACGTCGAGGAGATTGACGACCGAGCCGCAAGCGGCGGCAATGGCGTCGTACGCATCCTCGATCAGCTTCGCCGCCAGCCCGTCGTTCTGCTTGAGCGCGCGTTCCCAGACGCCGCTCGTCAGGCGGTCCCGGTTCGCCTCCCGCATCAGGTCGAACAGCTTCGTGTGTTGTCCGCGTTCGTGGAGATGCCGGGCGCGCGCCTCCATCGCTGCTCTGCCCGCGTATGCCTCGAGACAGCCATGACGGCCGCAAGGACAGAGGCGCCCACGGAGGCGCACCACGGTGTGCCCCAACTCGCCGGCGCTGCCGTTGCCTTCCCATTGCCTGCCGGCGAGCACAACAGACCCCCCGACCCCGGTCCCCCACCAGACGGCGAGAAAGGACGGCAGGTCGCGTCCGGCGCCGAGCTCGAGCTCCGCCGCCGCGGCGACTTCGACATCGTTCGCCACCCGTACCCGGGTCCCGGTCGCCCGAGCCAGTTCGTCGGCTAACGGATACGGATCGTTCCATCCGCCCGCGAGATTCGAGTTGAAGCCGACGGTGCCGGAGGCGGCGTCGACCGCACCGGGCGATCCGACTCCGACTCCCGTCAGGCCACCGACGTCGACTGCCGCGGCGTCGGCGGCCTCCTCGACGGCGCCAGCGATCGCCTCGACGACTGCGGCGGCGCCGCCCTCGGTCGGTGTCGCCCGGCGGGAGCGCCCGCGGACGCCCTGCTCTCCCTCGACGATCAGAACGTCGATCTTCGTGCCGCCCAGGTCGACCCCGGCCCGCATGCGCCGAGCCTACCCCCGGGCCCGCGACCAGCGGCCGCGCGGCTGCGAAGCCTTCCATGCCTGCAGCAACCCCGTAGCGGCCGCTTGCGCGAAACGGCGGCCATCGCCACGCGGCCCAGGGATGTCGGCGACCTGAATGGTGGTCATGGATCTTCGCGGCACTGAACGGCTTCAACCGCTGGCTGGGTCGGCGGAGCGGGCTCCTTTCTCTTTGAGCCATCCGATGACGTTCTCCCGGCGGGTGCCAAGGCCACCGGCCGCGTCCAGCGGGGTGCCATGGGCGTAGTCGGGCTCCCAGTTCAGGTCGGCGCCGGCGGCCAGGAGGCGTTCGGCGGCGCGGCGCTGCCCGCCCGCGCAGGCGTGCCAAAACGCCTGCGACGCCTCCGACGCCGTCGGGCTCGCGGTGTCGAGCAGCTCGTCGAGGCGGTCGAGCAGGCCGAGCGCGCCGGCGTGCCATAGCTTGTCGACTCGGGCGCCGCGGGCGACCAGCAGGCGTGCGACGTGCCAGCAGCCATAGCCGATCGCGTTGTCGAGAGGGGTGCCGATCGACCCGTTCGGAACTTCGATGTCGGCGCCGCCGTCGATGAGCGCCGCGGCGACGTCGACGTCGTCGCTACTGGCCGCCCAGTGCAGCGGCGTCTCCGAACCCGGCTCAGGGTCGCGGTAGTTGGGGTCGGCGCCGGCAGCGACGAGGAGCGCAACGATCTGGGGGCCGTTGCGGAAGTAGCCGGGCCAGTCGGCCACGACGTGAAGCGGCGTGCGGCTCTTGAACCGGCCACCGAGCGGGCCTCGAGCGAGCTCCGGCGTGTCGGCGACGATCCGTTGCACCGCATCGACGTCGCCAGAGTGGATGGCGGCGACGAGGGCGGCAGCCGTTTCGTGATCGGCGGTCACGGCTGGTCGATGTTCGCGCTCTCCGGCAAGCGTGAGAGTCTAGGCCGAGCCGCCAGCTCCACCTGTCGAGGCCACGCCTCGCCCCTGGACGCACTCTTCGCAATCATTCACGGCGCCTTTCGCTAGCTGACGACGTCCTTGACGCGAAGGAGGGGCCACATGCCGAGCATCGGCCAAGAGAACCTCGAGACGCTCATGATCGACTTCTTCGGCGCCCTACGGCGCGGCGATTTCGAAACCGCCGCAGGACTGCTGGATCCTGACGTCAGGTGGCAGGGGTTGCGCGAAGGATGGGTCTGTCACGGTCGCGAGAAGGTGCTCGACACGTTCCGGTCGGGGCGTGAGCGGCGCCGTGAGATCGACGCGCTCGAGTTCATCCGCGGCGGCGACCAAGTGGTCCTGGGAGCACGCGGACCGAACGTCGGCCCGGTCGAAGAGCCGCTCGGCCAGATCTTCAACGTCTTCACACTCCGCGACGGATTGATCGTCCGAATCGACGACTACCGAGGACGGACCGAGGCGCTCGCCGCGGCCGGCGTCACCGACACGGATTGGCGGTAATCATCGGGCGCCAACCCGCTCGACTCCGCCACTCCGAGCGCCCGGCTGCTTCGCAACGCGGCCGACGGTTTCCCCTGGCTAGAAGCCTACGAGCACCTCGCCGGCCGTGACGTACGGCGCTGCGACGTTGAGGTCTGGCAGGTTTTCGGCCAGCCACGCGGCGGCGACGCGACTTGACTCCTCCGCGCCCTCCTGATCCTCGAAGACGCTGATCGTGGACGTCCCCTCGACGAGCTTGAGAAGGTAGTAGGCCTTGAACCCGTTGATGCCGCCGATGAGTTGCCGAATGTCGTCCTCGTGCTCGGCGAGCGTGTCGGCGAGCTCGGAGTTGCCAGTGTAAGCGCGGATGACTGCGTACATCGTCGCTACCTCATTTCGTTTCGTGGCCCCGGCGAAAATCGGAGAACAGCGACTCTAGGCGAGCCAGACATGCCCTGCCCCAGTGCGTACAGACGGGAGCACGGCGGGTGGGCCGAGGTACGCGTCGGACGCCGACGAAGATGTGGCTGCGAAGGCGTTCACTTACCCCGCAACGCGAGCCGGAACGTGAGATAGAGCGCCACGAACACAAGGACGATGCCGACATTGGCTATCAGCCGCTCCCAGAACTGGTGCCTGAAGAACAGGATGTCCACGCCCACCACAACGGCGACCAAAGTAAGCACGTAAAGCGCCACGGCCGGCCGAGCAGCGCGACGCTTCATCGTCTAAACGCCCACGCCACCATCAACGGCAGCTCTTCCTGCCAGAACGTATCGCCGTGCGATCCGACGCGCTCGGTCATCACAACCTCGGCGCCGGCATCACGCAGAGCGGTCGCCCATCGGCTGGCGTTGTCTCGGAAAAACGGCTCCAAGGTGCCCGCGACGAGGTACGTGCGCGGAAGCGAGCTCGGCATAACGCCAGGCGGCTTGTAACCGCCGCCAGGCGAGGCGCAGAGGATCGCGCTGAACAGGTCCGGATGCCGAAGCCCAAGGGCGAGCGCCAGCTCCCCACCCGCCGAGACACCGAACACCGCCGTTCGTTCAGCGGGCATCGCGACTCCGAAACGCGTTCGCACCCAGTCGCGCACGTCCTCGACGAAGAACTGCTCGTGTGCCGCGAACCGCTCTGGCTCAAAGCCCGGTGAGTACTCGTGCAGCCGCAGCGTCTCATCGGACAGCCGATGGACACCGACGATCATCGTCGACGGTAAGTCAGCCGCCTCGAGCGAGGCGCTCCATTTCGAGATCAGCTGACCGTCCCCGGAGAACACAACTGCCTCGGCGGGAGCAGGCGGGACGTACACCGTCACCTGGCGACCACCGTCGTAGTCGAGTCGCTCGCTGATGAGCTCTCCCGCGATCGACGACATCGTCGTTCGGTCTCCTTTCGACGGCCCGGCAGAAGAAGGCGGCTTCGAAGTGGACGTCACAGTGCCGATCGACGAGACAGCTGCGTGATCCACCATTGGCGGATCGACGCTGGACGCCGAATTGCCCGACGGAGCATGATCGATATCAGCTTGCCCGAAGCTGCCGTCAATGGTTGTGAAGCGGGAACTTGCACGCAGCCGCCGCGCGCAGGAATAGCGGCGATTGCTCGTCGATGGTGCTCGGGAAAACAAGGATCACTCCGTCGATGTCGCTGATCACGCCGGTGCCGCCGTCGAATGGGTTGGTCGGGACCGTGGTCTTGGGGTCGGGGAAGTCGGAGACGCCGTGCAGGCGCATGCACTGCGCGACGTTCACCATCTGTGCCAGCGCCTGAGCGGACGGATGCGTCGTCGAGCCGGGCCCCGGGGGGCCGCCGTTGGGCAGGAGCTTCTTGCACTTCGCCTGGGCCGCCCTGAACGCGGGCGATGACGGATCGATTCCAGCGCCTGCGTGGAAAAGAAAACCACCTCCGGCCTCTGGGTCCGGGAAGTTGGGCACGCCGTCGGCGCGCATGCAGCGGGCGTACGCGAGCGCGTCCTGCTGCAATTGCGTCTCGCTCGATGGCGAGCCGGAACCGGCCGCCCCGCCGGAGGCGTTCGTGCTGCTGGCAGCACCGCTCGAGCTCGTCGTCCCGATGCTCGCGATCGACGGCGACTTTGAGCCGCCGCACCCGGCCGCTAACAACGAAAGGCCCGCGAGAACGCCGAGGAACACCGAGCGACGAACTCTCGAGCCGGACATTGGCTCAAAGGCAAGCACGCCGCTCTAAAACGAGCCTAAGTTGAGTACTCCTAGCGAACAGTATGACTCAACGCCTCCGAAAGCGAAGCACACCTCCCTAAAACAGATCTAACGCCAGGCAGCCGTGTCGACTCAGGCGCAATTCGCGCTCGTGGGAGCCAGCGTCTCGCGATCACGCCGAGCGTCGCTCGTCGCGCGGCCGCGCGACGACGGGTGAGTCGTCTGGACAGCGATCGCGGCCGCGGGCATCCTTGATCCCCGTGCGAGAGGTCATCAGCACCGCAGAAGCACCCAGCTCGCCGCTGTTCAGCCAGGCTGTGAAGGCCGGGGCTTACATCTACGTATCGGGCTTGGTCGGCATCGACGTGAGCACCGGCAAGCTCGCCGGCCCGACGATTCAGGAGCAGACACGGCAAGCGCTCAGCAACTGCCAGGCGGTCCTGCAGGCGGCGGGCGCAACGTTGACGGACGTCGTAGAGGTCGGCGTGCTCCTGACTCATCCGACGGACTTCGCGGGCATGAATGAGGAGTACGCAGCCTGGTTTCCGAGCGCGCCGCCGACGCGCTACGTCGCCAAGCTCGGCGTGGAGATTGCCGGCGTCCTCGTCTCAATCCGCATGACCGCGTTCGTCGGCTAGCGCCGCTCAATCCCTTCGTGATGCTCGCTCTTCGAGGCGACACCACGTTCGGCTGCGTCAGTGCTTAGCGATGTCCACTGAGGCCGAACGGCTCGCGGCCAGCGTCGAGCCACGACAACCAAGGTTGACAAGACAACCTGATGTTGTCATATTCCGGTCATGAACGAATCCGAGCTTGCAGCGAACCACGCGGAAACCATCAATCGCATCAAAGAGATTCGAGCAAAGGCGATCGAACACACCATCGCGGCAAGACGCCTGAGCGCCGAGCGCCGTCAGCTCATGCAGAAGCTCATCCGGCAAGGGGTCTCCCAGGCCGAGATCGCGCGCGAGCTGGGCGTTTCCCGGCAAGCGATTCAGAAGATGCTGGCCTGCTAGCGCTGTACCTCCTGTTGCTGTCGCGCCGCCCTCACCGAACGGAAGCAATTGATTCAGGGATCTGGCGGCCTACGTGTCGGGCTGAGCGTCCCCCATCAACGCCTGCGCGTTCCGAGTGATCACTTCGCTCACCACGTTGAGGTCGTCTAGCGGACTGAACTGGATGTACTCGGTCCCTGGATCAGAGCCCGTCGGGATATGTCCCGGTCCGAGGCAGAATGCATCGCCCGCTTCGAAGACCTCTTCATGGTCGCCACAGTCGAAGGTCAGACGACCTTCGAACACGTAGCCCCAATGCCGATGAGCAGCGGTCGTCGGGCAACCCCTTCATGAGTGGTGTCGCGTCCAAGTCCACGTTCGTCGTCAGGAACTGAACCGCCGTCCCCTCGATCTCCTCGCGGCGTTCCGAAATCGGACCGTACTCATTGGCCTGTGAGGCGCTCTCGCGCTGAGAATGACATTGAGTTCCGGAGTGACCCTGACGGTTGAGAGCGGCTCGCGGTGCGTGGACGGACTCAGACATGCAGGGTGGGCCGGTAAGTGAGCTCTTGAATGTTGCCGTCGAGCGTTCGACTCTCGATTAGCTCGAGGTCGACGTCGGCCGCACCCTGGAAGATCGCATCCGATCCATTCTGGCCTGTGATCACAGGGAAGAGGGTCAACTGGACGCGGTCGACCAGGCCGGCGGCCATCAGCGCCCGATTCATCGACAGGCTCCCGTGCGAGCGCAGCGGCACCTCGGACTCCTCCTTCAGCCGGGCGACGACATCGACCGCGTCACCGCTCCGCACGGTCGCGTCCGGCCAGTCAAGGGGTTCTTGCAGGGTGCTCGACACGATGATCGCCGGCTGGGCCACCATCCGGGTGACCCACGGGTCCCTTACCTCGGACTCCTCGGCACTCGAGGCCAGCATCGATGCGAATAGCCGATAGGTGTTGGCCCCGAAGACCATCCGCTGCTCCTCGCTATACAAGGCGAGGCGGTGGTCGAGCAGCTCAGGGCCCTGCTTGCCCCAGTAGCCGCCCCAGTCGCCGCCGCTGGCGGAGCCGAAGCCATCGACGCTGGAAAAGACGTCGAAGGTGTAGGTAGCGGTCATGATGCTCTGCTCAGGTGCGTTGATCGGTCGTGGATACAGACCGGAACCTACGAAAAGACTCATCGCCGTTTGACCCCGTAAGGCCGGCCGCGATCAAGCGTCCCACGACCCGTCACGTGTAACGGCGCTCGGCTGCCCCACTTCACTGTTTCGCAATCACGCCTGAGGCGCTGGCTGGCACGGATCCTCGCGAGCGAGGAGACTTCCCGTCGTGAAGGATCGTGTGCACCGCCTCGCGAGGAGCGCGCAGTTCCCCGACTTCGACGGGAACCCTGACGAACTGATTCGGGCCCCTCGGCGACCCGGAACGGTGCAGGACCGCGGCTCGATGGCTTGCCGACCTTGGTGAGCAACGCGCGGTTCCTGGCCTGCTCACGCTGCTGCAAGATGACGATCCGCTGACCCCGACAAGTCGCAGCTCGTGCGCTGGGTGCGCTCAAGGCGGAAGTCGCGCTTCCCGCACTAAGCGAGCTGGCTGTCAGCGAGCCGAACGCGGGCGTGCGCTCATGGATCATCAGTGCGATTGGGAACATCGGTGACCCCGAGTCGATTCCAACGCTAGAGCGGCTCCTTGGCGAAAGGGAGTCGGGAGTCCGCCACACGGCTGTCCACGCACTCGGCGTCATTGGCGATGAGCGCGCCCTGCACTCAGTAAGGCACGTCAGCGAAAGAGGCGGCAGGCGTCTTACTTGTTTGTCGGCAGGCCGGTCTACCGCAAGGCATTCGAACGGATAGACACGGCGCACGATCCGGCGTGCGGACTCACGACTGCGCGAGTGCTCGCCAACGCACTCAGAGGGTGGTCGCCCTCCGCACAGTCCTCTAGACCGACAATGGTTTTGAAGCAGCGACCTGAATTGAGAGGATCGGGGTAGGCGGGCTCGCTATCTACTGCGGTCGTCGAGGTGTCCGCCTCTCCTCTGCGGCCAAGCAAGGAGGGACGATGTCATTCACGATTCGGCCGCGCGGCCTGCTGATCGCCGCCGCGGTCGCCGTCCTCGCTGTCGGCGCGGGCGTCGCCTACGCGACGATCCCGGACTCCGGCGGGACAATCCACGGCTGCTACGACAACAAAACCGGCCAATTGCGCGTTATCGATCCATCGGCCGGCGGCGCGTGCACCAACAAAGAGACCGGTCTCAGCTGGAGTCAGACAGGCCCGCAAGGGCCCCCGGGCCAAAACGGCACCAACGGAACAAACGGGACGAACGGGACGAACGGAACGAACGGAACGAACGGCGTGAGCGGCTACCAGATCGTGCAGTTCAGCAGTAACTTGCCGGGCGGCAGTCCGGGAACGGGCCAAATTGACGACGCCAACTGCCCGGCCGGCACGAAGGTTCTCGGTGGTGGCGTCACAGTGAGCGACAGCACTGCTTTTGCGGACTCGATCATCCGCTACTCCGGCCCCAAGAACGACGGTTCAGGCTGGACAGCGTTCATCCAGCGGACGGATGACAACGGTTCGACTGCGACATGGACCCTGTCTGCTATTTGCGCTTCCGTCTCCTGATATCCCAAGATTCGGGAGCGGCCCGGTTTCCCCGGGCCGCTCCCCTTTCGAGCAGCCGATCGCCTCACCGGCCTCCGTGCCTTTCCGCATCGCCTGACAGGCCGGCAGGCAATTGCACCACGACGAAACCACGCAACAATCGGGACGAATTACGGAGGCCCGGGTGCGACAACGGTCCGCTACGCGAGTGTTGCGAAAGACACCTTGAGCTAACGGGCGCGCAGATTCGGGAGTCACGCGTCCGGGGTCGGCGGCGGCTGATTCAGCGGCGTTTGCCCAGGCCCGCAAATGCAGTTGTGGGTAAACGACTTCTTGGGGATCTCAATGACGACTCGAATCGTGCCTCTCATCCCGCAAAAGCTTCCCGTGGCGCAATAGCTCACGTCGCCCGGTGCGGGAGAGAGATACTCGTACCGCCCGGTTCGGGAGAAACGGACGGTCAAGGTTGCTGACGCACCAGGCGCGAGCAACGGCGTCTGTCGTCCGAGACACGAATCCGGCAGTGCGACGCCAGCAGCCAACGGTCTCGTGCAGATCTCAAACCCATGGGTCAGGCGACCGTGGTTCTTCACCTCGAAGGTAACAGGCCCCCGAAGAACGACCGTGTCCGAGAGTTCGATGGAGTGTTCGCCTGGTCGTTCACCAGTGATGACGCTTAGCATGGTCGTGGTAACACGGCGGGCCACCGCAGCGATCGGCGTCCCGGCGAAGCCCGTGACGATGACGCCAGCTGCAGCGGCCGCACTAACTGCCGCCAGCCCGCGTGTACTCACAAGCCGACGGTAGCAACTAAAAGCGCTCCCGACGTACTCCTGGCCTTGGTCGGAATGTCGCGACCGCCTCAGCAGGTAGCAGGGGTCGTCGGCTGCGCGAGTGTGCGCTAATCACGCTTTGAGCCGCTTGCGCGACCCGAATCGGGTTAGAAGATGAACGGCAAGAGCATCTTGGTCGAGCGCTTGTAGGCCGGGTAGTTGTCTGGGAACTGCTCGGTCATGTAGCGCTCCTCGACGGTTGCGCTGTAAAGGAAGTAGACGCCAGCCACGACGACGGCAGTCAGCCACCACCAGCCCAGCGCGATCGCGGTGCCCACGCCAGCGACCAGGATGCCCGAGTAGATCGGGTGGCGCACCAGGTGGTAAGGGCCGCTGGTCACCAGCTCCGGCTCCGCCTTTCGCATCATCGGGGTGCCCCAGTTGCGTCCGATGTGCACGCGGGCCCAGATCGCGAACCCCAACCCGAGGGCGAAGAGGACGAGCCCGACGCCAGCGCGCCACAGATCGGTGTTGACGCCGTGGCCGGCAAACGCACCCAGACGAGCCAGGACGATCACGGCGACAACGATCACCGCCCTGACACGCAGCTCGCGAGACCACGAGAGCCGACCTCGCTTCATAGAAAACGCAGCCAGGAGCCAGTACAGCCAGAACGCAGCCCAACCGACCTCGAAGACGAGCTCGACCGCTCTCATCGCGACTCATACTTCCACGCAGGCGGCGAGGACTGAGGATGGTGGATCGGCAACGAGACAGGCTGAGTCGTCTCCGTTTTGCGCTTCTCGGCCGTCGCGGTAGCGAGACGGTTGGCTGCCTCCAGCGTTAGCGAAATGTTCCCCGAGCCAGTCGGCGTTGAGCGACGACAACTCGTCGGGCATGGCGATGCGAGATCATTCCGACGAGATGAAAACGGTGTCCGTTGCTGAACGGCCCGATCTGCTGGAGCGCGGGTGGGCAGAGACAATGGTCACTCTTCCGGAGTACAACCACCACGGTGATGTCATCAACGCGTACTGGGACCGTCTGACGGAGGAGAGGCCGGAGTTCCAGTTCTACCTCCTCGACGACGACGGCAAGATCCTCGCCCGTGGGCACTCGCTTCCGGTGCGCTGGGACGGCAACGTCGGCGACCTACCGGCCGGGATCGACGGCGCGACCATTCGGGGCTTCGATGAGGGCGAGGCGAACGTCCTCTGCGCCATGCTGATCGCGATCCCGCCGAACTTCCAAAGACGCGGGCTCAGCCCCGTCGCCCTTGAAGCGATGCGCGAGCTTGCCCGCCGCCATGGGCTCACCGCCTTGATTGCGCCGGTTCGTCCAAACTGGAAGGAGCGCTACCCGCTCGTGCCGATCGAGCGATATGCCACCTGGACGCGCGCCGACGGATTCCTGTTCGACCCGTGGATGAGGGTTCACGAACGGGCTGGTGCGACCGTCCTCAAACCCGAGCCGCGGTCTCTGCGGATAACCGGCACCGTTGCGGACTGGGAGACGTGGACAGGAATGCCCTACCCCGAAAGCGGCGACTACTGGTTCCCCGGCGGGCTCACGACCGTCGAGATCGATCGCGACGCGAACACGGGCAGCTACTGGGAGCCAAACGTGTGGATGCACCACTCCGTCTGATTGCCGCGCTGGCTGGGCTGACACATTGGACAGCTTTCAAGCGCAGGGTCCATCGCCTGCGGGAGTGTCCGGCTAGACACCCCGACCGAGTGGTGATTCTCTCTCACCAACAGCCCGTGCGCTCCTGGCCATGCTGTCATTGGCATGGGAAGTGCGAATAGACGAAGCTTTTCGCGTGGAGCCTCCCGACGTGAGCTATGCCCGCAGCGGTGATGTGGCGATTGCCTATCAGGTCGTCGGCACTGGCTCCCCCGATGTCGTATTTGCCCGCGGGATCGCGGGGGACCTCCTCTCCACCTGGGAGCAGCCCCTGCTCGTCCGGCACGTCGAAGGCCTGTCTGCCAATGGTCGGGTGCTCATGCTCGATAAGCGTGGGACCGGTCTCTCGGACCGGGTCCGCGAGGTGCAATCCCTCGAGACGGCGATGGACGACGTGCGGGCGGTCATGGACGCGGCCGGCTCGAAGAAGGCTGTGCTCTGGACGGGCGCTGCGGCAACGGGCATCGGCGTTCTCTTCGCAGCGACGTATCC
>Ga0070731_10001551_pt1 | contig 23597 bp, 13 predicted proteins | sample Coa_R1_2_FD_66448 | JGI IMG/M metagenome (GOLD analysis project Ga0070731, IMG submission 66448) | Surface soil microbial communities from Centralia Pennsylvania, which are recovering from an underground coalmine fire - Coalmine... | ecosystem: Environmental > Terrestrial > Soil > Unclassified ... | reverse complement strand
CGACGGAGCAGCGCCGCCTCGCGATGTTCTACGAGGCGAGCCTCCATTACTACGCCGGCGAGCGCGCGCAGATGGCGGCGCTGCTCGAGAAGCTCTTCAGCGAGGACGGGCAGAACCCGTACTATCGGTGGTTCGTCGGCGGGACCTCCTGAGCGGCGGACCGCGGCCGTGGGCGGTGCTCGCCGCGCTGGTGATCGCGCTCTATCTCCCGGTACTCGGCGCCGGCTTCGTCAACTGGGACGACGACCTGCACGTGTACGGCGAGCCGTGCGTCACCGACCCCGCTGGTCTCGCGCGGTGCTGGGTGGAGCCCTGGAAGGCCGGCTACTACCCGCTCACCTACTCGACGTTCCACGTCGAGTGGCGGCTCTCCGGCGGCGCGCCCTGGCTCTTCCACCTCGACAACGTGCTCCTGCACGCCGCGAACGCCGTCCTGGTGGGACGGGTCGCCGGCGCGCTCGGGCTCGCGCCGGCGGCGAGCATCGGCGTCGCCTCACTGTGGGCGCTCCATCCGGTGCAGGTCGCTTCGGTCGCGTGGGTGACCGAGCGCAAGAACACGCTCTACACCTGTCTCTGGCTGGCCGCGCTGCTCTCGTACCTGCGTGGCACACGCCGCGCCCGCGTCCTCTCGCTGCTCCTCTTCGTCGGCGCGGTCGCGAGCAAGAACGCCGCGGCCGCGACGCTGCCCGCCGCCATCGTCGTGGTGGAGTGGGCTCGAGGCCGCGGGCTCGACCGGCGTCTCTTCGTCACGCTCGTCCCGTACGTGGTGCTCGCCGTGGCGGCCGGCGTCGTCCAGGTGGCGTGGCTGCCGGCCGGCGGGCCGCCGCCGCCGCTCGCGATCCGGATCGGGCTCGCGGCGCGCGCGTTCTGGTTCTACGTCGGGAAGTTCCTCTGGCCCGTCGGTCTCGTTCCGATCTATCCCCGCTGGTCGACCGACGGGATCGGCGGGGCCGAGTACCTCTCGCTCGCGGCCATCGCCGCGGCGGCGGCGGCGCTTGTGGCGCTCCACCGCGCGCTCCCGCGGCTCGTCATCGTCGGCCTCGCGCTCTTCGCGCTCAACGCCGCGCCCGTCGTCGGGATCGTGTGGTTCACGTTCTTCAACCACTCGCTCGTATCCGATCACCTCGCGTACCTGCCGTTCCTCGGCCTCGCGCTCGCGAGCGTCGTCGCGGTCTACGCGCTGCTCCCGGAGCGCATCGCACCCGTCGCGCTGAGCCTCTGGTGCGTCGGGCTCGTCGTTCTCACGTGGCGACAGATCCCGGTCTGGCACGATTCCGAGACGCTGTGGACATACGTGCGTGCACGGAATCCGACCTGCTTCGTGTGCGCGCTCGACTTCGGCAATGCGCGCCTCGCCGAGGGCCGGCCGGAGGCGGCCGAGGCGCTCTACGCTGAGGCCGCCCGGCTCGACCCGGGCGACGAGCGACCACCCTACAACCTCGGGAACCTGCTCGCGGAGCGCGGCGATTTCCCCGCGGCGATAGCCCGCTATCGCGACGCGCTCCAGCTCGCGCCCGACTCCGTCGACGTCCACAACAACCTCGGCGTGGCGCTCGCGCGCGCCGGCCGCACGGAGGAGGCGGAAGCGGAGTTCGCGCAGACGCTGCGTCTCGCACCGGCGGACCGCGACGCGCACATGAACCTCGGCGAGCTCGCCGCGGAGCGCGGCGACTGGGGGACCGCGGCGACGCACTACGCGGCCGTCGTCCAGAGCCAGCCCGACCGCCCGGAAGCGATCGAGGGGCTCGCGACCGCGCTGTCGGCGGGGGGTCGCGTCGACGACGCGATCCGCGTGCTGCGCGACGGCGTCGCCCGCGCGCCCGATGCGGCGAAGGTCGCCGGCGCGCTCGCCTGGATCCTCGCCACGACGCCGGCGGCGACCCGGCGCAACGGGCCGGAAGCGGTCCGGCTGGCAGAGCGCGCCTGCGCGCTGACCGGCTCCAACGACCCCGACCTGCTCGACACGCTCGCCGCGGCATACGCCGAGACCGGCCGCTTCGATGCGGCGGTCACGACCGCGCGCCGGGCGCTCGCCGCCACCGAGCCGGACTCCGAGCTCGCGACGAGCATCACGCGGCGAATCGCGGTCTACGAAGCCGGGCGTCCCTACCGGGACGAATAGCACGTCAGTCGCGCAACGACCCCAGGTACCGCTCCGTCTCCTCGAGCCCCGCGAGGCACTCGCTACCCGGCTGGAGCCCGCCCGGACACCGGCGCCACGCGGACAGCAGCGCGGCGCGGTCGAACGGCGCCGCGTGATGGTAGTACTCCATGAAGAGAGCGCTTGCGTCCCGGGCCTGCTGCAGCGAATCGCCGTCGCCATCATTCGCGCTTCCGAAGAGCGGAACGAGCGCCCTGACGATCGAATCCGCGTGCGCCGACGTCGATAGGTGGAGGTAGCGCTCCAGCAACTCCGCGACGACCGGCGATGCCGACTCCTTCGCCTTCCACTCCGCGAGCATGGTCAGGCAGAGTTTGAGACTGTACTTGCACGTTTCCTCCACCGCGTGACGATGCGATTCCTCCGGCAGCGTACCACCGAAGCGAGCGGCATAACGCCGTAGCAGCGAGTTCTCGCGGCCCACGGCTTCGGCGCGCTCACTGACGAGCGAGGGGATTTCCGCCTGATCACCGCGGAAGAAAGCGCGCGCGGCTTCGCTATTCAGCAGCGGGTGCAGCAACGTGTGAATGTCGGTATGCCAGGTCACGACCGCGTTCGGGACACCGACCGGGTAGACCTCCCGCGCGAGCAAGCTCGCGAAGTCCGGCACACCGGCACGACCGAAGCCGGCGCGGAAGTCCGCCTGCGAGAAGCGCGCCTCGAGTCTGTCCAGGTCCAGTGGCGTGCTCGCCGGGTTGATGCCGAGCAACATGATGTCCTGGTCGAGCATGTGCCAGACCGCGACACGGTCGAAGACGGACGTGAACGTTCGAAAAATCATTCTGACGCTGTCCGTATCGATCTCATAGAGATGGATCCATTGGGCAAAGACGCCGCCGGGCGCGAGTCGATCCCTGGCGAGCTCGAGGAACTCGCGACTGAAGAGCATCTCGACGCCAGCGACCCATGGATTGCTCGGCTCGGATGAGATCACGTCGTATCGCTCGCTGCTGCGGAGGAGAGCGCGGTACGCGTCCGCACGAATGATCGCGACCTTCGGATTCCGTGAGGCGTCCTGATTGCCGTAATCGAAGAGGGGTGCAGCAGCGATGACGGCGGGCGATATCTCCGCGACCTCGACACTGCGAGCGCATCCGAGCGCCGCGAGCTCTCCCGCCGTCACACCCGTACCGTAGCCGATCACGAAACTTCTGGCGCAATCCTGCGCGATCCAGGCTGGAATCAGGGCGACCAGCGACATCGTCACGTAGTCCGTCGGGATCTCGCCCTCGGACTTTCCGTTCACTCGCACCGACCGTGACGGCGTCGCCGCTGTTCCCTTCCGCTCCCAGACGGTGACCGACCCGACGGGATCGTCCGCATAGAAGGGCACGTCCACGCTTTCGTGACCGAACTCGGCGAGAGCCCGCGGGCCATTCATCGCCTGTGCGACGGGCTCGCGGTGACGAAAGAACCCCACGGACAAGCGGAGCGGGTCCCAAGCCGGAAGGAGAACCAGAATTGCCAGCCCGAGGGAGGCGCATACGAGATTTGCGACCGCATGCCGACGGGCGAGGAGGACCCAGCCGAGAAAGCATGCGGCTATGAGGAGCGTCGCGACGCCAATCCGGTACACATGGTTCAGGTTGAACCAGAAAAGGAGAGCGTAGCCCCCGACGAGCGCGCCCAAAAGGCAGCCGACCGTGTTCCAGCTGTACAAGCGCCCGGCGAGCGCACCGAGACCGCCAAATCGCTGTCGGAGAACGGCAAACATCATCGGCAGCAGGGCACCAGCGAGACCGATCGGCAGAGCGAAGAGTCCGAGGAACACGAGAAATGTCGAGACGTAGTACGGATAGAAGTCGGCGTTCGAACGTCCAAACAAGAGCCGCAGCCTGTAGGCCCAATACGGTCCGTCATCCAGCGGGATGTAGAGCGCGGTGAACGCGATGGCCGAGGCCCAAAGAACCGCGACCACGGCGCCGGCTCGGATGCGACGGAAACCGGCGACGGCGAAACTTCCCAGCGCGATGCACAAAACGAATGTCGCGACGACGATCGAGAACGTGAACTGCGATGAGCCCAGCGACAGCCCCCCCATTCGGATCAGAACCGTCTGCAACGTGATCGTCGCGAAGCCGGAGAGCAGCGCGACGACGGCGAACGCCATGAACTGTGGAACCTCGAGCGCTGCCGACGACGCTTCGGCCGAGCTGACGGCCGTGCGCCCGCGAGCCATCCCGAGCACGAGGAACGTAGCGCCGGCTGCCAGGTTGATCGCCCCCATCCACCGGACCACGGAGACGAGGCCGAGCGCCGGGATCAGCACGAATCCTGCGGCGGCGGCGCCGGCGAATGCCCCTGCTGTATTGAAGCCGTAGATCAGCGCATGCACGCGCGCCGCGTCTTCGACGCTCACGGCAAGTGCCTGCGTCAGCACCGGTATCGTTCCGCCCATGAGTACGGCGGGCGGCCCGATGAGACACGTCGCGAGCACGACGTCGCCCGTGAAGCCGAGCGCCGGAGAACCGTGCGGAATCAGGACCGAGAGGCGCTGGGCGACCACGAACGACCACGGGAACACGACGGCGAGTACACCGACCGCCGCTTCCGTCCCGCCATACAGAACGAGCAACGCGCGGGTCGCGTCAGCTTGCGCCCGCACCGTCACATCACGCGTGACCCGCGCGTATAGCCGATACCCGAGCGCGAGACCGCCCAGGTAGATGCCGAGAATGGCGGCGACCGCTTCGCTGTCCGAGCCGAGCAGCGTGAACAGATACCGCTGCCACGCGACCTCGTAGACCAGTCCGCTGAAGCCCGTCAGCGTGGTCAGGAACAGCGCGACCGCGCGAACCAACGTCGCTACCTGGGACGGACGCCGCTTCGCGCCCGCGACACCTCTAGCGGCGACAGCCGCGGAAGACGTCGAGCAAGCGCGCCAGGATCCCGCGCGGCGCCGCGGTCACCGGCGGGCCCTCGATGTGGTAGAGCCGGAACGATCCCTTGAGCGGGATCGGCATCGGCATCGGCGCGGCCGCGACCATGACGCCGTCGAAGTTGCCCGTGAAGACGTCGCCGTCGCTCCCCGTCACGGCGAAGATGAACACCTGGCGGATGATGGGCGAGGTCCCCGGCTTCGGCTCGAGCCGCTGACGCACGACGAAGAGCGCGTCCTTCGTACGCTCCTCGGTCTTGAGCCCTTCGTCGAATCCGTCGGGTGCGGATATCTCGTTCCACACCGCGCTGTAGGCCGAGTCGTCGATCGGCAACTTGTCCCATCGCTCGCGCAGGAGCGCCAGGTCCTCCGCGGTCGGCGTCCACTGCTGGTTCTCCGCGACCGCCGAATTCACCTTGGACTTGATCGGCTCCGGCAGCGACGTGAACACGATCGCGAGCGCCGGCTTGCCGTCCTGTTCCGTGATTTGCCAGAAGCCCTGCAGCGAGGTGTTGCGCCCGCCGCCACTCTGGATCCACGAGACCGCCAGCCAGCGGCCGAGGAGGCGCGGCGGCGTCCCGTTCACGACCGTCTCCTGCTTGGGCGGTCCCTCCGCGGCGCCCTCCGGCGCCGCGGCCGTCGGCGGCGGGGCGGTGGTAGTCACCTCGTCGGCGCGAACGTGAGCGGCACAGAGAACCGCTACGGCGACGCCGAGAAAGAGCGCGCGGGAAAACAGCATGGGGCGAGGCCTGTAACAGCGCCCTCCACGTCGGTCAAGGCGCGTACCGCCCCATGCGGAGTGCGCCCCGGAGGGTCGCGACGGCGGCGAGGTCAGTTCAATTGCGGCTTCTGGAACATCTTGTCCTCAAGGTAGAAAAACATCGTAGCCATGGCGTCCTGTTCCAGGCCGGAGCCGTTCTCGTACACGCTGACGAGCTCGTACTCGTGATCCTTGTAGACCGGCAGCCCTTCCCGACTCGCGAAGGTCTCGACGTGGTCCAGGCCGATCCCGGTAGCCGGGTTGCGGGCGTGGCTCCGAAACACCGTCTTCCCGGTGTTGAGGTCGCGCAGCTCGAGCGAGCGGGCGAAGGGATGCAGGTGCACGCCGATGAAGTGGATCCGCGTATCGTACGGGACTCGCATCATCGACGTGACCAGCGTGTGACGCTCCTCGTGGCCGGGCTTCACGACCCAGTGCCCGGTGACCGTGCGGCCGTGACCATCGTCGTAAAATGCCTGGTTGTTCTTCACGTTCGGGGCCTGGACGCCCGGGAGGCAGGACGCGTGCTTCTGCGTTTCGGTCGCGTCGTCGGTACCGAAGTTGCCGTCCTTGCCTGCGACCAGCGCAACGACGAAGCCGTAGGTCGGGAAGAGCGCGCGCATCGGCTCGGTGAGCTCCTTGTCGCGGACGAAATCGATGCTCACCTTGTGGCGGACCTGGATGTTGATGTCCGGGTGGTTGTGGTTCAAGACCTGCGTGGTGAGGACGAGCGGCTCGTTCGACATGACCGGCAGCCCGAATCCCTTGGGCAGCTCGGTGGCGAATTGCCCCTGAGACAGCGTGAAGAGGCGCGACGTGGCGAGCGTTGCGTGGTCGAACAGTCGCGCGTGCACCGCCGGCGCGAAGTCCAGATTGTTGTGGCACATGAACTCCTGGGACACGGCCGCCTGACCGTCGGCGCCGACCACCGTGACGCGGTAGCCCGTTATCCAGAGGAGCTCCGGGACGTCTCCTGACGACAGACGGATCTGCTGCACGCCCTCCGGCCCGGCCATCGACTTGTAGATACGGTCGATCGTGTACGGCTCGGACAGGACTTCCACGTGGTGGACGTTCGCCGCTCGGGGTTCCGCCGCCTCTCCGGGCGTGGCGGGCGGAACGAGCAGCCATAGCGTGAACGCCGTCGTAGCCAGCGGGCGGAGGAGTCCGCGCAACGGCGCTCGCGAGCTCGCCGAGTCGGGAATCACGTGTCGATGGACCCTATCTCCGACGCCGGGACTCGCGCAACCACGAAGAACGATGCCGACGCCACGGACGCCGTGAACGTGCGTCGATACGCGCACGCCGCCGCCGCCGTCGCGGCTACCCTCTTCGTCGCCGCGCTCCAGGTGCATCGCATCGACGACGGCGACACGTGGTGGCATCTCGCGAGCGGGCGATTGATCGCGACGACGCACGCGGTCGCGCACACGGATCCCTTCTCGTTCACGGCGCACGGCGCGCCGTGGGTGAACCGACAGTGGCTGTTCGACCTCACCGCCTACGCCGCCTGGCGCGCCGGCGGCGCGGCCGGGGTCGCGCTCGCGGCCGGGGCGATGTTCCTCGCGGGCTTCGGCGGCCTGCTCGCGCTCGCGTGCCGGCGGCTTCCGACGTGGGCGGCCGCGGCGCTCGTCTACGTCGCCGCGCAGGCGGCGGTGGAGCGCTTCACGATCCGTCCCGAGGCGGTGACGTTCGCGTTCCTCGCGCTGTACCTCCTCGTCCTCGATCGGCGCCGGATCGGCGCCGGCACCGTCGCGCTCCTGCTCGCGGCGCAGGTCGCCTGGGCGAACGCGCACGCGCTCTCGATCCTCGGCGTCGTCGTGATCGCGAGCGAGCTCGCCGGCAGCGCGGCGGCGCTCTGGCTTCCTTTTCCGGAGGGATGGCGACGCGCGAGCGCGCGCGACGGCCGCTCGCTCGCCGCGCTCGCGGTCGCGACCATCGGCGGCCTCGTCGCGGAGGCGGCGACGCCGTTCGGCGTGACGGGCGCGATCTTCCCGCTCCGCCTCTTCGGCGTGCTGCGCGGCGCCGAGGTCACGTCACGGACGATCATCGAGCACCGCCCGCCCGTGCTCGCGGAGCTGTCGCCGCCGGCGGCGGCCGGCTTCGTCGCGCTGCTCGTGCTAGCCGTCGTGGCGACGGCGGTGTCGTGGCGGCGGTGGAGGCTCTCTCACCTTCTCGTCGCGGGCGGCTTCGTGACGCTCGCGCTCCTCGCGCGGCGGAACGTGGCGCTCGTCGCGCCCGGATGCGTGCCGCTCGTCGCCGCAGGGCTCGGTGCGGCGCTCGCGACGCTCGACGCGCGCCGGCCGCGGCTCGTCGCGGCACTTTCCATCACGATCGCGCTCGGGCTCGCGCTCGAGACCGCGCGCGTGGTCAGCGGTCGTTACTACGAGAGCGCGCGGCTGACGCGCGTCTTCGGGCTCGGCGTGTCGTCGCTGCTCTTCCCCGCGGGCGCGCTCGCGTACCTCGACGCCGCGTTGCCCGACGCGCGCATCTTCAACGACGACGGCCTCGGCGGCTACATCATCTGGCAGAGCCGCCGTCCGGTGTTCGTCGACGACCGGCTGCAGGTGTACCCGGCGTCGGTGTACGGCGACTACCAGACGGTGCTCGACGATCCGCGGAGGTTCCCTCTCGTCGCCGCGCGCTACGGAATCACGGCCGCGATCCTGTACCACCCGGCGCCCGGTCGGCTCGAGCTCGCCGGTGCGATCGCGCACGTGCCGGGTTGGCGCGTGCGATACCTCGACGCCGGCGCGGTGATTCTTGCGCCCGGTGGTGACGACTCGTTGCCGGCAGGGCTGCACGATTCGATCCCGGATCGCGATCCCGAAGCTGCACTACTGCACTACCAGCGTGGACGCGCAGCGCTGTACCTGCTCGGAAGCAAAAGCTTTGACGCGGCGCGCGCAGATTTCTCCGCTGCGCTCGCGATCTCACCGTCGCTCGACGAGGCGCGTGTCGGTCTCCGCGCAATTGCGAACGTGCGGAACTGATACCGCCTTTTCGGGGCCCATATCACCTGAAAATCACGCTTGACAGTTTTTGCGCACCCGGGTTACCCACCAACTCGCCGGGCGACCTACGCCGACGGCTAAAGACGGGCGCAACGCCCAACGGACAAACGGGGAGGACAGATCATGAGAAGGTTGACCGTCATGCTCGTGGGGGCGTTCGCGTTGTGCGGCGTCGCGACGGGCGCACACGCCCAGGCCATGAACAAGTGTCAGGGCGCCAAGATCAAGGACGCCGGCAAGAAAGCTTCGTGCCTCGCTGGACTGCAGGCGAAGGCCGAGGCCACCAGCACTACCGTCGATCCGCTGAAGGTCCAGAAGTGCGACGCGAAGGTGAGCGCCGCGTACGCCAAGCTCGAGTCCAAAGCCGGTGCCTGCAACACGTCGGGGGACTCGACCGCGATCGAGAACAAGGTCGACGCGTTCGTGAACGACCTCGTCTCCGAGCTCGCGACCGGCGGGGCGACCACCGCCAAGTGTCAGGGCGCGAAGATCAAGGACGCCGGCAAGAAGGCGCAGTGCGTGACCGGTCTCCAGGCGAAGGTCGCAGCCGCGGGCGGCACCATCGACCCGGTGAAGCTCGGGAAGTGCCAGGCCAAGGTCAGCGCCGCATACGCCAAGCTCGAGTCCAAGGCCGGTGCGTGCGCCACGTCGGGTGACTCGACCGCGATCGAGAACAAGGTCGACGCATTCACCACCGACGTCAACAACGAGCTGAACGTCGGCGCGGCAACGACCACGACGACGGGCTCGACCACGACCACGACGATAGGGAGCTGCGCGCCGATCGTCGTCGGTCAGGCGATCCCGGGCACGTACCAGCTCAATGGTGCGACTGGCGACCCCCGATGCCTGACTACCGCGACGACCAACCGCTTCGGCGCGTGCACCGACGACGCGCAGTGCGGCGGCACTGCTGGGATGCACAACCTGTGCGTCCCGCTCCCCTGGGTCACGGCCGACGGAGAGGTCCTACCCTTCCCGACCGGCACGCAGACGACCTTCATCGTGAACGCGGCCGCCGCAGCCCCGGGCTGCGAGCACCAGACCTGCATCCCGTGCGGCAACCCGAACGCGGCGTGCGCGGGGATCCCCGGCTGCGCGGTCTCGGGCAACCCGGACGGCTGCATCCCGCGTGCGGTACAGGGCTGCTGCGACCAGCCCGCCTTCATCGTGCCGGTGTTCTTCGTGAACATCCTCGGCGGTCTCTGCTCGCGCGTTGACCAGTACGATTGCGGCCTCGGCGTCATCAACACGTCGAACCCACAGACGGGCGACAACGAGGTGACGAAGCACGGCGACACGAGCAACCCCGGAGCGGACTGCACGTACGGGACGGCGGACGACTGCGCGTCGTCGACGAGCGGCATGGGGGTCTGCACCGGATGCCCGACCTCCGGCACGTGCGTGGCCTGCACCGCCGCCGGCCAGGGTAACGACTACGCCGGCAAGATCGTCACCACGTACGGGGACACCCACCCCGATGCCGACGGCATCCAGTTCCGGCTCGCCACGCCGGAGCTCTCGACGACCTGGTCGAGCCCCGCGAGCGGGATGGGCAGCTGCCCGGCCGGGTCGAAGTTCAACGGCAGCGTCACCCCCACCTGCTCCGGCGGGCATTGCAGCAACGATGCCAGCGCCACGTGCGCCGCGAACAGCGACTGCGCGGAGAGCTTGATCTCCCAGCTTCTCCTGAAGGCGGAGCCGACGACGGCGGGCGCGACCGGTCAGTTCGTCGACCTGAACGGTGACGGCTGCAAGCGGGTCGGCAGCGGGTTCTCTTCTGCCCTCCCCGACGGCCCGGTCACCGTCGGGCCCGCGACGGCGGGTGGCCCCCTCAAGCCGCAGCCGTACAATGGCTCCACGGGTGCCGTGTCCGCGGCGGTGGCTGAGGTGTTCTCGGGACCGAACTCGCCGATTCACGACATCGGGTTCGTCGCGATCACGCCCCAGCAGCCGATCTTGCACGTATCGACGGCGACGGGGTGCAGCTGCACCCCGGCCGCGGCGTGCCCGGAGTAGAGCCGGGAACCACATCGCCGTGCTCGTCGGACGGGCGGGCGGCCCTAGCCGGGTCGCCCGCCCGTCTGGCATAAGGCCCCCGATGAGAAGCGCTCCGTTCCTTGCCCGTCTCCTCGCCGTCGCGTCGCTGGTCGCCGTGGCCGCCCTCGCCGACAAGCCCGCCCAGTTCCCGCAGACGACCCACGTCGAGGGCAAGATCCCCGTGAACCTCGCCGGCGCGTGGCTCCTCTACGCGCAAGCGCAGCTACCCGGCGACCACAGTCGCGCGCTCCAGCCGGAGCTCTGGACGGTGGCGCAGAAGAGCGACCACGACCTGTCGTTCAACGTGCTCGACGTCGAGCTGCCGAAGTCGATGGACGACGCGTACCGCGCCGGCAACCGCCAGCCGAAGGCCTGGGAGCCGCGCCCCGAGGACATCGCGCTCCTCAAGAAGGAGTGGTCCAAGCTCCCGCCGCAGGTGAACAAGGACGTCCACCGGAGCGACGTCGCGTACGGCAACGTCGAGATCACGATCGCCTCGCCGGACAAGTACGACGTCTTCGCGGCCGCGGGTCCGGGCGTCGGCGACGCGCTGAACGGCAGCAAGTTCGCGTTCCAGGTCATCGAGCACTACCGCCCGCTCCCGAATCCCCCTGGCGAGAACGTCGCCCAGGTGATGGAGCGAAAGAGCGTGTACATCGTCCAGAGCATCAACGACTCCATGCTCGAGGGGAAGCAGTTCACGGGGTACGTCGCCGCCGGCCCGGGGGTCCCGATCCCGATTTCGTTCGTCGGCCCGTTCCGGTTCTACCGGCTCGCGAAGGGCAACGTCGGTGCGCCGCCTCCGGCGAAGCCCGCAAAGAAGGGGAAGACCCACAAATGACGTACTCGGCGATCGTGCTCGCCGCCCTCGCGCTCGTGACGTCGCCGGCAGCGGCGACCGATCTCCCGGGCACGGGGCCGTCGTCCACGGAATGCTTCGCAATCCTCCGGAGCGACGGTACGGCGGTCGCGACGGCGCCGAACCGGCTCGAGTGCGCCAACGGTGATCCGGGCTGCGACCACGACGGCGCCTGCCACGACGCCTCGTGCACGTTCCGCGTCCAGGTCTGCATCAACCAGGACCTTCCGGGCTGCCAGGCACCGGCGGCGCTGAAGAGCCTCAAGATCGCTCCACCGAAGCTCGGCATCGGCGCGCCCGCAACGCTCGCCGGCCCCGTGTGCGGCCCCATGAAGGACGTCGTCGTCCCGCTGCGCGGCAAGCAGAAGACGAAGCCGGGCAAGGAGACGATCGTCCTCAAGGCGAAGCCCCAGGGCGCGAAGGGGGCCGACACGGACAAGATCACGCTCGTCTGCCTGCCGCGCGCCGCGACCGAGGCATGCCCGACGACCACCACGACGGCGAGCACGACGACGACGATCGCGACGACGACAACCACGACGATCGCGGCCACGACCACGACCATCGCAGCCACGACCACGACCGTCGAGTCGACGACGACGACAACGTCTACGGCGCCAACCACCACCACGACGACCGCGTCCACGACGACGACAACCGGTGCGAGCACCACCACGACCACGTCGGGCGGCGGCACGACCACGACGACCATGGGCGCGACGTGCGCGCCGCTCGTCGACGACGGCCAGGGGATCGCCGGGACGTACAACCTGCTCGCGGTGGCGGGGCCGAACCTCTGCCAGACGAACGCGCAGGTGAACCGGTTCGGCCCGTGCAGCAGCGAGACCGACTGCGGCGGCACCGACGGCACGACCATGCTCTGTAGCACCACGCCGTTCGCGACCGCCGACGGGGTGGTCCTGCCCTTCCCGTCGGGTATCAGCACCACGTTCACGATCGCCCAGGAAGACACGACCGCGTGCAATCACAGCGCGTGCATCGAGTGCGGCAACGCCGACGCGCTGTGCGCGGGGATCAGCGGTTGCGGGTCGACGCCCGGTCAGCCGGACGCGGGCTGCCTCCGGAATCAGTGCTGCGATCAGGCGGGATTCACCATCCCCACGTTCCTCGTGCCCCTGCTGGGCGGGCTCTGCTCCCGGCTCGACCAGTACCGTTGCGGATTAGGCGCCGTGAACAGCTCGAACCCGCAGACGGGCGACAACGAGGTTACGAAGACCGCGGACACGTCGGATCCCGGTCCGGACTGCATCTACGGCACGGCGGACGACCCGGCGCCGAAGCCGTGCAACAGCACGGTCGGCGGAGCGGGGAACGACCTCGCCGGCAAGGTCGTGCGTACGGTCGGCGACGGGCAGCCCGACTCACCCGGCATCCACTACCGGCTCGCGGTGCCGTCGCTGTCCACGACGTGGCAGGACTCGCAGAGCGCGCCGGGCGAGTGCAACCAGGGCTCGACGTTCGATCCGGGCGAGACGCTCATCACGCAGCTCATCCTCAACGCCGAGTTCACGACCGCCGGCGCGACGGCCAGCTTCGCCGATTTGAACGGCGACGGCTGCGCACGGGCCGGCGCCGGCTTCACCAGCTTCAACAAGAACGGCCCGTTCACGCTCGGCTCGCCCCCCGCGATGCCGCAGCCGTACGATGCGACCTCGTGCACCGCCGGGAGCGTCTGCTCGGTCGCGGTGGCGGCCGGCGTCGCCCTGACCGGCAACGCCCCGCTCAACGACACGGGGTTCATGGCCGTGCTCCCCAACGGACCGATCACCCGGGCGCCGGCGGCGACCTGCTCCTGCAGCGGAACGCAAGGCTGCCCGGAATAGTACCGCGTCGATGCAGAGCGCGACCGCCCGGCGGTCGCATGCCCGGCGGTCGTGTTGACGCCCTCGACGTTTACCTGTTAGCCAAGCGCGCGCGCGGAGCCACGCGCGAGGAGGCGACGATGCGTCAGGGCGAACCGAGCGCTGCGAGGGCCGGCTGTCGTTTTTTCCTCTTCGTCCTCGCATTCGATCTGATCGTCGCCGCGAACGCCCGCGCCGTCACCAACGAGTGTCTCCTGGGATTCCTCGGCGTGCCCGATGCGGACACGAACGGCGGCACGATCACGTGCATGGACTGCGATCCGACGTGCGACGCGGACGGCGTCGCCACTCCGAACGGATCGTGCACGTTCGACCTCAAGGTGTGCGCGAACGGCACCACGGCGACGTGCACCGGGCCCGGAACCACGCTCAAGCGGTTGAAGGTCGCCGGGAAGTGCCCGGGAACCGCGGGCCTGAAGTTCACCCCGGCCGGCAATACCCAGAGCTGCGGGCCGGTGTCCGGGATCGTCACGAAGCTGAAGAAGAAGGGGACGAAGCCGGGCAAGTGCAAGGTCACCGTCACCGCCTCGTCGGCGACGAAACCGAAACAGTCCGACAAGGATGTGCTGACGCTCGTCTGCATGCCCCGCCCTGCCGGGCAATCGTGCCCCACGACGACCACCACGATCACCAGCACGACGACACTCGGCACCGTGACGACCACGACGTCGTCCTGCGGGCCGAGTGCGACGCAGTGCACGCCGATCGTCGTCGGCAAGCCAATCGCGGCTGGTGACACGTACGTCCTGAATGGGACGAGCGGCGACAATCGCTGCATAACGCTCTCACCGATGAACCGGTTCGGCACGTGCTCGACCGATGCCGACTGCGGCGGAACGTGTCCTGTCGGACAGACACCGCCGTGCTTCTGCCTACCGCTACCGTGGGTCACTGCGGACGGAGAGGTCTTGCCGTTCCCTACGGCGTCGTCGACGACGTTCACCGTGAACACGGTCGGTAACTTCCCGTGCTGCGAGCACCCGATCTGCGTCCCGTGTGGCAACCCGAACGCGGCGTGCGCCGGGGTCCCGGGCTGCGAGGTGGCCGGCAACCCGAACGGCTGCGTGCCGCGCGGGACGCAGGGCTGCTGCGATCAGCCGGCGTTCATCGTCCCGACGTTCTTCGTGAACATCCTCGGCGGGCTCTGCTCGCGCGTCGACCAGATCAACTGCGGCACCGGCGTCGTGAATACGTCGAATCCGCAGACCGGTGACAATATGGTCACCAAGATGGCCGATACGAGCGACCCGGGGCCGGACTGCATCTACGGGACGGCAGACGATCCGGCACCGAAACCGTGCAACAAAGCGCCGGGGGGGGCCGGGTACGATTACAACGGCAAGATCGTGAGCACGATCGGGGTCGGAGGCGGCCACCACGACGCGGACGGCATTCAAGTCCGGCTGACGACACCCGAGCTGTCGACGACCTGGATGGACAGCCAGAGTCCCCCGGGAACGTGCGCCAATGGCTCGACCTTCGACGACGGCGAGACCCTGATCAGCCAGCTCGTCCTGCAGGCGCAGCCGACGACTGCCGGCGCTTCGGGATCGTTCGTCGACCTGAACGGTGACGGCTGCAAGCGCGCCGGCGCCGGCTTCATCTCGGCCAGCAACGCGGCGACCGACGGGCCGATCACGGTCGGCCCCGCGCCGTCCGGACCCGCGAAGCCGCAGCCGTACGACGGGTCCGCGGGCGCCGTGTCCGCGGCGGTGAGCGAGGTGTTCTCGGGTCCGAATTCGCCGATCGGGGACATCGGATTCGTCGCCATCACGCCGCAGCAGCCGATCGCGGTGGCACCGGCGAGGACGTGCACGTGCACGCCGACGGCTGGCTGCCCGGAATGAGAGCGCGCGAGGAGGCGCACAGGATGAATCGTGCTCGGACCCGTCACGCATTGCTCGCCTTCCTCGCCACGTCACTCCTCGTCTCGCCGCCCGCGCGCGCGGTGAAGGAAGGGCCGAACGACGACTGTCTCGTGGGCTTCCTGAACACCTCCGACGGCGACACGATCCAGCAGAGCGCCACCAACGGCGTATGCACGTTCAATCTCCAGGTGTGCGCCAACCGGGCGGAGGGGAGCTGTACCGGGACGACGCTGAAGCCGGTGAAGGTCATGGGCAAATGCCACGCGGCCGGGCTCAAGTTCGCGCCGGTTGGCGACACGCCCTCGTGCGGTCCGTCCGTGCCGATCACCGTGAAGACCAAGGGCCACGGCGGCAGGAAAGCCGGAAAGTGCAAGCTCGTCGCGATGGTGAAGTCGGCGACGTCGCCCAAGCGCGTGGACAAGGACGTCCTGACGCTCGTCTGTACCCCGGGTGGCGGCAACGGGAACGAGTGCCCGCCACTCCCGACGACGTGCACACCCGCGGCGAACGCGACGTGCATGCCGCTCGTCAACGATGGTCAGGGCATCCCCGGAACGTACCAGATGGTCGCGGTCCCGGGGCCGAAGCTCTGCCAGACGAGCACCCCGGACACCACGAAGCGCTTCCAGCCGTGCAACACGGAGGCCGACTGCGGCGGGCACGAGGGCGTCACCCAGCTCTGCACGATCACGACCTTCGCGACCGCGGACGGCGTCGTCCTGCCGTTCGGCTCCGGCATCAAGACCGTGTTCACGATCGCGCAGGCGGACCCGGCGCCGACGTGCAACCACAGCGCGTGCGTCACGTGCGAGAACCCCGACGCCCTCTGCGCCGGGACTCCTGGCTGCGGCTCGACCCCCGGGCAGCCGGCGCCCGGGTGCATTCGGAACCAGTGCTGCCAGAACCCCGGCTTCACGCTCCCGACGTTCCTCGTGCCGCTGCTCGGCGGCCTCTGCGGGCGCCTCGACCAGTACCGCTGCGGCTTCGGCGCAGTGAACAGCTCGAACCCCCAGTCCGGGGACAACGAGGTGACGAAGACCGGCGACACGAGCGACCCCGGCCCGGACTGCCTGTACGGGACCGCGGACGATCCGCCGGCGAAACCCTGCAACACCATCGCGGGCGGTGCCGGCGCCGACTTGAAGGGGAAGGTCGTCCGCTGCGTCGGGAACGGTGTCTGCGACTCCCCGGGCATCCATTATCGGATGGCCGTGCCCTCGGTCGCGACGACCTGGTCGGATCTGCAGAGTCCCCAGGGTCAGTGTACCCAGGGATCGACGTTCGATCCGGGCGAGCTCATCATCACGCAGGTCATCCTGAACGCCGAGTTCGCGACCGCGGGGGCAACGAGCAGCTTCGCCGACCTGAACGGCGACGGATGCGCCGTCGCGGGCGCGGGGTTCACCAACTTCAACAAGGCGGGGCCGATCACGATCGGCTCGCCGCCCGCCCAGCCGCAGCCGTACGACTCCAGCACCTGCGGGAGCGGGGTCTGCTCGGTCGCCGTGTCCGGCGGCCCCGTCTTCAGCGGCAACGGACCGCTCAACGACCTCGGCTTCATGGCCGTGTTGACCAACGGCGCCATGACCCGGCTGCCGACCGAGGCCTGTCCCTGCGCGCAGGAGAACGGCTGTCCCGAGTAGCGAGCGAGCAGGCGGCGGACCCGCCGCGTCCGCCGCCTACTTCCCGTACGTCGACAGCGAGTCGAGGTCGAAGATCTTCGGATCGAACGTCAGCCGGGCGTCGAAGTTCGACGTCGGCGCCGACTTGATGCCGGCGACCGTCGCGCGGTTCAGCTTGAGCGCCTCGGCGCACTGGAACGCCTGGTTCGAGCCCTGCACCCAGTCCTTTTTGCCGTTCGGCCGAACGACCGTGTGCGGGTTCCACGCCATGACCTCGAGGGTGTTCAGCAGCTCACCCTTCCAGCTGAACTTCCGGTTCCACGCGCCCTGGAACGACAGCTTGTCGAGGTAGAGCTCGATCTTCCCGTAGAGGTAATACTTGTCGCGAGGGGTTGCCTCGACGACCCAGAACTTCCGCTTGGCGAGCCCGGCGGCGATCGGCGCCCAGGAGAGCCCCTTCCAGTTGGAGTCCATGTAACCGAGGAACTTGCTGTCGGCAGGCCAGTTGGCGCGCCACCCGGCCCCGACCCACACGTCGGATGACTTGCCCTCCAGGTTCATGGGGTCGACGAAGCGGTATTGCTCGACCTCGCCCTTCATCTTCCACTCGAAGTCCTCGGGCTTGCCGTCGAAGAATGGGCCGTCATCCTGGCTCATGTCGGAGCCGAGGAAGCCGTCGGAGCGGTTGGCCGGGCTCACCGCGCGCACACGGCGCAGCGCAGGTACGTACGCCCACGACGCGTCACGCTTCTGCGGGTCGCGGAAACGCCAGCTGAGCGAACCCGTGCCCTGGACGTCGTTCGGGCTCTCGACGACGACGAGCTGCTGGTAGAGGAAGTTCTGCGGGTTGGCCTTGAGCCGCTCTTCCTCGGGGACGCCGTCGTAGTACATGAACCGGACGTCGACATCGAGACGGCGCTCGACCGAGCTCGGATTCATCATGTTGAGCTGCGACTCGGCGCGCAGGTTCCCGAAGTAGTAGGTGCGGTAGAAGAAGTTCCACACCGCCTTCACCGCCGCGTCCGGATCGTTGGGGTCGATCTTCGGGAAGGGGAAGCCGAGGATGTAGGGCGCCTGGTTGCCGCTGGACGCCTCGATGATCTCGCCGAGCTTGCCGGTCTTGTACTTGCCTTCGTTCTGCTTCGAGGCGGCGAGGAAGTCCTCGGGCCAGTTGTAGAGGTCCTCGGGCCAGCTCGAGATCGGGTTCACGTACTCGTTCTTCTCGTAGTGCTTGAGGACCTCGGGCGGGAGGAGATCCTGCGCCCTCTGCCACGTGCTGCTGTTGAGGGTCTCCCCGGGCTTGAGCCCGTCGGTCGCCGGAGCGCCGCCGCTGTCGGCGCCGGCTCCGCTGGTCAGGAGAACGACGAGCACCACTACTGTCGAACCGACGATACGTCTGCGCATTGACACTCCCCCGCGGGTGGCGGCCAAAGTTCCGGGACTCCTTAGTCCGTTACCGCGCTGCACCACAAGCCACATGAGCCGCATCGAACGGGAGCGCGCCGACCGATATCCGGTAGGCAACGCGAGGGCGGAACGTGAGAGGGGACGAGCCAGAACCGCGGCAGACGGATGGGGGGCGCTAGATGCGCCCCGTCAGGCCCCTTTCAGCGGGAGGTTTGGGCAAGCGATGTGCCCGCGGGCTGACGCAGCGCGACGAACCCATCGGCGCGCTTCTCGAGTGAGAGCGATTCGTGTACGCTCTCGACCGGCTTTTCCGCATCGAGCTCGACGCGGTCGAACACCACTTGCGCGTACCGTCCGGACGTCTGGATCGTCTCGTTCGTGATCGCGACGCGCCGATCGTGGGCGCGGCGAACGCGGCGACGGAGCGCCTCGCGCGCGGCGTCGTCCGTCACGATGCCGTACAGCCGGAGCGTCGCGACGTCACCGTGCTGCCATGCCGACGCGTACCGCTGGAGCCAGTCGCGAACGTTCGCCTCGGACATCCGCGGCGCAACCGCGACGTCCCAGCTGACCGGACGCGACCGCACACCGGCGCGGTCGGCGGCCGTGACCTCGATGGCGTGCACGGTGGCCGTCGCCGCCGGCGGCGCGACGAAGCGGAAGCGCATGCCGCTGCCGACGGCACGGCCGTCGACGCGCCACGCGTACGTGATCACATCGCCGTCGTCCGGATCGTCGGCGCGCACGCTGAACTCGACCGCCGTACCTTCCGTCACGTCGACGGGCGCCGTCGCGCGCGGGAGCCGGCTGACGATGCGCGGTCCGTGATTCGGCGGCGGCGCGCTCGACGCGACGGCCGCAGGCCCGGCGTCGGCGGCGACCGCTACGTTCTCCGCGACCGGCGCGGCGTCGGCGGGCGGCGCCTGCGGCGCTTGCGGTGCTAGCACCACCGCCGGCATCGGCGGCGCGACCGGAGTGGGGGGAAGCGACGGCGCGCGGCCATCGCGGAGCGCGACCCAACCGAGCGCGAAGACGGCAGCCGCGAGCAGCGCGGTCTCCGCCACGAACGCGCTGCGCCAGAACGTGGACAGGCCACCCGCGCGCAAACGTGGCCGGGGTGCCGGCGACGCAGGGCGTTCGTCGTCGTCGAGCTCCGGCGCCAGGTCCGCGTCGATGACTACCCCGGCGGCCCCGCCGCGCGCGGGAAGGCGGCCGAGACAGCGCGCGATCTCCTCGCGCACCGCTGCCGCGCTCGGACGCTCGCTCGCCTTGCGCCGGATCATGCGCGCCACGAGCCCCGCGAAGCCCGCGGGCGGGATGCGCGAGAAGCGTGGGAGCAGCGGCCCCTTCGTCTCGAGGAGACGCTCGCGGATGGATTCCGCCGGACCGTCGAGGAAGGCGCGGCCCTCGACCATCTCGTAGAGCACGAGCCCGAGCGCGAACACGTCACCGAGCGCATCCGGCGCGCCGCCGGCGAGCCGCTCGGGAGCGAGGTAGCGGCCGTCCTCGAGGCCCGCGACGCCGGCGAGGAGTCCCGCGAGAACCGTGCGTCGGTCGGGATCGACCCAGATCGTCGTGGGCGCGACTGCGCCGTGCACGAGCCCGGCGGCGTGCGCGTGGGCGAGGACGCTCGCGACCTGATGCGCGATCTCGAGTGCGTCGCGTACCGGGAGCGCGCCGTTCTCACGCAACCGGCGGACGAGCGGGACGCCGAGGACGGCTTCGACGACGTATGCCCGGTTGCCGTCGCGGCCGAGGTCGACGACGCGCGCGAGGCCGTCGTGCGCCGCGGCGGAAGCCGCGCGGCGTGCCGCCTCGAGGCGACCGAAGCGCGCGGCGTCGGCGGCGGCGTCCTGCGGAAGCAGCGTCAGCGCGAGCGGGCCCTCGGCGCCCTCACGGCGGACGCCATAGAGCACGCCGTCGGCGAACGTCTCGACGAGCTCGTACCCGGCGGGGAGACGCTCCGGTCCCGCGTCGGTCGCGCGATCCATCCGGCCGACACGGCGCAAGAGGCGTGCCAGGGACCGTCGCGCAAATCGGCGTCCGGGGCGAGGCACGCGCGCTCGACACGCAAGTATGCAACGGAGAACACGGGTATTGTCGCGGGCAGTGTTGTAGGACCGGCGGCCAGGAGGATCCATGGGATACCGGTCGTGGGTCGCGGTCGTGCTCGTCGTGTGTCTCGCGTGCCGTGGACGGCACGAGAGTGCCGGAGACGTCACACGTACCCCGGTGCCGGCCGCCGTCGTCGGGGCGCGGGCAACGCGCCAGGACGTGCCCCTGGCGCACCGGCCCCCGGAAGCGGAGCGGACGAAGCAGATCCTCTTCGGCGACCTGCACGTGCACACGACCTTCTCGGCCGACGCCTTCATCCGCAGCCTGCCGCTCCTGCAGGGCGAAGGGGCGCACCCGCCCGCGGACGCCTGCGACTTCGCCCGCTTCTGCTCCGACCTCGACTTCTGGTCGATCACGGATCACGCGGAGTCCATCTCGCCCGAGCACTGGCGCGAGACGAAGGAGTCGGTCCGGCAGTGCAACGCGGTCGCCGGCGACCCCAAGAATCCGGACCTCGTCACGTATCTCGGCTTCGAGTGGACGCAGGTCGGCGTGACGCCGGCCGATCACTACGGCCACAAGAACGTCATCTTCCGCGAGACCGCGGAGGACCGCGTGCCGAAGCGGCCGATCAGCGCGCTCGACGAGCGTCTGATCGGCGCGCTCCGCCGTCGCCCGCCGCTCTGGGATCGGCTGCGCTTCCCGCTCCTCGATTTCCCGAACCGCCAGCGCTACTACGACTTCGGCCGCTTCCAGGACGAGCTCGACGCCGTGCCGCTCTGCCCGGCGGGCGTCGACACGCGTCAGCTCCCCGAGGACTGCAACGAGACCGCGCACACGCCGCGCGAGCTCTTCGAGAAGCTCGCGCAGTGGGGCTTCGAGACGATCGTCATCCCGCACGGCAACACGTGGGGCCTGTACACGCCGCCGGGATCCAGCTGGGACAAGCAGCTGGTCGGACCGCAGCACGACCCCGACCGCCAGAAGCTCATCGAGGTGTACTCGGGACACGGGAACTCCGAGGAGTATCGCGACTGGCGCGACGTCACGTGGGGGCCGGACGGCGAGCCGGTCTGTCCACCGCCGACGCCGACGTATCTCCCGTGCTGCTGGCAGGCCGGCGAGCTCGTGCGCGCGAAGTGCGGCGACGTCACGCCGGCGGAATGCGAGCGGCGCGTCGCCGCGGCGCGCATCAACTTCCTCAAGGCCGGCGCGGCGGGACGGATGACGCTTCCGGGCGGCGACGTCGAGGACTGGAAGGACTGTGGCCAGTGCCGCGACTGCTTCCTACCCGCCTTCAACTACCGCCCGCAGAGCTCCGTGCAGTACGCGATGGCGATCTCGAACTTCGAAGACCCGACACACCCGCGCCGCTTCCACTTCGGGTTCATCGCGTCGAGCGACAACCACAGTGCGCGGCCCGGAACCGGGTACAAGGAGTTCGCGCGCCGCGTGATGACCGAGGCAGCCGGCCCGCGCGACGAGAAGTGGCGCGACCGGACCCTCGGCCCGCCGAAGGAGCGCGCGGCCGAATCCGTCCCGTACGATCCCGCGACGCAGGAGGCGGGCATCACGACGCTCCAGGTCCTCGACTTCGAGCGCGCCGCCTCGTTCTTCCTGACCGGCGGCCTCGTCGGCGTGCACGCGACGGGCCGCGACCGTGACGCGATCTGGGACGCCCTCCAGCACCGCGAGGTGTACGGCACGAGCGGCGACCGGATCCTGCTCTGGTTCGATCTGCTCGGCCCCGACGGCACGCTGCCGATGGGCTCGGAGACGACGCTCGCCATCGCGCCGGTCCTCCGCGTGCGCGCCGTGGGGGCGTTCAAGCAGAAGCCCGGCTGTCCCGAGTCGTCCGTGCAGGCGCTCGGCCGCGACCGACTCCAGCACCTCTGCCGCAGCGAGTGCTACAACCCCGCCGACGAACGGAAACGGATCACCCGGATTGAAGTCGTCCGCATCCGGCCCCAGATCCAACCGGGCGAGCCGGTCGCCGGGCTGATCGAGGATCCCTGGCGACGCCTCGAGTGCCGGCCCGACGCCACTGGCTGCGAGGTCTCGGTCGAGGACGACGACTTCGTCGAGGGCGGGCGCGACACGCTCTACTACGCGCGCGCGATCGAGGAGCCGTCGCCGGCCGTGAACGCGGCGGGCCTGCGCTGCAGCTGGGGCCCGAACGGCGAGTGCAGCGAGGTCCATCCCTGCTACGGCGACTACCGCACGCCGTACGAGGAGGACTGCCTCGCGAAGACCGAGGAGCGCGCCTGGTCGTCGCCGATCTACATCAGCGCGAGGCGACCAGGACCGGGTCAATGACCGGCGCACGGGGAACGGTGCTCCTCGCCCTCGGCGCCGCGCTCGGCGTGCTCGCCGCCGCCGCGAGCCTCCTCGGTGCGGGGCGGATCTCTGGGCGCCGGCTCCCGCCCGGCGCGGTCGCGCGCGTGAACGGCACGCTGATCCGCACGGACGACTACGCGCGCTCGCTCGACGCGCTCGCACGCGACCGGCGCGACGGCGTCACCGCCGAGGATCGACGGCGCGTGCTCGACCGGATGATCGACGAGGAGCTGCTCGTCGAGCGCGGCATGGACCTCGGGCTCGTGCGTCAGGACCCGCGCGTCCGGCGCGACCTCACCGCGGCGGTCATCGACGCCGTCGTCACCGGGCACGACGACCGGACGCCGTCGGACGCGGAGCTCGCGGCGTTCTACGACCGCGACCGCGACTTCTTCGCGCGCCCGGGGCGGCTACGCGTCCGGCAGGTGTGGTGCCGGGCCGGGAGCGACTCCGACGACACGGCGGCCGAGGCCCGGGCGCGTGCGGCGGCGGCGCGCCTCCGCGCGGGCGACGACATCGCCGCCGTGCGGGACGCGCTCGGCGATCCGGAGCTGGCGCCGCCGCCGGACGTCCTCCTCCCGCCGGCGAAGCTGCTCGACTACCTCGGGCCGACCGCGCTCCGCACCGCGCTCGCGCTCGAGGCCGGGGCGGTGAGCGATCCCGTCCGCTCCGCGACCGGCTTCCACGTCCTCCAGGTCGTCGAGCGCGAGGCC
>Ga0070731_10001550_pt1 | contig 23608 bp, 19 predicted proteins | sample Coa_R1_2_FD_66448 | JGI IMG/M metagenome (GOLD analysis project Ga0070731, IMG submission 66448) | Surface soil microbial communities from Centralia Pennsylvania, which are recovering from an underground coalmine fire - Coalmine... | ecosystem: Environmental > Terrestrial > Soil > Unclassified ... | reverse complement strand
GAACTGGGTTTTCGTTCCTGCGGGATACGTTTTCGCGCCTGATTTCCAGCGCGTCGTGATCAGAGATCCTGGTCGCGTCATCAATATCATCCGTCAGACGCGAAACGTCACCAACTACACGGTGGTAAACAACATCGTCGTCAACCGAAGCATCGATGTGCGGCTCGTGGAACGCGCCGCTGGTCACCCGATCCCGCCCGTTCGAGCTGCTTCCATCATTCGACGACCAAATCTCGTAGCACGCGTGGATGTCGGTCAGCGTGTACAGCTGCGAATGCGCGAACTGGTTCCCCGCGGACGCGGTATTGCGAACAGCGCACCTCCGCCACCGCCGCGTGTGGTGGCCCGGCTGTCCACCAATGTGACGCCGCGAAACGGGCGGCCACCCGTACATTTGTTCACGAGAGCCAGCGTTGCCGCGCCGGAAGCACAAAGCCGCTTTCACGGCGCGCCCGTTCGAGGGCCCGCCGCCGGTGCCGGCGACGCGATGACCGGGCCCGGCGCTCCCGGCATGGGGGCAGGGCAGGGGAATGCCTCAGGGGGGAACGGTGCACGAATGCGCCCCGAACAGGGTCCTCCCGGTGCGAACGCTGGGCGCGGGCCCTCCGGTCAGGCGGGCGGCCCCGCGGGTCAAGGGGGCGGAGCGATGCAGACCGAACAGCCCAACGGTCCGACCGGCCCAGGCGGCGGAGGCATGCAAGGGCAGCAACCCAATGGTCCTGGCGGCGGGCGGATGCGGCCCGAGCGGCCGAACAGCCCAACCGGACCGAATGGAGGAGCCGCGCCGAGTGAACAGCCCAGTGGTCCCAGTGGTCCCACTGGTCCTGGCGGCGGGCGGATGCGGCCCGAGCGGCCCAATGCTCCAACCGGGCCAAGCGAAGAACAGCCCGGTGGCGGGCCCCGCCCACCCGGCGGCGGGGCAATGCGCCCTCAAACGCCGAACGGCGTGGCGGGTCCCAACGCCGGACGTCAGCCGCCCCAGCAGCCCAACGGCATGGCCGGCCCGAACGGCGGCGCAAATCCGCAAAACAACCCGCCAAACCGCGAGCAACAGAAAAAAAAGCCGGAAGCCCCACCCCAGAATCCGCCGCAATAGTCGAACTTGACAAAACCCTCGCGTCCCGATTCACCGGGCGCGAGGGTTTTTCCTGACGGCGGCCCAAAGTCTCGATGCCCGATCCCGTGGCCGCACCGCAGAGTCCTGGTTCAAATCGCAGCGCGGATTTTTGCCACTGGCTCGGGCTTCTCGTTATCGCGCAGTTGGTTCTGTGGACCGTGTTGCCGTGGCTGTTCGCGCGAAGCCTGCCGCTCGACGTCGTCAGCGACGGTCTCGCCTGGGGCCACGAATGGCAGTGGGGCTATTACAAACATCCGCCGCTGCCGTCGTGGACGGTGGAGGTGTTTTTCGATGTCCTTGGCGACATCGGTCCGTTTCTCTTGAGCCAGCTGTGCATTGCGGCAACGTACATTTTCGTCTTCGAACTTGGACGCGACATCCTGGGCGGCTCCCGGGCTGCCGTAGGAACACTTCTTCTTGCTGGCGTGTACTATTTTTCGATTCCAACGCCGGAGTTCAATCATAACGTCGCGCAGATGCCGGTCTGGGCGGCCGCATGTCTTTGCTATTTCCGTGCGTGGCAATCCGGGAGGATACGATGGTGGCTGGCGCTCGGCGCGGGAGCCGGCGTGGGATTGCTCACCAAATATTCCACCGCGGTCCTGCTCTTTGTTCTGCTCGTACATTTTGTCAGGGTGCGCGGGGCCAGACAGGCGCTGGCTTCAGTCGGGGCATGGCTTGCCGTCGCAACCTGCCTGATGATCGTGTCCATGCACGTTCTCTGGCTGCTCGAGAACGGGTTTCCGACACTGCGCTACGCGGCGGCGCGCGCGGGGACGGCTTCAGCTCTCCGCGCGCGTCTTGACGCGCCGCTGAAATTTTTTGTCTCCCAGGCCGTCGATATCGCGCCCGCTTTCTTGCTTGCCTGGGTTGCGGGGCTGCGACCGGCGAAGTCCGCCGGCGACGGCAAGCTGGATTTTCTGTTGTGGATGACGCTTGGTCCACCGGTGGTGACAGTCGTGGCTTCGCTCGTCACCGGCATGGGTTTGCGCGATATGTGGGGCGCGCCGATGTGGAACCTGGCGGGGCTCGCCATCGTCGCCAGCGCGGCGGAAAGCTGGAAAAGCCTTGCGCCGAAACGGCTCGGCGCTGGCATCGTCGCACTGTTTGGTACCGGCCTCAGTGCATACGTGCTGGCCAATGTGCTTGTCCCCCGCATGGAGCACCGCCCCTCCCGCATACAATGGCCGGACCGCGCCCTTGCACAGACGTTCGGAGCAGTGTGGCGGCAGCATGTACATACGCCGCTCAGAATTGTTGCCGCGGATGGCTGGCTCGGAGGACTCGTGGCAATGCGCGCAGCGCCCCGGCCATCCGTCTGGACCGATGCGGACTCACGCAAGGCTCCCTGGGTAACCCCCGATGAGGTGAGGCACTATGGGGCGCTGGTGCTTTGGCGTATCCGGCCAGGTTCGACCGAACCAACCGTGCTAACCGGCCTCAGAGGCGTCAAGATTTTGGGTCGCGAAAGTTTTGCCTGGCCGGACACACCCGGATCACTCCCATTGGAAATCGGCTACGGCATTCTACCTCCGTCCAATCGGTAGCATTTCGTCAATCGTCCGCCGTTAGATTGCCGGCATGATGCGGCCAAGATCTGCCTTTTTTGCAAGTTTCCTCGCGTTCCTCGTTATTGGGGCCTTCGCGGCATCACCTGGAAACGCCGCATCTGCGGAGTCGTCAGGATTCGATGCGACGGTACATGCCGCCGATCCGTCCTATCGGCTGGGAACCGGCGATAAGGTCCGCGTGATCGTGTTCGACGAAGAAGACCTTGGCGGCGAATTCCAGATCGACGACGGGGGGTACATTCGACTGCCGCTCATCGGTCCGTTGAAGGCGGCCGGCTACTCGCCTCGGGAACTGGAGACGCAAATCGCGGCCGCACTGCGCGATGGCTATCTCAATGCACCCCGCGTGAGCATCGAGGTAACCGAGTACAGGCCCTTCTACATTATCGGGGAAGTCAGCAAGCCGGGGCAATACGCGTACGTCAACGACATGACGGCCCTGAATGCAGTGGCGCTCGGCGGCGGCTACACCGTCGAAGCGAGCGATTCATCCGTTTACATTCGTCATGAGGGCGAAAAGGAAGAGCAGAAATATGCCGCGGACGCCACCACGAAGATCCGTCCCGGAGACGTGGTGCGGGTTCCGCGGACCGCGTTTTGGCGGGCAGTCACGGTCGCAGGGCCGATCTCGGCCATCGTGAGCACGCGCTGGTATCTGCCGACGCCGCCGCCCTAGAGCACCGCGGCGGTCAATCAAATCACACAATTCCCGGGCACGGGACCGCACTGGTCGGCAGCCGACTTCTCGTCCTATATACGGCCAATGATCCCGTTCCAGAAAATGCACGGACTCGGCAACGATTTCGTCATCTTCGATGCTCGCCGGTCGCCGCTTGCGCTCGATAACGCGGCGGCGCGCGCTGTGGCGGACAGGCGCACCGGAATCGGCTGCGATCAGGTCATCGTGCTCGAGCGCGCGAAGACAAAAGGCGACGCGCTGATGCGCATCTTCAATGCGGATGGCAACGAAGTCGAAGCCTGCGGCAACGCCGCACGTTGCGTGGCGCGGCTGCTGATGGAGGAAAGGGATTCTTCACTTGTCGAAATCGACTCCGCGGGGGGGCTGCTTCGTTGCACCGATGGCGGTGACGGGCACGTGACGGTGGACATGGGTATTCCCAGGCTCGGATGGCAGGAGATACCGCTGTCGGAAGCGCGGGATACAAACGCTCTCGGTCTTCAGATCGAGGGTGTCGAACTCGATACGGCGGCAGTTTCCGTAGGCAATCCGCACTGCGTCGTTTTCGTTTCCGATGCGGACGCGGCCCCGGTATCCGGAATGGGAGCGCGTCTGGAACGACACGCGCTGTTTCCAGAACATGCGAACGTCGAATTCGTCAGTGTGGCCGGCCCGGCGAAATTGAGGATGCGCGTCTGGGAACGCGGCGTCGGAGAGACGCGCGCATGCGGCACGGGAGCCTGCGCATCGCTGGTTGCCAGTGCGCGCAGACGTCTCGTCCCGCGGAGCTGCGAAGTCATTCTCGACGGCGGAACACTATCGATCGAATGGCGTACAGACGATGACCATGTGCTGATGACTGGTGGTACGAACTTTGTGTTTGCCGGCGAGATCGATGTCGCCGCACTGGAGGCACGGGGATGACCTCGCTCGAAGTCATCACCTTCGGTTGCCGTCTCAATGCCTATGAATCGGAGGTTATTCGGGCACGCGCTTCGGAGGCCAGCCTTCGCAACACAATCGTCATCAACACCTGTGCGGTGACGGGCGAGGCCGTGCGACAGTCGAAACAGGCGGTGCGCAAACACCGACGCGCAAATCCCGATGCCAAAATCATCGTCACCGGTTGCGCAGCGCAAACCGAGCCCCAGAGCTTCGCCGATATGCCGGAAGTCGACCTTGTGCTGGGAAACGACGAGAAACTCAGGCTCGCCAGCTACGCAGATTTCGGCGTCGGCGCAGCGGAACGCGTAAGGGTCAACGATATCTTTTCGATCAGGGAAACCGCTGCCCAATTCATAGACGGTTTTGAGGGTCGCGCCCGCGCTTTTCTGCAGGTTCAAAACGGCTGCGATCACCGCTGCACATTCTGCATCATTCCTTTTGGGCGGGGGAATTCGCGAAGCGTACCGGTGGGCGCCGTCGTGCAGGAAGCACGCCGTCTCGCACAGCGTGGGTATCCCGAAATCGTTCTTACGGGCGTTGATTTGACAGCTTACGGCCTGGATCTCCCTGGCAGGCCGAGCCTTGGTACGCTTGTGCGAAAGCTGCTGAGGCTCGTTCCCCAAATACGCAGGTTGCGGCTTTCCTCCCTGGATTCGATTGAAGTAGACGCCGAATTGATGGGCGCAATCGCCGACGAAGAACGTCTGATGCCGCATTTTCACCTATCGGTTCAATCCGGTGACGACCTTATTTTGAAGCGAATGAAGCGGCGCCATTCGCGACGCGACGTGATAGCGTTTTGCCGGGAGGTGCGCAGACTTCGGCCAAACGCAGCGTTTGGCGCCGATCTGATCGCGGGTTTTCCGACCGAATCGGAGGCGATGTTCGAGAATACGCTGGGACTCATCGGCGACGCCGATCTCACCTACCTGCATGTCTTTCCGTTCAGCGCCAGGCGCGGCACGCCGGCGGCACGCATGCCGCAACTCGATCGGGCGACGGTGAGGGCGCGCGCATTGCGTCTGCGCGAAACGGGTGCGCGACAGCTGCGCGACAGGCTGGAAAAACTGGTTGGCACACAACAACTGCTGCTCGTCGAAGAGTCCGGGCGCGCGCGTACCGCCTGCTTTGCACCGGTACGCTTTGCCGGCGCGGCCAATCCTGGCGCCTGTGTACCGGCCCGCATGACCAACGCCCTTCACGGTTATCTGACAGCCGAACTGTTGACATGAGCGAGCGCGAGCCGATCAGACAGGCCGGCTTTTTGTCGAAGCTGCGAACCGGTCTCTCACGTAGCGCGAATGCGCTCGCGGACAACCTGTCGGGGTTGTTCAACAAAAAGAAGCTCGATGCCGAAACCGTTTCTCAGCTAGCAGAGGCGCTGGTGCGAGCCGATGTCGGCAGCATCCGGGCTTCCAATATCGCAGATGCAATTGCCAAAGGACGCTACGATACGGAGATTTCCGAGGCGGAGTTGAAATCCGTGCTCGCGGCGCAGATCGCATCCATTCTCAAGCCGGTGGAACAGCCGTTCGTGATCGACTCGTCGCGCAAGCCGTTCGTGATCCTCGTCGTCGGGGTGAATGGCACGGGAAAAACGACCACCATCGGCAAGCTCGCACAGAAATTTTCGCGCGAAGGGAACCGCGTGATGCTGGCTGCCGGCGACACCTTTCGTGCCGCCGCGGTCGAACAGCTGCAGCTTTGGGGCGCTCGCACCGGCTGCCAGGTTTTCGCGCGCGGTTCCGGAGCGGATTCGGCCGGACTGGCGTTTGATGCACTCGCCAAAGCGCGCAGCGAAGAACTCGACGTTCTGCTGATCGATACAGCCGGGCGCCTACAGAACAAGGCGGACCTGATGGCGGAATTGACGAAGATTGTGCGCGTCCTGAAAAAACTGGATGCCGAAACGCCCCATGCCGTGCTTCTCGTGCTTGACGCGACAGTCGGCCAGAACGCAATTTCCCAACTTGAGATCTTCAAGGCGACGGTGCCAGTCACCGGACTCGTGATGACTAAGCTCGACGGTACGGCAAAGGGCGGGATCCTGATTGCGCTCGCTGACCGTTTCGAGTTGCCGATTGCATATGTGGGTGTGGGCGAAGGACCGGATGATCTGCAGCCATTCAGCGCACGCGCATTCGCCGAAGCTTTGACGGGCGCCGCATGACAGGTGGCACTCATACCCAACAGCTATGGCGGTTCGCCCTCGACCTTGGGCCGTTGCTTGTGTTCTTTGCCGCTTTCCGGTTCTTCGGAATTTTCACCGCGACTGCCTGCTTCATGGCGGCCGTTCTCGTGGCTTTGGTCGCGGGGTATATTCGCGAGCGTCGGGTCTCGCCGATGCCGCTGATTACGGCAGCTCTCGTGCTGATTTTCGGAACGCTGACCCTCTACTTGCGGAACGACATCTTCATCAAGATGAAGCCTACCGCACTTTATTGTCTTTTCGGCCTGTTGCTCGCGGGTGGACTCGCCTTCAACCGGCTCTTCATAAAATATGTGTTCTCGCAGGCATTTGAACTGGATGACGCTGGCTGGCGGGCTCTCACCTGGCGCTGGGCCGGGTTCTTTCTTGCATTGGCCGTTCTGAACGAACTGATGTGGCGCAATTTCCCGACATCGGTCTGGGTTTCGTTCAAGGTCTGGGCGATCATACCGCTCATCTTCCTTTTCGCTCTCGCACAAACGCCTCTGATCTTCAGGCATCAGATCAAGACAGAGAGCGAGCAGGCCCAGCGTAACGGCTGACCGCCCGTGCCAGCCGGCGATGATCGCGACCTGCGACAACAATACCGCGCTGCAATTTCCGTCGGATCATGAGGGAAATGTTGTCGCTCATTCCTTTCGCGATTAAACTGCCTGCGCTTGCGGAAAGCCGCAGCAATCCGTCATTGCCCGGCGTCGAGCAGCGGGCGGTTACTGAAAATTGAGCGGCGGCCGGGGGTTGCATGAACACAAATGTACTACGCAAGGGGGCGGGCAACGTTGAACTCGCCGGCACACCGTCTCGCCTCCTTCGCAGATGTAATCAATATTTCGGCGACCTGTTCGCGCAGGAGTCCGGCGACAAGGATTTGACCAAGCAGCAATATCTGGTGCTTGCCGCACTCGACGAGAACGACGGCGCAAGTCAAACGGCGATTGTAGAAGCCACCGGTATTGATCGCTCAACTTTGGCCGAAATGGTTCGGCGCATGCTCGCGCGCGGACTGCTGTCGCGCAGTCGGACCCAGACGGACGGGCGAGCCAACGAGATTACGATCACGCCAACAGGGCGTCGAACCCTGCGCAGTGCCCGACTGGCTGCAGAACGGGCCGAGCGCGGTCTCCTTGACCCGCTTCCGCCGGCTGAACGCATTCGATTCGTCAGATCGCTCGCCTTGATTGCGGCGGCCGCCGATCAATCGAATTCAACCGGTACAGGGCGCCACCACAAAAGACCAGGCAGTTCGCGGCGAAATTAGCCTTCCCGACCCGCGCTCACGATCGCCGGCATGATGATCTTCTGCAGCGCATCCGGCACGATCGGTCCGGTATAGTGTAATCGCACGATGCCTCTCCCATCGACCACAAAAGTCTCGGGAACTCCATAAATGCCCCAGGCAATCGCTTCGTGGCCGTCGGCATCCAGGTCCAGTCGCGCGAACGGGTCACCTGTCTGCGCCAGAAAACGGCGAGCTGCCGTTGAATTGTCCTCATAGACAATTCCATAAAGCTCGGCTTTTCGCGAACGCGCAATGTCGGCGAGTTCTTCGGCTTCCCCGCGGCAAGGCGTACACCACGACGCCCAGACGTTTACGACGCTCACATGTCCGGCCTGGAGATCGGCTGACGTAAATCGTTTCGCAGCCCGATCCAATGCCGGAAGCGCGACTCTGGGTGCCGGCATTCCAGTCAGTGGCGACGGAGCAGCGGCGCGTGGCGTTACGCGGAGGTTCCCGAAAAAAATCGTCGCAATCGCAACCAAGGCAAGCGCGGGAATGAAGAGAAGCAGCCGCTTCATGACGATGACTGCCTGTCTTCGGTTTGCATTTTGCGCAGCTGACCGAGCGCGCGAAAGTACGCACGGAGGGTGAGCACCACAATTGCGATCAGCGCAATCGCGGTCACGCCGTAAGCCGACCACACGAATCGACCATACCCGCCCATGGCGAGAAAATGCGTCACCGATCGAGGCCCGCGGAGGCACGCGCCCGAATCATCCGCCGAAGAACGGCGGTACGAATGCGTACGATCCAAAGCGCAGCAAACAGGGCGCTGTATCCCGTCAGCATGATGAACAAGGGCCAAAGAAAAACCGCGGCAATCGAGGGGCCACCGCTGCGGAAGATGCTTTCGCCCTGGTGAAGCGTGTTCCACCAATCGACCGAAAACTTGATGATGGGAAGATTCACTGCACCGACGATGGCCAAAATGGCCGCGCCGCGCGCAGCGCGACTTTCATCTTCGGTCACGTTCCAGAGAGCCATGTAGCCGACATAAAGAAAAAAAAGCAGCAGAAACGATGTCAGTCTCGCATCCCAGACCCAGTATGTGCCCCACATCGGTTTGCCCCATAGCGAGCCGGTGACGAGCGCAAGAGCCGTAAACAATGCCCCGAGCGGAGCGGCCTCGCGGGCGGCGACATCGGCAAGGGGATGTCGGTTGACGAGGCCCCACGCAGAACAGATCGCAATGAGCGCATACGCGCCCATGCCGATCCAGGCCGCCGGCACGTGGATGAACATGATCCGTACAGCATCGCCCTGTTGCCGCTCCGGCGGTACAACAAAGAGCCCAAGCCAAAGCCCGACACACAGGAGAATTGCGGCCGCGGCGAACAGCCATGCCGGAACGCGGTCTGTGGCGTCGAGAAATCGCTTGGGATTGGCATATCCAATCATTCATGCAGTCCCTGTCAGGCGTTCAAATTCATCCGCAATCCTGCAGCGACAGCAAACGGACTGAGGAGAACCGCGGCTAGCGAGTAGGCCGCCAGATAAAGCACGGCCCCATTCGCCAATCCATCCAGATCGGCCCGGATGATGCCGGCTCCAAAGATCACGACGGGCGTCAATAGCGGAAGCACGATGAGCGGAAGGATGAGCCCTCCCCGCTTTGCAGCAAGGGTAAGGCTCGCGCCGATTGCCCCGACGGCGCTGATTGCAGGTGTTGCCAACGCAACGGCTTCCAGCACAACGACGACGCTGCTGCCAGGGAGTTCCATCGCAAATGCCGCAAGCGGAGAGAGTACGAGGATCGGAAAGCCCGTCGCGAGCCAGTGCGCAGCGATTTTCACTGTAGCAAGGGTCTCCAGCGACAACGGACCGGTTGCAAGGAGGTCCAGACTCCCGTCTTCAAAATCCGCCTGAAACAACTCGTCAAGCGAAAGCAGCGCCGCCAACGCCGCGCACACCATGACAATTCCTCCGGCCACGGCGTGCAAGGTCGCCGGCACCGGGCCTATACCCAAGGGAATTAGCGTCAGAACGGTCGCGAAGAACGCCACGGCAAGCAGGGTGCTGCCGCCGCCGCGCGAAGCCAGGCGAAGATCCCGTCCGATCAGGGCAGCAATGCTCATTGCAATTCGACCGATGCACCTTCAAGACCGAGGCTTTCATGTGATGCGGCCACTACGATCCCGCCCCTGCCGCAATGATCGCGGATCTGTTCCCGCACGCATGCCTTGCCTTTCTCATCCATGGACGCCATCGGTTCGTCGAGGAGCCAGAGTGAGCGTGGCACGACCAGCAGACGCGCGAACGCCAATCGCCTGCGCTGGCCATGCGAAAGAAATTGCGCGGGCAGGTCGCGCAGTTGACCGAGGCCAACCGCGTCGAGGGCCGCTTCGACCTCTTCCGAACTGCGATTGTACCGACGAAAAAACCGCAGGTTCTCAGTGAGCGAGAGCTGCCGCTTTACACCGTCCAGATGGCCGAACCAACCTGTCCTTGAAAGACGTTCTTCCGCATTGGCAACGGTTTCGTCAGGTTCCATGCGAAAGATTACAGAGCCCTGCGGGACTTCAAGGAGCCCGGCAATTGCGCGCAACAGCGAGGTCTTGCCCGCACCGTTCGGGCCATGCACGGCAACGATTTCGCCCGCAGCAATGGAAAGGTTGATTTCCGCCTGAATCAGACGCCCGCCTCTCGTAAGCGGCAGGTTGTTGACGATGAGGGCCGCTATTGCCGACACCGGTCAGTACATATGCTGACCGCCATTGATCGACAAAGTCGAGCCCGTGATAAAGCCGGCATCATCGGCAACAAGAAACAGCACGCCGCGCGCGATTTCATTGGCGTGACCGAGCCGCCCCACGGGAATTCGCGCCACAATTTTTTCGAGCACAGGCGCCGGCACGGCCGCAACCATATCGGTGTCGATATAGCCGGGCGCGATAGCGTTCACCGTTATGCCCTTTGACGCACCTTCCTGTGCCAGCGCTTTTGTAAAGCCATGAATGCCGGACTTCGCAGCGGCATAGTTGACCTGACCATATTGGCCTGCCTGTCCGTTGATGGACCCGATATTCACGATCCTTCCGAAGTTGCGGCCAAGCATCCCTTCCCAGACGGCTTTGCACATGTTGAAACACCCGCCCAAATTGACGTCGAGCACTTCATCCCAATGTGCACGGTTCATTTTGCGCATGGTCGCGTCGCGCGTAATGCCGGCGTTGTTTACGAGTATGTCGACAGGACCGGCTTCCTTCGAGAGCCTCACCACTGCGTCGGCACATTGCTCGAAGTCAGCGACGTCACACTTGAACGCCTCAATTCCGGTTTCCTCCGAAAAGGCACGGGCGCGATCTTCCCGTCCGGCGTATAGGGCTGTCACGCGATAACCCGCATCCCTCAGAGATATCGAGATCGCCGCACCAATGCCCCTCGTGCCACCGGTCACGACCGCAATTCGACTCATCACATCCTCCCTTTCACGAGGCCCCTTGTGCCGCCCACAGCCGCTCGATGCAAATGGTGGCCTTAAGGGATCGAAGAGTTCAAGTCCGCAAGCTCCTTTCCACCGACGGGCGCCCCAATCCGGCCGCGGGGGGCTGGAGCCCGACCTTCGGCCACTGGACACGCAGGGTTCTTGGTGTTGTCCTTGCCCGGCCGGCAATGCAAGGCGGGAACCCTGGTTGGGATGGTGAGATTGTGACGGACAACGCCGCCGAGGAACCGCCTGTTGTCATCAAGAAGTACGCAAACCGGCGCCTCTACAACACCAAATCATCTACGTACGTGACACTCGAACACCTCGCGGAGATGGTGAAGGACGGCGTCGATTTCGAGGTTCGCGACGCCCGCGACGGCGAGGACATTACGAGGTCTGTTCTCACGCAGATTATCTTCGAAGAGGAGGCGAAGGGCCAAAGTCTGTTGCCAGTTCGCTTTCTCCGACAGCTGATCAAATTCTACGGCGACAGCCTGCAGGCTTTCGTTCCCGGATACCTTGATTTGTCGATGGAAAGCTTCGCCAAGCATCAGGATGAGATGCGCCGGCGTATGGCCGAGGCGTTCGGTGGCGGTGGACACGCGCTGGAAGCGATGACACGGCAGAATCTTGCGTTGTTTGAAAGGACGATGCGGATGTTCGCGCCGTTCGGCTATTCGGGGCGCGAGCCGCAAAGCGAGCGCCCACCCGAGAGCAGTCCGGGGCCGGCGAAACCCGCATCGTCAGACGAAGTGACTGCGCTAAAAGAACAAATTGAAGCGATGCGTCGTCAATTGGCGGAAATAGCACGCAATAAGAGCTAAGGCGGCGTGGCGCCGATCAGGCTTTCCTCCAGGCCGGACGCATCGAGGGTTCTCCGCAGTGGAAGCCCTGAAAGTATTCGACGCCCAAATCCCCTAGCAGTTGCGCTTCCTCATCCGATCCGACCCATTCGGCCACGGTTTCGAGATGGAAGTGCTTTGCCAGTTCGACCAGCGTTCGCACGAATATCTGGTTTTCGCGCGAAGCAGCGAGCCCGCGGACAAAAGCGCCGTCGATCTTGACGATGTCTACGCGCAACATCTTCAGATTGCGGAACGAAGTAAAGCCGGCGCCAAAATCGTCGATCGCCACTTTGCACCCCATTCCCCGCAGGTTCGATATGAAGCGCGTACCCTCTTCGAAATCATTGAGTGCTGCTGTTTCGGTCAGTTCGATCACCAATCGCGGCGCGATGTCCTTGTTCGTGCGAACGTAATGGACGAACGATTCCAGCCAGCAACGATCCGACGCAATGGTGCCCGACACGTTCACGGCCAGGGAGATGTTCGGAACAGCGTGCAATTCGGCTACGGCCATTTCAAGCGCGCGCCTGTCGACCTGGCGAACCAGCCCCAACTGTTCGGCGGCGGGTATGAATTGTCCCGCTTGCAGAATTGTACCGTCGGAGCGGACCAGCCGAAGAAGACACTCGTAATGTACCGGAACATTGTCGCCTGCGCTTACGATCGGCTGATAAGCAAAGACCAGCCGGTTCTCGCTGAGTGCTGCGGCAACCTCATCGGCTACCGACATCAGCCGCAAGCGGGCCATCTCGCGCTGCGGTGACTCCGCGTAGATGCTGTAGCCGTCCCGGCCGCCTCCGCGTGCTCGGTCGAGCGCTTCTTCGGCTCTCAACATGGCTTCCTGGCCGGAAGAGGCGCTCGAGGGCAGCAGAACGGCCCCCACGCTGATCGTTGCCGAAACGGCGCCCCTTCGAGTCGAGATCACTTCGCTCCGCACTACGTCGCGCAATTTCGCCGCGATTGCGCTCATTTCCTCTTCCGAGCATGGCGACAAGACAATTCCAAGCTTATTGCCCGCGATTCGCCCTATCAGATCGCTGTCGCGCAGCGACGCGGCGAGGCGTTCGCTTACGGCGACGATCACTTCGTCCGCAGCGCCGAACCCGTACGCCTCGTTGATCATCGCCAGGCGGTCGATGGCCGCGACGAGGTAGGCGCACCGGCTTTCCTCTTTCCTCGCCTGTTCGATCGCACGGCCGAGTTCGGATCGCAACGTCGTACGATTGAGGTGACCCGTCAGTTCATCGCGGGTGGCGAGGTAGGTCAAACGCTGCGCATGGCGCTTTCGTTCGGTGACAAGACGTACGACGCCGGCGATCCGCTCGGTACCGCCCGGCGATCCGGACACGGCCGCGCCGCGGACCTCGAACCACGCCGTCTCCATGGCGGACACAGCCTGAAATTCAAAATCGAAGATGGTGTCCTTCGCATCGCTCAGGATTGAATCCAGCGCCTCGCGGCCGGAAGCGCCGATCCATTTTCGAAAAGACGAGCCAGAATGGAGACCTTCAGAATTGGCGAACGGCGACAGTATTTCTGTTGCGCCATCCCAGACGATACGATCATCGGAGAGCGTCCAGTCGAACGCCGTTTCCGCTGCAGCACGCATCGCCAATCTCAGTCGCTCGAGACCTCCGATTGCCTCCAGCGTCTGGATGCTTTCAACCGATCTTCTCGGCAGGGCATGGCGTGCCACGATGCGGGTTCCTGCGATAACCACCGTCACCGCAGCATGGAATACTTCCCATTAAGAAAGCCGAAATTTCCGCAGCGCGCACAGACACCTGCGTTCTTCGCTAAGAACCCGTTAGCGGAGCGGTCCTGTTTCTGACACGCGTGTAATGTTCTCAGTGTTGCTGGCTGCCGGACGTACTGATCATACGAGCGCCAATGATCCGCCCGTACGCACCCTCCTGAACGAGAACGACGACGGAATCATATCCGGACGCTCCCTGATCCGCTCGCGGGATGTCCAGCGACATTGGTTGTCCTTTCCACAGCGCCACCGCTCTGACGTCGCGGACAACGTCGCGATAGTCGAGCTTGCGACCGTTGTTTTCGCCCGCTCCGATTCGCACGGACGCATGATTGAGCACGTGCAGCAGCCACACGGTCGCGTCGTCAACGGCCTTGTCCGGGAGAGCGCCGACAGCGATGTGCAGCGCGTTTGGCGAAAGCGAAAGCGCTATGGGGACTTCGCGCATATCGGACCGTCTGGCGCCAATCGCCGCCTCGACCTGCGCCTCGCGGCTGCCCACTACGTCGGTGACACCGTCAACGACAATCTCGGGGGTGTAGACGCCACCGTGTCCCATTGCCGCCGCGTAAGCTTTCTGTCGTCTCGTATTGGCTTCGCTGGCCAACGTGTCCTTCCAGCCGAGCATGTCCCAGTAGGTTACGGGGAAGCTTAGCGCCAAAACATCGGGACGATCCGCGAGACGCTCGATGAGGGCATCAGCCGGTGGACAACTGCTACAACCCTGACTTGTGTAAAGCTCCAATACTACCTGACGTTTCGCAAGACTGGGAGCCGGGATCGCCAGCATCAGGGCGGCCGCCGCCAGGGACAAATGCCGAATAAGTGGAGCAACGCTCATTTCCTGCGAGGATACGGTGCGGCGGTCCCCCCGTACCAGTCACTTCCGTTTGAATTTATCCCCACAGAACTTTATGTCCCGCGGCGGGCGTTAGCGAGCGGGAAAGGCCGCAGCAAGAAGTCTGCGCAGCACGAATTGCAAAATGCCGCCGTTGCGGAAGTAAGCAACTTCGTCGGCGGTATCGATTCGCAGCACGAGCGGTAAGTCCGTCCGCCGCCCGTCGGCATGACGTATAGTGCCGTTCAGGCGCATGCCTGGCCTGATTTCTCCCGACAACCCGGAAATATCGAGCAATTCCGGCCCCGTGAGCCCGTAATCGGACCGGGTCTTGCCGTTCGAAAAGACGAGCGGCGCTATTCCCATACCGATCAGATTTGACCGGTGAATTCGCTCAAACGATTCGGCGATTACTGCGCGCACGCCCAGCAGCTTGGGACCCTTCGCCGCCCAGTCGCGTGACGATCCCGTACCGTATTCCTTTCCAGCGATCACAACCGACGGGATTTGGTCGTCCCGGTAACGCATCGCGGCATCAAAAATCGACATTTCTTCGCCGGTATCTGAGTTCCCGGAGTAGTAGATCGTATTCCCCCCTTCACGGCCGCCGAGCATTTCGTTCCTGATGCGGATGTTGGCGAACGTTCCGCGCACCATGACTTCGTCGTTACCGCGGCGCGACCCATAGGAATTGAAGTCCTGGAACGACACGCCGTGCTCCAGCAAATACCTCCCGGCTGGCCCGTCCTTTTTGATGGAGCCGGCCGGGCTGATGTGATCGGTGGTGATCGAATCGCCGAAAACCGCGAGAATCCGCGCGCCCGAAATGTCCGAGAGCCCGGAGGGCTCACGTGCCATCCCTTCGAAATATGGAGGGTGCCGGACGTAGGTGGAGGAAACGTCCCAGGCGAACGTCTTGCCCTTCGCTACCTTGATTTTCTTCCATTCCCGCCCGCCTTCGAACACATTGGCGTAACGCCTCCGGAAATCGGCCGGGGTGACAGAACGACGAATTGTACTCGCGATTTCCCGAGGCGACGGCCACAACTCGTGCAGATGCACCTCGGTACCCTTTTTGTCGCGACCAACGGGTTCCCTCGAAAGGTCGATCCGGATGGATCCGGCCAATGCGTACGCCACGACAAGCATGGGCGACGCGAGATAGTTCGCACGCACCTGCGGATGTACACGGCCTTCAAAATTGCGGTTCCCCGAAAGTACCGAAACCGCAACGAGGTCGCCTGCGTTGACGGCTTCGGAGACCGGTTCCGGCAGCGGGCCTGAATTGCCGATGCAGGTCGTACAGCCATAGCCGACCAGTCCAAACCCCAGCTTTTCAAGCGGCTTGTCGAGGTGTGATTTGGCCAGATAGTCGCTCACCACCTTGCTTCCCGGAGCAAGCGACGTCTTCACCCAGGGTTTGACCGACAGTCCCCGTTCGACCGCCTTTTTTGCAACCAGCCCGGCGCCGATCATGACATTGGGATTGGATGTGTTGGTGCAGGACGTAATCGCCGCGATTACGACGTCTCCATGTCCCAAATCACCCGAACTGCCCTCCATGGGAACGCGGGCATCGCCATTGTTCTTGTGAAACACATTTTGCAAATCCGAGTCGAAGGATGCAGCCGCCTGGTCAAGCGCGACACGGTCCTGCGGTCGTCGCGGGCCCGCAAGACTGGGCTCAACCGTCACCAGGTCAAGGGCAAGAGTATCGGTAAACAGCGGTTCGGGGCTTCTTGCGTGACGGAAAAGTCCCTGCGCACGGGCATATTTTTCTACCAGCGCGATCTGCGCCTGTTTGCGCCCGGTTGCCTTCAGATAACGGAGCGTTTCCCGGTCGACAGGGAAGAACCCACAGGTTGCGCCGTATTCCGGTGCCATGTTGGCGATGGTCGCGCGATCCTCAACTGCCATTTCGTTGAGTCCCGGCCCGTAGAACTCGACAAATTTCCCGACCACGCCTTTTTTTCGGAGCATTTGCGTAACGGTCAGCACAAGGTCGGTCGCGGTCACGCCCGCGCGAAGTTTGCCGGTCAGGCGGAATCCAATCACCTCGGGAATCAGCATCGAAATCGGCTGGCCGAGCATGGCGGCTTCGGCTTCGATCCCTCCCACACCCCAGCCAAGCACGGAAAGCGCATTGATCATTGTTGTATGACTGTCGGTCCCGACCAGTGTGTCGGGGAACGCCACTTCCACCTTCTTGCCCGTTCTTGGGTCGGCGGCCTTGCGGGTCCACACCGTGCGCGCGAGATATTCGAGATTGACCTGATGGCAAATGCCTGTACCGGGCGGCACAACACGGAAATTCGCAAACGCCTGTTGTCCCCAGCGGAGAAAGGAATAGCGTTCACGGTTTCGCGCATATTCCAGCGCAACATTCTTCCGAAATGAATCCGCGCGCCCGAAGCTGTCGACCATGACGGAGTGGTCGATAACAAGATCAACGTCAGCCAGTGGATTGATCTTCTCCGGATCACCACCCAACGCTTTCATCGCGTCCCGCATCGCGGCGAGGTCGACGACGGCCGGAACGCCTGTGAGATCCTGCATCAAAACGCGTGCCGGTCGGAATGCAATTTCCCGATCCGAGCGCCTGGACGAAAGCCACGCGGCGACCGCGCGAATATCGGCCGCGGTTACGGTCGCGCCGTCTTCGTGTCGCAACAGATTTTCAAGCAGCACCTTCAGCGCATGAGGAAGCTTCGAAATTCCGGTGAGACCGTTTTTTTCAGCCGCTGCCAGACTGTAGTAATGATAGGTATGGCCGCCGCTCGTAAGGGCTTTCCTCGATTTGAAGGAGTCGGGGTGGGTCAAGGCGGACTGCCCATGCGAGAGCACGCGCGTGATTTAGTGACTTTTCTGGTGCATGTCATGTTTTTTGTTGCGCGAAACGCGAACCGTCGCGATCCACAATATTGCCCAATTCGCGGGTTAGGCGCTTGCCCGTGGCAGATTGGCGCTCGGCAATGTTAGGACTTCGCCTCGTGCTTGCCGGGGCATGTTTTCTGATTGGAACGGCGTTGGCTTGCGCCGGGGAGTCGGACAACGCCTTGCAGGCCAGGCTCTCGTCCGATCGCCTGGGGCATGTTGAAACAGGGGCCTATCAGGCCGGGGAAGAAGCCTCGTTCGAGCTAGGGGCCGCCGGCTCTACCTACCTGTTGCGTTGCAACGGTTCGCCGGAAGTATTTGTGCTTACCCCTGAAAGCGCGCCAATGGGCGGACGCGTCTTGCGCTATGACTCCGGCGAGACCGCACTTCAGGTCTCGGGATGGGGCGGCATCACATTCTACACGGATGCGGATCCGGGGGGCCTCCCTGCGGTGCGGACCGGAACTGTTCCAGTATTCTCTTTGCCTTCCGTTTCCGCGGAGGATATTCGGGCGGCCGCCGACGACCTGGCCGACGCAATCGAACGTACGCGCCGGATGAGTCTGGCATTTTCGGTCGATTGGTCGAGCGTGCCCGACACGTCATTCGCGCGCGCGCGCGCACTCGACGCAATGGAAAACATCGCACGCGGCATCGAGCGTTTGGGCCGCTCTTTGCGTTCGCGCCAGATCCTCTCGCGCAGAATTTCCGAGGTCCTGATTGCAAGAGGAGCAACGCCCGCCGTCAAATTGAGCGGAAAGAGGCTCCTCATTACTTTCAATCCCGAAACCGGCTACGAAGGCCGCGCCTCGTCGCGGGCGATCGCCAGCGCACTCGGTACCTTGCTGGGCGCCCCCCAAAAACAAAGCTGAGGTAACCCCGTCACCCCGTCACAGTGGACGCGAACTTTCATCAATAATAAACGTGATCGGATTGCGTCGGTGTTTGGTCCCGGCGAGGAACGGAAGACCATGATAAGCGGACAAAGTCAGGCCACGTTGCGCGCAGACGAGACCGATCCTCCCGTCCCGGATGTCGAACAGGCGGCGGCAGGTCGCGTCGCGAGCGCTTGCGCCATGCTCAAGAGCAGATCGCCGGCACTCGCGGGCTTCTGCGCCGCGTTTTACGGCGGCGCATCGCCGGAAGACCTTGAGCGATTTACGATTGAGGCCCTTGCCAGCCTCGCCGAAAGCGTATTCGACCATTCGGAACTTCGCCAACCTCAGCAAACGCTTGTCGATATTTTCGACTTCCCTCCGTCGCAGAGCGATGGGGGCTTTCGCGAACTCGTACTTCTTTGCGTCAACGAGGACATGCCCTTCCTTTTTGACTCGTTGATGGAGGAATTGACTACGGAACGGCTCCGGGTTCACGGGGTCTTTCATCCCGTGATCACACAGCAACGGAATGCCGAGGGTCGTCGGACCGAGTCGGGCGCCGCGGTAGCGGAGAGCGTGATTGTTCTGCTTCTCGATCCGCTGCTCGATAGCGTCAGGCGCGCGGAACTTGTCCAAAAACTGACCACCGTGTTTGTCCAGGTACGACTCGCGGTGCGCGACTGGAAGAAGATGCTTGATTGTCTGAGAGCTACAGTCGGCGACCTCAGGCGCAACCTGTCGGGGCTTTCCCCGGAAGTCCTTTCCGAAGATATCGCGTTTCTCGAGTGGCTGGATGCCAATCACTTCACGTTTCTCGGGTGCAGAGACTATGCGCTTGCCGCGGATGGGAGCAGGCTTACACCGGTGCCGGAGAGCGGCCTTGGGATACTCAGCGACGTTGCGGCGCGCGTGATCGGCAAGACAGATCAAGCCAGCCTCTCCGCCGAAATGCGTGCCTTTCTGTCTGAACCCGATTCTCTGATCATTACCAAGGCAAGCGAGCGATCTCTCGTCCATCGCCGCGTGCACATGGACTATATCGGCGTAAAGCTGTACAATTCCGACGGAGGTCTGCGCGGCGAACGCCGCTTTGTCGGCCTTTTCACTTCGAGCGCGTATGGCAGGCGCCCGAGCGAGATTCCGCTGCTGCGGCTCAAAGTGTCCCATATTCTCGAACGGGCGGGCTTCGCGCGGGACAGTCACGATGGCAAGGCGCTCGCCCACATACTCGACACCTATCCGCGTGAAGAACTGTTCCAGGCGACCGAAGACCAGATTTTTGAAACCGCAATCGGCGTGCTTCGTCTCGGCGAACGTCCGAGAGTTCGGGTCTTCCTGCGTTTCGACCGTTTCGACCGCTTCGTCTCCGCGCTCGTCTATGTGCCGCGCGACCGTTACGATGAGCGCGTCGGCAGAAAGATTCATGGTATCCTCGCACACGCGTTCAACGGACGCATGTCCGCTTCTTCGCCCGTTATGGACGAATCGCACCTCACGCGGATTCATTTCATCGTCGGCCGCAACGACGGCCCCAGGCCGCAGATCGATCTTCGTCAACTGGAAGCGGAAATTCGTTCGGCCATCCGCACCTGGACCGACAATTTCGCTCAGTTGGTGATCTCCGAATATGGTGAAGCCGAAGGCTTGCGGATTCTGCGCAGCAATCCCGAGGCTGTTCCTGCCCGCTATCGCGACGTTTTCACACCGGAAGAAGCCGTCGCGGATCTCGGGGCGCTACGGGCTTATCTTCGCTCCGCTGTCGCGATCTGGGTGCGAGCCTACCGCAATTCCGATGATCCCCGATCCATGCTGAGACTCAAGGTGTACACACGGGCCCACCTCCTGCCCCTCTCCGTATCGCTGCCCATCTTCGAAAACCTCGGTTTTAGCGTGATTGCAGAGAACTCTTATCCCCTTTCGTTCAAGGATCAGGGAGAGGCAGTTGCGGTCGCCATTCTCGATTTTCAGATGGAACGGGCCGACGGCGCCGCCGTATCGCTTTCCGAAATGAAACAGCGATTCGAAGACGCGTTCCGCGCGGTTGTCGCTGGCGAAGCCGAAAATGACGGGTTCAACCGGCTGATCGTGTGCGCGGGATTGAGCTGGCGCGACGTCGTGATTCTTCGGGCGTGTGCAAAATTTCTTCGCCAGACGGGAATGGCGTTCAGCCAGGAGTACATGGAAAAGACACTGGCGGGAAATCCCGATATTGCCGCGCTTCTTGTTTCGCTGTTTCGCGCACGGCACGATCCGGACCAACAGGATCGTGCACGGGCAATTCACTTGCTGCAGGGCCGAATCGATCATGCTTTGCATGACGTGCTCAGCCTTGACGACGACCGCATTATCCGCCGCATGCGCAACGTGATCGAATCCTCTCTGCGCACAAATTTCTTCCAGAAGGACACTGACGGGAGATTTTCCGGTTACGTCGCAATAAAGCTCGACAGCCGCGCGATTGAAGAACTTCCGCTCCCTCGTCCGTTCTGCGAAATTTTCGTCTATTCGCCGCGAGTGGAAGGAACCCATCTTCGCTTCGGCAAAATCGCCCGCGGCGGCATCCGATGGTCCGACCGTCGCGAAGATTTTCGGACCGAAATCCTTGGTCTGGTCAAGGCGCAACAGGTGAAGAATGCCGTCATCGTTCCCGTGGGTGCGAAAGGCGGATTTGTCCTCAAACAGCAATCCGCCCAGGCGCCCCACGAGGAAATATTTGCGGCAGGTGTTTCAGCGTACAGAACGCTCATCCACGCGCTTCTTGATCTGACCGACAACATTGCACCCGACGGTAGCATCGTGCCGCCGCCGCGCGTGGTGCGCCATGACGCCGACGATCCTTATCTTGTCGTGGCCGCCGACAAAGGAACCGCGACGTTTTCCGATTATGCGAACGAGATTGCCCAGAGCCGGGGATTCTGGCTTGGCGACGCGTTCGCATCAGGCGGAAGTCACGGATACGACCACAAGAAGATGGGGATCACCGCGAAAGGCGCATGGGAAGCGGTAAAACGGCATTTTCGCGAGATGGGAAGAGACATTCAGATCGAACCCTTCACCTGTATCGGCGTCGGCGACATGTCGGGCGATGTGTTCGGGAACGGCATGCTTCTGTCCCGCGTAACGAAGTTGTTGGCGGCTTTTGACCACCGTCACATATTCGTGGATCCGGACCCAAATCCCGAAACCAGTTGGAGGGAACGCCGGCGACTCTTCGAAATGCCGCGGGCGTCGACCTGGGCCGACTACGACACCGCCCTCATCTCAAAAGGCGGCGGAGTTTTTTCGCGAAGCCTCAAGGAAATTGATCTCTCGCCGGAAATGAAGGCTTTGACCGGACTGGAAAGGGCGACGGTGGCTCCGGGCGAACTCATCAAGGCCCTGCTGAAGTCCGACATCGATTTGCTGTGGTTTGGCGGAATCGGCACCTTTGTGAAGTCCGCGAGCCAGACGAACCTGGAAGCGGGCGATCGCGCGAACGACGCGGTCAGGATCAACGGCAATGAGTTGCGCGCCAAAGTCGTCGGTGAAGGCGCCAATCTCGGAATGACGCAATTGGGACGCGTGGAATTTGCCTTGAATGGTGGACGCCTCAACACCGACGCGATCGATAATTCCGCCGGAGTGGATACTTCCGACCACGAGGTCAACATAAAGATCCTGTTCAGCGGCCCGCTTCGGCGCAACGAGCTCTCGGAGCGGGATCGCGACGAACTTCTGAACCAAATGACCGATGACGTTGCCGCTCATGTGCTGCGCGACAATTACGATCAAACGCTCGCGATCTCCGTAGCCGAGGCAAGGAGCGCGCGTGATCTCGATTCTCACGCGCGTTTTGTTCGGGATCTGGAACGCCGCGGGCTGATCGACCGCGCAGTCGAGTTCCTCCCTAGCGATGACGAACTTCACCGGCGTGCCCAATCCGGCATCGGTCTCACGCGTCCGGAGATTGCGGTGCTGCTGGCCTATGCGAAGCTCGATCTCGACGCGCAGTTGGCCGCAAGCGATCTGCCCGACCAGCCGTTTTTCGCCTCCGAACTCGGTTCGTACTTTCCTTCGCCGGCAGTGTCGCGCTTTCCGGAAGAAATGATTCACCACCGTCTGCGCCGGGAGATTATCGCCACGGTGCTCGCCAATCGCATGGTCAATCTCGCTGGCCCGGTCTTTGCTTACCGGCTCGAGGAAATTACCAGCGCTGCGGGTCCCGCCATCGCGCGCGCTTTCGTGCTTGCGGACGGAGCCTTCGATCTTACACCGCTCAAGCTGCGGATCGACTCCCTTGATAATCGCGTGGCCGCCTCTGTGCAGATCGGCGCGTACAATGAAATAACGGAGCTGGTACGTCGTCTGGGGTTGTGGTTTCTCACAAACGTTGCGTCGGGATCAGATCTGGGCGAAACGATTTCTGTCTACAGAAGCGGTGTCCAGAATTTGCGCGGTACGTTTTCCAACCTTGTGTCCCCTTATGAAGCCGCAGCAACAGAAAAGCGCCTGTCGGAACTCCGTAGTGCCGGTATTCCGTTCGATCTTGCCGAAGATGTCGCAGCGCTGCCGCTCCTCGGTGCCACGCCCGAGATCATCCTCCTTGCCCAGACGCGCTCCCTCCCCGTGGATTACGTGGCCGGCGCCTACTTCGGCATAGGCGCGGCCGTCGGCCTCGACAGGTTGCGCGGACTGGCAGGCCAGATTGCCGGACATGAGCACTGGGACCGTCTCGCGGTACGCCGCATCATGGACGATCTGTACGCTGGTCAACGTGCTCTGGCCGCGAAAGCCCTGTCCGAAACGGGTCGTGTGGACTCGACCCTCACGCGCGACGACGGCAGCAATGCAGCAAGGCGGTGGCGGGACACGCATGCCGACGCTCTGGCGCGCACAACGACGTTTCTCGCTGAATTGGAACGCGGCGGCGAATTGACGGTAGCAAAACTTACGCTGGCAAATTCGCAGATCCACGCGCTGGGCATGCAATGAACGATCATCACGAAGTGTTCGCGCGTATTTTTTTGCTGGCCGCATGCGCCCTGCTGGCCGGGTGCGCTGCGTCCCAACAGGCCTCGCCGGCAACAGCCAACGCGCAGGCGATCGTACCGGCAGCACCGCCCACCGGCGAGCCCCCTGACCTGGCCGGCCTCAAATCCACTCAGTTGCGGGAGGTTTTCGGCGCGCCGAACTTTGTAAGGAAAGAAGGCG
>Ga0070731_10001549_pt1 | contig 23613 bp, 27 predicted proteins | sample Coa_R1_2_FD_66448 | JGI IMG/M metagenome (GOLD analysis project Ga0070731, IMG submission 66448) | Surface soil microbial communities from Centralia Pennsylvania, which are recovering from an underground coalmine fire - Coalmine... | ecosystem: Environmental > Terrestrial > Soil > Unclassified ... | reverse complement strand
CGATCTACCTGCCCTCGCACGACCCGGACTCCGCCGCGCGGCTCGCCGACGCGACCACCGTCAGCCAAAACGGCGCTCACCACATGGCGCACGCATCGGCCTAACCGCACAGCGACTAGGAAGGACTAAGCATGCACGCCGTGGTCGTCACCGTCACCATCAACGACGCAGAAGCCGCCCAGAACGAACTCCGCGACAAGCTCGTACCCTGGGCGTCCAACACCCCAGGGTTCGTCAGCGGCTACTGGACGATCAAAGGCGGCAGCGGGCTAACGATGCTCATCTTCGATTCCGAAGACGCCGCCAACCGCATGAGCGACCAAGCTGGGTCAGCGGTCCCCGACGCAATGACGCTCGAGAATGTCGAGGTACGCGAAGTCGCGGCGCACGCCTCCCGCGCCACACCGGCCGACCCGCATGTCGAGGCCGCCACGGGAGCTGCAGATTGAGGTCTGCATCGTCGGGCAGCAAACACAATTAGCGCCGCCACGCCCCTAACGCAACGGCGAGGAAGACGCCTGCAACACCCCGCGGAGCCTCACCGCGACGTGACGTAAGTGCCGCGATGACCCCCTCTCTACAGAGGAGGTGTCCGGTTCAGCGGCGTGGCGTTTAAGTGGCGACTGTCGGCGACCGCGGTCCTTCTCGGAGCGTGGCCCGCTCCGGTCCGTCGCGGCCGTCGCGCAGCTGTGCGGCGCGCTGGAGCTATCGTCGCGGCTGTGCCGGATTGGAATGAGCAGATCATCGATGAGTTCCGCAGCAACGGTGGGCACGTCGGTGGGGCATTCGAAGGGCGGACGCTGCTTCTGTTGCACCACCGCGGCGCCAGAACGGGCGCCGAGCGGATCAACCCGCTCGCGTACCAGCGCCTGGACGACGATTCGGTTGCCGTCTTCGCGTCGAAGGGCGGCGTGCCCACAAACCCGGACTGGTACTACAACCTCGTCGCGAATCCGGCCGTGTCGGTCGAGATCGGTCGCGAGACGTTCGCGGCTCGAGCGCGTGTCGCCGAGGGCGATGAGCGCGATCGAATCTGGGAGAGGCAGAAGGACGATTGGCCGGCCTTCGCCGAATACGACGAGAAGACGCGCGGTATCCGTCGGATCCCGGTCATCGTGCTAGAGAAGACCTGACCGAGCTCGGACGAGAAACCGTGACGAAGCCGGCCGCGGACGGCATTCTTGCGCAGGCGCTTCGGCGCTCGGACGCCGCCGCCAGCCATCGCGTCGCCGCCGACGCCCCGGCGACCAACCGGCCGGTGAGCTGTCCTGCGAGCAGCAGGTGCGTGCCGGTGGAGAGCCGGCCGGAACGCTGCCGGCCGTGAAACAGCTTTGACCCGCCGGCCGAGGAAAACGGGGAGGTGCTCGACATGAGGTCTCGCCATTCAGGCACGAAACACGGCCGGCTTGCTTGAGCGCATGTCCCGACCCGGGGACCTGCGCGGCTCTCACGCTCGAGGATGTACAAAGGCGGAGTGACACGGCGTAGGGCGAGAACGATGTCGTCGAGCGTCCGGGTGGCCTTGTGCGCGGTCGGCTTGGTCGTCCTTCTCGCGGCCGCCGGTGCATACGCTTCGACGGCGTTTCACGGCCGGGCGGCGGCCGCGAGGCTGACGCAGGGAGCGGTTGTGAGCGCTGTGACGAGCGAGCTCGGCATCAGCGGCCAGGAGCTGCGAGCGGACCTCGCGAGCGGCCAGACCCTCGCGCAGATCGCGGCTGCGAACGGCAAGCCCGTGAGCGACCTCGAGCAGGCGATCCTGGGAGCGGTGCAGGACAGGCTCGACCAGGCTGTTGCCGCCGGCACGCTGAGCGACACACAACGGCAGTCCGTCCTGGCGCGGGTCGGGAGCCGGCTGGGCAAGCTCGTCAACCTGACGCACCCGGTCGCACGCTTGCTGGTGCGGGCCCGCGCTCGCGTGTCCCTGATCCGCACAGCCGCCGCCTATCTCGGCCTGACGCCGCAGCAGCTTCGGGCCGACCTCCGCGCCGGCCAGTGGTTCGCGCAGGTCGCGGCGGCGAACGGCAAGACGGTGAGCGGCCTCGAGCAGGCCGTCGAGGCCGCCGCACGAGCACGGCTCGACGAAGCCGCCTCCGCCGGCAAGATCAGCGCGCAGCAAGAGCAAACGCTTCTCTCGAGGCTCCGGTCGCGGCTGGACAAGCTCGCCTCCTAGCGAACTCACCCGGCACGCAGGGCTTCGGCGCCGGCGCGGCGCTGGTCACCACCAGCCAACCGCGACCGCCGCCCGGTCGCTCGGCTCGTTCAAGATTCACCGCCGCTTCACCCGACCGTAACGCCGCAATGGACGCGCTGGGGCTACAAGACGCTGTGGAGGGAAATCAGCTTCATAGCTGGCGCGACTGGTACAGGTTCGCGCGGGAGAGGCTCGGATACGAGGCGCAGGAAGCGACCGAGTACGCGAACCGGCGTTACGCCGAAGAGCTCAACCGCGCGGCGCACAGCGAGCGTCTCTAGCTCGTCGGCTCGTGTTCAGACGGGAGGGGTTGAGCCTCCGCGCCTCGAGGTTGGTTTCAAACAGAGCGGGATAAATCGCCGGCCGTGCGCGGCGTGAGGTGGGTCGAGGGCAGGCACCCTCCCGCCTCTCTTTCTCGCGCCGCGCTCTTCGTCTCGCCAACCACTTCAGCTGGGAGGCACTGGCCGTGCGGCCTGATCGATGGCGTTCGAGAGAAGGACGTCGGGGCGTTCCTTTTTCTGTCGTGCTCGAACTTGATCTCATCGGCCGCAAGGTCAGTTGCGGTGAGAGCGAGGTTCGCTGGCTGCACGTGCGGGCCAGGGCGATGGGTGGTTCCTCGCTCGGCTCGCGCGACCTGGCAACCCGCTTGGCAAGCCTTGACCAGGCCAAGCCTCTGCAGCGACTCCTTCTGTCGAGGACGGTGGCGCGGGCTCTGCAACGGCTCCTCGAGGCAAGCGCCGAGCCTCCTGCTGGACTCAGGGAGCTCCGAGAGAGTCTTGCTGCGCTACTCGCGCGGAGCGACGGTGCGTTTCGGGGGAGCCACTAGGCCGTGTTCGGGCTGTAGGGTGTGCGGCGGCTCGCTGGCGCGCTGAGGCCGTCGAGTAGAACGGAGGTTTCTCCTGGCTTCCACGCTCGAGATCGTTCCGCGGACGGAGGCTGACCTGCCGCAGCTGTTCGCGCTCGCGAAGGACACGTTTGCCGGCTTTGCCGGCTGGAGCGACGAGCGCGTCCTCAAGGTGCTGAAGGGCGACCTGGTCTTCGTCGCCCGCGAGCAGGGCCAGCCTGCCGGCTATATCGCCATGGGCCGCCAGGACGACGGGCCGATCGTGGTCGAGCAGCTCTTCGTCGCCCCCGGCCACGAACGGCGCGGCATCGGACATCGACTCCTCGCCTACGCAGAGGGCTACGCGATCGCGGAGCGGGCGCGATCGCTCCAGATCGTCGTTGAGGAAGGGAACGAGAAGGCCCGCAGTTTCTACCGCCGCTCGGGCTTCGTACCCGTGGGCCCAGAGCTGTTCGAACTGATCCTGCCGATGCCCGACTGAATCCGCGTCACGGGTTCGCTTGGTCGTGGCAAAGAGTCGCCGGGGCGACGATCGCGCAAAAGGAGTTCGTTCTGACCCAAACTATCTGCGCGAGTGCCGCCGAATTTCGGCGGGCGAAGGCGTCGAACCGCTCGGGCGCTCGCTCGGCCGCAAGTAGCACGAGTTCGAGCGCCTCGCCGAGGCCGACGACGGCGATCTCCGGCGCGGTCGTCTCGGCGACGAGCGGGTTGTGATTCTGCACCGCTCGTCTGAAGATGCCCGGGCGGCGCCTGCGAAGTCATTCGCCTTCTCACTTGGAGCCACCGTTTGCCGCAGAAAGCGCGGAACGGGGTGCCGCGTCGTTCCCGTGGCGATCGCTGTCGCCGCGCAAGAGAGCAGCCTCGCGTTCTGGATCCTCTCGCGCTCACGAAAACCCGTAGCCTGTGTGCACACGAGCGAGGAGGCAAGGGTGAAGGTCGTGCACTGTCCGTGCGGCACCGACGTCGGAGGCGAAACCGACGACGAACTGGTCGAGAACGTCGAATCACACATCGCCGCCGAGCATCCCGACCTCGTCGGCACATACTGGCGCGAGCAGATCCTGGAGATGGCCCACGAGCACTGATACGGGCCCGTCGACGGCCGCGAAGTAGCGCCGCAGCGACGGGCCGGTCCAACCACGATCGGGGACGCAACCGTCAGCGCTCCCAGGACGGACCCGGACGCGGCGTCTTTGTCGGCATGACGAAGGCGACGGCTGTCGGCCGAGCAACCTTGCTCGCAGGCCGAGGTCGACTCCCACACTCCTAACCAGCCTCAAGCGGTGCGGCTGGCGGTTCACGGGGGGCGAACTCGAGTGCGCATTCGCAGCGGGCGAGTTCGAGCCGTCACGGCGGCACTTCGGGGAATGGAGGCGGTGACCAGCGCGGCGATGCGGAGAACGGCGGTTGAGGGACGACTGCCAACCGTCCGAGCGAGGCGGCCGTCGTTGGGCCGCCCGTCACGCGCCGTTAGGCCTTGAACTTGCAGCTGTTGTCGTAGTAGCGCTTGATCGCAGCGAGTTGCGGTCCGACCTTGTTCGCGGCTGCCGTCAGGGACTTCTCGTGCGGAGCGAGGCCGACGACGTTCCAGTTCGCCTGTTTGAGGTCGGCGATGATGGTGTTGACGAACCCGAACACGTCCTGGAAGTCGGTCTTGAGACCGCCGGATGCGGCGGCGAGGATCGTCGGCTCCGCGGCTTGGATTTTCCCGTAGACGGTCTTGAGGTAGGCGGGCGTGCTCGCGGGCCCGACCAGTGATGTCGAGTGGGCGATGTCGCCGGCGACCGTCTTCGAGACTCCGCACATGCTGCCGGCTACAGCCCGCGTCGAGCGGGAGGCGGGGGCAGCGGTCGCGCTCGCCGCGAGGAGCGCGACCATCACGACTGAAACGGCGAGCGCAGCGGCGACGGCGGCCGCAAACCGACGCAGGCCGCTTCCCGATTTCCGGTGACGTTGCACAAACCTCATCCCTCCGACCTTCTGGAGCGAGAGCCCGCCTCAGAAACCTGCGCCCGCAATCGTGCCCGATCATCCGAGGCTGAGAGGAGTAAGGTCGGGCGATGAGCAGCGAAGCCCATTTGCGAGAACGCATCGAACGACTGCGCGACGCCCTCGCCCACGTCCGAGACCGCGACCCGCGACGCGACACCTCTGGGGGCGCGACGATGTCGACCTACATCGCGCACGTCGAGCAGATCCGGCAACTCGCAATGCACGCACTGCAACACGACGACGCGCACGCGGCAGTCAAATCCGGCGAGTAGACGGCGTCTCGGATTCGCACAACCAGGTCTCGCCGGGCCGGCCAACGCATTCGGCTGGCGGCATCACCGAGCGCGACCCTCGCATCTACATGCCGGTCAGCTGTCCGCGGATCTCGCCGTTCGGGTTCTTCGTCGTGTGCACGTTCACGTAGAGGTCGCGCTTCGCGAACGCGCTCATCAACGAGCCGCTGATCTTCGCCGTACCCGTGACGGAGCTTGAGCGTGCTGCCCTTGAACGTCCCGGGACGCACAGCAGGCACGAAGCGCGAGCCGCACCGGGCTCGACCGGCGTAGGCCGGAAGGGCCGCCGGTGGCGGCCCTTCCGTGAATGACTTCCCCCTAAGCTCGGTTAGGGAAGCGTGTAGGCGCTGATGTCGGGCCCGGCGGTCGAGAAGTCGGTGAACGAGACGAGGTACTCCTTGCCGTTCACCATGTAGGGCGTGATCCGCGGCACGACCTGGATCGCCTGGCCGTTGACGAGCACGGGGATCTGCCAGTCGAGATTGCCGGTCTTGGTGTCGAAGGCCTGAATCGCCCCTACGCCGTTCGGGTACTGGGGCGTCACGATGACGCGGCCGATGATCGAGAGACCACTGGCCGTCGTCGTGACGGGGCTGACGCAGGTGCCGTTTTTCCCGGCTGGGATCCCGCCCGTCACCACTTCGTCGTGCTTCCAGACGATCTTGTTCGTCGCCGGGTTGAACGCGACCAGCCGCGCAATGTTAAGCGCGTTCGGAGCCGACGACGTCCGCCACTGGATAATCGCACCCGAGGAGCTGATCACCGGATGTTGGTCGGCGGCGGGCGGAGCTTCGAGCGCCCGGCTGAAGATGTTTGCGCAGACCACTTCGATGCCGTTGACCGGATCCCAGGCCGGATCCGGCCACTCGACACCGCCACTCCCCGGCGACTCCATCACGACGTAGTTCTGGTCCGTGTACGGCGTGAACGGCACCGTCGCGATCACGTACGGCTTCCCGTCCGGCGCCACGAGGCCCGTGTAGTTCTGCGGGTCCTGCGGCACCTTCGGGACGAGATCGTCACCGACGGGGATCGGCTGCGTCGGAGACGTGTGATCCCGCGGCTCCTGCGGCACCGGTGTCTCGATGACACTGATCACCGGCTTGCCGGTCGCCGCATTGAGGACGAAGTTGTAGGCGCTTTTGTTGATGTGATCGATGACGTCGACCTTCTTGCCGTTGAGCGTGATCGTCTCGACGAGCGGCGTCTGCATCCCGTCGTAGTCCCAGATGTCGTGATGCACCTCCTGGAAGAACCACTCGAACTTGCCCGTCATCGCGTTCAGCGCATAGACGCCGCAGGTACCGACCTCGGCGCCGGGCCCGTTGATCAGGCCGTTGAACGGCAGCGGCTGGCCGGTCCCGAAGTACACGTATCCGAGTGTCGAGTCGACCGAGGGCATGTCCCAGATCGCGCCGCCGCCGTAATACCAGCGGTTTGCCGGCCACGTGTTCCAGCCGTACGCCTTCGGGTTCGACGGAATCGACGAGTAGTGCCAGACCACCTTGCCCGTCTTCGCGTCGAGTCCGACCATCTCGCAGGCGCCGCCCCAGTCACCACCGGTCGTCCCGATCATCAGGACTCCCTTGTAGTAGACGGGACTCGTGTCGATGCCGCCGCCGCCGATCGGATTCACGATCTGCGTCGCCCACACCTGCGCCCCCGTCTGCGCGTTGATCGCGTAGACAGTCCCGTACATGCCGGTGAAGATCATCCCGTCACCCATGCCGAGCGAGCGCATGTCGGTGCCGTTGCCCGGCACGTTCAACCCCACCTGCGGATCAAACTGCCACAACGTCTGGCCTGTTCCAGCGTTGAGCGCCGTGATCCGCGTCCAAGCGTCCTGGACATACATCACGCCGTTGTAGACGATCGGATTCGCATTCCCCTGCGTTAGCTCCTCCGCCGTCGACGGGCTCGCGAGATGCGTATCCCACGCCAGCTTCAAGCTGGCGCCGTTCGCGCCCGTGATCTGGTTCAACGTGCTGTACCGCCAAGACTGCAAGTTGCCATTCTCGAGCGGCCAGTTCGCACCAGCCGGCGCCGAAAGCTGCGCCGGCGTGAAGTCCGGAATCGCGGCAACAGAGCTCGAGCCGCTCCCCGAAGCACCAACCGCAGTCAAAAGAACAAACGAGACCACCGTGCCAAACACCAAAAACTGCACGAGCCTCTTCAACCTAGGCCTCCTATCAGGAGATGCTGAACATCCTCCTGCCCGGCCCCAGGGCGGCGGCCGCCCACGCGCGTTTATACAACAACAACCGGCCCGCAACCAGACCCGCCTCTTCCCAGCCTCGGCCTGAAGGACGTACGGATCACGGTTCGCGCAAAGCCCGCGGCGACGTAGCTTGCCGACCCGGAGGTGTCGATCGAGCACCTGCTTGGCCAGTGGCGCTCTCCCTTTCGCGCCTCACTCGAGGCGGACGTTGCAGGTGGTGGAGAGGCGGTCGTCCCCGGGCGGCTGAGGAAGGCGATCGCCGCGTGCTCGGTGGCGTCCCCGCTCGCACGGTGGCGGCCGCGCCCGGTTTCGAGCTCAGCCGCAGGTGGATCCCGGCTTTCGGCTGCCAGGTCATCTTGACGACGGGGTGGTCTTCATGCAGACGTAGCGTGCTTCGGTGGCAGGGTCGATCTTCGGTTCCTTGCGGATGACGCGCCAGCCCTGTCCGTCGATCGTGATTTCCGCGTTCAGTCTCGGCTGTCGGTCGGTAAGCCGTGTTTCGTCGTGGCCGTCGGGCTTGTGCAGGATGACTTCGTAGATGGGCATTGAACGTGCATGTTGACTGCGGCGAGGCTAGGAATAGATCTCGTCCTCAGGCTGCCAAGGGTGCGCTTTGGCTCGAAGACATCCCGCTCGGTACGGCGCCGGCGCGGCAGATTCTCGGGGGTCGATACGTCTGTCTGCGAGCCGGTGGTGCGATCCTCCCCCGGGGTCGGTTCTGGGAACGTGGTCGCCTCGCCTGCGAACATCAGACAGTTGTGACCCCGCTGTTCGGGTTCATCGGTGTGGGGACGCTCGGAATCGTTGGGAACGTCGGGGGCTGGAAGCCGGGGATGCGCGGGAACGGAAGCGCCGGGAAGGGAAGCGCCGGGAACGGAAGGGTGTCGCTACCAGGGCCTGAGAGAACGGACTTGCCTTTCAAGATGAGGTTGATCGTCCCGGTGCGGTAGGTAAGCGACACATGCGTTTCGCTGACGCAGCTCGGGCACGAATTCGAGTTGATGTCGATCCCGTTGACACCGGCGAGCGCGATCGGCCGTCCGGTACCCAGCTCGCGGGCGACCGTGCGGGCGACGCTCGCCGCCTTCGCGCACGAGAACCCGTCAGCACTCAAGCCGACGACCTGGAGGCTCGCCCTACCTGAAGCGGGGAACTGAAGCCGATGGGTGGAACAGCCGGCCGCCCCGACCGCCGGGCCGGGAAGCGCGAGCGCGCAGGCCGCCAGCACACCGATCAGAGGGCCCACGACCTTTGCCCAGCCGCGTCTCCTCGAAGTGTGGCCGAAGCGGGTCGTTCGGGCCGGCTGGGCAAGCTCGCGGGGATCCATCGTCCACCTCCGATCAGACTGCGTCATCTTTTTCGTTCTCGTCTATCCCGGGGGTTCCTGAGCCGACAGCTATCGATGTATGCCCAGAGGCGGATCGTTCAAGGCCATCGGCGATCGCGGACCCCAACCGCAACAGCGAGGACCACCTCGTCGATGCGCTCTTCGTGCAGAACCGGGTTGGGGCGGAGCAAGAACGTGGACTGGCCGTGCGCGCTCGTCGACGAGGCCAAGGCGGCGTCGAATGGTCGCGGCCGAGCGCCGCGATCGCGATGTTACGCAGGCAATGACGTCGGTGATCTCAGCCATTGCCGACGCGTCGTCGACGAGGCGGTAACTGCCTCGGGACGGTCGAAGCGGGACGGCGGCCCGACGATGTGGCGCGAACCGGTTGCCGGGTCGCGCTTCGACGACCGCGACGACACAACCTGGGCGATCGGCTCAGCGCCGAAACAGTTCGCCCGCTATGCGTCGCGAAGTGGAGCACCAGCTCGTCGCGCGGGCATTTCGGTGTGGGCGGGCTGGCGGGTTTGGTTCGATTCGATCTGGCGTGCGTCGTCGCGGGGCATATTTAGAACGGTGGGTGTGATGAGGAGTCGCGAGCAGCGGGATTTGTACGACGTGTTGGGTGTGGGGCGGCAGGCGTCGCCGGATGAGATCGCTCGCGCTTACCGGCGTGCGGCCAGGGCGACGCATCCTGATGGTGGCGGCTGCGGCGCCGGCCCGGAGCGATTCCAGGCGGTCAGCGATGCTTATCAGGTGTTGCGCGACCCGAGGCGTCGTGCCGGCTACGACCGGCTGCACCCGCTCCAGCCGCCGGAGACGACGCGCACGGCCGGCGGGTCGGTGCGCTACGCGGCGCCGGGTTCGCAGCACGTCGTGCTCGGCTCGGAGCCACGCTCGGCGGCCGTTCGTCCCCGGCCGTGGGTCGGGGAGATGGCTGAGGTGTCCTCGCCCGGGCTCCGGGATATCGATGAGATGTTCCGGGTCGCGCTCCTGCTGCTTGCCGGCAACGGCTGAGTCAGCGAGGGCAGTGCGTGTTTTGATCCGGGGCTTGAACGGCGCGGGACGGGGCCTATTCAAGTGGGCGATGACAGCGAATCGATGGCCTGGAGGTGTGGGATGGCGAACCTGTTGATCCGAGACCCGTTCCTGGCTGCGCCGTTTCGGCTGATGGACGAGCTGCTGCGTAGCAGCGGGAACGGCAACCGGGAGGCCGGCTTCACGCCGCCGCTCGACGTGTGCGAGACCAAGGAGGAGTACCTGGTCAAGGTCGACTTGCCCGGGGTGAAGCCCGAGGATGTGAACGTCGAGGTCAACGACAACGTGCTCTCGCTTTCGGGCGCGCGCGTTACCGAGGAGACGGGGGCTGCGCAGCTGGTCGAGCGGCCGTACGGCAGCTTCGCGCGAACGCTGACGCTGCCGCAGGGCGTCGACAGCGACTCGATCGAGGCGGGCTACCAGGACGGGGTGCTCGAGTTACGGATCCCGAAGCCGGCTGAGCAGAAACCGAAGAAGATCACGATCGCCGCCGCCGCGAAGAAAGCGATCGACAGGTAGCTCGGAGCGCGAGTGGCGTGCCGCGGCAGCGCTGGCCGCTGCGGCACTTGCTCGGAGGCCGTTCGATGAACACAGTCGAAGTGAGGAATCCGGAACCGCTCACACAGTCGGTCCGCGAGTTGTGGTGCGTAGGCTGCGGCTACGGTGTCGTCGTCCGAGGCGAGCCACGCGTGTGTCCGATGTGCCGGGAGAGGAGCTGGCGCGAGCGGCCGCGATTGACGCGCTACAACTGACCCAACCCGCCGACCGGAAGCAACCCCGTCGCGAGGCGGCCGTGTGGCACGATCGCGGCCTGATGGTGAAGCGGGAGCTGGCCGGGCGAACGGGAAGCCACGGCAGTGACGCGGCGGCGGTGGAGTTGTGGGATGAGGCCGAGGGCTCGCAGGGGGTCTCCGGCGATGAGGCGGACCGGCTTGCGCGGCGCGCGCAGGCCGGCGACCAGTCGGCGCGGGAAGAGTTGATTCGGCGGCTGCTGCCGCTCGTCCACGCCACGGCCCGCCGCTACCGGACGGAGGGGCTCGAGCAGGCCGATCTGCTCCAGGAGGGCATCGTCGGGCTGCTGCGCGCGCTCGAGCGCTTCGACCCCCAACGCCGCGTGCCGTTCGCGGCGTTCGCCACCTGGTGGATCAGGCAGTCCTTGCAGGAGGCGCGCAGCGACTTCATGCGGCCGCTGCGACTGCCGCCGAAGGCGCTGCGCCAACTTTCGCAGCTGAAATCCGAGCATCAGCGCATCTACCAGGACGAGCGCCGCTCGGCCAGAGTCGCCGAACTGGCCGAGCGAACACAGATCGAGCTCGAGCAAGCGGAAGCGCTGCTCCTCGCCGACGCGCGTGAGCGCAGCCTCGACGAGCCGATCGGGACCACGGACGGCGAGCTCGGAACGCTAGGCGACCTGCTCGAGGACCCGCTGTCGGCCGCAGCCTACGAGGACGTCGTCGACGCCGTCGCCGGAGTCCAGCTCCGCGCCCTCCTGTCGCGGCTGACCGAGCGCGAGCGCGAGATCGTGCGGGCCCGCTTCGGCTTCGACACGCCGTCCGAAAACCTCTCCCAGGTCGGCGAGCGCCTCGGCGTCAGCGCCGAACGCGTCCGCCAGATCGAGGAACGCGCGCTCGCGAAGCTCCGCAGCGCATAAAGGGCTTGCGCGCCACCGCTGCGCGCCTATTTAGACCCTGAGACGAACAGACCGAGGCGCAGGGCGCGAAGCGCTGCCGGGCGCGGCACGTAGCGCAACCGTTTTCGACGCTCGACGCTCGCGGAACTCGGCGCGAACCACAGCCGGAGGGAGGCCTCGCCTCCCTCCAACCTTGCCTCCGTGCTCCCTCTTTGGGCCGAGTGGACGCTCCGGCAAGAATCGAAGTCGCCGAGGCGGCGGCGAAGGTGTCTGCCAGACGGCCTTGGCTCGAGGAGGTCGTTGGTACGCGCAGTCATGCGCTCGAGAAGTGGGTGTGTGGCCGCTCGAGCAGCTCGCCGTCGAGAAAGACGTCGACTCGCTCGTTGTAGAACGCGACGAGGCCGGCGATGGGAAGCACTTGCCCGGTCGGGAAGTCGTAGGTCCAAGCAAGATCCTCCGCGTCGTTTCCGTTGCGGACGGCCGACCAGTAGCCGCTCGTACGGCCCTTGTAGGGGCAGCTCGACACCGTCTGCGAAGAGCGCAGGTGCTCGAAGCGGACATCGCTTCGGTTCAGGTAGTAACGAGTCGGCAGGCCCGTTTCGAAGACCATCACCGGCGACGACGACTCGGCAAGCACGACCCCGTCGAGCTCGATCCGGACGGTTCGCGTCGAGCGGATCGCGTCGACACGCGTATACGGGTCGCGCGGGTGGACGAAGACCCGCTCGTCTTCCTCGTACCAGGCGTCGAGCGCGGCCCAGTCGAAGCGCATCATCCCGGCCAGCGCTTCGATCTTGTCGCCGGCGAAGAGGTGCGCAACGCCCTGCTTCTCGACCTCTCCGACACGGAAGCCGTAACGCCTTGCGCTTCCACGCCGGAGACGCTCCGCGCGATCCTCGTCGACGATCAGGTCACGGTTCACGTCGTCGAACGGGATGTAGTACTGAGGATATTTCGGCCATTCCCAGACATATAGGGCCCGCGTGGTGTCGAAGACCGTCTCGTGGTTCAGGAAGCCGCGAATCCGGCGGGGAACCGGTTCGATGTGATCGACAGAGAGGAGAGTTTCGGGATAGTCGCGCATGCCGACTCTTCTACCTTTCTCTTGCGCTCTCTCGATTGCCACCGTTAGTCCGGGGGCTTCGAGGCGATGAGCTGGATCGGCTCGATCGTCGGGGGTCGGCTGAAGAGGTCAGCCGCGTGTGCCGTGAGTGCTTCCGCGACCGGACCCCCGAGGTGCTTTCTCGTTCGGCCTCGCTTGGGAAGACGTCGAGGATGAGGAAGCTGGACTCGTCGACGCGCGCAGCAGAGCACGCCGTGGTCTTCGGCTCAGCGTCCACGAGCGGAAGTGCATTCTCGAGGAATGCCTCGACCTCGCCCGCTTTGCCATCTCCGGCGATGAGACGAACGCTCAGCCCGACCGTGACCATCCTGTGACTCCTTTCATGTTCGTCCTGCGAGGCGGTTGCGGCGGTGGGCCGCGCCGGGCGGCCCACCGCGAGGTTTCGTCCTTCGCTGCTTAGCGTGGCGGGAACTGCGAGTTCGGGAGCGGGGTCGCGAGGTTGACCGTTGGGGGCTTGTCGGTGAATCCGAGCACTGCGCAGTTGATGTCGACGCCGCTCGCGCCGTAGGGAGCCGGCTGGCCGGTCGCCGGGTCGACGCCGGTGAGCAGGTCGGGGCGGCTGTCGGCGAGGTTGAACACTTGCACCTCGTCGATCTGGCGGGTGTCGAGGCCTTCCTTGATCGCCTTGTCCGTCCAGAGGCCGAGTTGCGCGTCCCAGAGCGGGCTGTAGGCGTCGGCGTGGCGGGGGTCGGTGAGGGTCGGGAAGTCGCCGAACACGTTGAGCAGGTCGCCGCCGTTTCGGAGCGCGTCGATCAGCGCTGTGTTGCCAGCGCTTGCGTCCTCGGAGCCGTGGCCGTCGTCGATGAGGTTGACGAACCCCTGCGCGTTCGGGTTGTCGGGCCCGGTCTGGCCGTTGACGAACCCGAACAGGCGCTCGCGGGCGGAGCCGAGGAAATCGTCGCCGCCGTTGTAGGCCGCGGTGTCGAGCGCGGGCACGTAGGTCGAGCGCTCGAGCACAGAGGTCAACGGCTGGCCCGCGTCAGTCGAGATGTAGAGGATCGGCTCGCCGGCGTCGAAGCCCTTGACGAACAGCATGTCGACCCAATTGTCCTCGTACTGGCCCTGCGGCTGCGGCCCGGCGATGTTGATTCCGAGCACGCGGTCACCCGTGTTCGTGTGGTGGACGACGTCGAAGGGCCCGTCGCCGGTGGCGACGATCGGCGCGTTGTAGACCACGTCGGAGCCGGCGATGCGAATGAACGGGCTGTAGCCGGGGCCGGCGACGGCGCCCGGCTGGAACTTCGCCAGCGGGAAGCCGTTCGGCCCCGGTGTCGCGATCCGCGTCGGGCTGAAGTCAGGCGCGCCCTGGAAGTCGACCACCGCTTGCCCGAACCTGTTCTGGTCGGGAGTCGGCGACTCGATGGTCACCGTCTGCACGGCTTCGGGGTCATTGATCGCGATGTTCGCGAGCTTGGGCGCGTAGTTGACGCCGAGGTCGTGCGCGAGGCCCGCGTCGGACGCATCGAAGAGCACGTACCAGACGGTCTCCTGCTGCGGCGTCCCCTTGTAGGCGACGCCCTTGTACAACGGCAACCGCACGGTTTCCTTGCTCAGGTCGACCTGGATCGCGCTTTCGACGGTGAGCTGGTCGCGCGGGAGCAGGCCGCTGAGCTGACCCAGGCCCTTCGCAGCGCCCGGCGGGTCCTTCCTGCCGGCCACCGCCTGGTTCACCATGACCGCCGCGAACGCGGCGAGCGCCAGGATCATCGCCGCGAATACCCGACGCCTCAACAACATCCTCATCTGTCCTCTCCTCTCATCCGATTGGTCGGTTCGGGAGGGACGACGGTAAGCGGCAGGCCTTAGCGCGACCTGAGCGCCGCCTCAGCAATGCTCACAGTCTGTTGCCGCTCGAGCTTCTGGATCGCGCCGGCGGTGCCGGCTGGGCGGACTGATCGACGAATACCAGGGCGCAGCGTGATCGCGTTCGCGCACACTGCCGGTCGCAGAACCCATCAGGCGGCGATTCGAACCGCGGTCGCAGGCGGGCAGCCGCTCCCGATCAGCCGCTCGAGCTCGTGGATGTCGATCTGCGAGATCGCGAGGAAGGCCGCCTCTCGCAACTGGTACCCGAGCGCTACCAGCCGCTCGGTCCGCCAGCGCAGGATCGTGAGATCGTCGTCTAGGCGGCGCCACTCGCTGTCGAGGGTCTCGAGCTCGTCCACGACTCAGCTGCCGCCGTGGGAGGGGTTGGAGTGCATCGCTCGCGCGAAGACGGTGGCAGCCGCTTCTGTGAGGCCGGCGCCCGCGACGTCGAGCTCGGCCTGACGTCGTCTTGCGCGGATCCGTGCTCTGTTGCCATCTCGGACCTGAAGCTGCCGGCCGGCGAGCTGGAGCAGCAACGGGCCTTCACGAGCGTCGGCGGCGAGGTTCGTTGCCATACCACCAAGCCTCGCGCTCGGCGCTGTGTGAGACCTTTCTGGCGCCTCAGCCTTCGCGGGGGCGCGTGCGGTGCTCGCTTCGGTCTTGCACCAACCCGAGGACGTAGAGCCTGCCGCTGCTCTTGAACGCGTGGAACGTCATCTCCGTCGGCAGATAGACACCCGTCTTCGTGCGGCAGGTGAGTTTGATCGTCGAGCCCCTTCGTTCGCGGAGCACACGGTCGACGAACTCACGCATCTGCGCATGCTCGGACGGGTGGATCTCCGAAACGGGCGTGGCGAGCAGCTCCTCGCGGCTGTATTCGAGCATGTTGCAGCCGGCAGGGTTGGCGTCCAGGATCCGGCCCGCGATCGGGTCCATCAGATAGGCCGAGTCATTCGACTCCTCGAACAAGCGCTCGAACAACCGGTCGCGTTCAGCGTGCATGTTCGACCACCCTTTCGTCGTCCGGTTGGCGAAGACGTTCGCGCAGCAGGCGCTGCCGTGCCGGAGAGAGGCTGTCGAGGAGGACTGCGCCCACAAGCTCGTAGCGAAAGCGGAAGCGGAGACCGTCGATCCGGAGAATCCGACTCGCGCACAGGCGCTCGAGCTCCTCCACCAGCTCGACCTCGTCGACGCGAAGCAGGGTCGCTAGCTGCTGAGGCTCGAACGGCTGCTCGAGCACTGACGCCGCGAGGAGGACCCGATACGCCCAGGCGCCTTCGGCGCGGCACTGCGAGAGGAGCGTCTCGGCGAGCGCGGTCGATAGCTCCCCGCGAGCGTCGGCCGAAATCGCGTCTGTCACCAGGCGCGGGTTGCCGCCGGTCGACTCGTGCAGGTCCGGGATCCCAAGCGGCGCGAGGTCGTCTTCGGTCAGGACCCCGAGCCGAACGACTGTTGTCGGCATCAGGCGTCGGACCGCGTGGTCCGCTGGAGCCTGCTCGCTCGCGACCGCCGCGACGAGCACCGCCGAGATACTTGTTCCGCGGCGCTGCAGATAACTGAGCGCGGCAACGGTATGGGGATCCGCCCACTGAAGGTCGTCCAGGAAGAGAGCCAAGGGCGCCTGCTCCGCGACCAACTCGACGAGCGCCTCGAGTGCGTCGAGCTCGCCAACGCCTTCAGCCGGTTCGTCGACGCGGAGCTCGGGCAGGATCTGCCGCAACGCCGGCTGGCGCTGAGCGTCGAGCTCGACTCGTGCCAACGCGCTGCGAAGCGCGGCCGCAAGCGGCACGTAGGGGAGGTGCCGCTCCAGCTCGGAGCATGCCGCCCGCCCGACCTTGACGCCAACCAGACTCGTGGCGAGCTCGTCGAGGAGCCGTGTCTTCCCAAGCCCCGCCTCCCCCTCGATCATCACCAAAGCAAACGAACCGTCGAGCCCGAGCCGCACGCTGCGTTCGAGCGCGTCGAGCTCGGTCGTCCGGCCGAGCAGGCGGACCGAAACCTCCTCTGGGCCTCTCTGCGCCGGCCGGATGGGGCGCGGCAGCAGCGAGTGGATGTCCTCCTGGCGGAGGACGGCCGACTCGAGCGCCCTCGTTTCGGCGGCGGGCTCAAGGCCGAGTTCCTGGTCCAGCCGCTTGCGGAATCCGCGATACATCTCGAGGGCGTCGTACTGGCGCCCGAGCGCATACAGGGCGAGCATGGCCGTGCGATGAGCGCGCTCGCTGAAACGATCGCGCGCGACGGCGGCCTCCGTATGCGCGAGTGCGCCCGCGAAGTCGAGCTCGGCCAGTGCGGCGTCCGCCGCCTCCAGGTGTGCGCCGAGTACGCGGCCCTGGTAGGTGATGCGCAACCCCTGCGCCCAGTCGGCGTACGGCTCGTCCTCGAACACCTCGCCGCGCACCAGGCCTAGTGCCTGCTCAAGCGATCGCCGAGCGGACCGGGTCGGCTCGTGAGCGGAGCGCTCGAGCAGCTCGTCGAACCGGTCGAGGTCGAGGTCGATGAGATCTGTTGCGAAGCGATACGCCTCGACCTCGGTGACCACGAGTTCGCGCGCCTGCTCGCGGTCGGAAGCGAGGTGCCGGCGCAGAACGGAGACGAATGTCTGCAGCGAGCCGGCTGCGTTCTGTGGTGGCTGTTCTCCCCAGAGAAGATCGGCGAGACGGTCGGTCGGGACGCGATGCCCGCGCGCCGCGAGCAGGATCTCGAGCACCTGCTTCGGGCGACTGCCGCCGAGATCCCGCGGGCCCAGCGTCCGGGCGCCCTCGATCGTGAGCGGCCCGAACAGCCGGATCAGAAGGCGCTCGCGATGCTCGTCCGCCTCACGCACTACGCGCCGCCCGCTCGGGCGATCAAGATCAGTCTCTTCACGGACACCCTCATTACGATCAGTGTGCGCCGCTCGCGTTGCTCGTCTTTCGTCGCCCGCCAAACGAGACCGACCCCAGGCACCGGCTGCGATGCTCGAGATCGCTCCTCGAGCTTGCCGCTGTCCTACTTCCGCTCGCGCGTGCATCGGCCGACGCTATCGAAGCGACCTGAGCGCGACCTTTTCGGGGGCTGAGCGCCGAGTCAGCGAGGACTTCGATCGGGGAGGTCAACGAGACAGTACGAGACGCATCTCAGGCTGCATGCCTTCGTTCCGGCCCGCGCACGAAGTCGTGCTCCGTTGTCCCGTTGACGCCGTCCGTGTGAAGCCGGACCGTGAGGACGCTGCTCGACGAAGTGTCCAGGGCGAAATTCTCGTAGGCCGCTAAGGAGCCGGGCTCGCTCCTTGACACCGTTCCCATTCGCGACGTTCTTCGGCCTTTGGCGCTCATACGCGTGTGCGGATGATCCCCGCTCAAAAATGGATTGTCAAATCCAGAAGGCCGTTCGGCGACACGACAAGCGATCTGGATGGCGGCGAGGTCAGCCCGCCCCGCACAGCGAGCTGATGTGCTCAATCATCGTGTCGAGCGCCTTCTCCAGCGGGCGGGTGCTTCGTTTCACCTGCATGAGGAGAAGCCCGCCTTGGAGTGCTGCGAGCATCGCGAGCGCGAGATCGTCTGGGTCGCCTCGTAGGTCGCCGCGTTGCCTCATCGTCGTGAGGCCACGCCGGATCCCGCCCTCCCAGCGATCGAAGCTCGCTGCCACGCGGCGCCGAGCGTGCTCGTCGAGCTCGGCGACCTCGCTGCCGATCGACCCAAGCGGACATCCTCCGAAGAAGCCGAGCAGTCGTTGGTGGTTGACGATGACATCGCGCCACTTGACGAGTCGATCGACCGTGTCGAACTCGTCGAACATCGACTCCTGGCCGCCCACGACCCGCTCGGTCTGGTAGTCGATCACGGCCATGACGAGAGCCCGCTTGTCATCGAAATAGTGGTAGATCTGCGAACTGCTCACACCTGCGCCCTCCTTGACCGCTTCGAGCGAAGTGTCGGCGACTCCGTTTCTGAACATGAGCTCCGCGGCCGCCTCGACGATGCGCTGCCGCGTCCGCTCACCCTTGGCGGTCAGCTTCGGATCCCGGCGAGCTTTCTGGGTCATGCGATCCACTCTAGTAGCCAAGGACGGAAGGCTGCGCGGATGCCGATTGTTACCCGGGGTGCACCGTGAGCCTGGCTGATGCCCGACCGGCTTGGTTGGCGGGAGACCGAAGCAACCACCGATAACGCGGCCCCCCGAAGCCTGAACTGCGCATCGCACTCAGGCGGTACTCAGTTCGCGCTTAGGGCCGCCGCCTAGCCTCGCCCTCTCGTCGTCGCGAACGCAGGGGAAGGAGACCGTGCCGAGCTTCACCCGTCCTGTCCAGCTGCTTCTACCCGCTCGACGCGCAGACTCGAGCATCTACGAGCTCGAGATCGGCTGGGCTGCGAGTACAAGCCATGCCTGCGGGTCGCGGCGCTCCACCACGCTCCCTGGCTCGACCGAGCCGCGGTTGCGGCTGCAATCGATCGCAACCACCCACGAACAAGGAGCACGGCAATGGACGCACGCGTGACCGCCGTCGAGCTTGACGAACCCAGGCGCTTCATACCGCCGCCGGCGCCTGCGCGATCACGGCGGCTGCTGGCGGCGGCGCACGTCGCTGGCGATTCTGAGCTCGAGTTCCGATTGGCGGTGCTCAGGCTCGGCCCCTGGCTCGGCTGGGTTGCGCTCCTGGCTGTCTCGGCCGGCCTCGTCTTCGGCGGTACAACGCACGCGGACCTCCTGCTTACGCTGATGCTGACGGCAGCTGCGGTGAACGCGGCGGCGATGTTCGTGCGCTGGCACGATTTGCTGCAGCGTCTCCGTGGGCGCGCGCTACTCGATCTGTGGTCGGCGGCCTTGATCGGCTTCGTCGCGCTGCTCGTAGCGACCGGGGGCGTCAACTTCTCGCTCCTGCTGTTCCTCACCATCCCGTACATCGCGGTCGTGCAGGCCGGTGCTCGGAAGACCCTCTGGCTGGCGGTCGCCGGCGTGACCTGCGTCCTGGTCGCCGCTGTCGAGGGACAGCCGGCCGGAGTCACCGCGATGCGATCCGCGCTCGTCGCCGCGGCGGTCGCCGTGGTACTCGTTCTTGCCGCGTCGATCAAGCGCGAGACCGCCGCACGCCGAGTAGCCCTCGACCGCGCCGAGTTCGAGCGCACGCTCGCTGCCGAGGCGAACCACCGGATCAAGAACAACCTGCAGACGGTGGCCGATCTGCTGCTTCTCGACCGGCCGCCGGGAACGGACGGCCAGGCGTTCGAGGACTCCGCCGCCCGGATCCGTTCGATCGCAACGCTGCACCGGTTGCTCGCGGAGCAGGCGTCATCAGCGGTGGATGCGGACGCGTTGCTCGCGAACATCGCCCGCTCGGCGTCATTGCCTGTTGCGATCGAGGTTGAACCGCTGAGCTTCGACTCGACGACCGCCCAGAAGGTTGGCCTCGTCGCCAACGAGCTGATCACGAACGCGATCCGGCACGGTGCGGAGCCAATCAACGTGACGCTCGCCGGTCTCGCGCCGACGGTTCTCCGCGTCGACGACGGCGGCAGCCGGATGGCTGCTGCCGACGGCCTCGGTCTCACCCTCGTCCGCCGGATCGTCGAGCAGGGCCTCGGCGGCGAGTTCCGGCTCGGCTCGCGCCCAGACGGTGGGACGCGGGCCGAGGTCGCGTTTTCGCTGCAGTCGTGATCAGGATCCAGGTCGCAGACGACGATCCCGCCGTCGCGCGCCCGGGCTCACTCAAAGACAGCTCGCACTCGGCTAGGAGCTCGGCGGTCCCGCCGCAAGGCGGTCGAGCTAGCCCCGCGCAGAGCGCTCAGGTATTCCATGTCGCTCATCGCTCGGGAAATCAAGCACATTCGCAGTTGAGCTACGGTCCTCGGGTGGGATCGGTCGCTTATGTCTCGCGAGTCCGAATCGAGCGGGTACGTGGGCCGCTGCGGCGCGCCTACTTGCCCGCGGAGGATGAGCCGGTGGTCTTCGGCGTCCACTCCGCCGTCGCCGAGCACTACGGTGTGCCGGCAGGAAGCGAGGCGGAGCGTGCGACGACGCTCGACTACATCGTCGCCGCCGCCGCCGGCTGACTGACAGGCACCTTCGGAGGCGCGCTGGAAGCGCGTCACGTCCCTGCTAGCGAAGGCCGACTCGAGAGCGACGCCACCGGCGAGATCGAACTCGAGGACGGCGTCCTGGTGATCAAACGGATCCACGTTCGCTACCGACTCCGCGTCGCTCCCGACGTCGACCGGGAGCGGGTCGAGCGAGCCTTTACGCACCACGCGGCGCATTGTCCGGTTTACCGTTCGATTCACCCGCAGATCGCCTGCACCACCGAGCTCGAACTCGTCGACGAGTAAACCTAGCCTGGGCGGACGTGGAAGCGACCGCAGCGACGAGGGACAGCTCCGCCACGGTGCCTGCGGTCGACCGTCCTGGCGTGCCGCGAATCTGACGTCGTGACCGGCGGCATGCCACAGTCTCCCGACCGTCGAGCCGACGCGGCCTGCACCGAGAACCGCCGATCCTCACCTGCGTCTCCCGCCGAGCATTGAGAACCCGGTGGGGATCAACGACTAAGCACTTCACGTCCCGTGCCCAACGTCCGCGAAGCCCCACCGTCGTCGGCCCCGCCGACAGGGATACTCGCTTCATGAACCCTCGTTTCGCCGGCGTCCGAGGTTTGAGCCATGCGGGCGTGCGCTGTCGAGCGCAGGCCCGCGGCCGCCGACGGTTATGTCGTCCGGGTGACGTATGCAGGCATTCGACCAGCGAGCCGCTTGCACATGCCGGAGCGTTACTCGATCGGGTTCGCCACGGCGGCGTCCACGGCAAGGCGGTCATCCGCATCTGACCAGGGCGAGCGCGGAAGGAACGGATGGAGTAGAGCGGACCAACCGGCGGCAACCGGTCGCGTACGGTTCCAAGGACTGTCGTGCCTGGGGGCAGGCAGAGAGCTGGCCTGAGCTCATCGCGACCGTGGCTCCAGGAATCCCGGTGCGCTTCACTCATGACTATCGCTGGATACGTGGCGAGGTACCACGTCTCAGCTGTTCGACCTCGTCCAACGTCGCCATCGAGGTGTCGCCGGGAGTCGTCATCGCGAGGGCGCCGTGTGCGACACCGTAGGCAAGCGCCTCCTCGGCGGAGCGCCCGTTCAATAGTCCATAGAAGAAACCCGATGCGAACGAATCTCCGCCGCCGATCCGGTCGAGGATCTCGAGCCATTCGAGACTCGGGCCGACGGCGAAGCCGTCGACGCGAGTCATGCAGACGGCGCTCCAGTCGTTGATGGTTGCGGTGCGCACCTGTCTGAGGGTTGTCGCGACGGCCTCGAGGCGCGGATACCCGGTCATCACCGCTCCGAGCAGCTCCTCGTACGCTCCGAGGTCGAGATCGACGAAGTCTTCGTCGTCCGTCGCCATTTCGAACCCGAGCGCCTTGGAGAAGTCCTCCTCGTTTCCCAACAAGACGTCGGCATGTTCCACGAGTTCGCGATTCACTTCGGCGGCGCGCGTCGGACCACCGATCGTCTTCCAGAGAGATGGTCGGTAATTCAAGTCGTAGGAAACGATGGCGCCGTGGCGACGCGCGGCTTGCATCGCCTCGGCTGCGACGCCGGCTGTCGTCTCCGAGAGCGCCGAGAAGATGCCGCCAGTGTGGAACCAGCGCGTCCCCTCTGTGCCGAAGATCCGATCCCAGTCGACCTCGCCACGGGACATCGCTGCAGCAGCGGTGTGTCCTCGGTCGGAACATCCGATCGCGCCGCGAACTCCGAATCCGCGTTCGGTGAAGTTCAGTCCGTTGCGCCTCGCTCGACCAACTCCGTCGTATGGGGCCTAGTTGATCCAGGCGGCGTCTACGCCTCCTTGGAGGATGAGATCTTCGATCAGTCGTCCGACGTCGTTGTCCGCGAGCGCCGTGATGATGGCGGCGCGGAGTCCGAAGCAGCGTCGGAGGCCGCGGGCGACGTTGTATTCGCCGCCGCCTTCCCAGACCTGGAACGTGCGCGCCGTGCGAATGCGCCGATCGCCTGGGTCGAGTCGGAGCATCACTTCGCCGAGCGCCACGATGTCGTATCGGCATGACTCCGGCGTCCGGATCTTCACGGTTCATCCTCCGCGCAGATCGCGACCGCTTCAGCCGCGAGCAGCTCGACCTCTTCGAATCGACGACCGGTTATCGCCCTAGGTGGGATGATCCAGCTGCCGCCGACTGCCGCCACCGAGTCGATCGCCAGGTACCCCGGTGCGGTCGCTGCGGTCACTCCTCCTGTTGGGACGAAGCGAACCGTCGGGAATGGACCTGAGAGCGCCATAACGGTCTGCGGTCCGCCGAGAGATTCGGCGGGAAATAACTTGAGGACGGTGAGGCCATAGGAAAGGGCGCTCATGATGTCCGTGGCCCCGCCGACACCCGGGATCACCGGCATGCCGATTTCGAGGCAGCGTTCGACGACAGAGGCGCTGAAGCCCGGCGTCACGACGAATGTTGCACCGGCTGCAGCGGCTCGGTCGACGAGTCCTGAATCGATGACGGTGCCGGCGCCGACGCGTACGTCTGTCTGGGACGCGATCGTTCTGATTGCCTGCTCGGCTGCGTCGGAGCGAAAGGTGATCTCGGCGATCGGCAGGCCGCCGCGGACGAGCGCGAGGGCGAGAGCGGCTGCGCAGTCGGGGTCGCTGAGGGTGACCACGGGTATGACGCGCTTGACGAGCACCGAGTCGAGCCCATCGTGCGTGCGCGTGTCCGTTATGCGTTTTCTGCCGCGCGGGTACGTCGGGCCGACGTGCGGAACATCTGCCGCCGACGGAGCTGGTCGAGTCCCGCTGCCACGACGAGGACGACGCCGGTGGCGAGATCCTCCAATGTGGGGTCGACGTGCAACAGAATGAGTCCGGTCGCCAGAACGCTGAGCAATAGGGACCCGAGCACGGCGCCGGGGATCGTTCCCAGACCGCCCGCGATGCTCGTGCCGCCGATGATTGCGGCGGCGATCACGGTCAGTTCGAGGCCGTTCCCCACGTCCGGAGTCCCCGCCCCGAGTCGGGCCGACTCCAATGCTCCTGCAAAGGCCGCAGCGGACCCACTACACACATAGAGGGAAATCGAGAGGGCGCGAACCCGTATGCCAGAACTTCGAGCGGCCTCGCGGTTCGCGCCCAACGCGCGGATGCTCCAGCCCAGCGTGGTCGAGTGCAGCACG
>Ga0070731_10001548_pt1 | contig 23620 bp, 21 predicted proteins | sample Coa_R1_2_FD_66448 | JGI IMG/M metagenome (GOLD analysis project Ga0070731, IMG submission 66448) | Surface soil microbial communities from Centralia Pennsylvania, which are recovering from an underground coalmine fire - Coalmine... | ecosystem: Environmental > Terrestrial > Soil > Unclassified ... | reverse complement strand
GCTTCGCGATATAAGGAATCGAGAAGAAGGCGTGAAGCCACGATAGAATAGGCAGGTTCGATTTCGATTTTTGCCCGTGCAGCCATGATGCTGGCAAGATAGACTTCATTTTCCTTCATGCCTTGATAAAAATTGCTGATCGCGCTTTCGAGAAGCTCTTCAATAGACACTTTTTCTTCCAGTCCGCGGCATGCAAATTTCAACCGCGCACGCAGTTGTTTTTCACTGATGGTGCTTTCCTTTTGATTTTCACCGACCATGGTGAACTTGCGCATCTTATTCTCTTCCTGCTCCCCTTCTGAAAACTGCGATGGAGATTGTTTTCCGGAAAGACTGCGTTGGAGAATGTAATCTTTAGCAATGGCAAAAAATCCTTCGCGCATGAGCTGCTGTTCGATCTCATCTTCGATGAACGAGGATGTAAGAGGCTCAGAAGTTTTAGAAAGCGCTATCGCTCTGGCAACGACTTTTTGCGTGAGCAAATTGACAGATTCGATCATTGTTTCGGTCGAAGGACCTTCCGTTTGCCGCGTACGGCGGAATGCCGCTTCTATCGCAAAGGCGATTTTCATGGGATTAAAGCGCACAGCGGACCCGTCATCGCGCAGCATTTTAAGATTTTGAGGAGAGTCCTCCCGTAAGACCTTATGCTTGTCTCTGTAGATGATATAGTCGCGCGCTACATCATGATGGCCTTCTTTCATGAGGATGATTTCCACCATATCCTGGATGCCCTCGACCGTGAGGGAAGCTCCTTTTGCAGCGAGAACGTAAAGCTCGGCAAGAATGTGATCGGTGATCATTTCAATGATCTGGCTCGTTTCTGTAGGCAAGGATGCGTCTTTATCGATCTTTTTGGTGTCCCGAAATGCCGCATCGAGCGCGCGTGAAATCCGCTCTCGGTGGAAAGGGACGATCGCTCCATTGCGCTTAACGACAGTAAATTGCTGCATCTTATCGACGATCTTTTGGCGATTTAAAAAAGAAGGATTGTCAGCAAGTTCCTGAAGAACTGCTGTAGAGGATGAACTTTCAGAATGAGGGGATGGCTTGCGCGTCATGGGGTTTTACTCCTAAATATCTACTACATCTAGTAGTCTTGCATTTTTAAACACACCATATATAGTATCCGGGCTAAATGTCTACAAAAAAAAGAAAGAGGATTAAATTTTTTTTTCAACTTCTTTAACTCACAGAAAATAAAAGGATTAAAAAAAAATTTTTTTCTAAACCCGATCCTTTTTATGGGAAAAATCAGTACAATTTGCGAAACTGGTGGATATGGGAAGCTAGAGTCTCTAAACCTACCCCTTGGTAAAATAAAAATGCGAAAAATCTATCTTATTCCCAATATCATTACTGCTTTTGGGCTCGCGTGCGGTCTATTTGTTATTTTTAAAATAAATATGGTGGAGCCGGGATCCGGGCTTTTTCATGTTTTATATGTCTCTACCCTTCTTTTGCTCGTTGCCGCCTTTGCAGACCTGCTCGATGGAGCAGTCGCCCGTGCGTTCCGCGCGGAGAGCGAGTTTGGCGTGATGTTTGATTCCCTCGCTGATGCCATCTCCTTTGGCGTGGCTCCATCTGTCTTGCTTTTAAAAAGTTTATCGCTCGAACAAGGGACAGGACTTTCCTTTTACGCCATGTTGGGAGCCCTGCTCTTTTCGATCTGCGGCGTCTTAAGGCTCGTGCGTTTCAGTGTCAGATCTAACGAAGCTAAAGGAGATCCGCAAGCGATAGCAGCGCAAAAAAAACATTTCACCGGGCTTCCCATCGATGCAGCTGCGCTAGCGGCAGTTTCAGCCAATTTACTACTCGCCTCGCCTTTTGCAGAACAGTACTTTCCATTAAGTTCCGAGACAAAGGCTATTATCCTCACCTCGCTGATGATCGTTTTAGGCTATTTCATGGTCAGCAGATGGAAATTCCCCAGTTCCAAAGCGCTGCATTTCCGGGTTCCTTCCTTCCAGCTCGTCTTCGTCACTGTCATCTTAGCGATCTTCGTGTTCTATGGAATTCTCTATTTCTTTTCGATCATGCTGGCAGTGATCACATGGGGATACATCCTTCTGGGTTGGACTTTGTCGATCATTCGACTGATTGCTGGAAAAAAATCTAAGACTTTAGAAGATTTTGAACCCGATCAAGAGGACTAGTGTCCAGTGTGGATTTATCTTTGTATCGCAACGTTGCTCGTGGCTGTTTTTTTAGTCCGCGAAATAAGCAAACGCAGAGAACTTTCCTTTCGGTTATTAATCGCCGAGAATGAGGCGAAAAAAGTCGAAGGACTGCAGAGCGAGCTCAAAGAAAAAGACAACGTGCTCCACGCTCTGCACGTTAAACATCAGGTCGCTGAGGAAAAACTTCTTCTGCTTTCCCAGGCTCAAGAGACATTAAAAACCGCCTTTCAATCCTTATCGTTAGATGCTCTTTCCAAAAACAACAAAATCTTTTTAGAACTAGCGCAAACAACACTGGAAAAATTTCAAGAAGGGGCTAAAGAGGATTTAAAAAAAAGACAGGAGGCCATCGGAGAACTTTTTGGTCCTGTCAAAGACACTCTTAAAAAACTAGATACGGGAATGCGGGATCTAGAGCTCGAAAGAAAAGGCGAAAAAGAAGCTCTTAAGGAGCAGCTCAAAGCGCTCATGGAGAACGAACGCCTATTAAAACAGGAAACCTCAAAACTCGTCAAAGCGCTCCACACTCCTGCTGCCCGAGGAAGATGGGGAGAAATCCAACTCAAGCGCGTTGTGGAACTCTCCGGCATGCTCTCCCATTGCGATTTTTTTGAACAGCAGCAAGGAGAAGATGGAGAAGGAAAGTACCGTCCCGATCTCATCGTGCGCCTTCCAGGTGGACGCCAAGTCATCATCGATGCCAAAGCGCCTTTGGAGGCCTATCTCGATGCGATTCAGATAACGGATGAACAAGAAAAAGAAAATAAATTAAAAGAACATGCGCGGCAAGTGCGCGCCCACGTCTCTTTGCTCAGCAAAAAGGGATACTGGGAACGCTTCCATCCCACACCTGAATTCGTCGTCCTCTTTCTGCCCGCAGAGACATTCTTTAGCACCGCTTTGGAGTATGATCCTTCTTTGATCGAAGCAGGCGCCATGCAAAAAGTGATCATCGCCACCCCGACAACGCTCATCGCACTGCTCAGGTCCGTCTCCTATGGTTGGAAACAAGAAAACCTCTCTCGCCATGTCGAAGAACTGCACAAACTCGGCAAAGATCTCTATAAACGTTTGATCGATATGAGCGGGCATTGGAGCAAAATGGGACGAGCGCTGACGGGCGCGGTAGATGCCTACAATAAAGGAATGGGTTCCTTGGAAACACGCGTTCTTGTCAGCGCGCGCAAATTAAAAGAGATGGGAATCACACAAGCCGAGATAGAAATCGATCCGATCGAGACCATTGACACCTCTCCCCGCTCTCCCACTATGTCACATGCTGAATTAGTTTCCTCAGATAATGAAACATGAAAAAGTATTTTATAATATTTTTAATATACATTTTCCAAGCGGCCGCATGGGCATTCCCTCCTCATGCCGTTACATACGAAACACCCGGAGGACGACTAGGAGATCAATTGATCGCATATATGCATGCGAAATGGATTTCCTATGCCTATGGAATACCGCTTATTTATAAACCCTTCTGCTATTCCCGCGATTTAGTTCTAGATGACGCGGAGGAATTGTGCGAGGCAACCCATGCCAGGAATTATAAACATACCTTGAAGATTGAAAATCTCCATACGATAGAAGAAAACATCCTGCCTAACGTTCTTTTTATCACGCAATATTTTCCTGAAAGCGACTACGAGCTGCAAATGGCAAAATGGCCCATTTTCCCCATCAATTGGAAAGATCCTCAATTCCTCGCTTTACTCCGCACTCTTATCTATCCTAAAACAGCTGTCCCCTATACAGAACTCCCGTTAGATAGAGTCACTGTCGCCGCACATGTAAGGCGCGGAGGAGGCTTCGATGATCCCGCGCAATATCACCATTGGCCGCTTAAATTCCCTCCGGACAGTTTTTATATTACAGAGATTAGAAAGATCTACGAGCTTATAAAGCAGCCGCTATTTGTCCACATCTTTACAGATGATCCAACGCCTAGTGCTCTTGCAGAAAGTTATGCCAGCGCTCTAACGGATATCGATGTGGTCTTTGACTACCGCTCTGAAGGAAATAGCTATAAAGCCAATGTACTAACTGATCTTTTCGACATGATGCGATACAATTGCCTCATTAGGCCCGAATCGAATTATTCTATCGTCGCCGAAAGACTTGGGGATTATAGGATTGTGATCCATCCGACTCGATGTATGATTCAAGGCAAACAAATCGTGATCACGGAAAGCCAGGCTATTCAAAATGGAATGTGATGATCATGCTTACGCATCACCTTCTTAGACATTACGGCCCTATAGAGGTAGTTGCAAAACTTAGAGGCAGTTGCAAAACTCAGGGCCGTAATTGTTTTGATCATCCGTTCTTTAGCCTTGATGAACTCGAGAAACTTTCAATCTCGAGCACTCGATCCATCTATACCGGGCCCAGTAAGATGCTTAAAAAAATTCACACAGGATTAGTGGGCGCGGTATAACGAACTTAAAAGAGTTACGGTTTTCCATTGAACGCTTTTGATGTGAGGGAGTGACATAAAGCAGCATCTGCTAGCGGGCGACGAAGCAACACTACCGGCTGAAGCAACTCCTTGTGCTCATCCTTAACCCATACTGTCGGGTGAGCAGGCGAAGCGATCCGAAAGAGCTTGACGATCTGACGTTTCATGGCAGCACACTCGTCTACTTTTGTCTTCTCATTGAACATAGCATATCCTCGTTCCGCAGATTCTACGTATGTTATCGCTGAACGAAAATCTTTTTGATTTAAAAATTCTTTACCAAGATTTAATAACTCATCCGATTTTTGAATGACAGTGTGCATTGATATCGGAACAGGTCCGCTGGATGTAACATGTGACATAAATTTAACTCCTTATATTAATTAAAATTATTGAAAATACTAAATACAACATTGATTATATTTATATTATAAATATTTATTTATTTAAACACAATATTTATTTTTAGTTGTAAGCGTTTTTAGAAATGTTATTTTTTGTAATAAAATACTCATTACCAATAAGATAACAATATAGAGAATGTTATTGCACTGATTATTAAATCATTAGACATGTCTGATGTTCTTTATAAACTAAAATAAAAAACATTAAAACAGATCCAAGCTGCTAATATTCTGGGTATTAGCATCAGATAGATCAGAAGGCCTTTCAGAGTTTACAAGGAATTGGGCAATCTATACACAACATGCCTGAAAAATTGGTTTTTGACTGCGTCGGACCTTGTGCACACACAGTGGTCGCTCGTTCCAGATCAGAATTTTGAGAAGCCTTCTTGTCAAATTCCCAATTTTTCAGACACGTTGTGTATAGGCTCAATAAGATATTATGATGACTTTATAGGTTCATCATTCAAAATGGAATGTGATAATCATGTTTGTGCATAAAATCTTGTAATTCATTTTCAATGTATTCCAGATCTTTTTCTGGAAAACAAGAAAGGTGTTTCAGCATATTTCCACCTGGGGGATATTTATCAATAGCTCGCCGGATATCTTCCTCTGTTACCCGATATCCGATGAAGTCAAGGACGCTTTTTAAACTAGAATAAGGGTCCTGTTGCAAATCTTCATAACGCAGAGTTAACACATTTTCCTTAGTTTCCCAATACCCTTCGAATTTGCGCAGGCCATGAATAAATCCCATCAATGTCGCCCTTGGCATGACAGGCGTGGAAGGATGTCCATTTTGCGAATGGCAATACAGTGAATACAAACTATCGACAGGATGGCGGACAATATGTACGACTTTGACAAAAGGAAGTTCATCGCCGGGTTCGCGGACGAGATGCGGAAAATGCGTCTTCACCACGACAACTTCTCCTTTTCCAGGATAGCGGCATTTCCTATCGTATCCATGATCCGCACAGTACCCCATCCAGGGAAAAAGCTGCGGCAAATGAGGCTTGTCCGGATCGCGATACACCGAACTTGTGGCAATATGAGTCGCTTCTTCGATCAAAAAGCGCATCCAGTGATTGCCCGATCGCGGGTAACTCGCTAGATAGACTCTTTGCCAATCTTCAGCAAACCCCTGCGTAAAAAATATAAAAACTAAAACAATGAACAGTCGTTGCATTTTTTTCTCCATTGGACGTGCAATAGTAATTTATTTATCTCTAAAGTCAAGAACTAATATGCTCGAATAAATCTTTTCGATAAAAGTTGCAAAAAAATATTTACTGCAAGTAAGTCTATGAATAAAAGTAATACTGTATTACCATGGAATGTCCTGCATGAAGACAAGAACAAAAAAAAGAAAGCGTATGCGATCACAGATGAATAAATATTCTGCAAAATTAACATCGAAATACCAAGCGACCGTACCTGTAGAGATCCGAGAACATCTGCATTTAAAAAAAGGAGATCAGATAGTCTACGAATTACTCCCAGACAATACCGTTGTCCTTAGAAAAATATCTCCTCTGGATTTGCAATATTTTCATGCTCTTAACTCAACATTGACTGAATGGGAATCCGAAGATGACGAACAAGCATACAAGAACTTATGAATTGTACGAAATTGTAAAAGTCCCATTCCCCTTTACTGATGCAAAAGCATCGAAAATCAGACCCGCTCTTGTCATCTCTTCTGCTAAATTTTTTAACGCTCGCATTGGGATGAATATTCTGGCAATGATTACCTCATTGAAAACAGGCAAAGAACTATGGCCGAACGACATAGTGATACAAAATCTCCATGCGACAAATCTTCCTGCCGTTTTGTCAAACTTATTCAAATCTATCTAAAGATAGATATTGATGTTGACTTCCTGCTTCACAGGGACAGTTTCACCGCACAGAATATCTGCTCGGCCAGAGCTGTTTCCTCCACAGGCTTTCACCGTGAAACTCACGGCATAGGCAGCGAGATTTTTCGCTGCATTTATATCTCGATCATGATTCCTACCGCAAATAGGACATGTCCATTGTCTTATTGAAAGCGTTAGATCATTAAAAATATATCCGCAATTAGAGCATAATTTACTGCTGGGAAAAAAGCGATCTGCCTTGATAAGCCTCCCTCCGCTTCTTTCTAATTTATACTCCAGCTGTCTAGCAATTTCCTTAAATCCCATATCGGCAATCGAGCGTGCATAGCGACGATTCTTTATCATCCTTTGGACACTCAAATCTTCAATACAGATAGTACTGAAGCGATTGGCAAGTTCTGTGGTGAACTTGTGAATTGCATCCAGGCGGATATTTGAAATACGGGCATGAAGACGTGCAAGCTTGGTTTTCGCTTTCGCGCGGTTCTTCGAACCTTTCATTTTCTTACTGAGTGCTTTTGATAATTTTTTTAAATTATGACAAAGTTTTTTGTATGGCTTGGGGCCAGTTATTTTCTCTGAGTTTGAAAGCGTTGCCATAGCGGATATTCCTAAATCAACTCCTACTATGCTGTCAATTGGGTTTAACTTTGGCGTATCTTGAGTTTCAATCGTGATGCTGACAAACCAGCGATCTGCTACGCGTGAGATTGTAGCTGATAGAATTTTTCCTTTGAACCTGAGCATTTCGCGCATGCGTACCCATCCAAGATTTGGAAGACGTATATGAGAATCCTTAATCTCAAATTGATCGTTGGTTAGGGTAAAGCGATCGCGCATTCCTTTTTTTCGAAATTGAGGATATTTAGCACGCCCTGAGAAAAAATTTTTAAATGCTTTCCCTAGTTGAATAATGGCCATTTGCGGTGCATTTTTAGTAACTTCAAGCATCCAGGGAAATTGCTCGCGTTTGATGGAATTGAGCAGCCTTCTTAAAGCTCCTTCTGATGGTTTTTTTTGAGTGGGGTCTTTTTTATGTTCTTCATATTGGTTCTGCCACTGGGCAAGAGCCCAATTATAAGCAAAACGGGCAACGCCGCATGCTTTGTAAAAATATGTTAGCTGAGTATTGTTTGGATTCAATGCAATGACCTGAGCTGTCAACATAAGGCTGCTTCTTCTACTGCTTGCTTTACGCCATCTAATAATTTTTGATTTTTACGGCTTCGACTGCCGTAAAGCCTAGCTGAAAATACGGTGATGATCTCCAGCACGTCTTTTGCAAGATCTTCTTCAAAAGTGGTATCTTCGCCTTGGTTCAGAATCACTACTTCTACATTTTTTGCTGCGCAAATGGCAAATACAAGTTCAGCTCCAAATCGCAATAGTCGATCCTTATGTGCAATAACTAGGCGACCTATTTTATCTGACAGGATATCATTTAATAAACGTTTTAATCCTTTTTTGTGATAGTTCATGCCCGAACCAAGATCGGCAATTACTTCATATGTCCAACCTTGCCTCGCACAATACAACTCTAATACTTGTTTCTGTCTTTCTAAATCAGCTTTTTGGTCGTGACTGGAAACCCTGGCATAGGCAATTGTTTTGATGGATAAATCTTCAGCATGAAGTAATCCTGGTTTAATCTTGGATAAATCATAACGCCGATGTCCTGCATGAGTGCGTTCCGATGTTAACTTTCCTTCTCTTTCCCACCTGCGCAAGGTTGTAACTGAGACGCCTAAAATATCGGCTGCTTCTGAAATAGCTAACATTCTATCCATACGGATAATATTAGATATGTTTGAATAATTTTCAAGGAAACTGTTTCAAACCCCTTTTATCATTCGTTTTAAATTATTTACTCTCGATCATCGGCTTATCCTCGATCGTATTGGTGCCCTTGATGAAAAAGATCGAAAAGTTGTACAAAAAAAACTAAAAGAAATCCTAGCACTCTGATTGCCCTCAAAAACGCCTTCGGGTATGTTCCCAAATTAGAGCCTGTTCATAATCTAAGGCTTCGTCGATTTTGGGGATTATTTTGAGCCGGGTTTCGATTCTTTTTACGGGGGTAGTATACGAAGTTTGATACAACCCCCGCAAAAAGAATCGAAACCCGGCTCAAAAGAACCCCAAAATCGACAGAAGCTTAGATTATGAACAGGCTCTTAGACACCTAAACTAGGCTAGAAGGTTAAGCATGAAAAACAAGATTGATCGCACATTGCATTACAAAGAAAAAGCCACTCCTGAAGAAGAGCATGTGCTTATCGAAGGGATTATCCAAGAGGCCTCAAAAGCCAAAAAATCTAAGAAGATCACCCCCTTTGCATTCTTTATCAAGGATCCGAATCGAAAAATCCTCGGGGGAATCAAAGGAACATCTTATTACGGATGCCTGTATGTCGATTCTTTGTGGGTAGATCCCACGTATCGCACCAAAGGATGGGGCGGAGAGCTCATGCATGCAGCAGAGAACTTGGCCAGAAAACGCAATTGCTCCTTCGTGTCGTTGTCCACAATGGATTGGGAAGCATTGGATTTTTACAAAGGTCTCGGATATGCTATCGAATTTGTGCGGGAAGGGTTTGAAAAAGACTCCAAGATGTACCTGCTGAGAAAAAACCTCTAGGTTTTTATGTCTATTCAGTACTACCCGCATCCTTCCTGGATTGAAATCGATGTCAAACAGTTAAACAAGAACATCTCTTTCATCAAAAATCAGATTGGGCAAAGCCGATTCTGCCTGCCTGTGAAAGCAAATGCCTATGGCCATGGATTGTGCCCCATTGGAAAAATTGCTGAAGAGGCAGGCGTCGACTACCTCGCCGTGGCCCACTTGCAAGAAGGAATCCGATTGCGCCAAGCAGGCGTAAAAATTCCCATTCTCGTTCTCGGAGCAATCCATGAAGACCAGATTTTCGATTTGATCGATTTTGACCTAGAATTCGCAATCAGTTCCAAATACAAAGCAGATCTCGTCGCGGAAAAGTGTAACAAAATCGCTAAAAAATGCCGCGTTCACATCGAGGTCGACACAGGCATGCAGCGCACAGGGGTGCGCACCTCGACCGCTCAGGTGCTCTATACACACCTTAAAAGACAACAATGCTTTGAGATCATCGGTATCTATTCGCATCTGGCAACGGCCGATCGCCCACACGACCCCTTTGCACTCAAACAGATCGAGACTTTTAACACCTTGCTACAAGATCCTCTTTTTCAAGACGCACCGTTGATCCGCCATATCGCCAATTCCGGCGGCACTATTTTTTTCCCGCAGGCCCATTTAGACATGATACGCGCCTCTTTGCTCACTTTTGGATATCTGCCTGAAAAGTGTGCTCCCGAATGGAAGCAAGTCGTTCCTTGCTTTTCGCTGAAGGCAAAAGTCGCCTATTTTAAAGTCGTACCCGCAGGAGAAGGGATCAGCTATGGCCATTCCCATGTGACTAAAAAACAAACGCGCATCGTCACCATTCCGGTCGGCTATGGGGATGGATACCGCCGCTCGCTTTCCAATCGGGGATCTGTGCTGATCCGCGGTCGTCGTTTTCCCATCGTAGGCACGATCTGCATGGATCAGTTTATGGTCGATGTCGGAGACCAGGAAGTGTACGTTGGGGATGAGGCGGTTCTTATCGGCAATCAGGGAAATGCATCAATCCCTCTCTCAGAAATCGCGCACCTTAGCGAGACAATCCCCTATGAAATCCTCTGTCTCTTCAATGAACGCCTTCCCCGCGTATACGTCTCTACCTAATTCCGTTTCTTGGCAAAAAGCCTTTCTTACTCTACACTACCCTTATCTAAAAAAGGAATGGATATGGTAAAACACGACCACTCGCTCGATGCAGCAGGAGAAAAACATCTGGATTTCGTCGTCACAAAAGTAAGTCGTCTGGAAGAGCTCAATTGCATATTGCGCGAACTGGTGCATTTGCCGACAGGAGCGCAGATTATGCACATCGGGAATGACGACCCGGAGAATTTATTTTGCCTTTCCTTCCGCACATTGCCTAGCAGTTCCAATGGCGTTGCGCATATCCTCGAGCATACTGTTTTGTGCGGCTCCCGAAAATTTCCTGTAAAGGATCCCTTTTTTGCGATGACGCGGCGCAGCCTCAACACCTATATGAACGCGCTTACGGGTTCGGATTTTACCTGCTACCCGGCCTCTTCCCAAGTGGAAAAGGATTTCTACAATCTCTTCGACGTTTACATCGATGCGGTATTCCACCCGCAGCTCAAGCGCGAGAGTTTTTTACAAGAAGGCCATCGATTGGAGTTTGCCAACTCCCAAGACCCAAAAACTCCTCTGGAACTTAAAGGAATTGTCTTTAATGAGATGAAAGGATCTTTAGCTTCGAGCGATTCTCGGCTTTGGCATGCGTTGATGGAGCATCTCGTTCCCGATCTTCCTTATGCGTTCAACTCCGGCGGCGATCCCAAAGAAATCCCTAATTTGACTTATCCAGAACTCATCGCATTTCATGAGACGTATTATCATCCCAGCCGCTGTCTGTTCTTCTTTTACGGAAATTTTGACTTGAAAAAACATTTGGATTTTATCGAACAAAAAGTCTTAAAAACAGTACAGAAAACTCCTTCCCTGCCACCCATTCCAAAACAACCGCGTTTCACAATACCTAAACAAGTGGAGATGCGCTATCCCATTAATGAAATGGACGATCACGATGGGCGTGCGATCATCGCCATAGGATGGCTCACGGCCCCTCTTTTGCAGCAAGATGAAGTGCTCGCTCTGACCGTTTTAGATGCGATCTTAATGGAAAACGATGCCTCTTTGCTTAAACGCCCTCTCTTAGAGTCAGGCCTCTGTATCCATGCAGATGCTTACATGGACACAGAAATGAGCGAGGTCCCTTACGCCATTGTCTTTAAAGGATGCGATCCGAAAAATGCCGAGGCCATAGAAGAACTTCTGAAGGGCGCATTGGAAGAGATCGTAAAAGAAGGCATCCCTCCAGCACTTCTCGAAGCCGCTATCCATCAGTTGGAACTCGCACGGTTAGAAATTGCCGGAGACCATGCCCCTTTCGGTCTGACCCTATTTATGCGCTCTGCCCTCGCTAAACAACATGGCTGCGATCCAGAAAATGCTTTGCTCATCCATGCCTTATTCGAAAAATTGCTCACACTGACCAAAGATCCTCACTATTTGACCAATCTGATCCGTAAATATCTCCTCAATAACCAGCATAAAGTGCGTTTGGTCATGCTTCCCGATCCTCATCTCGCTGCAGAGGAAACAGCAGAAGAGAAAAAAATGCTTCAGGGCATCCAAAAAAAATTATCCGAGACAGATGTTGTCCGCATCATGCAGCAAGCGCAAGAGTTAAAAAATTATCAAAAAGCAACCGAAGAGCAATCGATCGACTGCCTTCCCAAAGTGACACTAGAAGACGTCCCGCTCGTCATACGCGATTTCCCTCTCAAACATCATGCGAGCGGCTCATTGGAAATCTTCCATCACGACTGTTTTACCAACCACATCCTTTATGCGGATTTGATCTTCGATCTTCCCCCCATTGCAGATGAGGATCTTCCCCTCGTCAGTCTTTTGTCCACTTTAATTACAGAGATCGGCAGCGGACCGCGCAATTATGCGCAAAATCTCGATTACATCCAAGCCCATACGGGAGGCATCGGCGCCTCGTGTGGACTGCATCTGCAAGTCAATGATCCTAAAATGGCAAAACCCTCTTTTAGTTTGCGAGGAAAAGCGCTCTACCGCAAAGCGGATAAACTCTGCGCCCTCATGCGCGACACCCTAGTCTCTCCCCGATTCGACGATGCACAGAGAATCTCCGATCTCATCGAACAATTGCGCGAAGCGCAACTGCAGCGATTAAACCGTCAAGCAATGCGGTATGCGATCCAACTCGCCTCTAGCGGTTCTTCCCCCGCATCCTACATCGGTGAAGCATGGATGGGACTGCGTTACTTTAAATTTATTGAATCCTTGAGCAAGGATCTCCAAACCACCCTTCCTCAATTAATCGATAGACTCATCGCGCTCAAAAATCAGCTCTTCACTTTTCAACATCCACATCTTGTGCTGAGCTGTTCCAGAGAGGCTTTATCGATCCTCACCGAAAATTCCTTTTTCGGCCTTACTGATTTGCCGATCCAATCCTCTCCACTATGGAAACTCGACTATCCTATCACACGCCCTCCGTCGCAGGGACGCCCTATCGCATCGCAGGTCGCCTTTTCCGCAGAGGTCTTTGACACAATCCCCTACATCCACCCGCATTCGGCAGGCCTCACACTCGCAGCGGTGCTCTGTGAAAACAAAATCCTGCATAAACGCATCCGCGAAGAAGGCGGAGCATATGGGTGCGGTGCGACATTCAGCGCTAATACAGGCCAATTTTATTTCCACGCCTTTCGAGATCCGCGAATTGCACACACACGCCAAGTCTTTCATGCCGCCATCCAAGAAATCGCTGCGGGTAAATTCTCTGATCAAGATCTCGAAGAGGCAAAACTCGGTGTAGTCCAACAACTCGACGTTCCGCTTTCGCCTGGCAGCCGGGCCATTACTGCATATGGCTGGTACCGCATGGGCAAAACCAGGGAAATGCGCCAGCAATTTCGAGACCGGCTGCTTGCCGCAACGCCCAAAGAGGTCGCCCACATCGTCGAGCTGCATCTTCTGCCTAAGAAAAATACCGGCGTTTTCGTCACGCTCGCCGGCAATGATCTTCTGGTGAAAGAAAATCAAATATTCACCCAGGAAGGACAGCCGTTAGAAATTCTTCCTTTATAAATACTATTCCCAAGCAATATATACAACTCTTTAATCATCAATAATTTATATTCAATTATTATTAAAAACACAAACTATTAAACTCTATTTATTTAGAATCTGAATAATTTTGAAAAATATTTTAAAATTAATTGCTAATATTTATATATTTATATATAATAAAATTAACTTAATTTAACTTTTGATTAACCTATGTCAAATAAAATTGGACAATCTTCAGGAGCCACACCCCCGCCTCTTTACGCTGCAGGCGGCGAACGAGGGCGTTCGTACGCAAGCTCCTCCGACGCGATGACAGGTTTATTCAATATTTTTGCAGAAAGCGCTATAAAAGGACGACCTGACGAGGGCGAGCTGAAACAGATGCTACCGACTCCTAATTATGATCAGAATCAGGGATCACAACAAGAACACAGTTCTGTTAACGCAGAACCAACTGGAGGAAGATCGGATCCCTCTCCCGACTCGCTAGGAAATGAAACCGTACTACAAAGCAACCCCCAAGACAACACCGCTTCACAGTCAGAAATACAACAACCGGAACAAGTACAGCAAGAAGCCGAATATGCCCAACATGCAATAGATCAGGATCAACAACCCCATGCATCTCAACAATCAGAACAACCCGAAGTAAGAGGATTTTCTGAAGAAGGTGCGCAGGAAGCTGCACGGGAAGCCGCGCAAGAGGCTGCGCAAGAACAAATGCATATTGTCAGGGATTTTGCCGATCCGAATATGCTCCAAGCCCAAACCAATAAAAATCAAAGATCGAATTCCTCTCTTTTATTCTCTCTCACACAAAATACCGCTCAAAATACCAATCTAAACGCCCCTCTTCAATCAGACAATGCTTCTAATCCCCCGATTAGAGAGGAAGCTGGCACGGAATCCTCATTTGCAGGTTCTACGGCAAAAAACGCACACCTTTCTACCCCCCACGCACTTCCCTCCTCTAATGCTATGGCTACTTCCTCAAAACTGCCCGTTCAAATTCAGTCTCAAGGCCTCGCTTTAGCAGCAAATAGCAAGGGCAGCGCAAATCAACCTTTATCCCTTCCCCCTTCTTCGAACACTCTTCACACTCTCATCGCAGAAGGCAAACTGACCTCTTGGAACGCTGTCAGAAACTATTTTAGTCAAATGGCTCAAGCAATGGTTTCTTTACAGTCTCAAAATCTTCCCCATGGGGAATTGACATCGGCGCATTTTCTCATCAATCCTCAAGGAAAAGTTCTGTTTGCATTCCCAGGAATGCCTACCTTCGGAACAGGATCCGCAGGCCTCATGCCTTCTATAGCAAATGGCCAAAAGGGCGATGCATTTAATGCAGGACTCATCCTCTTGCAGATGTGCACGGGTAAACAGGCAGATGCCATTAATCCCGCTACAAACAAGACATTGAGACAAGAAATTGTGGAAGGACGCTTACAGCTCCCCTCCCATATCCCAGAAGATTTAAAGCAGGTCCTATCAGGGCTTCTGCAGCTTCATTCTCAAGAACGCATCGAGCTTGCAAAAGTCCCTTCCCTCCTGCAGCCCCTGTCTCAATCTAAACCTTCGGAATCCACCCTAGTTTCCACCCCTTTTGCCCATGTCAAAGGAGGCGAAATCGCACGCCCTGTTGCGGGTACTATTCAAGAAGACCCGTTGGTATCGTCACTCCCTATTACAACCTCTACTCTTTTTGTCAACAGTTCCCCGACAGCAAAAAGCCTAGCGCCCGCTAAAAACTCTGACGAAGAAGAACAGGAAGAAAATACGCCCTCCCTTCAAGTGGTCGTTTTTGGCGAAGAGATCTGGGGCAACGCAATGGATGAAGAGATGCTTGCCCTCATCCATGCCTTAAAAGACAAAAAGACACGTGTCACCCTTCTTTCAGAACAAGAACAAAATGAGAACTCCCTTTTCGATCTGCATCTTCCTGCAAGAAAAATCCAGCTGGGCCGTCCTTATTTACAGGGTTATGACGCTTTGATAAAAGTTATAGATGTTCCCGCTAAAGAGATCCTGTTCATCGACAGGAATCCAGAAAGAGTCAAAAATGCCAGAATCGCAGGCATGGATGCTCTTGTGTTCACTTCTCCTAGACAGCTGCAAGATGCACTCTCTAAGCGCAATCTTTTAGATTCAATCTAAATCAAACAAAGCATTGACATACTCTTCGGGATCGAAGGGTTGGACGTCTTCTGCCTTTTCACCCGTTCCTACCCAGCGGACAGGAATGCCGAGTTGTTTGTAGATGGAAAGAATAATTCCCCCCTTTGCAGATCCATCGAGCTTGGCGAGCAGAATGCCCGTCAAAGGCGTAAATTTATTGAATATCTGCGCCTGATCGATCGCATTTTGCCCTGTTGTCGCATCGAGGACGAGAATGGTCTCATGCGGGGCAGAAGGGACTACTTTGGCGCAAGTGCGCTTGATTTTTTCTAATTCTTGCATCAGATCCGTCTTATTCTGCAATCTTCCCGCTGTATCGATGAGGACGACATCTGCTCCCCGCGCACGCGCTGCGGTAAGTGCGTCGAAAGCCACAGCAGAAGAATCGCTGCCGCTCTGCCCTTTTACGATATCGAGATGAAGACGCTCCGCCCAAATGGTAAGCTGTTCGATGGCGGCCGCACGAAAGGTATCTCCAGCGGCAAGCAAGACTTTTTTGCCTTCTTGAGTGAACATTTGCGCCAATTTAGCGACAGAGGTCGTTTTTCCTGTTCCGTTGACACCGACCACGAGGATCACAAGCGGCTCGCCGGCCTGGGGGGTCTTTCCCACAATGGAAGGCGTCATCTTTAATAAAGAAAGCGCATAATCGTGAAAGATTTTGAGGATGGATGCGATATCTTTTGTAGGAACTTCTGGCAGCTCTTTGCGCAAATGCGCGACGAAGGCCGTCGCGCAAGCAGAACCCAAATCCGCTTCAAAGAGGATTTGTTCCAACTGCTCAAATGTTTCTTCATCTAAAGGTTTAGAAAAAAGAGAGCGCAGGCGCTGCGATAAAAAGGAGCGGGTTTTGCCCAGCGCTTGTTTGATCTTTTGGAATCCCGATTTTAAAAAGCCGAACATTTTTACATAGTTTTTTATCTTGATGGAAAAACAAGTGTATCAGATAAGAAGATTGGGAGGTAGTTGCAAAACTCAGGTTCTGTCAATTTTTGGGTTCTTTTGACCCGTATTTGCGTTCTTTTTTGGGGGGTAATATCAACATTCGTATATAACCCCCCAAAAAAGAACGCAAATACGGCCAAAATAATCCCAAAAATCAACGAACCCTGAGTTTTGCAACTACCTCTGAAGAAAATCTTTAAGGACGAAATGGACATCCACGAGTATCAGGCAAAAAAAATTTTACAGCGCTATGAGATCCCCATTCCGGAATTCGAGGTCGCCTCCAATGCCCAAGAAATCGAGCATGCCATTCGCCATTTACACCTCAAAAGTGCCGTGATTAAAATTCAGGTGCATGCAGGAGGGCGGGGTAAGGCAGGCGGGGTAAAATTTGCTAAATCCGCTGAGGAGATTTTAAAAGTCGGTCAACATCTGATCGGCATGAAACTCATTAATAATCAGACAGGCCCGGATGGGGTGATCGCCCACAAAGTGATCATCACAAAACCCGTAGATATTAAAAAAGAGTATTATCTGGGAGCTATCATCGATCGTGAGCATGGAGTGCCGATCCTCATCGCATCGCCCGAGGGAGGCATGGAAATCGAAGAGGTCGCAGCGAAACACCCCGATAAGATATTAAAACTCCCCATCGATCTCGATGGTAAATTACGCCCCTATCGCAAGGTGCGCCTGTGCAAATTCATGGGCTGGTCAGGAGAACAAGCGCAGCTCGGGACTCAGATCGCAGAAGGCGTTGCCAAGGCCTTTATCGAAACGGACGCCTCGCTTCTCGAGATCAATCCTCTGGTCGAAGACGAACAGGGTAAGATTTGGGCGCTCGATGCCAAGCTTTCCATCGATGACAATGCCCTCTTTAGACAGCAGGAGATCGCCAGTTTCTACGACCCGACCCAGCAATCTCCTAGCGAAGTAGAGGCCAAAAAGCATGATCTGGCCTATATCGCCCTAGATGGCAACATCGGATGCATGGTCAATGGAGCGGGACTTGCCATGGCGACTATGGACATCATTCAGCATTTTGGAGGAAAACCTGCCAATTTTCTCGATGTGGGAGGCGGGGCCTCTATGGAAAAAGTGGCAGCGGGATTTAAGCTCATCTTAAGCGATCCTAAAGTCAAAGCCATCCTGGTCAATATTTTTGGCGGCATCATGAATTGTGGGACACTGGCCGAGGGAATTATTGCAGCCGTCAAAGAAATGCATTTGCATGTCCCTCTCGTCGTGAGAATGGAAGGGACAAACGTCGAAGAGGGAAAAAAGCTTTTGGAAAAATCCAAGCTCCCGATCATCACGGCAGATGGCCTCACAGAAGCAGCGGAAAAAATCGTCGCCAGCATTAGGAAATGAGATGGTATTGATCAATCAAAATACGCGCGTTATCACCCAGGGGATCTCGGGAAAATCGGGGCGGTTCCACACAGAGCAATGCCTATTGTATGGTACGAAAGTCGTCGGCGGGGTAACTCCAGGAAAAGGAGGCCAGCACATTCTCAACCTTCCTGTATTCGACACGGTTTATGAAGCGAAAAAAGCAACTGATTGCGATGCAACGATGATTTTTGTCCCTGCCCCCTTTGCAGCAGATGCGATTCTCGAGGCAGAGGATGCCGGAGTTGCTCTGATCGTCTGTATCACGGAGGGAATTCCTATTCGGGATATGATCGAGGTGAGCCGCATTCTAAAAAACAGCAAGCGCTCCCGCCTTATCGGTCCTAATTGCCCCGGGATCATTACTGCCGATGAGTGCAAAATCGGGATCATGCCAGGCTATATCCACAAAAGAGGCAAAATCGGCATCGTTTCAAGGTCTGGAACGCTCACTTATGAGGCCGTATGGCAGACAACCGTCTTGGGACTGGGCCAAACTACCTGCGTCGGGATAGGCGGGGATCCTTTAAACGGCACCAATTTTATCGATGTTTTAAAACTCTTTCAAAATGACCCCGAAACAGAGGGCATATTGCTCATCGGAGAGATCGGGGGCAGCGCGGAAGATGAGGCCGCAGAATGGATCAAACATAACTGCACCAAGCCCGTTGCCGCTTTTATCGCAGGCGTCACAGCTCCACCAGGCCGCAGAATGGGGCACGCTGGAGCGATTATCTCTGGAGGAAAAGGGACAGCACAAAGTAAAATGGACGCGTTGCGCCATGCAGGAGCGCTTGTGACCGAATCCCCCGCAGAAATGGGAAAGACGATGATAAAAGCCCTTGGAAAATGATATGATCCGCATTCCAGGACGCATTCCCATTAGTATCCATAATACCTTTTGGCTTTTTGCAGCCCTGATCGGTTTTCTTAATAGTTATAGCATTTTGGGAACCCTCATCTGGGTGGGCATCATCTTCGTTTCCGTGCTTTTTCACGAATTCGGACATGCGCTCACTGCCCTTGCCTTAAAACAGAATCCCCGGATCGACCTTATCGCTTTAGGAGGAGTGACCTATCATGACGCCCAAAAGCTCTCCTTTTGGAAACAATTCTTTATCATTTTCGATGGTCCTCTATTGGGGTTTTTACTATTCGGCATCTGCGGCGCCCTTCTCCATATTCCCAGCGTAGCAGCAAGTCCCCTTGCTCCTGTCATCGCCTTAACGCGCCTCGTCAATCTCTTTTGGACCATCGTGAACTTGCTGCCCATTATGCCTCTCGACGGAGGACAGCTCTTGCGCGTCTTTCTCGAACGGTTTTTTGGCCTCAAAGGATTTAAACATACAGTGATCGTAGGTCTAATCGTCTCTTTGGGGATAAGCCTTGTCTGTTTTCTCTATCAGCAATTTTTCATAGGAGCGCTTTTCTTTTTGCTCGCCTTTCAAAATTATGACACCATTCACCGCACGCGCCATCTCAGCGAATCCGACCGCGACGATGGCGTGCGCGAGCTTATTGTTCACGCAGAAGAACTGTTGCAAGAGGGTAAAAAAGAAGAAGCAGCCATTGCCTGTGAAGAGGTGCGTCAAAAAGCCAAAAAAGGACTTCTCTACGCACTTGCGACCCAATATCTGGCTTTTCTAAAGTATGAAAAGGGGCTTTCGCGCGAGAGCTATCAGCTTTTGCTTTCCATCAAAGAAGATCTGGCAAATGACGCGATCTGTCTTTTACACAAAACTGCCTTTGACCAGCACGATTTCCCACTGGTCATTGAACTCGGGTCTACCTGCTTCCAAACGCTTCCTACAGCGGAAACCGCCCTGCGCAATGCTCTGGCCCATGCGGAGCTCAAACAAAGCGAACCAGCCATTGGCTGGCTGCGGACCGCCATACAGGAGGGGCTTCTCAACGTAGAAGAAATCCTCAAGACCCATTCCTTTGATTTGATCCGTCAGGACCCTGCTTTTGCAGATTTTCTCAAAGGCCTCCAAAAATGAAATTTTTCTTTTGAAAAAACCCTTAAAGCTCTATACATTGTTGAAGTTTTTTTAAAACCTTACAATGTTTAGGTCGTCCCTTGTAAACAACTCTCGCCTAAAGGCGAAAGCTTTATTGTCCGCTAAAAGCGGCAATATGCCGGCGGTTTACATCGCCAGTTGACCTACCGATAGATAGGCCAAGCCTCAGTAAGTTCTGACTTGCATTCAAGTCACTATGCTGGAAGCTACCACAGTTGGAACAGTAAAACCGATGCTTAACACGATGCCCAAGAGCAAGACAGTAAGAACAGGTTTGAGAAGTATAAGCCGGATGCACGTAAAGGACTTGGATTCCTTGGGCTGTGGCTTTATACTCCACAAATTTCCTCAAACTATCAAAAGACCAACGATGCAATCGCGAACGCATTTTTTTGCTCGTTTTTATTCGATCCCGAATATTTTTCAAATCTTCGAGAATAATGGTCGAACATCCATTGCTCTGCGCTTCAGAGACAATTTGCTTGGCTACACAATGGTTCTCATGGCGAACCGCACGCTTTTCTCGGCCAGAGATTTTTCTCAAGCGTTGTTTTGCGGCTTGAGAACCGTTGCTTTGAAGGCGTTTCCTATGTGCCAAGAATTGATCTCTTTTTTCTTTCAGAGGTCCTCCACCATACAATTTTCCAGTGGAGGTGGCTGCCAAAACATTTTCTCCCAAGTCCACCGCGATTGCCTTATTTGTTTGCATAAGAGGAGGATCTGGAAGGTCCAATACCAGATGGAAAAACCAGCGCTTTCCTTTCCGAACCAGCTCAGCTTCCTTAATTTTTCCTTTGTCCAAAAAACTTTTGTGAAACAAACTAATCTCAAGTCGAATGCGGATCCGCTTGTGCAAAGTAAAAAGAGAAAGGGTTTCTCCTTTAAGCGAATATGTTCTTTTATCGAAATGGATAGAACATCCGTTTTTAAACAAAATTTTTCTGGGTTTTTTCAAAGCCTTCAAACACCAGGCTGCTTTTGCAATAGCATTGCAGCACATTTGAGAGCCAAGCTTAGGGAATTGTTGTCTCAAAAAATAGTAGGACAAATGGTGCAGTCGAACTCGGTTATGCTCTTTTTCTCGCAAACCTATCTGAGCAACTTCATTACAGGCAGCAGAAAATATTTTCTCCAGATCAAACAAAGCTTGATCTTCCTCTGCCGAAAGCCTCAATTTTATTGCTATTGTCCGTTTCACACAGGGAATTATATGTTGCTAAAAGATTTAATACTAACAAAAAGGGAGCGGCATTTCCTCCCAGCCATGAATGGCTGGGTTTCCATGCCGTCAAATGGATGAAACAGGTCCGTATTTCCCTAACCTGTTTGTTATGCATCGGTTCTTTTCTATTTCTAGAACATGTCCCCTGCTCAGCTGCAAAAAAAGCTGAGGAGGAAAAGGATGTCTCTGTGGAACCGACCAAAAAAACGGATGTACAAGAGACAGCGCCTAAAAAACAAAAAGCGCATTTTGTCGGAGTGCGCCGCCCTTCAGAACAGACGCCAGAGAAAAAGAGCCCTTCTACAGCCATCAAGAACCAATGGGTGAAAAGCAAGACCCATCCTAAAAAAAACAAAAAAGAGGAACCTACATCGCAAGAAGAAGAAAGCCCACCCTCTGAAATCCCTTATTACCATCCAGGAGGAGGACTTCCTTCGCGCATGAAGCAGCGCGCCTCCCTTGCAACGCGTAGTTTGCTGTCCCAGGACGACGAACAGGAGGAGATCTCGTGCGACTCTTTAGCCACTTCTGAAGAAGGAATGGACGAATCCTTTTATCCTCGACTGGGAATCCAGGCTCCCCATGGACATATCTTCGTCACCGCAGACTGGCTCTTATGGAGAACACGCCAGGGAGGCATGGAATTTGCAGTACAAGGTGCATCTGCATCCCCTTCCACTCCTTTTCCTCATTCTGCTCCGAGCAAATTGAATTTTGATCTGCACTCTGGATTCCGCGTCGGGCTCGGAGTGCATCTTCCTAATGATGGCTGGGACATCTATGTCGACTTCACCGATTTCCACCCAGAAGCCTCTAAAAGCGTTGGCGGGACAACGGGTTCGAGTTCGATCTTTCCCCTTCTTCTTTATTCTCCTTTCTTTGCTGCGTCTGCGCATGCAGAGTGGCACATCGACTTTAAAACCCTGGATATCGAGATCGGCCGTGGCTATTACATCGGCAAGACGCTCTCCTTGCGCCCCTTTATAGGAATGATAGGGGCCTGGATCGATCAGCAGGCTCGCATTAGCTATCAAGGAGGAAGCATCCCTTCTGGACAGATCGACCAAATTGAGGCGCAAAATGACTTTAAAGCCGGAGGACCGCGTTTCGGCATCGGTTCCAATTGGTATTTTGGAGAAGGACTTAGCCTTTTCGGCAACCTAGCAGCTGCGCTAGCCATCGGACATTTCGACCTCAACAACCATCAAAAACAAGGGACCCTCGAGACCATCCGATTAAACAGCGACCTCAATCTCGTCAGTCCAGTGCTGCAGTGCATCGCAGGACTAGCCTGGGATAAAAATTATAACTGCGACCAATGGCATTTCGGCTTGAGCGCAGGTTTTGAAACGCAATACTGGTGGCGGCAAAATCAAATGGAGCGATTTACGGATGACGCGACACCTATTTTTGTCCGTGCAGACAGCGATCTCGCATTCTATGGCCTAACGATTCGAGGGCGATTCGATTTCTAAATAAACGGTGTGCAAAACTCTTCTAAAGGAACTGCTTTTCTATATCCCATGGACAGTTTTTAGGAAAAACACTCTCATCCAGACCTGTTTCCGAAGAGGCATTGAGTCTTGCTACATAATAAGCATCTCGAGTGAGCTCTTTGAGCTTTGGTCTTAAACTGGGATTGGCTTTTAGAATTTTCTTAATCTGAAATGTTGCATTCTTTACCGAGTTATCCCATGACTTGCTCCGCATAGAAGGCTGATATTGTATCTTGAGCAGATGCAAAAATAGATTCGATATATGGCTTTCCAATGCTCTTTTTTCCGAATTTCCCAAAGATTCGATCTCTTCTATCAAATGGCGGATGTCCAATTTATCCAATTCCTCTTTTTTTAAAAAGTTTGCTTGCGTTCGCGTCCATTTGTAAAAATCTTTTTCATATCCATTGTTCGCCACATGCACTTTCGAAACGGAACTTCTTGAGCGTTTTTTTTTCATCGAGCCTTCGTGTCTTTTTTAATTAAATTAACATATTTTTAAAGTCCAGTCTATACCCAATCAGCTGACTATGAGAAGTTCGTCCCAGCATGTGGTGAAGCGTTGCGAAACGTTGCCGCGTTTCATGCGCCAGCGCTGTTTGACTCCTTCTGCGGCAAAGTGCAGTGCATCGGGGCCAAAGCGCTGATGGA
>Ga0070731_10001546_pt1 | contig 23636 bp, 18 predicted proteins | sample Coa_R1_2_FD_66448 | JGI IMG/M metagenome (GOLD analysis project Ga0070731, IMG submission 66448) | Surface soil microbial communities from Centralia Pennsylvania, which are recovering from an underground coalmine fire - Coalmine... | ecosystem: Environmental > Terrestrial > Soil > Unclassified ... | reverse complement strand
GCAGTGCGCCTGTAATTTTCGCAATCGGGTTCATGAAAAAGCGCCCGGTCACATTGTAACAATCAAAATGTCATGGCAATCGGAATTTTCCAAACTGGGCAGGCGAGCATGGCTTTAACCGTGGAGGCGACCGGGCGAATCAGCCTGGGGCGGCCGGTTTGTGCCGGAGGATGGTGACGACCCAGAAAAAAAACAACACGCCGAACGCGATGCCGGCAGCAACCGGCATGGTCTGCAACAAACTGGCGGGAGATTGCCCGCGCGCGAGCAGGATCAACCAGTAACCCAGGCCGAGCGCGCCATAAAAGAGTGAAATTTTTGACCAGCGACTGGCGAGTGCCCAAATCGCAAGCGCTTGGAGCATGCCGACAAAGACCATTGTAACGGCGAGGCGGGCGATCATCGCTTCGGCGGCCGGCGACGATTTGCCCAGGATGAGTTTCACGCAAAAATCAGGCATTATAAACAGCGCCACCGCGCCGGCGATCAGGCCGAGGAGGTATAGCCCAAGCAGTTTCAGTTGATCTCCGACGATGTTGCCCGTGCGTGTGCTGGAGCGGGAGGTGAACAGTACCGTGAGCAGGGGCGCCACCGCAATCGGTAATGCGATCGCCAGCCGCTCGGCGCAGTTGTAAGCATCGTTTTCCCCGCCGGAAAAGAACTTTTTGGCGACCAGCAAATCGCCTTGCAGGAAGAAATATCCACCGCCGACGCACGCCGCGCTGGCGATGAGGTAATAAACGAATTCAGGATTCCAGGGGGAGATTGCTTCACCGTGTACGACCATGTCCTTTTTCCAAAAAAGCAGGGCCAGGTAGGCCAGCAGCGCGAAGGCCGAGGCCAGCACGGCGGTTTCCGGCGACGGCCATTTCAGCGTAACGAACCAGCCAAAAAAAACCCGCAACAACATCGCGAACAGCCCGATGAACGCGAGCCGTTTGAACCAGGCGAATCCCTGGCATAATGCGCCGGCCAGGGAAGCCCACAAACTCAACAACGTGCAAACCAGGGTGGCCAGCATGAGCGTCGGGCTGTAATGGAAAAAAATGCTCAACGGTTTAATGACCATCACCGCCACGGCCGATCCGGCGAGGGTCAGGCGGAACAAAAATTTCCGGCAGCCTGCCAGCAACCCCTGTAATCGCGCGCTGTCGCCGCGGGCGTTAAAGTGGGCAATATAATGCGCGACGGCAAACGTGGCGATGCTGGACACCAGGCTCAGCAGCGGCAGGAGGGCATTAAGCGCGCTGTTCGCGTTGCCGTATTGGCCCTGCTCCTTCAAATGTCGCGCCATTACACCTTGAAACGCCATGTTGCCCAGGCCGGTGACAAAGCTGATGGCGGTAAAAACAATGCCGCTCCGCAGCAGGCTCCGGGCGCGGGAGCCCGGGGGCGCGTCGTCCGCTGAGTCAGGGCGATTCATAAGGATATTCTCAATTATGGAACTTCCGTCATTCGGAAAATCAGTCCGAGGACGCGGCGGATGTTAGTGGGCCGCTTTGATTTTGTCCATCGGCGTGCCCGCCATTCCGGCAGGAATTTCTGGTGGTGAGGGAGGGAAACAACTAGACTCCGGTTTCCAGATGAAAGTCGTTTTTATCACCGGTGCGGCCGGTTTCATTGGGAGCAACCTTGCGGATCGGCTCTTGAGTGACGGCAAGACCGTTGTCGGTTGGGACAATTTTTCCACCGGCCAAAAAAAATTTCTCGCCGCCGCCGCCGGGAATCCGCGGTTCAAGCTGGTCGAAGGCGACAATCTTGATCTGCCGGCACTGACGAAGGCCATGGCCGGGTGTGACAGTGTGTTTCACCTGGCCGCCAATGCCGATGTTCGGTTCGGGCTCGAACATCCGTCCAAGGACTTGCACCAAAATACCGTCGCCACTTTTAATGTGCTCGAGGCCATGCGGGCCAATGGGATCAAACGTATTGCCTTCAGTTCCACCGGCAGCGTTTATGGCGAGGCGGAAGTGGTTCCCACGCCCGAGAACGCGCCGTTTCCCGTGCAAACTTCGCTCTACGCCGCCTCCAAAGTAGCCGGTGAGTGCCTGATCCAATCCTATTGTGAAGGCTTCGGTTTTGAGGGCTACCTCTTTCGATTCGTCTCGATTTTGGGGGAACGTTACACCCATGGACACGTCTTCGATTTTTACCGCCAGCTGCTCGAACATCCCGACCGCTTGAAGGTTCTGGGCGATGGAACTCAACGCAAATCATACCTGTACATCGGCGATTGCCTGGACGCCATGTTGCGGGTGATGCAGATGCAGACCGCGCTGAAGGCCAAACACCGTGTCGAAATTTATAATCTCGGTGCCGACGAATACGTCCGGGTCAACGATTCCATCCGCTTTATTTGTCAGGCGCTTGATCTCAATCCCCAGCTCGAATATTCCGGTGGCAACAAGGGCTGGGTGGGCGACAATCCGTTCATTTTCCTCGACACCAAAAAAATCCGCGCCACCGGCTGGAACAACACACTCTCCATTCAACAAGGCCTCATTCGTACGCTGGAATGGCTGCGACAAAACCGGTGGGTGTATGAGCAGCGAACCTAGTGGCGGATGAAACTGGCGCTCTCCATTTTGTGCGAGAATCCCCGTCGCAAAACCGGCCTCACGACCGCGTACCACGAATTTGTCGGCAGATCGTTAAAACTTTTCAAGGAACTTTCCTGGGTCGTGTTTGTCGGGCCAAACCAGGACTGGCACATCTCCGACCCGCGCGTGGAAGTGGTGCGGGATTTCCCCGCCAACGATCGCCTGTACCCGCGACTGCTGGCCGACCATCTCCGGGTGCCGCCGGAAGCCCGTGCCCGGGGCGCTGATCTGCTGATTACCACCGGCTTTGTTCCGTTGCGCAGGAGTCTGCCGGTCGTGATGAACGTTTTTTCATTGCAACATCTCGACCGTAAAAATCGCGTGGGGCTTTTCCGCGAGTTGTATCGCGGTTGGGTTACCCGCAGTTGGCCCAAGGCAGATCTGGTTATTACCAATTCCCAATTCGCCGTCTCGCAAATTCTGGGTCTTTTCCCGGAATTGCGCGATCGCCTCGTGCAGTCCTACGAAGGATTGCAACATGAAGAGTTTAACACCGTCACGGAACCCGGTGAAGCCGCGCGCTTGAAAATGGAGTTGGGGCTCGATCCGGATTACTTCCTTTGGGTGTCCAATTTTTATCCCTACAAGCAGGCCGATTTGCTGTTGACCGGGTATGGGCAACTTGACACCCATTTTCGAAAAAAGCATCCTCTGGTGATGGTTGGTGGAGAATGGGACGGCTATCGGGTAAAAGCCCAGCAGCAGGCCGACGCCCTGGGTCTGGGGAAGGACGTAAAGTTTTTTGGTTGGGTTGGCGACAAACTCCTGGCGCCTCTTTATCGGCATGCGATGGCACACGTCATGCCCAGCCGGGAAGAAACTTTTGGGCGGACGGTGATTGAATCAATGGCCTGTGGCACTCCGGTCGTCGTGAACGACATTCCGATTATGCACGAGGTCACGGCCAACCAGGCGGTCATCGTCAACTTCAATGATACCGCTGCCGTAACCGGCGCACTTGTCCGGATTGCCCAGGATGATGCGTTGCGGGCAAAATTGCGGGCCGGCGGGCTCGCACGGGCGCAGGATTTCACGTTTGAGAAATTTACCGGCGAGCGCATTGCGGCGATAAAACGGCTCATGTCCGCGTGGCGGGCAGGGCACGCTTTCAAAGTGTAGCCGTTTCCCGATCCTTTATTTGTATTCATGAAGATTGTTATCACCGGCACGAGCGGAAGCATCGGCCACTATCTGGCAAGGCATTTTGGCCTTGCCGGCCACGAAATCTGGGGGTTGGCCATCTCCCCGCAAAAGCGGTTCCAACAGGAGTGCGAAGCGCAGGGCATTTCATTCCGTTATTCACAGGCGAACATCGCCGAGTGGCCACAAGTATCAGGCTTCAGCCGCGAAGTCGCCGCGGCCTGGTCGCAACTGGATGTCCTGATCTGCTGCGCCGGTGTGCAAGGGCCTCTCGGACCGGGCATGTCGGCGGATCCGCTTGCCTGGAGCACTAACGTTCGTACCAATCTCGACGGAACCTACTACACCATCCGTGCCTTTCATGAATTGTTGCTGCGCCACGCGATTCCTCGCGCCAGAATATTATGCCTTTCGGGTGGGGGCTCGACGTCCCCGCGCGTCAATTTTACCCCCTACGCCGCCGCGAAGACTGGACTGGTCCGTCTGGTCGAAACCCTCGCCCTGGAGTGGTCTGACAGTACAATCGACATCAATGCGATCGCGCCCGGAGCCATCAACACGCGTATGACCGAAGAGGTGCTCCATTCCGGTCCCTCGGTCGTTGGCGAAAAAGAGTTTGCGGTTGCAACCCGGCAAAAACGGGAGGGTGGAGCTTCGCTCGCCCGCGTTGCCAGCATGTTTGAGCTGCTGATTTCCGAGGCCGGCGACAACATTTCCGGGCGCCTCATCAGCACCCCGTGGGATCCCTGGGAGACACTTTCACAGCACCGAAAAGAATTGGCTGAGACCGACATCTTTACGCTTCGCCGCATCGTGCCCCAGGACCGCGGGAGGAACTGGGCAGTGACGACCGATGCAAACCGGGAGGCGACTTCGACCGCCCCGGCTAAACTGAACATCGCCGTTCTTGGCCTCTGGCATCTCGGCACCGTTACGGCCGCGTGTTGTGCGCGGCATTTCAGCGTCGTCGGGCTGGAGTTCGATTCGACGGTGGTGGCCAATCTCAAGCTCGGCCGGGCGCCGTTGTCCGAGCCGGGGCTGGATGACCTCATTTCCGCTGGTCTGGCTGCAAAGCGGCTGGATTTCACAACCGATCTCGCAACCGCGTGCAGCCATGCCGACGTCCTCTGGCTTTGCTATGACACGCCGGTTAATGAGAACGACGAATCGGATGTGGAATCTGTTCTGGCCCATCTGCGGCGCGCCCTGCCGCATTTGCCGAAGGACACGCTGGTTTTAATCTCCGCGCAATTGCCCGTCGGCACTTGCCGCCGGCTGGAGTTGGAATATCCGCAACTCCATTTCGCCTGTTCCCCGGAGAATCTTCGGCTGGGCAAGGCGCTGGCTTCGTTCGAGAGGGCCGAACGCGTCGTCGTGGGCGTTCGCAATGACGCGAAAAGAGCGTTGCTCGAAAAACTGTTCGCACCGTTTACGCCGCAGGTGATTTTCATGCGCACCGAATCGGCGGAGATGGTGAAGCACGCGCTTAATTCATTTCTCGCGCTGTCCATCACGTTCATCAACGAAATCGCACGGCTCTGCGAACGCGTGGGCGCGGACGCGAAGGAGGTTTCGATTGGGCTGAAGAGCGACCCGCGCATCGGGCCCAATGCGTATCTCAGTCCGGGCGGACCTTTCGCGGGCGGCACCCTGGCGCGCGACGTGGTCACGCTTGCCCGGCTGGGTGCCGCTGAAGGGGAAACGCTCGCCGTTATTCCCGCCATCAAACAGAGCAACGATCTGCATCGCGGCTGGGCCTTTCAACGGTTGCAGTCGCGTTTCGGCAGCGTGCGTGGCAAAACCATTGCCGTGCTGGGCCTGGTCTATACGCCCAACACCGACACGCTCCGGCGCAGCGCCGCGGTGGAATTATGCAACCGGTTGCTGACGGCGGGTGCGGCGGTTCGCGCGTTTGATCCGGCGATCCAACAACTGCCCGCCGAACTCTCCGCCGTTTCACTGGCGCCAAACGCGGGCGACGCCCTGAGCGGCGCGGACGCCGCCGTGGTTTGTACCGGCTGGCCGCAGTTCCGCACGCTGGATTGGCCGGCCATTCTGCCGGGTATGCGCGGGCGGGTTGTCGTGGACGCAAACCGTTTTCTGGAAAAGGAATTGAAAGACCTGCCCGGTGTCGAGCATCTTTCCGTCGGTCGTACCCAATGAAACTTAAAGGCATTAATTCGCTCATCACCGGCGGCAGCCAGGGGTTGGGAAAGGAAATCGCGACCTATTTTCTACGCGAAGGGGCCAACGTCGTCCTTTGTGCGCGCACCGAAAAGGATTTGTTCGCCACGCGCGATGAACTGGCAGGACAATTTCCGTCGCAAAAGGTTTTCGCCAAACCCTGTGATGTTGCCAGCGAACCGCAGGTGAACGACCTCGTCGCCTTCGCGCTGCGTGAACTTGGTTCGCTTCAAGTGCTCGTGCTCAATGCCGGCGTCTATGGTCCGATGGGGGCGATGGAATCCGTTCCGCTCGAAGAGTGGCGGCGGGCGTTGGACATCAATCTCTACGGCGTGTTGTTTCCCTGTCGCGCGTTGATTCCGCATTTCAAAGAGGCCGGGCACGGCAAAATCATCGTTCTCAGCGGGGGGGGGGCGACGAGTCCATTACCGAACATCAGTGCCTATGCCGCCTCCAAGGCAGCCGTGGTGCGCTTGATGGAAACGTTGGCGGAGGAATTGAGGGCGTATCACGTGGATGTGAATGCCATCGCTCCCGGTGCCCTGGCCACGCGATTGGTGGATGAGGTCCTGGCCGCCGGCCCGGAAAAAGTCGGCCCGGCTTTTTACAAAAAGAACCAGCAGTGGAAGGCGACCGGTGCGACGCCGCTTTCGCTCGGAGCAGGCGCGGCGGTTTATCTGGCCAGCGCACAAAGCGACGGTATCACCGGCAAGCTTGTCAGCGCGCAATGGGATCCGTGGGAACGATTGCATGAGTTCAAAAACGACCTGGCCGGCGACATCTACACGCTGCGCCGAATCGTGCCCGGGGACCGCGGGAAAACCTGGGGAGGCAAATGAAGTACGCCATCATTGGGTGCGGGTTGATCGGAAAGAAGCGTCTGGCCGGCTTGCCGGCCGGTTCGGAACTCGCCGTGGCGTGCGATACAAACCTGGCCCGGGCCGAAGAATTGATGAAGGCGGCCAAAACCGGTCGCGCGGTTTCCGACTACAAACAAGCCGTGGCCGATTCCCGGGTGGACGTGGTGATTGTAGCCACCATCAACTCTGAGCTGGCTGACGTTTCCGCCGCCGCGATTCGCGCCGGCAAACCTGTGCTCGTGGAAAAACCGGCGGGTATCTCGGTTCGACAAGTCGACGAATTAATTGCCCTGGCGGACCAGCACGGCGTTTGTGTCCGCGTCGGATTCAATCATCGGTATCATCCCGCCCTGCTCCAGGCGCGGGAGATTTTGTCGTCCGGAGCGATGGGCGATTTGATGTTTCTTCGGGCGCGTTATGGTCATGGCGGGCGCGTCGGTTACGACCAGGAATGGCGTGCCGACCCGAAACTTTCCGGCGGCGGTGAGTTGATCGACCAGGGAATTCATCTGATTGATCTGGCGGGCTGGTTTCTTGGCGAGTTCAGGACGATTGAAGGCCATGCGACCACCTGTTTTTGGAAAATGCCGGTGGATGACAATGCGTTTTTGAGCCTGCGTACGGCCAAAGGCCAGACGGCGTGGCTGCACGTCAGTTGCACAGAATGGAAGAACCTTTTCTCGTTTGAGATTTACGGGCGCAACGCGAAGCTCCAGATTGACGGGCTCGGCGGCAGTTACGGCGTTGAGAAGCTTTATCATTATCAGATGAAACCGGAAATGGGCCCGCCCGATACCAGGGTGTATGAATTTCCCGGCCCCGATGAATCATGGCGAAGAGAGTTGAACGAATTTGAAAAAGACATCCAGATGAAGCGAAAACCGGCTGCGGGGTTGAAGGAGGCGAAGGCCGCGCTTCACGTTGTCGAAGAAATCTACCGGCGGAGCGGGTTTAACTTTGACTCCACGCCGCCAAAGCACTAAATCCCAGTTTCAAGAAACCCGGACGCAGACCCGAATTTAACATGATTATCGCGCGCTCTCCCCTTCGCGTCACCCTCGGTGGCGGCGGCACGGATTTGCCGTCGTATTACGAAAAGTTTGGCGGCTTTCTCATTGCCGCGGCCATCGACAAATACGTTTACATCACGGTGCATGAAACATTCGTGTCTGATCTCATCGTCAAATATTCCGAATTGGAGCGGGTGCCGGATGCGACGCATTTGAAACACCCGATCTTCCGCGAGGCATTCGCGCTGACGGGGATTGACGGGCACTCGCTGGAATTGACTTCAATGGCGGACATTCCGGCCGGCACCGGTCTGGGGTCATCGAGCAGTTTTACCATTGCGCTGCTCAAAGCGCTCCACGCTCACAAAAAAAATCTGGTCCACCCCGCTGAACTGGCCGCGCAGGCGTGTGATATTGAACTCAACCGTTTGAAGGAACCCATCGGCAAGCAGGACCAATACATCGCCGCCTACGGCGGCCTGACCTGTTTCAAATTCCTGCCGGATGGCAGGGTTGAGGCGTGGCCGTTGAAACTTTCCGGTGAAACTCGCGACAACCTCGAGGATAACCTGCTCCTGTTTTTCACCGGTTATTCGCGGTCGGCCTCAACCATTTTGAAGGAACAGGACCAGAAGTCGAAATCGTCCGACGCCGCGATGATCGAAAATTTGCATTTCGTCAAGGACCTGGGATTGCAAAGTCAACGTGCCCTGGAGGCGGGCGATTTGCGCGAATTCGCGCGGCTGATGGATGTGCACTGGCAGCGTAAAAAACAGCGCAGCGGCGGCATGAGCAATCCGAAAATCAACGAGTGGTATGACCGGGCCATGGCCAGCGGCGCGCTCGGCGGCAAGCTCATCGGCGCCGGCGGCGGCGGATTTCTGATGTTTTACGCCGAGGACAAAATCAAATTGCGGCACGCCATGCAGGAGGCGGGCCTTAAGGAGGTCCGGTTCCGTTTTGATTTTGAAGGGACCAAGTTGCTGATCTCGTGAGCGCGCCGATCGAAATTCCCGTTGCGATTCTGGCGGGCGGACTCGCGACCCGGCTGCGGCCGATTACGGAAAAAATCCCCAAATCCCTGGTGCCGGTGGCCGGGAAGCCCTTTCTGGCGCACCAACTTGAACTGTTGCGCTCGCGCGGCATCCGCCGCGTGGTGTTGTGCGTGGGCCATCTGGGTGAAATGATTCAGCGTGATTTCAGCGACGGTTCGGCGTTTGGCGTGCGGCTGGAATATTCGTTCGATGGCTCCCAATTGCTCGGCACGGGCGGCGCCATTAAACGCGCGTTGCCTTTGCTCGGTGACGAATTTTTTGTGCTTTACGGCGATTCTTATTTGCCGGCGGATTACGTGTCCGTGGCGGATTTTTTCCGGCGCCGCGGCAAACCCGGTTGCATGACGGTCTATCACAATCAAGGGCGTTACGACACGAGCAACGTTGTTTTCCGCGACGGCGAAATCGTGGTTTACGACAAGCGAAACCGCCGGCCGGAAATGCACTATATTGATTATGGTTTGAGCCTGTTCAAAATGCCGGTTTTCGACTCGTATGTGTCGGATTCGCCGTTCGATCTGGCCGAAGTCATGGGCAAACTGGTTCGTGAAAAGCAACTCGCCGGCTACGAAGTGCACGAGCGCTTTTACGAAATGGGTTCGCCTGCAGGCTTGGCGGAACTGGAATCACTGTTACAATCCAAATCACCATGAGCTTTACCCAACAATTTCTCGCTGAAGTCCAGCAGGTTGTCGCCCAACTGAACGCCGATGCGATTGAAAAGGCCGCCGATGAACTGGCGCGCGTGCGCGAGCGCGGCGGGCGTTTGTTCATCCTTGGCGTCGGCGGCAGCGCGGGCAATGCCGGGCATGCCGTGAATGATTTCCGCAAGATCTGCGGGTTTGAGGCTTATGCGCCGACGGACAATGTTTCCGAATTGACCGCGCGCACCAACGATGACGGCTGGGCGACAATTTTTGCCGAATGGCTCAAAGGCAGCCGTTTGAACGCCAAGGACGGTTTGATGATTTTTTCCGTGGGCGGCGGCAATCTGGAGAAAAACGTCAGCCCGAATCTCGTTAGCGCCATTCAGCTCGCAAAAAAAACCGGCGCTTCTGTCGTCGGTATCGTCGGGCGCGACGGAGGGTTCACCGCCCGGGAAGCCACGGCTTGCGTAATTGTGCCCACGGTGAATCCAACTCACGTCACACCGCACAGTGAAGCATTTCAGGCGGTCATCTGGCATTTGCTCGTTTCCCATCCCAAACTCAAGGTTGCCCAAACCAAGTGGGAATCAACGAAGTAAAACCCGAAATGATCCGGGCCGTCTTTCTCGACCGCGATGGTGTCATCAATCGACCCCGGGAGCGTGACCAATTGCCGTATGCGCCGACCCGCCTGGACGAGTTTGAAATTTTCCCTGAAGTGCCGGAGGCCTGCCGGCGCTTGAAACAGGCCGGTTTTTTACTCATCGTCGCCACCAACCAGCCGGACGTTGGCCGCGGCACTTTGAAACGGGAGGTGGTTGAAACCATTCATGCTGAAATGTGCCGGCGGCTGCCGCTGGACCGGGTGGAAGTATGTTATCATCCGGGCAACGGCCTGTCAGATTGTGATTGCCGCAAGCCGAAACCAGGCATGCTGTTGCGCGCCGCGCGCGAACTGGGCATCGATCTCGCGCAAAGCTGGATGGTCGGCGACCGCTGGCGGGACGTCGATTGCGGCCACGCGGCCGGCTGCCGGACGATTTTCATCGACCGTGGTTACGCCGAAGAACTGAAACACCAACCCGACTTTCGGGCGGGAAATCTGGGGGCGGCGGCGGAAATTATCCTGGCCGGCGCGAAATAAGTTGAAGATTGGCAAGGTTGTCTTATCTTGTAGGCCGCATGAAAAATCTAGCCAGCCTCAAAGTAAAAATTTTTGCCGACGGCGCCGACAAAGCCGGGATGCTCCAGTTGAATACAAACCCGCTCGTCAAGGGTATGACCACCAACCCTTCGCTGATGCGCAAGGCCGGAGTGCATGACTACGAGGCGTTCGCGCGGGACATCCTGAAAAGCATCACCGAAAAGCCGATTTCGTTCGAGGTCTTCTCCGACGATTTTCCGGAAATGCGGCGGCAGGCGATGAAAATCAAGGACTGGGGAAAAAATGTCTATGTCAAGATTCCCATCACCAACACGCGCGGCGAATCTTCCCTGCCGCTGGTGCGTGAGCTGGCTCGCGAAGGCGTGAAGCTCAATATCACCGCCATTTTTACCGAGGAACAGGTGACCGGGGTTGCCCAGGCGCTCAATCCCAAAGTGCCCGCCGTGGTGTCCGTGTTTGCCGGCCGTATTGCCGACACCGGGTTGGATCCGATGCCGCACATGCGCGCCGTGAATAAGATTCTGGCCGGCCTGCCCGAGGCCGAATTGCTCTGGGCCAGCGTTCGTGAAGTGTTGAACATTTTTCAGGCGGAGGAATGCGGCTGCAAAATCGTGACCGTGCCGCATGATATCCTGAACAAGGCGATGAAACTGGTGGGAATCGGCCTGCCGGAAATGTCGCTGGACACCGTGAAAACCTTTGCCGTGGACGCGAAAGCGGCGGGATTTTCGCTCTAACGCCGGACTACCGCGGTCGGACGGCCTGGGCTTCCAGCCAGTCACAAACCATCGGCGTGACTTTGTCCCACTGAAGGGTCTTCGCCCGGTTCCAGGCGTTCAGGCGAAGGCGTTCATATTTTTCGGGTGTTCGCATGATTGCCGAAATGGCATCGACGACGGACTCCGGTGTTTCCTGGTCCGTAACAAGACCGGTTTCATCATGTACGGTTGAACTCACCAGTCCGCCGACCGGATAAACCACCGCCGGTGTGCCCATGGCGTTGGCTTCAATGACGTTCAATCCCCAGCCTTCGCGGAGGGAGGTATGAATCAGGAAATGCGCCTGCTGAAGCCGCTGATTTTTCTCCGCTTCACCGATCAAACCTGTGAATTCAACGTGCGCATCGAGGCCCCTTTTCTCTACGAGCTGCTTCAACTGTGTTTCCACCTCACCCGTGCCGGCGATGACCAGATGAACATCCCTTTGCCGCCGGAGCATGTCGACAGCCCGGATAACGTGGTCGATTCGTTTATTGGGCGCCAGGCGCGAAACGGTCATCAGCCGCAGCGGCGATTGAAGCGGTTTGGGTTCCAGGAGGGTTAACGGTTGGGTATCCACGCCATTGGGGAAGACGTGAATTTCCCTGACGCCATGGTGTTCGAGAATCCGCCGCGTACATTCGGAAGGCGTCCAGAACGGCACGTTGCGATAGCCCCAATGCGTCCAGCATTCCTGCCAGCGTCCCATGGTGCTGATCGGCCAGGGATAAAATGCATTCCAGATCGGTCCCAAAACTTCGTGGATATAGGCTACACAACGGGTCTGGCTCCACCAGGGCGCATACCAGGGAATCCCATGATGCTGGTCAATCACCAGATCAAAGCGCGGTTGATGGCGATACCACTGAATCGCTTTGATGACTGCCGAACCTTTGCCACCACCGCGAACAATCTTGATGCGTTCGACAATATCATCACGGCGTCCGCCCGGGAAATCACAGGTAAACCAATATACTTCGTGCCCGCGCTGCACCAGCCCCCTCAGGTAGGCCAGGCTGACCCGCTCCGCCCCGCCGGAGATTGGATTTAGCGGGTCACGCCAGTTGAGCATCAGAAAACGCATCTCGGGTGAAAATCCGGTTTTTACAATTGCGAAATTTTTTCCAGCAACGCCGTCGTGGATTTTCCGGCCACCAGCGGAATAATCATGATTTTTCCGCCGATGGATTCAACGGTTCGGCGCTCGTCCTGATTCAGCGTGTCCAGGGTGTAATCACCGCCCTTGACATAAACGTCCGGCCGGGCCGCTGCCAGAAATTTCACCGCCGTCGTTTCCGTAAAAATGCAAACGCCCTCCACGCTTGCCAATGCCGCCAAAACGGCGGCGCGGTCTGCTTCCGAATTCACCGGCCGGCCGGGCCCTTTCAACTGCCGTGCCGCCTGGTCGCCGTTGACGCCAACCAAAAGCGCGTCGCCCAGCTGGCGCGCGGATTCGAGATAGGTCACGTGTCCCAGATGCAGAATGTCGAAGCAACCGTTGGTGACGACGAGCTTTTTGCCCGTGGCACGAAACGACTCGCGCCAGGCCGGCAATTGGTCCCACGCGATGATTTTGTCGCGGAAATGCACGCCGCAATTTTTGTCCACCCGGCGCCGCTTGGCAACGCCCATATTACTTTTTTCGAGCCAGCCGGTTTCCCAATTCCCTTGCCGTTTGACGTAAAGCCGGTGCGGTATTCTTCAAGGCCTCGTCCAGGTCAATGGACGCAGGGCTGATGGCCAATAGCTGAACGAAATACTGTCGCAAGGGCGCTTCCGCTGCCGGCGACACCCTGCCGGCGACGCCAATGACCGGGATATTTTTCTTCAGCGCTCTCAGCGCTACGCCCCATGGCCCCTTGCCTCGCAAGGTTTGTTCATCCATGCAGCCCTCACCGGTGATGACGAGGTCGGCCTTTTGCAATGCGTCTTCGAAGCCGGCGACTTCCAGGAAATAATCTATTCCCTTCACCAGTTTTGCGTTCAGAAACCCTTGCAGGCTGGCGGCGACGCCTCCCGCGGCACCGCCGTGTTTAATCGCCGCCAAATCCCGGCCGGTTTGTTGAAACATGATGTCACGCAATTTTGTAAGGGCGGCTTCCAGCTTTTGGATGGTCGGTGCGCTGGCTCCTTTTTGCGGGCCGAAGACTTTGGCCGCGCCGGTTTCGCCCAGCAAGGAATTCTCCACGTCACAAAGGACGGTCAAGGGGCAGTGCCGGATTCTTTGGTCCAGGCCGGACAAATCAACGGATTCAAGATGGGTAAGGCTTTCCGGCAGGTCCGATAAAATGTTTCCGGCGGCATCCAGAAAACGCACCCCCAGTGCCTGCAAGATGCCAGTGGCGCCGTCCACCGTGGCACTGCCACCAATCCCGATGATGATTTTTTCAACTCCCTGGTCCAGCGCGCATTTTATCAGTTCGCCGGTGCCGAAGGTATTGGCGCGCAATGGATCAAATTCTTCACGGCGAAGCAACCGCAATCCGGAGGCATCGGCCATTTCAATCACTGCCGTCCGGCCGTTCTCAATTAATCCGAATCCGGCCCGGATTTTTCTTCCCAAGGGATCGTGGACTTCCACCGGCACAATCGTGCCGCCACATTTTTGGATCAACAGGGCGGCGGTTCCGTCTCCCCCATCACCCACCGGACAACATTCACAGGTGCATTTCAGTTTACTCTGCTGCAATCCCTCGCGGATGGCCTTGGCCACGTCGGTCGCATCCAGGCTGTGCTTAAAAGCATTGGGGGCAATCAGAATATGCACGGTGAGATTATGACAGGACCAAAGACAACAAATAAATCATCAACAACGAAACCAATCCCATCAGCACGGAAGCGACCGAATATACCTTCAGCATGGTTTTCATTTCCAGGCCGGAGAACTTCGTAATCACCCAAAAATAGGCGTCGTTGACGTGGGAAATCATCATGGACCCGGCGCCCATGGCCAGCACACAAAGCAATTGGCCTTTTTCCGTTGCCAGTCCCAAGGCCGGCAGCAAGGGCTGAACGATGGAGGCGGCGGTAATGATGGCGACCGTGGATGATCCCTGTGCGGTTTTTAGGACCGAGGTAAGCAAGAAAGGAAACAGGATGCCCAGACGATCCAACGCCACTGCCTGACTGAATTGCCGGCCGATTTCGGTCGCCGCCAGTACCGCTCCGAAAGCCCCGCCGGCGCCGATGATGACCAGTATGCTGCCGGCCTTTTCCGCCGCTTCCTGCAACAAATGTCCCACGGCATGTTGCTTCCAGGACCGCTGGCAATTCAGTGCCAGCAACACGCCAACCGCCAATGCGATTACAGGATCACCCAGTGAAAGCAGGGCGGAGAGCCACCAACCTTTGACGGCCGATGTGTTTATGGTCAAAAAGGATCTGGCCGCGATTAAAACGATGGGCACGACCACGGGAAGAAATGCCTTGAAGACGGAAGGAGGTGGCGGCATCTCCTCAACCTGGATTTCCGCATCTGCAACCAGAGCCGGGATTTTCCTGCCCGCAAAATTGGCCCAGAAATGGCCGACGATGGCGGCCGGAATCGCCACCACAATGCCGGCCCAAATCAATCTCCCAAAGTCCACGCCGATAATACCGGCGGCCGCGGTCGCGCCGGGGTGCGGCGGAATGAGACAATGCACGGAATACAGCCCCGTTGCCAAGGAAACCGCCATCGCCGCCATGGAGATACCGGTGCGTTTGGCCAGCGCCGAATTCAGTCCGCTGAGAACGATATATCCCGAGTCACAAAAGATCGGTAATCCGATGATGAAGCCGGTCATGCTAATGGCCAGCGCCGCATGACGTTCTCCGACTTTTCGCAGAATGAAGGCGGCCATCACCCTGGTACTGCCGGTGTGTTCCAGTAACGTGCCCAGGGCCGCTCCCAGCACGATGATGAACCCCAATGATTTCATAATGCCGCCGAACCCGTCCTTCATGGCATTAATGATGTCAGGTATGGGAAGTTGCGCGCCCAATCCCACCACGAATGAGGCAATCAGTAGGGCGAAAAAGGCATGCACCCGGTGTTTCGCGGTCAATAAGACGATGAGGGCAACCCCGGCAATCAGACTCACCAGCAACTGAAACAGGGAAATCGTCATGCACCCTTTGGTTCAACGACCATCCAGCAGTTTCCAAACCCGCAACACTTCCGTTGCTCCCCACGCCTGTGCGTCGCAACCGCGCTGCGTGTGCGGCGCGTCACCGTCCAGAATTTCGGGAATCTGGCCGAGGCAACCTTCGCTCATTAATTTCTCCACGCTGCCCAGATAGGCCCGGGCGGTCGCCGCCGCCTCCGGTCTGAAATCCCACGCGCGTGCCAGAGCTTCGCAAAAGTGGGGAAAGGTCCACGTCCAGGCCGTGCCATTATGATAGGCCGGTTTCCGGCGCGTGTCCTCGTCACCCTCGTAATGCGGCCAGTAAGGCTCGGGCGGATTGTTCAACAGCTGGCCGTTGTTGTCATAGACCGGCAGGGGTACGGCCACCGGCAACGGTGCGAGCGAGCGCAAGGCGCCGGGCACAACCAGATATTTTTGCGCGGCCTCGACACAACGTTTCGCGCGTTGACCGGTGATGAGGCCGAGACTCACGGGAAACAGGCAGTTGCTGCGCAGTGCGTCGCTGGGCGTGGCGTCGCGCGCAATCACCCGCGGTCCGGCGAGCAGCACGTCGGCGAACCAGCCTTGGTCTTCGAGCCAGAAAAGCTTTTCCAGCGAAGCTGTGGCGCGTTCCGCCAGTTCGCACCACCTTTTGCCCTCGCCACCCTGGGTGTTCCTTTCAATTTGGCGGAGCAGGCGAATCCACAACGACTGAATCTCAACCGGATAACCTTCACGCGGCGTGCCGGCGGGATGATTCGTGTCCATCCAGGTGAAATGGCCCGGGCTCCAGATCAACCCCGAATCCGGATCCAGGTGGATGCCGTTGGACGTGCCCCCGGCATAATTCACCGCGATGCTTTCCAGGATTTCAAGAATGGTTCGCTTCGGCGGCCCCACCGTTTCGGATTGGAAATCAGGCTTGATTTGAGCCATCTCCTCACAGGCGAGGGCGAACCAGAGCGGCGCATCGGTCGTATCGCGGTTCGAGGCATTGTCACCGTAAATCGCGTTGGGCAGCGTGCCGTCCTTTTCAAATTTCGCGAACGTGAGCAGGATCTGCCGGACCTCTTCCACCCTGCCGGCGGCCAGCAAACCGCGCGCGCAGATGAGCGTGTCCCGCCCCCAATCCAAAAACCAGGGATAACCGGCGATGACCGTTTTACCTTCATCCCGCCGCACGACGAACTGTTTTGCGGCTCGAAGAAGTTGTTGTTCAAAATGATTCGCTTGAACGCGTCCGTCGCTCCCTTCCTCTTTCCGCGGCATGGGGAACGGGAAGCCGGGTGCGTTTTCTTCCGCGGTCGCGACAATGGTTACGCTTGCGCCCTTGGGCAGGGGCAGTTCAAACCAGCCCGGACTATAGGCATCGCCGCTGCCAGTCTGGCCGCGGCTTTGTTCGACCGGATGCGGGATGTTTTCACACCATTCCGGCTGCGGATGGTACTCGCCGCTGTCCGCCAACACTCGCAACTGGCGTTCGGGTGCAGGCGTGAAGGCGAAGCCGCGGGGCGGGGCCGGGTCCCCCGTCCCGGGATCTGGAAATGCGCGGGTGTTCGTCGAAAAATGATAATCCGCGCCGCCGTTGCGTTTGGTCTCGCAATGGAAGTTTCGATCTTCAATGTCCAACCGCACGGTCAAGCGCACATCCGCGTCGGGGGGTAATTGCTTGCCGATGGCGTGTTCGGCGGTGGGGCGGTGGAAATGAAAAACCGTGGTGTTTTCGCCTTCAACCATTTCGGCGCGCAACTCAATTTCAACCGTGCGGCCATCGCCGGCATTGGCCACAAACTGCCAGACCGCCGGCGGTCCCGGGGCAAAGGACGACAAATTTTTTGCATCGAGCGGTGAAAGAAAACCGTCGGCGTTCACCCAGGCGCGGAGGCGCTTGACGAAGACATGACGGTCCACCGGCACACCCGGATTTAAATTCGCTCCGAGCACACAATCGTATTTGGAATTAACGCGGCCCAAATCCGTGCAAATCCGCGCCATCCCGCCCCTGCCGTTGGTCAAAAGAACGAGGTCTCCCGGTTTCGGATTTCGGATTTCGAATTTTGGGTTTGCCGGAAGGAAACGAATCGCCGCGGAAATTTTCCGGTCGGCCGTGGCGGAACGCTCCAAAACCAACTCCGCATCCGCGGCGCTTGCCCACGGGGGAAAGCAGGCGACGTGAAGGTTATGAACGACAATGGACTGGCCGTGCTGTGCGGTTCGTCCTTCATTGTTCCTGTTTCCGACTTCGAGTGTGGCTCGAAACGGCGCGCTGTCCTCGATCAGCAGCCAGTGATTGGCTGGCACCAGGGTGATCCGGCGATGGTCGGGCAACGTCCACACGACGACGCGGGGAAAGATTTGCCGCGCTTCACCATCAGACACCAATTGGGTAAGCGGGATCTTTGCGCCGCCCGTGGCAAATTCGGCAACCGCGGCCAGAAAGTTTTTGGGCGAACGTTCCACCTGCCCGGCGAGCCGGCGCCAGTCGGCATTGTCGATCATTTCCACCGGGACGACCTTGCCCAGTGCCTCCACCGCCCAGGCTGCCTGGGCGCGGGCAAGGCGGTACGCGTCGCCGCTCAGGCCTTGTGGTACCGCGGTGGGCGCCAGGCAATGAGACGCTCCCGCCACCAGGGTGAAGGTGGTCTTACCGCCGGCTACGGTCATTTTCGGCAGTGGCTGTCCCAGCAGTTCAAATCGGAAATCAACGTCGGAAAGCGTGAGCGAGTTTTCCGTGTCGACATCCGTGTTGGCGAGGATCAGCACTGAATCCATGCCGTCGGCAGATTCACGCAACAGGGCATAGACGGCCGAATCCTTTGGGCTGAGGCGCGTGAGTTTCGCACCGTCAAAGAAGCAGGGGTGGCTGGCGAGCAGTTGGTTGAGTTGTGCCAGTTCGGGAATGATATTGTCGGAACTGCCCCAACCCAGCCCGGTGCAGTCGTGAACCCGGATTTTTTCAGCGGCGAGCCATTCCACGCCACCGGTGAAGCCAAACCCGCCGCTCACACTGGTCAGGGCGCAGAGGTGGTTTCGCAGCAACGACCACGCGCGACCGCGCTTGGCCAGGCGATCGTTGTCGTGGGTTTCGCTATAATGGACGTAGAGTCCGACACTGGCGCTCTGGCGCAGGGCGTAGTCGAGGTAATTGGCCACTTCCGGCCCGGAATAATTTTGGAACAACTCCGAGTAGGCCCATTGCATTCCACCTTCGGTGAGCAGGTTTTCGGTGGCTTCCCAGGAACCGCCCAAACCTTCGAGCAGAAAGATCGTATCGGGAAATTCCCCCTGCACCCGGGCGATGATGTATTGCCAGGCCGGCAGGGGAATTTTATAGCCGGCATCGCATCGAAAACCGTCGACCCCGCGCCGGCACCACGTTGACAACGCGTCGGCCACGATGTCCCAAAGGGCAACGTCTTCCTGTCTCAATTCCACGAGGTCGCCCCACGTGATGCCCCACGCTCCGGGGCTGGCGAAGGTGCCATCGGGATTGCGCAGGAAAAATTCCGGATGGTTTTCCTGCAACATTGCCCCCCAACCGGTGTGGTTGATGACGATGTCGAGAAAGATGCGCGCATCCAACGCGTGGGCCGCAGAGGTAAGTTCACAAAATTGATCGATGCCGGTGGTGCGGTGGTCGAATTCGGCCAGCGCCGGGTCAATCGCCGTCAAATCGAGCGCCGCGTAGGGACTGCCAAATCGTCCGAACCGGGCGTAAGTGGTCGGCGTCGGATGTACGGGCAGCAAGTGCAGGATGCGGCAGCCGAGCGTTTGCACAATATGGGGCAACTGCCGGATGAGGTCGCGCAATTTTCCAGAGGGCGGAATGATGGTGTAACCTTGCGAGTCGAGGGGGCTGAGTTGAAAGTTCAATTGGGCATCCACGGCCACCGCGGCGGTGCGCGTCGCCCCGAACAGCCGGGTGAAGGCGCAGTAAATGGCGTTGGCCGTGCGGCAAAAATTGGGGTGAACACCGATGCCGATGTCGGGACCCTCCGGCCAGTGCTGCCAGCCCTTGGCGTCGAGCCAGTAGGGTTTGGCCTTGAAAAAACCGACCTCGGCGAGGGGCAGTTCGATTTCCCAAACGTCGCCGCTTTTGTGCATGGGGACATCGTGCCACGAAGCGCCGGCTTGACGGAGTTCGCCGGCATGCGCCGCGATGATTTCGCGGCGCCGGGCGGCGCCCCGGCCGAGATTGGTGCGGAGCAGTCCGCGTCCGCGCTGGCGGGGGTCATTCGTCCCGGCCGGACTTCGCGGCGGCCCGCCGTCACGCAGGGTGAAACGCACGCGGTCACCGATAAAACGCACCAGGCGTTCACCGGGTGCGGGCGTCATGATTGGGATCGCTGGTTCCACCGGCGATTTTTTAACATGCGGGCACGGAGACATAAACCGCAAAAGTGATTTCGCGGCCGGTCAGGACATGGTGCTTTGCGGGGCAGGTGTTTGCGCGCCAATCGTTAAGCTGGCAGGAAAATTGCTGAAAATTGAGGTCTTACCGCATGTGTTGGGTGAGAATGACGGTGGCGAATTTCAAGGCATGGCTACAGCGACGTTAAATGCGAGTGAAGAAGCTCAATTACAGCAGACAATTGAGATGTTCGAGGTTATTGTCCAATCGCAGCCAAACGATTGCCAATCGCTGGAAATCCTCAAGGAAGCCTACACCAAACTGGACCGGGAAGAGGAGGTCATCAGCACCTCCAAACGCATCGCGCAGGCCTACCTCCAAATGGGACAGCTTTCCTCGGCGATTTTGGAATACGAGACAGTTTTGCAACGCCGCCCGAACGACACCGACGTGCAGGTGGCGCTGAAACAGATCGAGGACAAGGCCAACAATGTGGCGGTGCAACAGATCACCGGGGTGGAGCCGTCGTCCCTGACGCCGTCCTCCGACACAGCGCGGTTCAGAAAGAAGGTGCGCGCAACGGCGGCGGAAGAAATTGATGACGGTCGCAAGGTGATGCACAAGGTTTTTGTCGAAGGCCGCACCATTAACGCCGGTGATTTCGATCTGTGCTGGCGATCGCCGGATTTGACGAAGCCGCCTTCGGACGTGGTCGAACCGTTCATTCACACCCTTTCCGAAAAAGCCGTTTTGTCGGTTGACAAGTCGCTCAAGCTGCTGAGTGACAAATCCCGGCTGGCCTATTTGCCGCTGGAAAAATATGAAGTGGACATTGAACTGGCGCGCGGCTTTCCGATGGCGATTTGCCGGCGCTGGTGTGTGCTGCCTTTCGACCGGATGAGCAAGGCCATTTTGGTGGCGACGGCCAACCCCTTCAATCAACAGGCGGCCAAGGAGCTGGGCGAGACCACTACGAACCGGCTGCTTTGGTATCTGGCCACGCCGTCCGAACTGATGCAAATCATCCGTAAAGCTTTCCATTAACGCCATGGCCAAGGTCAAGTCATTCGGAGAACGCATCGCCGACGCCCTCGTCGAAGACGGCTTGTTGACTTCCCAACAGGTGGAGACGTTGCTCGAAGAGCAAAAAAGAGGAGGCACGCGCCTGGTCAAACTGATCGTTGAAAAATCCTACGTTAGCGAACAGGATTTGACGGTTTCCATGGGCCGCGTGCTCAACGTGCCGTCCATCAATCTTGCCCGACTGACGGTCCCTGCTGAAATCAGCGATCTGCTGCCGCGGGATGCCGCGCACAATTACAAGGTGGTTCCCGTTTCGCGCCTGGAAAACAAGTTGTTCCTGGCAATGGCCGACCCCTTGAATGTCCTCGCGCTCGACGACGTCAAGCGTCTGACACGGCTTGAAATCGCCCCGCTCATTGCCTCGGAGAAGGCCATTCTGGACAAGCTGACGGCAATTGATTCCGCCAAAGGCGGGTCGATGGAAGACATCATCCAGGACGCTGAAAAGCAGCGTGAAAATGACGAGGACGCTTCCGTCGAAACCGTTACGGAAACCCTGGAAGAGGTCAATCTGGACCAGCTCGCTGCCTCCAGCGGCGAGGCGCCCGTGATCAAACTGGCCAACCTGATTGTGGTTCAGGCCATCAAAGATCATGCCAGTGACGTGCACCTGGAGCCTTTCGAGAAAACCATGCGCCTGCGTTACCGCGTGGACGGCGTGTTGATCGACGCCACGCCCCCGCCCAAACAATTGCAACTGGCCCTGGCCTCGCGCTTCAAGATCATGAGCAGCCTCGACATCGCCGAACGGCGGTTGCCGCAGGACGGGCGTATGCGCGTCAAAGTCAGCGGCAAGGATTTCGATTTGCGCGTTTCGGTGTTGCCCACCGTGCATGGCGAAAAAATCGTGCTGCGCGTGCTCGATAAAACCAATCTTTCCGCCAGCATCGACAAGCTGGGGCTCGACGTCGAAACCTTCAAACAGGTCAAGTCCGCCATTGATGCGCCGCACGGATTGATTCTCGTGACCGGCCCGACCGGTTCGGGCAAAACCACGACGCTGTACTCGGCGTTGAATGAACTCAACAACCCCATTTACAACATCGTCACCGTCGAAGACCCGGTGGAATTTCAGATTCCCGGCATCAACCAGGTGCCGACCAAGAAGGATATCGGCCTGACTTTCGCCAATGCCTTGCGCTCCATTCTGCGCCAGGACCCGGACATCATCATGATCGGGGAAATCCGCGACACGGAGACGGCTGAAATCGCCATTGAAGCCGCGCTCACCGGCCATCAGGTGCTCAGCACCATGCACTGCAATGACGCGCCGGGCGCCATCGCCCGCCTGGATGACATGGGCATCGCGCCGTTTTTAATTTCCTCTTCAGTGATTCTTTCCTGCGCTCAACGCCTGATCCGCCGCATCTGCCCGCATTGCAAGGAGCCCGTGACGTATCCTTCGAAGATGTTTGAAGACCTGGGCATTGATCCCACTTCGCTCAACGGCGCGCAACTTTACCGCGGCCGCGGCTGTGACCGTTGCAAAAATTCCGGTTACAGCGGGCGCATGGCCGTCATCGAAGCCATGACCATTTCCGATCAGATTCGCAAACTTGTCATTGCGCGCGCCAACACGCGGGAGTTGGGCAAGGTGGCCGTCAGCCAGGGCATGCGCACGTTGCGGATGGTCGCACTCGACCGGGCGCGCGAAGGCATTTCCACGCTGGAACAAGTCATGGTGATGACCTCGGCGCACTGATCCCCGCCGCCCCGCTCAGAATTTACGCTGGGGAATGGCAAACGGCTGCGGCGCTTGCGATGTCCACGGAGCGGGCTGCGGTGCCCAGGCAGGAACGGCGGGAGTCTGTGTACCGGCCGGCTGCGTGATACCGGGGAGCGGCGCCAAACCAATCGGCCTGGCAATCCCGCTGCTTAAAGGGGCGAAGGAAGCGCCGATCGGATTGGCCAATGGCTCGGTGGAATCGAAATCCCCCACGGTGGTTTGTGCATTCAGAGACGTCGTTCGGTCCGGCAGAGTCGTTGCCGCCGTAACGGGGACCGTGCCCGGGTTGAGCAACTGCTGGAACTGCGCCTGTTCCAGATCCGCCCTTTGTTGGACGGAATCGGATATCCCCAGTGACGCCGCAGCGCCAGGCACTTTTGCCCAGGGCGAATCTGCATTGGGGGCCCCCAGAAGATTGTTGCCCGGCGCGCTGTTCAAAGATTGGTTGAGCGCGGTCACCGATCGCAGGTCATCCATACCACTGTCAACCAGGTCGGAAGCACCATTGTCGTCGCCATTCGTTTGACCATCGTCTGCGCCCCAGAAATTCCGTGACCGAAGCGGATTGTCGGGCGAATTGTTCTTCAACCGCGCCGAGGGGCCCTGCCTTTCCAGATAGCGCTCCATCGGGCTTAAATTCTCCAGTCGACCATTCGCGTCACGTTTCTGGGTTCGGCCAAACTGTTCCGGTGCCACCCCCATGATCTCCGCAGGGGTCATGAAAACCCAATCCTGCCGGTTATTGGCTGATCTTTGGGGCCGCCGTCCCATGTCCGGCATCGGCGGCGGCGCGAAATCATTAAAGGAAGGCACCGGCGACGTATCTTGAAACAGGCCTTGCAGGTTCGCCGGCGGCACCGGCTGGGTGGAAAGCGACGTCAGGTTGGAGGTGGTTCCACCGCCGCCCGGTGACGAAAAAACAATGGGCTTCCAAGCATTGGTCGCCGTCGA
>Ga0070731_10001545_pt1 | contig 23637 bp, 25 predicted proteins | sample Coa_R1_2_FD_66448 | JGI IMG/M metagenome (GOLD analysis project Ga0070731, IMG submission 66448) | Surface soil microbial communities from Centralia Pennsylvania, which are recovering from an underground coalmine fire - Coalmine... | ecosystem: Environmental > Terrestrial > Soil > Unclassified ... | reverse complement strand
TGAACCCTCGACCCGCCGAACGACGGGTAACGGTTTTCGAGACCGCCGCATTCGACCGCTCTGCCACCCCTCCGAGCCGCAGCATGGTAGCCACGCGCCCGGGACGAGCGCGGGCCTCAGTCCGCGATCCGGGCGATCAACTCTTCGCGCTTGATCACCCGCACGCGGTGCGACGAACGCGCCAGCCGCACCTCATATCCCGCGTCCCGCGGGAACAGCACCTTGTCACCCGGCTCGATCGCCTCCACGTCCGGGCCGACCGCGGCGACGATCCCCGTCTTGCATTGGGTCGCCTCGTTCACCGGCACGATCAGGCCGCTCGCCGTCTCGCTCTCGTCGAGCGGCTCGACGACGAGGTAGTCGTCCAGCGGCTCCAGCGTCACCTCGGTCAACGGATGTCCTTCCAGCACCCTTTCACGATACTCGCAAAATGCGCGTGGGCCGCCGCGACGTCCCGGTCTCGAACCCGGACAAGATCTTCTTCCCCGCACGCGGCCTGACCAAGGGCGACCTCGTCGCGTACTACCTCGGCGTCGCCGAGCTGGTCCTCCCCCACCTCCGCCGCCGTCCGTTCCACATGAAGCGATACCCGAACGGCGTCGACGCGGACTTCTTCCACCAGAAGCGCGTGCCGGCCGGCCATCCCGACTACGTCGGCGACGTGTTCGTGCAGTTCCCGAGCGGGCACTCGACAATCTTCGCGATCGTCGACAACGCCGCCGCTCTCGCATGGGTCGTCAACCTCGGCTGCATCGAGCTCCACACGTGGCACTCGCGCGTGCCGAAGATCGAACAGCCCGACTACCTGCTGATCGACCTCGATCCGACGAGCGACGGCCAGTGGCCGCTCGTCCGCGAGATCGCGCTCGTCGTACGGGAGGTGCTCGACGCGCTCGGCCTGCGCTCGTATCCGAAGACGTCGGGCGCGACCGGCCTGCACATCCTCGCGCCGATCCGCGCCGAGCTCACGTATCCGGAATTGAGAAAGGCCGCGAAGGCGATCGCCGAGGAGGTCGAGCGCCGCGTCGGCGACCAGAGCGTCGCGACGACGGCATGGCGAGTCGCCGACCGCGTCGGCGTATTCGTCGACTTCGGCCAGAACGCACGTGACCACACGATCGCGTCCGCGTACTCGGTCCGCCCCACGCCCGACGCGCGCGTCTCGGCGCCGCTGCGCTGGGAAGAGGTGGCGACGGTCGAGCCCGCCGATTACACGCTCGAGACGATGCCCGCGCGGATCGAGAAGGTCGGCGACCCGATGCACGGGATGTGGCGGAACCCTCCGTCGTTGCGAGCGCGGCTGCCGAGACTCGCGTCCTAGGGCCGGAAGAGCGCGTCGACGGTCGGCATGTCCGGATCGCGCGGTGGACGCAGCTCGCGCCACGTGCAGTCGCTCGGATCCTTGTCCTCGCGGAAGCGAATGAGCTTCGTGCCGTGCCGGAAGCGGCTGCCCTGCACCTTGTCGTAGCGCACCTCGACGACGAGCTCCGGACGCACCGCGGCCTCCTCGAGCTCGCCTGTTCCCCAGCGGTTCGGCTCCGAGAAGTGCCGCTCGGGCGCGTTCTTCAGCAGCGGCACGACCTTGTCGGCGATCTCCTTCCGCTTCGACGAGGCGACGGCAGCCGAGCCGACGTAGTCGAGCCCGCCGTCGTCGCGATAGAGGCCGAGCAGCAGCGTCGCGAGCTCGCGCTCGTCACCCTTCTTCCAGCGCACGCCGGCGATCACGCAGTCGGCCGTGCGGTGCTCCTTCACCTTCGTCACCGCGTCGCGCGACCCCGGCGAGTAGACGGCGCCGAGCTTCTTCGCGATCACACCGTCGAGGCCGAGCGCCTCGAACCGGGCGAGCCACCCGCGCGCCTCCTCGACGTCTCGCGTCGCGGGCGAGATCCGGAAGCCCTGCAGCTTCTCGACCCTCGCGCGCCGCTCCTCGAGCGAAAGCTTCCAGACCTCCTCGCCGTCCCAGAGCAGGACGTCGAAGACGACGTACTCGGCTGGGATCTCGGCCGACAGCTTCTTGATGCGCGACTCGGCCGGATGGAGCCGTGTCTGCATGGCGTCGAAGTCGAGCGCGCCGTCGCGCGCGATCACGACCTCGCCGTCGAGCGCCGATTTCGGCGGCAGGAGGTCGCCCAGCGGCCGCAGCTCCGGGAAGTAACGGAGCAGCGGGCGGCCGTTCCGCGACCAGAGCGCGAGCTCCTTCCCCACGTTCTCGAGCACGCCGCGGAAGCCGTCCCACTTCGGCTCGTACTGCCAGCCGTCCGACGCCGGCAAGTCACGCACCAGCTCCGCCTCCATCGGCGGGAACGGCAGCGCTTTCGGGACGAGCGAGAAATCCGGTTGCTCCCGCCCACGCACCCGGCGGATCTTACGGACCGGAACTGTTAAGGCGACTCTCGTCAAAGCCGGAAAGAGCGGGGCTTTTCTTTTGACAGGCCGCGAAAGGCTTGGAAGGGTCCGCGGCGACCGTTCCCACTGCGAAAGGGGGTCCCCGATGGCAGGGACGGTGACTGGATCTCTGGTCCAGCAGTTCGCTTCGATGAAGCCGACCGAGTTCGGGCCGGCGATCGAACCGAAGTGGCAGCTCGGCGAGCGCCTGATGAAGGAGGTCCGCAGCGCCGTCGAGAAGCAGCAGCTCTCGCCGCTCGACGGTGCCCGCGTGATCTCTTCGATTACGGCAACGCTGTTCGGCTACGACGAGTTCATCCTCAGGGAGATCTCGGCGGAGTCACTGCTCGCCAACACGCAAGCGCGCCGCTGACGCTGCAGCGGCCGATGCTGTGGGGAGGAGCCTTCCGCTCCTTCCCACAGCCTTTTGGCAGCGGAAAGCGGTCTCAACCCCCGGGTGGAGGCAAGTTCAACCCCGGCGCCGAAGACGCCGCGCCCCCCTCGGCGCATGATCGGGGGCATGACAACCAGCGAGTACCTCCTCAACGCCGCGTTCGTCCTCCTCGTGCTCCGCCAGGCGCGGGAGCGGGAGCTCGACCGCCGGAGCGTGATCGTGCCGCTCCTCCTCATGTTCTTCGTCGGCGCGCAGTACCTCCACACGCTGCCGACCGCCGGCAACGACCTCCTCCTGATCGTCGGACTCGGCCTGATCGGACTGACGCTGGGTTTGACCGGCGGATTCGCGACCCAGGTTCGGGCCGGCGAGCACGGCGTCGCGCTGGCGAAGGTCGGCTGGATCGCCGGCGGATTGCTCGTCCTGGGAATCGGCGCGCGGATGGCGTTCGCGTTCGCCGTCGGCCACGGCTTCGAGCCGGTCGTGCGCTCGTTCGGCATCGCGCACCAGATCGGTGCGGCCGCGTGGCCGGTCGCCCTCGTCCTGATGGCGCTGATCGAAGTCGGTTCGCGGATCGCCGTCGTGCAGATCCGCGGTCGGCGGCTCGTCGCCGTCTAGCTATCTCACGAGAACGGCTTCGTGACCATGTCCGCGACGACGAGCAGCAGCACGCCGATGTCGAAGCGGGAGATGAGCAGGATCGTCTTGATGGCAGCGATCGTCTCGGGCGCCTCCGGCCCCTGCGACTCGGACAGCGAGTGGATCTTCTTCGCCTGCGGCGCGAGGAACGCGATGCCGGTGATGAAGGTCGACGCGAAGCCGACCAGCCCGGCGATCACCCAGAACTTGCTCCAGTGCACGACCGGGTCGCCGCCGTGGATCAGCATCGCGATGCCCATCGCGAGCACGACGAGGCTTGCCGGGGCGAAGAGCCTCTCGCCCGCGAACCCCGCCCACTTCGCGAGCGTGACGATCTCCCTCGGGTCGGTGCTCCGCTCGGCCATCAAACCGAGCACGGTGAGCATCAGGCCGCCGCCGACCCAGAAGACGACGAAGCTGACGTGCAGCCATTTGAACAGCGCAAACCAGTGCGGGCCGTCGGCCGCATTGAACGCGAAGATCGCGCCGACGACGATCACCGTGGCGAGGACGCCGAGAGTGATCCGGGCCGATTTCGAGCTGTCGGCCGGGGTTTCCGAAACGAGAGGAGTCTCCATCGGCCGACTGTAAACCGCGACCCGGCCGGGCGCCTAGAGTCTGAGACATGAAACGGGTCGCGGTGACGGGCGTCGGAGCGGTGACGCCGCTCGGTCTCGACGTGCCGTCGACCTGGCAGGCGGCGCTCGCCGGCGAGAGCGGCATCGACTGGATCCAGGCGTTCGACACGGAGGGGCTGCCGGTACGGGTCGCCGGGGAGGTGAAGAACTTCGACCCGTCCCAGGTCGTCTCCGCGAAGGAGGCGCGCAAGCTCGAGAGGAACGTCCTGCTCGGCGTCGCCGCCGGGCGCGAGGCGCTCACCGACGCCGGACTCAACGGCTTCGACCCCGACCGCGTCGGCATCGTCTTCGGCTCCGCCATCGGCGGCGTGCCGGGGATCCTCGAGCAGGCCGACACACTCCGCGAGCGCGGCCCCGATCGCGTGTCGCCGAACTTCCTGCCGAACGTCCTCGTCGACTCCGTGTCGGGGCAACTCGCCATCTCGCTCGGCATCCGAGGCCCGAACTACGCGGTCGTCTCGGCCTGCGCGACCGGCTCGCACGCGGTCGGTGAGGCGGCCGAGATGATCAAGCGCGGCGCCGCGGACGCCGTCCTCGCGGGCGGCACCGAGTCGTGCATCGTGCCGCTGATCCTCGCCGGCTTCACCGCCATGCGCGGTCTCGCCGCGGAGGACGAGCATCCGCCCCACGCCTCACGGCCGTTCGACGCGACCCGCGCCGGCTTCGTCATGGCGGAGGGCGCGGGTGCGCTGCTGCTCGAGGACTGGGAGACGGCCGAACGGCGGGGCGCCGAGATCCTCGCCGAGGTGCTCGGCTACGGCGCCTCCAACGACGCCCACCACCTGGCCCAGCCCGAGCCCGAGGCGATCGGGGTCGCCTCGATGATGCGCACGGCGCTCGAACGGGCAGGCGTGGAACCCGAGCGCGTCGGGTACATCAACGCGCATGGAACGTCGACCCCTCTCGGCGACGCGGCCGAGACGCGCGCGATCAAGCAGGTCTTCGGAGCGCACGCACGCGAGCTCGCGGTCTCCTCGACCAAGTCGATGATGGGTCACACCTTCGGAGCCGCGGGCGCGATCGAGGCGATCATGTGCGTCCTCGCGCTCCGCGACGGGGTGCTGCCGCCGACCATCAACTACCGCATCCCCGACCCCGAATGCGACCTCGACTACGTCCCGAACGAGGCGAGGCGCGCCCAGGTGGACGTCGCTCTCTCGAATGCAATGGGCCTGGGCGGGCATAACGGATGTGTGCTCGTCGGGAGGGCCACATAGCCGAGCCGATCCAGCCTGACGCCCCGCTCGCGGGCGACGCGGAGCAGCTTCGCCGGCTCCAGCGCGTCACCGACGCGGCGCTCGCGCACCTCGGGCTCGAGGAGCTGCTCGCCGAGCTGCTGCAGCGGATCCGGGAGATCCTTCAGACGGACACCGTCGCCGTGCTGCTCCTCGACGAGGAGCGAAACGAGCTCGTCGCCCGCGCCGCACTCGGGCTCGAGGAGGAGGTCGAGCAGGGCGTTCGGATCCCCGTCGGCGGCGGCTTCGCGGGAACGATCGCGGCCCAGCGGCGGCCCAAGCTGCTGTCGCAGGTCGACCACGGCCACGTCCTCAACCCGATCCTGATCGAAAAGGGGATCAAGACCCTGCTCGGCGTGCCCCTGCTCGTGCACGGGCAGTCGATCGGCGTGCTGCACGTCGGCGCGCTCACACCGCGCGACTTCTCGCAAACCGACCTCGACCTGCTGCAGCTCGTCGCCGACCGCGTCGCCGTCGCGATCGAGCGCGCCAAGGCACACGAGCGCGCGGTGCAGCTCGACGAGATGAAGCTTAACTTCGTCGCGGTCGCGTCGCACGAGCTGCGAACGCCCGCCGCGTCGGTGTACGGCGTGCTCGCGACGCTCGATGCGCGCTGGGACAGCCTCACCGAGGACCAGAAGCGGCTGCTCGTGAAAAGCGGGTACGACCAGGGGGAGCGCCTGCGGCGGCTGCTCGAGCAGCTGCTCGACCTTTCGCGGCTGGACTCGCGTGTGACGGCGATCGAGCCGAGACCCATCGTCGTCCGCTCCGCCGTGACGGAGCTCGTCAAGCAGGCGTACGGCGCTGCCGAGCCGCCCGGCGTGCGCGTCGAGATCCCGCATGACCTGGCCGCGATCGCCGACCCGGTCGTGATCGAGCGCGTGGTCTCGAACCTGATCGTGAACGCGTCGCGGTACGGCGCGCCGCCCGTCGTCATCACCGCGGCCCAGTCCGACAACCACCTGCGGATCTCGGTGGAGGATCACGGGCGCGGTGTACCGCCGGAGCTCGAGCGGAGGCTGTTCGAACGGTTCGAGCGAGGTCCCGACGCGCGGGGCAGCGGGCTCGGCCTCTCGATTGCGCGCGCGTACGCGCGGGCGCACGGCGGCGACGTCGTTTACGTCCCGGGCAGCAAGGGCGCGCGCTTCGAGCTCGTCCTGCCGCGAGGTTGAAACTGTTTCTGACCGAAGGTCAGAAACAGTTTCTGACCGAAGGTCAGAAACAGTTTCCGAGGTCGCTGATCGACGCAAGTGTTTGGTCGGCGAGCGCGAGCGTGTCGTCGCTCGGCGGGAAGTGCGGGTTCGGGATCGCGAACACCGTCATCCCGGCCGCCCTGGCCGAGCGGATGCCGTTCTCGGAGTCCTCGACCGCGACGCACCGAGACGGGTCGACGCCGAGCCGGCGCGCCGCCTCGAGGTAGACGTCGGGCGCAGGCTTGCCGCGGGCCACCTCCTGCGACGACACGGCGACGCGCACCAGCTCCGCCAGGCCGGACGCACGCAGCACGACCTCGATCAGCTCCGGGTTCGACGACGAGGCGATGGCGACCGGAAAGCGTTCCGCAACGCCGCGCACCGCGTCGACCGCCCCCGCGATCAGCGGCGGCGCCTTGCCGTAGCGCTCGAGCATCCGCTCGACGACCGCCGCGACGATCTCCTCGGGCGTCCCTGGAACACCGAGCTGCTCCGCCATGTAGCGCGACCATTCCGGCGCGCTCATGCCCATCATGTCGCGCGCCGCGGTCGGGCCGTAGATGCCGCCGCTCTCGCGCGTGTACCGCTCGCGCACGTCGTCCCATACCTGCTCCGAGTCGACGATGACGCCGTCGAGGTCGAAGACAACCGCCTCGGTCGTCAAAGCCCTTGGTAACCGCGGTGCACGTAGACGAGCGACGTTCCCGCCGTCCCTTCCTCGATGCTGAGGATCTCGCCGACGAAGAACGTGTGGTCGCCGGTGCGGATCTCGTCGACCGTGCGCGCCACGATCCAGCCCGCGGCCCCGGCGAGGAGGCGCCGGTCCTCCTCTCGCACCTCGACCCAGTCCCACTGGGCGATCGGCGGCACGCTGCGCGAGAACCACTGCGCGATCTCCTCCTGGCCGCCGTTCAGAACGGATACCCCCCACTCGCCCGCGTCGCGCAGCAGCTCGTGGAGCGACGCCTCGACCGCGATCGAGATCCCGACCAGCCGCGGCTCGAGGGAGAGCGAGACGAGCGACGAGACCGTCAGCCCCGAGCGGCGTCCGTCGTTCTCGGCGACCACGACCGACACGCCCGCCGGCCAGCGGCGAAAGAGGGACCGCTGCTCCGCGCCGCGTTCCTGCACGGGCGCGGAGGGTACCGGTCTCGCGTCGGGCCAGCCCGCCTAGTTCGGGCGGCACTGAGGATCGTCGAGAGCCTCGAGCTCTCGGCGAGCCTCGGCGTGCGCCGAGCGGTTGAACGCTCCCGGCGCGGCACCCTGCCACATCACGTCCGGTGTCACACCCGGACCTTCGACGGTCGCCCGGTACTTCAACCCCTTCCCTGCCGGATGGCTGCCGTGGGGGTAGAAGCCGTAGCAGAACGACCCGCGGCCGCTGTGCGTGAGGAAGCTGTTGTCGCGCCGCCAGCCGGTCCCGTAGACCGAGTCGAACGTGTCGACGTAGACGTTGCGCCCGAACGAGTCGAGCGGCGATCCCGACGACGTCGAGTGGAAGCCGAAGACGGGCCGGCCGAGGTACGTGAACGTGCCGAAGAGCTTGTCGAAGCGGCGATACGCCCAGTCGACGCCGATCTGCAGCACCGGCAGGCTCCCGCGCCAATGCGAGAGGCGCAGCTCCCACGCCGCCTGCGTCGCCGTCGGCGTCACGCCGTAGTCCGGGAGGTCGCGCTGCCACGACTGCAGCGCCCAGTAGCTTCCATCGGGCGCCTTGCACGCCGCCACGAACCACGCGAGCGCCGGCCCGTCGTACGGGCGGCAGCCGTTGCGGAACGTCTTCCAGTAGTCGCGGCGGTACTTGCCCCAGCCGCCCGCGTAGTCGAGCCGGAACCTCACCTGCGGACGGTCCTGCGTCGGCGCGATCGCGTTCACCGCGCCCCAGGCGAGCACGTGCCGCACGCGGCCGTCGACGCGGTACGTGACCAGCGCCTCGCCGCGCGCGTCGACGGCGAGCGAGACGTCGCGCGTGTTCCGGTCGAGCAGCTGCGATGCGCCCGCTGACTGGACGAGCATGGCCGCAACGGCGACCGTCGCGGCGAAGACGGCCGTTCCTCTCACCATTGCTCGTATCGCGGCTGGGGCCGCGCGCCGCGATCCCTCGCGGGGGTGAAGCTACGTGCCGCCCAGCTCTTCGGCGAGCAGTCCGAGCGCGAACAACCGCCAGGCGAGATCGACGTCTCCCGCCAGGAAGATCGCCGCCTCCCGCACGTGCGGCAGGTCGCGCACCCGCAGCACGAGCGCGTCGATGGAGCGGCCGAACTCGACGCGCCGCTCGTCGTCGTGGAGATCCGCCGCCAGCGCCTTGACCGCACGGTCGTCGACGCCCAGCTCGCGCTGCAGGTCTCCGCCCGCGGCAACGAGGAGCAGGGCGCGCCGGCGGGCCGCGTTCAGCTCCTGCTCGTCGAGCGGCACGTTCTGCCCGGCGACGTACGCGAGCACCGGCAGTGGGTCGCCGAGCTCGCCGTGTTCCACGCGCAGGAGCAGCTCGTCCAGTGGATTCACGCTCGGCGTAGCATGAACGACCATGGACGAGGTGCTGGCGAAGGCAGAGGAGTGGCAGGCGGACGGCGAGCAGGTGGCGCTGGCGACGGTGGTCGCGACGCGTCGCAGCGCCCCGCGGCCGCTCGGCTCGAAGCTGGCGGTCACGGCGTCGGGACTGCTGTTCGGCTCGGTCTCGGGCGGCTGCGTCGAGGCGGATGTCGCGGAACGGGCGCGGGTGCTGCTCGCGACGGGCGGCCGCGAGGTCGTCACCTACGGCATCGCCGACGACCAGGCATGGAACGTCGGCCTGCCGTGCGGCGGGGAGATCGACGTCTACGTCGAGCCGTTCGCCGGCGCGCCGCCGATCGAGCGCGGCACGAGCTACGTCGTCGTGGCCGGCGAGGGCACCGGCGACCGCTGGCACGACGAGTCGACGGGGCACACGGAGCTCCGCGACGACGGCGCCCGCACGGTGTTCGCCGAGCGGGTCAGCCCGCCGCCGCGACTGGTCGCGGTCGGCGCGGGTGATATCGCGGAGGCGCTGTGCGCCTTGGCGGCACCGCTCGGCTGGCGGACGACCGTCGTGGACCCGCGCGCGGGTCTCGCGACGCGCGACCGCGTACCGAGCGCGGGCGAGATCGTCGTCGCGTGGCCCGACGAACTGGACGTCGACAGCGAGACCGCCGTCGTCTCGCTGGTGCACGAAGAACGAATCGACATCCCGGCGCTGAAGCGCGGCGTCGAGGGCGGTGCGTTCTACGTCGGCGCGCTGGGGTCGAAGCGGGCACAGGAGAAGCGCCGGGATGCGCTCGGCGACGCCGCCGACGGCGTCCGCGGGCCGATCGGACTCGACCTCGGCGGCGAGACGCCGTCCGAGATCGCGCTCGAGGTCATGGCCGAAGTGCTGGCCGCGTGGAAGTCACGCGACGGCGCGTAGCGCGAGCAGCGCCAGCCCCACGCCGAACAGCGTCAGGTTCGTCGGGCGGCCCCAGCAGGTCGCGCCGGCGACGCTGATCGCCCACACCAGCAGGCAGAGCGCACCCGCAACCGCCGGAAACTGTTTCGCGGACATGTCCGCGAAACAGTTTCTAGCGCGCAAGCGCGACCACCCAGACGAGCGTCCGGACGCGGCCGTAGGCATCGGTCGCGGTGAGCTTCAGCGAGTAGCTGCCGGGGCCGAGCAGAAACGGCGGGATCGAGATCTCCCCCGCCCGCCCGAGCACGTGCAGGTTGACAACCTTCCGTCCCGCGCGCGACACGACGACGCGAACGTCGCTGGTCAGATTCGCCCGCGCGTGCACGACGAGCGACCACCCCTCGCCGGCGCGGCTCGCCTCCGGTGCCTCGCGTATCAGCACGAACGCGGGCGACTTCAACGCCGAGCCGCACGTCCCGAGGCATGCCCGCCAGCTGAGCGCGTTCTTGCCGATCTGCAACGTGAAGACGTAGTAGCCGGCCTTCGCGACCGGAATGCGGATCGACGCCGGCCCGGCGGCGAGCCGGAGCGAAAGCGTGGACGCCACGCGACCCGCGCGGCGGCCGTGCACCCGCGCGACCCCGCCGACGGTCGTGCGGAAGCGGAGTGTCACCTGGAAGCCGGTCCCACCGGGCTTCACCACCGGCTTCCCGAGCGACGTGAGCTTCGCCTTCTTCCCGGCCGACTTCGTCTTCTTGGCGAAGGTCGCGCTGACCGACGTCGACGACTGCACCTTGACCGTGCAGGTCGTCGACGTTCCGCCGCAGGACCCGCCCCAGCCGCTGAAGGTGTACCCGCTCGCGGGCGACTCGCTCAGGGTCACGGACGCCCCCGCGGTCTCGTTCACGCTGCACGTCGCCGCGCCGTCGCCGCAGCTGATGCCTCCGCCGCTGACCCTGCCGGAACCCGACACGCTCACGGACAGCTGAGGCGGCCCGCCGCCGCCGCTCGAGAAGGTGGCCGAGACGGACTTCGCGGCCGTCATCGAGACGGTGCACGTCGTCGACGTGCCGGAGCATGCACCGCCCCAGCCGCTGAAGGTGTTGCCGCTGTCGGGCTGCGCGCTGAGGGTGACGCTCGTGTTCGAGGCCGGCACGACGCTGCAGACCGAGCCCTGGCTGCCGCAGCTGATGCCGCCGCCGGAGACCGTGCCGTTGCCGCTGACGGTCACGGACAAGGTGAATCCGTTCGAGAAGTTCGCGACGACGCTTCGCGCGGCGACCATCGACACGGTGCACGTTGTCGACGTCCCGCCGCACGCACCCGTCCAGCCGTTGAAGGTCGCGCCGGTCGACGGCGTCGCCACGAGCGTGACGCTCGCGTTCTGCGCGAAGTTGGCCGAGCAGATGTTCGCGCCGCTGCCGCAGTTGATCGCTCCGCTGCCGCCGCTGACGTTGCCGGCGCCGTTGACGGTGACGCTCAGCACCGGCGAGAACGTCGCCGTGACGCTCGTGTCGGCCGCCATCGTCACCGTGCACGAGCTCGTGCCGCTGCACGGACTGCCCCAGCCGGTGAAGACGTAGCCCGACGACGCATTCGCGGTGAGGGTGACCAGGGCTCCCGCCGGTTCGCTCGTCGAGCAGGTCGAGGGACAGTGGATTCCACCGCCGCTGACCGACCCGCTGCCGGTGAGCGTCACGGACAGCATCTGAGTCGCGCCCGCGGCCGCCCACGTCGCGCTCGCCGACGCGTCGCTCGTCAGATGCACCGTGCACGACGCCGACTGCCCGCTGCACGCACCGCCCCAGCCGCTGAAGGAGCCGCCGCCGGACGGCGTCTCGAAGATCGTCAGCGTCGACCCCGTGAGCTCCGTCCAACCGCACTGCGTGGTCGGCGTGGTTCCATCCGTGCCGCAGTCGATCGTCGACCCGTGCGGAGCGTTCTCGGGCGCGCTGACGAAGCCCTTGCCGCTGTAGGTCACGGCGAGAGTGCTCTGAGTCGTGCCGGCGCCGGTCGAGCGGAAGTCCGCCTCCACCACCATGCTCGCCCCGCTCGCGGTGAACGTGCACGTCGTCCCCGACCCACCACACGTCGCAGACGGCCACGAGTCGAACGTCCAACCGCTCGCAGCGCTCGTCGTCAACGTGATCGAGGTGCCGGTGGTGAACGTCAGGTAGCAGGCGGCCTTGCCGTTGCCGCAGTTGATGCCCGTGTTCGGCGCGCTGCTCGTCACCTGCCCCTGACCGACCACCTCGACGACCACGGTCGTCGAGGCCAGCGCGCGGCCGCCGGCGCTCGACACGCCGACGATGAGCGCGCCCAGGAGGAGCAGCGGCAGGATCGCCCGCCTCACTTCCGGCAGCTTACGAAGCGTCATCCGAGAATCGCAAGCCACGTCAGTTTTCGGAGGCGCCCGTACGCGTCGGTCGCGTACAGGCGTAGCGAGTAGCTACCGGGCGAAAGGAGCAGGGGCTTGGCGACGACACGGCCCGCGTCGACCGGGAACCGCACGTCCCGGGCGAGTGCGCCGCGGCGGAAGATCCTGAGGTCGATGCCGGCCGCCTGGCTCGACTGGAACCGGAGCTCGAGCGACCAGAGGACGCCGGAGCGGGCGATTGCGGGCGCCTGACGGACCAGCGTGAAGGGCGAGGTCGCCGCCTCGGCGCCGCAGACACCCAGGCAGCCGGTCCAGTGCAGCGAGCCGCGGGCGAGCGTCACCTGGAACAGGTAGAAGCCGGGCGCTCCGAGCGGGAACGGTCCCGCCGTCACGCGGCCGGCCGCGACGCTGAAGGCGAACGCCGCCTCGATGCGGCCGGCACGAAGCGCCTGCACGTGCACCTGGCCGTGGCGCGACGCGCGGAAACGGAGCGTCACGGTGAAGCCTGCGCTCGTGCGCTTGATGACCGGCTTGCCGCCGCTCCGCAGGACGACGCCGCTCTTCGGCGGCGGTGGAGGAGCACCGGAGACCTCGAAGAGCGCCGTGACCTTCGTCGCGGCGTTCACGGTCACGTTGCAAATGGGGACGCTCCCGCTACACGCACCGCCCCACTGGACGAAGCGTCCGCCGTTCGCGGCGACGGCGGTCAAGTTGACGCTCGTGCCGCGCTCCTCCTCGACGCTGCAGGCCTTCTCGCCGTGGCCGCAGGTGATGCCGCCGCCCATGACCGTGCCGGGGCCGGTCACGGCGACCGTGAGCTTTGCCGTGCCGTTGCTCGTGCCGCCGGCGAACGTCGCGCTCACGTTCTGCGCGCGCGTCATGGTCACGGTGCACGTGGTCGAGCTGCCTGTGCACGCACCGCCCCAGCCTGAGAACTTCGCACCGGCCGCCGGCGTCGCCCTCAGGAGCACACTCGAGCCGGACGCCTCGTTCTGCGAGCACTGCGTGGCTCCGCCGCCGCATTCGATCCCGGAGCCCGTGACCTCGCCGTTGCCAGAGACCGCGACGACGAGCGCGAACGTGCCGGACGGCGGCTGGCCTCCACCGCTGAACGACGCCGTCACCGACTTCGCGCTGTCCATCGTCAGCACGCATGTCGGCGTGGTGCCGGCGCACGCGCCGCCCCAGCCGCTGAACCCCGCGCCGGAGCCGGGCGTCGCGGTCAACGTCACTTGCGTGTTCGCCGCCTCGTCCACCGAGCACGTCGAGCCGCCGGCGGACGTGCAGCTGATGCCGCCGCCGCTGACGATGCCGTTCCCGGTGACGGTCACGGTGAGCGCGTTCGTGGACGATGCCTTGATGAATGTCGCCGTGACGTTCGCGTCGTCGTCCATCGACACCGAGCAGCTCGGGTCGGTGCCGGCGCAATCGCCGCCCCACCCGTCGAACGAGTAACCGCTGTCGGGCGTTTCGAGGACGGTGAGCGTCGACCCGGTGATGGCCGTCCACGAGCAGTCGCTGCCGTTCGAGCCGCAGTCGATCTCGCCGTTCGTGCCGCCCGTCACCTCGCCGCCGCTGCCCGACACGTCCTCTGTCGGGCTGACCGTGAGCGTGCTGTCGCCCGGCGACGAACCGACGGGATTGAACGTCGCCGTGATCACGTGCGGCTGCGTCGCGCCGTCCAGCGTGACGGTGCACGTCGACGTGTTCACACTCGAGCAGCCGCTCCACGTGGCGAACGTCCACGCGGTGCTGCCGGACGCGGTGAGAGTGACACTCGCGCCCGAGACGTACGTGGCGTAGCAGTCGGTCGACTCGTTGCCGCAGCCGATCTGCCCCCCGCTGTCGGCCACCGAGCCGCCGCCGATCACCTCCACGACGACGGTCGTCGTCGCAAGCGCGCGCCCGCTCGCCCCGCCGACTCCGAGCGCCGGCACCGCGAGCAGCAGGAAAGCCCCGCAGAGCACGGTTTTCCGCATTTCGAAGCGTGAACCTTATGCGATGAATCCGTACATGTCTGGACCCCTCTCCCCGAGATCCAGATCTACGCGCCCGTGGTTCACGGGAAGACGGAAGTTGGCGTAGGGTCCCGGTCGTCAGGCGACTAGGGAGGTCGAGATGTTGGGAAACAAGACCGCGATCGCGACACTCGCCGTCAGCGACATGGATCGGGCGCGCGACTTCTACGAGAACACGCTCGGGCTGAAGCAGCTTCCCGGGTTGCCCGAAGACCCCGGGGCCGTCCTCTACGCAGCCGGGAACTCGGCCGTGCTCGTCTACCAATCGGAGTTCGCGGGCACGAACCAGGCGACCGCGGCGTCGTGGGGCGCCGGCGACGACTTCGAGGCGACCGTCGAAGAGCTGCGAGGAAAAGGCGTCACCTTCGAACGCTACGACAACCTGCCCGACACGATGCGCGACGGAGACGTCCACATCTTCGGCGAGATGAAAAGCGTCTGGTTCAAGGATCCGGACGGCAACATCCTCAACGTCGGCAACGTATCGATGTGACGGCGACGACGAGCGCGACCGAGGGAATCTCCACGGAGGAGCTGCAGCTTGCGCTGCGGAACTCCGGCATGCCGCTGGAGGCACTTCGCTGGTCGATCACGCCGGTCGGGCTCCATTACCTCCTCACCCACTACGACATCCCGGCGGTCGACGTCGCGACCTGGCGGCTCGAGGTCGGCGGGCTCGTCAAGCGTGCGCTGTCGCTCTCGCTCGACGATCTTCAGCGGCGCGAGACGATCGAGCTTCCGTCGACGATGGAGTGCGCCGGCAACGGCCGAGCCCGGCTCGACCCGCGACCGGTCTCGCAGCCGTGGCTGACCGAGGCGATCGGGACGGCGGCGTGGACGGGGACGCCGCTCGCGTCGCTTCTGGAGGAGGCGGATCTCGACGAGAGCGCGGTCGAGGTGCTCTTCACGGGGCTCGACCGCGGCGTCGAGGGCGGCACGTCGCAGGCGTACGAGCGGAGCCTGACGGCGGCGGAAGCGCTCGAGGCCGGCGCGATCCTCGCGTGGGGCGTCAACGGCGTGCCGCTGCCGCCGCAGCACGGCTACCCGCTCAGGCTCGTCGTTCCCGGCTGGTACGGGATGACGAACGTCAAGTGGCTGCATCGCATCACCGCGATCGACGCACCGTTCGAGGGCTACCAGCAGGCTCACGGCTACCGGATCCGGCAGGAGGAGGACGAGCCGGGAACACCCGTCACCAGAATGGTGCCGCGGGCGCTGATGCTGCCGCCGGGCGTTCCGGAGTTCCTCACGCGTCGGCGGTTCCTCGAGTCTGGTTCTCATGTGCTGGAGGGCCGCGCGTGGTCGGGGCGCGGCGAGATCGTCCGCGTCGAGGTGAGCGTCGACGGGTGTTCGACGTGGGCGGACGCGGTGCTCGGTGATGCTCCGGGTCCGCACGCCTGGCGCGCATGGTCGTTCGAGTGGCAGGCGGATCCCGGCGAGCAGGTGCTCAGCTGCCGCGCGACGGACAGCGCCGGCAACACGCAGCCGCTCGAGCCGGAGTGGAATCTCGGCGGTTACTCGAACAACGCCGTTCAGCGCCTGTCCGTGACCGTGGAGTAGCGGCGAAACCCGCGTCCTGAGGACGTCGGCCTGCCGAGCGGCGGGGCTGGGATTCGAACCCAGGAGGGGCGTGAACCCCTAACGGTTTTCAAGACCGCCCCGTTCGACCGCTCCGGCACCCCGCCGTCGCCGCAACGCTACTTGCGGATCCGTGCCGGTGCGCCCAGCTGTTGCAGCACCTCCGGGACATCGCCCCCGAAGTTCTCCAGCAACGCGAGCGCCCAGCGGTCGGTGACCGCCGTGCCGTTCAGCGTGTGCGGCGTCTCGAGTCGCTTCTCGTCGACCCGGTAGCGAATGCCGGAACGCCGTGCCTGGTAGTCCGTCGTGTTCGAGCACGACGTGATCTCGCGGTAGCGCTGCTGCGACGGGAACCACGCCTCGATGTCGTACCGCTTCGCCGCGGCCGCCGAGAGGTCGCCCGCCGCGGTGTTGACGACGCGATAGGGGAGCCCGACCTCGCGCACCAGCCCCTCCTCGACCGCGAGCAGCCGCTCGTGCTCGTCCCAGGACGCGTCCGGGTGGGTGTACGCGACCATCTCCACCTTCTGGAACTGGTGGACGCGGAACATGCCGCGCGTGTCCCGGCCGGCGGCGCCCGACTCGCGGCGGAAGCACGATGAGAACGCGCAGTAGCGGATCGGCAGCTCGTCCAGGATCTCGCCCATGTGCATCGCGATCAGCGGCACCTCCGAGGTTCCGACGAGGTAGAGGCCGTCCTCCGGCACCGAGTAGTAGTCGTTCTTCTCCGAGGGGAAGAAGCCCGTGCCGTACATCGCCTCCTCGCGCACCAGCACCGGCGGCAGCACCGGCGTGAAGCCCTCCTCGACGAGCCGGTCGAGCGCAAGCCGGTAGAGCGCGAGGGACAGCCGCGCCGCATCGCCGACGATCACTCCGAAGCGCGATCCGGAGATGCGCGCGCCCCGCTCCATGTCGTACCCCGCCAGCTCGAGGTGCTCGGGACCGTCGGGCCGCCGCTCACCCCACTCACGCAAGACGACGGCGTCGTCCTCCGTCATTCCGTCGGCCGCCGACTCGTGTGGGAGGTTCGGCACGCGCGCCAGCGCGGCGTCGCGTTCGGCCTCGGCGACCGCGAGCTCCTCTTCCAGCGCGCGCAGCTCCTCCTTCGTCTGCCGGAGCTGTTCGAGCTGCTCCGGTGTCGGCTTGCCGTCCAGCTTTTGCCGCGCGCGCAGCGCGTCGACACGCGGAACCAGTGAGCGCCACTCTTCGTCTGCGGCGAGCAGATCGTCGAACGCCTGCGCGGCGCCCCGCCGCGCCAGCGCGGCCCTGAACGTGTCGGGGTCGTTGCGGGCGGCGCGCAGGTCGATCATGGCTTCGAGTCTAGAGGCCGCCTCAGGATGAATCTTCCTCGACTGGGTGGGCCGGGCGCCCGCGAGGCAAGGACGCCGCATCGCGCCGCCCAGCGCCGACAGGCAAGACAAGGATTCATTCTGAGACGGCCTCTACCACTGCCTCGAGAACCTGGGCGACCCCTTCTTCGGTCACAGGCGGACATACCCAGTCGGCCAACGCCTTCACGTGCTCGTGAGCGTTGCCGACGGCGATCCCGTAGCCGGCCCACTCGACGAGCTCCAGGTCGTTCTCGCCGTCGCCGAACGCGATGGTCACGTCAGGTGTGAAGCCCATGTGCTCGGCGAGGAAGTCGAGACCGGCACCTTTCGTCACACCCGCCTGCGCAAACTCGAGGAAATACGGCAGAGATTTCGAGATGTACTCGCGCTCGCCGAACCGCTCCTTCATCCGCACCTCGACGTCGTCGAGCGCCGCAGGGTCGCCGACGCAGACGAGCTTCGTCGGCGGCGCGGACAACCAGTCGAGCAGGTCGCCGACGACGTGGAAGTCGATCCGGTTCAGCTCGCCGTAGCGCCGCGCCTCCTCGGTGTCGGCGGCGACGTAGAGCTCGTCGTCGACGTAGACGTTCGGCGAGTAACCCTCTTCCGCAAGGGTCGCGATCGTCTCTCGCGCAAGCACGAGCGGCAGCGGCTCGTGGCGCAGCCAGCGCCCATCGGCATCCGCGACGACCGCTCCCTGGTAGCAGACGACCGGATCGCGCAGCTCTGCCGGCGCGATCGCCTGACGAACGGACTTCACCATGCGCCCGGTGACGACGATGACGTGCAGGCCGGCGTCGCGGGCACGGCCGAGCGCGGCAAGCGTCCGCGGGTGCAGCGTCACGTCCTCGCCGACGAGCGTCCGGTCGAAGTCGGTGGCGACGACGCGGACGTCGCACGGGAAGTCGTCGGGGAGAGAGAGGCTCAGCCCTTGAGGTTCCCGCCGGTCGACGTCACGACGAAGGCGGCGACGTCGGCGATCTGCTTCGACGAGAGCGAACTCTTGAACGGCGGCATGACGGTACCGCCGTTGAGGACCTGTGTGATGACCTTCGAGAGCGGCGGCTTCACCTGGTCGAGGTTCGGGCCGACCGTCCCGGTCGCGCCCGCCGCCTTGAGTGTGTGGCAGCCCTTGCAGCCCGCGGTCTCGAACACCTGCTTCCCGGCCGTCGCGTCGCCGTGCTTGTACTCGGCGGGGATGACCACCGCCTGCGCCTTCGGCACGGTGCCGACAACCGTCGAGGGCAGCGGCGCGGCGGTCTTCTCCCCCGGCTTGGAGGTGTCACAACCCGCCGCGATCACGGCGAGCACGGCCAGAAGAGCGACGGGGAGGAGGCGGCGGCGCACGAGGGCCGAGTCTATACAGGGCGTATGCAGCCGCCCTTATTGAGCCGCCATTAAGCGCCGACGGCCGCAACGGGCCCGCGACGTACAATCCGCTCGATGAAGCGCAGGACCTACGGACGCGACGCGGGGCTCACCCTCCGCATGCTGCTGACGGGCGGGCTGCTCGGCCTGCTCTACGTCGTCTTCGCCGTCGTCCTGTTCTCGATCCTGAAGGTCGGCCTCGCGCCGATGCTCGTGATCGTCCTCGGGCTCGCCTTCTTCCAGTACCACACGTCGGACAAGCTCGCGCTCGCCGCGTCCGGGGCGAAGGTCGTCTCGCGCGAGGAGGCGCCGGCGTTGCACGACATGGTCGAGCGGCTCTGCGCCATGGCCGACCTGCCGAAGCCGAGGGTCGCGATCATGGACACGCCCGTCCCGAACGCGTTCGCAACCGGCCGCTCGCCGAAGCACGCGGCGGTGTGCGTCACCACCGGGCTCTGGGAGCGCCTCGAGCCGAAGGAAGTCGAAGGCGTCCTGGCCCACGAGCTCTCGCACGTTGCGAACCGCGACGTGCTCGTGATGACGATCGCGAGCTTCTTCGCGATGCTCGCCGCGCTCCTCACGCGCTTCGGCCTCTACGCCGGCATGTGGGGCGGCGGCTTCGGCGGCGGCAACAACCGGAACAACAACAACGGGCCACCGGTCTGGCTGATCATGCTGGCGGTCTCGATCGTCGTGTATGCGATCAGCTTCGTTCTGATCCGGACGATCTCCCGCTACCGCGAGTACGCCGCCGACCGCGGCTCGGCCCTCATCACCGGCGCTCCGGAGTATCTGATGAGCGCGCTCCAGAAGATCTCCTCCCAGATGACGCTGATCCCGAATCGCGACCTGCGCCAGGTCGAGGGCATGAACGCCTTCTTCATCGTCCCGGCCAAGCTCCGCACCGCGACGGCCGAGCTCTTCATGGATCACCCGCCGCTCGAGAAGCGGCTCGCCGCCCTCGCCGCGATCGCGCGCGAGATGGGCCGCCCCGTCAGCTAGAAGGACGGGTACGTTGTCGCGGTGGGGATCCGCGACGTCATGTTCGGCCGGAAGAAGCTCGCCGAGCCGAAAGAGGACAAGGTCTTCGCGCTCACGACCGCCGCGGTGACCCTGCAGACGGAACTCGGGCTGAAGACCGCCGGTGTCGCAGCGGTCGCGTTCAAGCCACAGTCGTCCGGGGACTTCCGCAGCGCGTTCGACGACGTCGACAAGCTGATCGAAGCGGTCGCCCAGTCGTGCGGGTCGACCGTCGACCGCAAGAGCGACGAGTACGGGTTCGACTGGATGATCATCCACGATCCCGACCTCGAGGATCTCGTCACCACCGTGCACGCGCTCGCCGGCGAGATGACGGCACAGGGTTTCGGCGCGCAGTTGCTCGCGGCACCGTTTCGTTTCGAGGGGGGCGAGCATCCGGTTTACTGGATCTACGGCTTCAAACGGGGGGCGTTCTGGCCGTTCGTACCAATCGGGGACCAGAAGAGGGACAACGCGCTCGAGCTCGAGCTGAAGGCCAAGCTCGAAGGCGAGCTGCCGGTCGAGCCGGACCTGACTCGCTGGCTGGCGCTCTTCGACGCGCCGATCTAGCGGCACTCGTCGGGCTCTCGATACTTCTGCACTGGCTCGCCGGAAGGCGGATCGCGGGACCCTGGATCATGCCCGACGAAGCGATCTACGCCGAGCGCACGCTCACGCTGTGGCATCACGGTTCGCTGCCTCTGTTGCACGGCGAGGGTGCCGGCTACGGAGTGCTGTACCCGGTAGTCGCGGGCATCGGGCTCGCCTGGGGCGGCTTCACAGACGGGTACGCATGGCTGAAGCTGTTGCAGGCCGTCGTCGTCTCGCTCGCTGCGGTTCCGGTGTTCCTCTACGGCGTACGCGTGATGCCGCGAGGCTACGCGCTCCTCGCCGCCGGCTTGACCGTCGCTTCGCCCCTGCTCCTCTACTCGGGCCTAATGATGACCGAGGTCCTCTTCTATCCCGTCGCCGCGCTGGCTCTTGTCGTCGTCGCGCTGGCGATCGAGACGGGGTCGCGCCGCGACCAGCTCGTCGCGCTCGCGCTGATCGGGGTGGCAGTCCTGACCCGCGTCCAGGGCGTCGCGCTCGTGCCGATCTTCGGGGGCGCCGTCCTGCTCGACGCCACGCTCGCCGGGGACAGGCGGCGTCTGCGCTCGTTTTGGCCGCTCTGGCTGGTCCTGCTCTGCGCAGCCGTGGCGGCCGCTGTCGCGCCGGGCCTCTTCGGGTCGTACGCGGGGACGCTACGCGGCTCGTACCCGCTCGGCCATGCTCTCGGGCTGACGTTCGACCACGCGGCGCTCGTCGCCCTCTCGACCGGCGTCGTGCCCGCGTTCGCACTCGTGGCGCTGCTGCTCGCCGCTCGCGACCGAGCCGCCCGTGCGCTGACCGCGACGACGCTGTGTGCGACGGTGCTCCTCGTCGTGCAGGTCGGATTCTTCGCCGCGCGTTACTCGCCTCACCTGCTCGAACGGGACCTCGCGGCGCTGCCGCCGCTCTACTTCCTGACGTTCGCACTCTGGCTCGCGCGCGGCGCACCCCGCCGACCCGTCGCCGGCGTCGTAGCCGCGTTCGGGCTCGCGTGCCTGCTGCTGATCGCGCCCTGGAACCACCTCGTCGACGCGACCGTTCTTCCCGACACGTTCAGCGTCGCGATCCTCTACCGCCTCGACGGTCTCGGCCCGGCGAACGTCGTGATGGTCGCCTCGCTGATCCTGCTCGTGCTGTGCATCGCTGCGCGGCAGAGGTTCCTGCTTGTCCTGCCACTCGTCGTCTTCGGCCTACTCGTCGCAAGCTCCGTCGTTGCGTCGAACGTCATCGAGGCGCAGGTACACGCGGCCCAGGCGAACCTCGTCGGCTCTCCACCCGACTGGATCGACCGTGCCGCGGACGGACCCGTCGCCTACGTGTACGACGGCGAGACGTACTGGAACAGCGTTTGGCAGGAGAAGCTCTGGAACGACCGGCTCGACCGCGTGCTGACCGTGTGGCCGAGCTCCGTTCCCGGGCCCATGCCGCAGACACGCGTGATCGTCCCACCGAGCGGACGGCTCCCGATTCACGACCGCTACGTGGTCGCGAGCGACCGGGTCGCCTTCTTCGGCAAGCCGATCGCGCATCTCGCCCAGTCCGGTCTCGACGTGAGAGGGCTCACCCTCTGGCAGCTCGAAGGGCCGCCGCGAGTCTCGACCATCGCGCACGACGTCCTGCCGAACGGCGACATGGTCGGACCCGCGTCGATCGACGTCTACGACTGTTCCCGCGGTCACCTCGAGCTCACGCTGCTGCCCAAGGGCACGAAGACGCTGCACGTGTTGTGGGACGGGCTGCCCGTGGTGACCGCGAACCTCGCCGGGCGTTCGGTGTGGCACGGATCGGTGCCCGTGCCGCCGTCGCGTGCCTCGACTCAGTGCCGCCTGACGATCGTCCCGCAGCGGCTGCTGGGATCTACGCGCATCGAGTTCGTCCGCTGAGTCAGCCGTCCGGGCCGACGCGGACGAGCATCTTGCCGATGTTGTCGCCGCGGAAGAGCCCAGCGAAGGCGGCCGGGGTGTTCTCGAGCCCGTCGACGATCGTCTCGCGGTACTGCAGCTTCCCGGCGGCGAACCAAGGCAGCGCCTCGGCGAGGAAGTCGCGCAAGCGCTCCTGGTGGTCGAGGATGATGAAGCCCTGGATGCGCAGCCGGTTCGTGACGACGAGGCTCATGTTGCGCGGGCCGGGCTCGGGTCGCTCGTCGTTGTAGCGAGCGATCGCCCCGCAGGCGATCACGCGCCCGAACGGTTTGAGCGCGGTGATCGCCGCCTCCAGCTGCTCCCCGCCGACGTTGTCGAAGTACACGTCGATGCGGTCGGCGAGCGCATCCTTCGCGCGTGTGTGCCGGTAGTCGAAGGCCTCCACGCCGAGCTCCCGCAGCCACGCGACCTTCTCGTCGGAGCCCGCACTGCCGATCACGCGGCAGCCCTTCAGGCGCGCCATCTGTGCGGCGGCGCTCCCGACCGCGCCGGCCGCTCCGGAGACGTAGACCGTCTCGCCCGACTGCACCCGGCCGATGTCCTCCAGCCCGATCCAGGCGGTGAAGCCCGGCATCCCGAGGATCCCGAGCGCCGTCGACGGCGGCGCGGCGTTCGCGTCGACGCGGCCGAGCTGGTCGCCGCCCGCGACGCCGAGGTCGCGCCAGCCGAGCATCGTCCTCACCCAGTCGCCCTCGGCGAACCGCTCGTGCCGTGACGCGACGACGCGACCGACGGTGCCGCCCGCGATCACGTCTCCGACCTCGTACGGCGGGACGTATGTGCGCACGCCCGACATGCGCGAGCGCATGTACGGGTCGACCGAGACGAAGACGTTGCGGACGAGAACCTCGCCCTCGCCCGGCTCCGGGTCGGGGACCTCGCGCAGCTCGAAGTCGCCCTCGCGCGGCTCGCCCTGTGGACGCGCCGCGAGCACGACCTCGCGCGTCATGACGTCTTCTCGGTGCTCTCCTCGGGCTCGGCGGCCTCAGCGGCTTCGGCTTCGCCGCCGCCGAGCTCCTTCGGCGCGTCGCCGGCGCCGATCTCGGCCTTCATCTTCGCCAGCTCGTCGTCGACCTGGCCGCTCTGCTGGATCTGGGAGAGCTGCCGGTCGATGTCGTCGCCGGTCGCGGTGAAGTCCTCGAGCGAGCCCGCCGCGGTGAGCTCCTCGATCGCGTTCGCGCGTGCCTGCAGCTGCTGCGTCTTGTCCTTCGCGCGCTCGACGGCCAGGCCGACGTCCTCCATGTGCTCGCCGATGCCGGTCGCGGCCTCTCCGATCCGCACCTGCGCCTCGGCTGCCGAGTACTGCGCTTTGATGATCTCCTTCTGCGTGCGGAACGACTCGATCTTCGCCGACAGCGTGCGCTCGCCCTCGATCAGCTTCTGCTGCTGGGCCTCGAGCTGCTGGCCCTGCTGCATGATCCCGTCGAGCTGGCCCTGGATCGCCGCCTTGCGGGTCAGCGCCTCGCGCGCGAGGTCCTCGCGGTTCGCCTTCAGCGCCTCCCGCGCCTGCCCGTCGAGCTTGTCGACCTGCTGCTGCATGCTCGTGTACTG
>Ga0070731_10001544_pt1 | contig 23647 bp, 19 predicted proteins | sample Coa_R1_2_FD_66448 | JGI IMG/M metagenome (GOLD analysis project Ga0070731, IMG submission 66448) | Surface soil microbial communities from Centralia Pennsylvania, which are recovering from an underground coalmine fire - Coalmine... | ecosystem: Environmental > Terrestrial > Soil > Unclassified ... | reverse complement strand
CTTTCAACCGGATGCCTGGCGGCTGGCGCGGTGCTATTTCATATTAGCCTTGTGACGCCGCGATTCCTCGTCCTCTTCTGGTCTTCCGGAACGGTTTTGGTGGCCGTTTCGCGCGTCGTTCTTCGAGAGACGCTTGACCAGATATTGCAGCGCGGTCGAAATCTGCGCTACGTGCTTATTGTGGGCACGAACTCTCGGGCCCTGGATTTTGCCAGAAAAATTAAAGCCGAGCCGGAAAGAGGCTACCGCGTTCTGGGATTTGTCGATGACGGCTGGGTTATGAAGGAAGAGTGTGAGACGAAGGAATTCCTGCTTGTGTGCCGCACCGATGAGCTGCCTGAATTTCTCCGGCGCAATGTCGTGGATGAAATGGCGATGTACCTCCCGTTGCGATCGTTCTATGAGCGCGCGTCACAGATTGCCAATCTCTGCGAGCAAAACGGAATCCCGATGAGGTTCGACGGAGATATCTTCAGCCTCAAGAGGGCGCGCTCCCGCGCGGAGGAGTTTGGCGGTCAATCCTATGCCACGGCTTCGACGACCGTGCGGGAGTGGTGGCCTTGGACGATTAAACGAACACTCGATATTCTTTTCTCCATTATTTTGCTGGTCTTTTTTTCACCTGTTTTTGCGCTGGCCGCCTTGCTTATCCTTCTCGAATCGGACGGCCCCGTTCTTTATCTCCAGGAGCGTGTGGGATTGAACAAGCGAAGGTTTCGGATGTACAAATTCCGGACGATGGTTCGCAACGCGGAAAAGATGATGGAACGGTTGGAGGCTCTAAATGAAGTCTCGGGGCCCGTTTTCAAAATCAAGAACGACCCGCGAATTACGCGGTTTGGAAAATTGTTGCGCCGAGCCAGCGTGGACGAATTGCCGCAGCTGCTCAATGTCTTGAAGGGGGAGATGAGCCTCGTCGGACCCCGGCCGCTTCCAGTTCGAGACTACGAAGGGTTCAACGAGGATTGGCAGCGACGCCGATTCAGCGTCCGTCCGGGCATAACGTGCCTCTGGCAGATCGCGGGCCGCAGCTCGATCCCTTTCGAGCAATGGATGAGGCTCGATCTTCAATATGTGGATGAATGGTCGCTGTGGCTCGATTTTAAAATTCTGGCGCGTACGATTCCCGCTGTTGTAAAGGGCGTGGGCGCAACATAGATAGTCGCACCGCATTGAATAAGATCGCACCAAATCCAAGCGAGGCGCTTGAAATCGCAAAATTATGAGGATGCGCATCCAATCTCAACATGTTTAACATTTCAATAAGAAGCGGGCTAGTTCGCAATACGATGTGGATGTTTCTTGGCCATGGTCTTCGACTAATCATTCAAGCGCTGTATTTTATTGAAATCGCGCGGTCGCTGGGGGCGGCCAATTACGGTGCGTTCATCGGCGTGGTGGCCCTGGTGGGAATTGCGTTTCCATTCGGGGCGCTGGGAAGCGGCAACCTTCTTGTAAAAAACGTGGCTCGCGACCGGAACCACTTTCCGGCATATTGGGGCCGCGCGCTCACTGTGACGGCAGCCTCCAGCTCAATTCTTTATGTCGCCCTTCTGTTTGTGTCTCATGTGGCCCTGCCAGGAGCGATTCCGCTGCGCCTGGTGTTACTTGTCGCGGGAGCCGATCTATTTGGCTTGAATGTAATCACCATAAGCGGGCAGGCGTTTCAAGCATTCGAGCAGCTGAACTGGACCGCGGTAATCAATGTCCTGATCAGCGCGACGCGCCTCATCGGGGCCGTGATCCTGGTGCGCATTCACAGGCATCCTTCAGCCCTGCAGTGGGGATACGTCTATTTCTGCAGTACGGCAACGGTTGCAATCACCGCTCTGGCGCTGGTTTGGACCAAACTCGGCGCGCCAAGTTTTGCTGACTCCTTACCGGTCACGGAGGCGCGGGAGGGATTTTACTTTTCCGCAAGCCAGAGCGCGCAGACGATCTACAACGACATTGACAAAACGATGCTGGCCCGCCTGAGCACTCTCGACGCAACGGGCATCTATGGCGCGGCTTACCGGCTGATCGACGTATGCTTCGTGCCAGTGTCGGCGCTTCTGTGGTCGGCCTACCCGAATTTTTTTCGCGCCGGCGTCAGGGGTATATCCGGCAGCTTCGGTTACGCCAAGCCCTTGTTGCTGCGCACCTTGGGCTATTCGTCCTTTGTCTGTGTGCTCATTCTGTTTTCCGCGGGGTTCGTGCCTCACGTTATCGGTTCGGAGTACGTGCGCACGACCGAAGCTCTGCGCTGGCTTGCGCCGCTGCCGATATTGAAAGGGTTGCATTACTTCCTTTCCGATTCGCTTACCGGTGCTGGGCACCAGGGGATAAGAACTGCCATTCAGGCATTTGTGGCTGCATTTAACGTCCTGATCAATCTGTGGCTGATCCCCGCGTACTCCTGGCGCGGCGCAGCTTGGTCAAGCATCGCTTCGGACGCCCTGCTCGTTTGTGGGGCAGGCGCAGCAGTTTTTATCTTGTTCCGGCGATCGCGCGGAGTCACTGGCGAGATTGTCGCGAGCGCGGAGTGCAGTTGAAAACAGTCGTCCCGCATTCAAACTCCGCTTTTCTCCAATCTTAAGGCTCTTAAGATTTAAGAATTCTCAGGCCAAAATAATTCCGAATCCCAACGTGGCACGACTTCCAATTTCTCGAAGATTTCTCGAAAGCACAGCGCTAGGTGCTACTGCGTTCGTGCTTTCCGGTGCTCTGATCCGTGTGCTTTCGAGTGGCGACACGGATCTAGTGACAACTGGAGGAGACCGGCGATTTGAATTCATTCTGTTCCTTCTTTACATGAGCGTCCTTTTCATCGCCTTGTCCAACCTCAGACGGTTGGTGCGTCTCGGCTTACAGACTCCGGCGCTCATCGGGCTGCTGATACTGGCCTTCTCTTCCTCATTGTGGGCTCAGTTTCCGGGTTTGGTCCTGCGCCGAACTGTTGGTGTTGCAGGCGCGACCCTTCTTGGCCTTGTTCTAGCCAACCAATTGGAAATTGGGGAACTTTTGTCGCTCCTCCGGCGCATCTTCAGACTCGTAACAGCAATGACTTACGCCGCATGGGCATTCGGGCTGATTTTCGGCGTCGACCTTGTCAGCGGGGAGTCAACGGTAATTGGCCGTTATCAGGTTGAAATTGAGGCAGGGGCGTGGCGGGGAATTTTCAATCACAAGAATAGCTTGGGCGCGATGATGGCGCTCGCCATTCTGGTTGAGTGGCACTTGCCGGCTCATACAAAAGCATCGAAAGCATGGAAAGCTCTCTGGTTGTCCGCCTATGCATTCCTGTTGTTTTTTTCTCATTCGGTTACTTCTTTGATTTCCGTTGGGCTCACAATCCTGCTTCTTTTCACTTTCAAGACGTTGCGTCATCGGTATCGATTGATCGTGCCTGTGCTTCTAATAGTGACAGTTTTTTCGGGGGCATTGATCGCATTGAACGCCACTTCCGTGACCGGGGTTTTGGGACGCTCGGCGGACCTGAGCGGGCGCGTTGATCTTTGGCGCTGGGTGGCTGTAATGATCCTCAAGCGGCCATTTCTCGGCTATGGTTTTTCAGGGTTCTGGAAAGGTGCGTCTGACCTTTCCTCTGTCGTCGAGACACGCATTGGCTGGTCCCCTGAATATGCTCACAATGGATATTTGGAAATCACGCTGAGTCTCGGCCTAGCCGGGCTTCTCCTGTTCACCTGGTTTGCGGGGAGTGGCGTCAGGCGCGCTGTGATGCGCGCAAAGGAAGCTGAATCGGTTGAGGATCTCTGGCCCCTTGCCTTCCTCGTATATTTTATATTTCATAATCTCGGTGAATGCACGATTCTCTGGCAGAACTCATTGGAATGGGCGCTCTGCGTGGCAACGGTTGCGTGCGCCGACCCGCGGCTCCAACCGCACTCCGACACTGTTGCAGCCGAGGACGATGTCGAACTCGAAACCGCGCCCGAGTATTCGTAAATGCAAACCGTTGAACAATGCAATCAGCGAAGAGCGCGCGTGGCAATTTGCATTGCCACGTTCCGGCGGGACGACCTGCTACGCCAATTGCTTGCAGGCCTGTCGCAGCTGACCTTCAACCGAATGCCCGCGCCCGAAATCCTTGTCGTAGTCGTCGACAACGATACGGCTGGAAGCGCGGCAGAGGTCTGCGACGCCGTTTTGCTCCCTTTCCGGGCTAAGTATGTTGTCGAAGCGCTCCGAGGAATCGCGCAGGCTAGAAATCGAGCAATTCGGGAGGCGGAGGATCCCGAATTCTTCGCTTTCATAGATGACGACGAAGTTCCGACCCCGGCTTGGCTGGATGAATTGCTTTGGACGCAGGCGTGTTTCGATAGCGATGTTATCTGCGGGCCCATCCTGCCTCGTTTTTGCGCCGGCGCTCCAGAATGGGTGAAGGCCGGGGGATTTTTCAACAGGCATCTCTATAGCACGGGGCATACACTTGAAACCTGTTGTACGGGCAACGTGCTGATCAGCCGAAGAGTGATAAACACCCTGAAAGGATTTGACGAACGGTTTGCGTTGACCGGAGGCGAGGATACGCACTTTTTCCTCCGAGTTCGCAAGAAGGGTTTCACAATTATCTGCTCGGGTGGCGGCGTCGTTTATGAATCTGTTCCGCAATCCCGTACCAGCTTGCGTTGGCTTCTGCGGCGCGCGTACCAGTCCGGCAATTCCTGGGTTCTTTGCGAATCCTCTCTGGATCGCAGGATTTCCACACGAATTGTTCGAGTCGCCAAGGCCGTTGCACGAATTCTTCAAGGGGCGATTTCTGCAAGCCTTTCGCCTGCTTTTGGCAGAACTGCGCTCGCCCAAGCTCTCTCAAATCTATTTCTAGGAGTTGGGATGATTGCGGCCCTTGCTGGCCGGCCCTTTCAGGCATATCAAACTGCTGATACGGACTCACGAAAATCTTAACAAGGACGTTCGTCCTGCGGGACTGACGATTTTCCGGTGAAGGAGGTGCAAACGATGGGCGCGATTCGAGGGCGTGTGGTCTGTCTGCTTGCGATTGTAGCTCTTCTGTCTGCTCGAGCTGATGGCAAGTTTCAGCTCGTCCCTTCCGCGGAACGGATTCCGCCGAATTTTTTCGGTATGCACATTCATCACGCAACCACTGGGACGCCGTGGCCGTCTGTTCCGATCGGAGGATGGCGATTATGGGATGCACTCGTTGCCTGGCCACAGATCGAGCCGAAAAAGGGGCAGTGGAACTTCGGACTTCTCGATCAATATGTAGCTTTGGCCGAAGAGCGTAGGACGGGAGTGCTCCTCCCACTGGGACTCTCCCCGCAGTGGGCTTCGGCGCGCCCGCTGGAAAGTTCGGTCTATCAGCCCGGGAATGCTTCGGAGCCTGCGGACAATGCGGATTGGAGGAACTATGTGACCGCGGTTGTCAGTCGTTACAAAGGGCGCATCGAGGCGTACGAAATTTGGAATGAGCCAAACAACAAAGGATTCTGGACAGGGGATATGACCAAAATGGTTGCCCTCACGCGGGAGGCCTCGGAGATCATTCACAGGATCGATCCAGCAGCATCCGTTGTTTCTCCCGCTGCGACCACTAACTCCGGCATTGCTTGGCTGACACAATTCTTGAATTTGGGCGGCGGCAAGTACGTCGATGTCATTTCTTACCATTTCTACGTCTCGCCTCAGCCCCCCGAAATGATGGTGCCGTTGATTCAGCAAGTACGGCAGATCATGCGGGATACTGGCGTAGCGGAAAAACCACTCTGGAACACGGAATCGGGATGGCAAGTGCCGAAGCCGTTCCCTTCCGCTGACCTTGCTGCTGCCTACCTCGCGAGGGCTTACATCCTCAATTGGGCGGCTGGCGTCAGCCGCTTCTATTGGTATGCCTGGGACAATCACAATTGGGTCTCCATTCAAACAACTGAGCCGGACAATCGTACTCTCACGCCGTCTGGCCAAGCATACAGAACTGTTCAAAGATGGCTCTCTGAGGCCGAGCTGAATAATTGCGATGAGAACGCAGACCACGTATGGAGTTGCCGCCTCACCCGAAATGGTGTGCCGAACTGGATTCTCTGGAATCCACTCCAAACTGTTGCGGAAAGACGTACCTTTCTTTTCACTCCGGCGTGGGACGATAAGAGTTTTACGCCCCTGCTTGGCACGGCGCAGCCTCTGAACGGACCCGATATCGAAGTTGGTCAAATTCCGGAGCTTGTGACATCGTCAGAAGTTCCCTGACAGGAACGCGACCGGACTCGCCGCGAAAATGCACACAGCTTGCTGCGAATTATCCTTATCTGATTCAATTATTCACTGACAAATACATGCTAGTTGAGAAAGCACCCGCGATTTCCACTGAGCAACATTCGCCTGCACTTCACCGCGAACGTTCCGGATCCGTGAAGAGTCTGCACTATCGCCCGGATATCGACGGACTCCGTGCAATCGCGGTTCTGTCGGTTCTTGCTTATCACCTAAAAGTGGGGGCATTTCGCGGAGGGTTTGTCGGAGTCGATATCTTCTTCGTCATATCCGGATATCTGATCAGCGCGATCATCCTGAAAGACATTGCGGCCGGGAAGTTCTCGATCGCCTCGTTCTACGAACGCCGCGTCCGGCGCATTTTCCCGGCGCTGATTGTTACGTTGCTTGGAACGAGCCTGTTGGCGTATTTGTACTTCCTTCCCGCCGAACTGATGAATTTCGCGAAATCCCTCCTGGCGGCGCTCTTTTCGGTTTCAAACTTCTATTTTTGGAAGCATTCCGGCTATTTCAGCGCGCCGGTGGAGACGATGCCGCTGATTCACACGTGGTCGCTCGCGGTCGAAGAACAATTCTACGTGTTCTTGCCGATATTTCTTGCTCTCGCGCATCGCTATTTCCCGCGGAAGATGCGCCATTCGGTGATTCTAATTGCGTTTATTTCGCTTGCGGTGAGCGCCGTTGGCGCTTTCCGGGCCCCGACAACAACTTTCTACTTGGCACATACGAGAGCGTGGGAATTGATGTTGGGAGTGATCATTTCCCTTGAAGTGTTTCCTCCAGTCTCCCGGCCTCTTTCTAGAAATCTTCTCGCGGCGGCAGGGATGATGTTGATTTGCCTTTCCGTACTGGCTTTTTCTTCCGCCACTCCATTCCCAGGGTTGGCCGCGATTGCTCCATGCCTTGGCGCGGCGATGATCATCATCGTGGGGCGTTCGGGCACATCCTTTGTTGGGCGCGTGCTTTCGCTCAAGCCAGTTGTCTTCGTCGGCTTGATCTCATATTCCCTCTATCTGTGGCATTGGCCGATTATTGTTTTTCAAGGCATGGAATCGGCGGTGGCGAGTGGTGTGTCGGTTCGCATCGCCAAGCTCATATGCATCCTCGTGTCTTTTGCCGTCGCCACGCTTTCCTGGAAATTTGTTGAGTTGCCGTTTCGGGACGGTCGAATGCATATGCCACGCGCCACCCTATTCAAAGTCGCTACCGCCTCGGCTGTCGTCATCGCTGCCGCCGGATTCGTCACGATTATTTGCAGAGGATTCCCGTCCCGTTATCCTTCGAAAGCCATTCAGGTTGCCTCCTACCTGGACTACGATTCCGCGAAATACTTCAGGGATGGAACCTGCTTCATCTCCTCGGAGTACAAGTACAGCGATTACGATTTTTCACGCTGCTTGCGGAAAGACCCGGGCAAGAAGAATTACCTTCTCTTTGGAGACAGCCACGCCGCGCACCTTTGGTATGGCCTTTCAGCGAAACTAGAGGGCGTGAATTTGCTCCAGGCAACCGCATCCGGCTGCAAACCAACGCTGGATCAACCCGCGCTTGCTGCTGCCACATGCAAGCACCTGATGAGCTATGTTTACAACGATTATTTGCCGAACCACCCCGTCGATCGCCTTCTGATCGCCGCGCGTTGGCAGAACGAAGATTTATTGCCTCTCTCTCGATCCCTGAACTGGGCGAAAGATCGTGGGATTTCTGTTGTCCTTTTCGGGCCCATGGTTCAGTACGATATGGCCCTTCCCAGGCTGCTCGCATTTTCCATGCGGGGGAATGACCTCGCCATTCCGGATGAGCACCGCGTTGACCAGCACGCGCTTGACGATGCCATGTCGGCAATCGCCGAAAAGCAGGGAGCGGAGTACGTTTCCTTCTACCGATCCCTTTGCGGACCCCAATCTTGCGAAGAGTTTGCAGTGAATGGGGTCCCCCTCCAGTTTGACTATGGGCATTTGACAAGAGAGGGTTCACTTCTTGTTGCGCAAAAGCTCATAGGAAGCGGTGATCTGCAATAACGGGGCGATATGGCCTCGGGTTCCGTTTGACTACCCGGTTTGTCAGAGGCCGGGAATCATTCCTTCTATTGTTCAAGAAACTGAAATGAAATCTCAAGTCATCAATCTTTATAACTCGGGCCGGCGCATCAAAAGGTTCCTGCGCGCGGCGCGCGGGAAGGAAGTTTGGCGGAGCGTGGAATCAAGCTGTGAGACGGTCTGCCTTGGACATGAGGGAGCGATGTGGGGCATTTGTCCGGCGTCGCTTTCCGACGCGAGAATCGTGTACTCGTTCGGAGTCGGCGAGGACATCTCGTTCGATCTTGCACTGATTCGCCGCTTCGGATTACAGGTTCACGCTTTTGATCCGACGCCTCGGTCGATCGAGTGGGTCCGCTCTCAAACCTTGCCGCATGAATTCGTGTTTCATCCCTACGGCATAGCGAATGCCGACGGTTTGCGGAAATTCGCACCCCCCGTGAATCCGAATCACGTTTCACACACGATCCTCGAAAGAAACACCGCGCGGCCCGCGATCGACGTCCCGGTATGTCGCCTGCCGACCATCCTCAAATCACTTGGGCATGCAAAGATAGATTTACTCAAAATGGATATTGAGGGCGCTGAGTACGAAGTGCTTGCGGATATGTTCGACTGCGATATTCAGGTGGACCAGCTTCTCGTTGAGTTCCATCACAGGTGGCCAGAAGTCGGCGTAGAAAAAACCAGGCAAGCGCTCCGGAACCTGAAACTCCACGGGTATCGCATTTTTTATATTTCCCCATCCGGAGAGGAATACAGCTTCCGACGTCTCCCAAGCTAGTGCATGGCGGCTTTTGGTTAAGAGTCGCCGGCATCAGGCCGGCAAAACACAGCTCTTTTAACGAAGCCGTCTATAACTTGAATCAAATTACAGGAGTTTTCTGGCCTTCCCGCCCTTTCGATTTCCTGAAAGGGCTAAACGATCCAGTCCTCGTCAATCGACTCCCGCTCTGGTTCAACCCTGAACACCCATATGCCAAACTATAAGCCGAAATTGTCCCTGCTTCTGAATATGATTTCGCCCGCTAGGATTCGATTGTATTCCGCCCTGGCGGATCACTTCGACCTGTTTATTCTTCATGGCGGGACCGAGGCGAACCGGACAACCTGGCGCGATGTCGAAAGGGCCTTGCCAAATGCCAGGATCAAGCGCGCATTGGGATGGCAGATTTCGCGCGCTCAAGAAGACAACGGAACATTTATCGATCGCCGTTTCGTGCACATTACACCGGGTTATTTACCGTCTCTCTTGCAATTCCGCCCTGACGCAATCATCACCAATGAAATGGGCCTCCGCACCATCATCGCACTAGCCTACGGCGCTCTGTTCCGAGTGCCGGTGTGGGTCTGGTGGGGAGGCACTCTGCACACCGAGCGCAAGATTGGTCTTGAGCGGAAAATATTGCGAAGTGTTATTTGCCGCTGGGCCCGGCATTGGATCAGCTATGGCCGGTCTTCTACGGACTATCTTGTTTCTCTCGGCATAAACGAAGAAAACATTCTGGAACTCCAGAACGCGGTTGATGAGGAGCGGTTTGCGAGAGGCACGAAGAAGGAGGTTGAAATTCTGCCGCGCCCCGTCTTGCTCCACGTAGGCCAGCTTGTCGCTCGCAAGGGCATCGATTTGTTGCTTCAGGCCGTCGCGACCCTTCAGAAGGATGGGCTGGAGTTTTCCCTGCTGCTCGTAGGCAGCGGGTTGGACGAACTCGAGTTAAAGCAAATGGTGCGAACGTTGAACCTGAAAAACATCCACTTTTGTCCCGAGCTCGAGCCGGAACGAATGCCCGCGGTGTACCGAAGCAGCGATGTTCTCGTCTTTCCCACGATCGAGGATGTCTGGGGTTTGGTCGCCAATGAAGCGATTCTTTCGGGAGTTCCGGTACTCTGCTCAAAATATGCCGGCTGCGCCCGGGAATTGTTTTCTCCAGAAAACATATTCGACCCTCGCAATCATGAAGAGTTCAAACACAAGTTGCGATTGGCTCTTGCGGGGCAGATTGCGAGGCCTGATCCATCTCGATTGCGAACAACCCCCCAACTCGCAAGCGATCTAATTCAAGCAATCGAATCATCATTGCTCAGCGCGCCCAGCATACCTCCCGCAACCAGCAAAAGGCCTCTCGCAAGGTCGAACTGAGAGAATACGTGATGAAAATTTGTCTGGTCCACAACAGCTACGAGCAGCGTGGCGGTGAAGATGTCGTCTTCGAGCAGGAATGGGGAAACTTGAAGCGCCGGGGACACGACATTATTGTCTATCGGCGCAGTAATACGGAATTCAAAAGCCCGGCGCCGTTTACTCAAATTTCACTCGTGAAGAACTCCATCTGGTCGACTGGCTCATACCAGGAGTTCTCGCAATTGCTCGATCGCGAATTTCCGGACATTGTCCACATCCACAACACCTTCTTCGTGATTTCTCCCTCTATCTACAGCGCTTGCAAAGAGAGAGGCATTCCTGTAATTCAAACCCTGCACAATTTTCGCTGGGTCTGCCCCGCCTACACGCTCTACCGGAACGGGAACGTGTGCGAAGAGTGTCTGAATGGAAGTCTTTGGAACGGCATCCGTCATGGTTGCTACCGGGGTTCACGAGCGGCTACGGCAGCCGTCGCGCTCATTCTCGGCTGGCACCGGCTCACTAAAACTTGGGAGGAAAACGTCGATTGCTACATCGCACTGACCGAATTTTCCCGCCAGAAATTCATTGCTGCCGGTTTCCAACCCGACAAAATCGTGGTGAAACCGAACTTTGTAGAAATTAGTCCGCGCCCAAAACCCGTAGCAGGCGAGTACGCTCTGTACGTGGGACGACTGTCCCCCGAAAAGGGATTGGAGACGCTCCTTTGCGCGTGGGAACGCCTCCCTGGAAGGTGTCCATTGCAGATTATCGGCGATGGTCCAGAGCGGGCTACATTAGAAGGCCTCGTTCGGCGACATAAAAATGCGAATGTGACTTTCCGAGGATCTCTTTCGCGAACAGAAACAATAGAAGCCATGAAGAAAGCGCGTTTCGTTGTAGTGCCGAGCGTCTGGTACGAAGGTTTTCCTATGGTGATTGCCGAGGCATTCGCCTGTGGCGCGCCCGTCGTCTGCTCGCGACTGGGCGCGATGGAGGAAATTGTCGCCGACCACGGCACGGGACTGCATTTCACGCCGGGTGACGCCGAGGATCTCTCGCAGAAGGCATATTGGGCTTGGACTCATCCCGTTGAAGTATCCGAAATGGGCGCCGCAGCTCGCTGCGAATACGAAGCCTGCTATACGGCGGAACAAAACTACATTTCACTCATGGAAATCTATTACCGGGTCCTGGACCTAGCGACCCCATATCCGCAGACACATGCAACTCCCGATAAAAGCTACGCCCACATTGCCCGATAGAATCCACTTTGCAAACGCATTTTTCAAAGGAGAAACCTCATGAGCGTCGCTCTAATCACGGGCTCTGCCGGCCTGGTTGGTTCCGAAGCGGCTGCCTACTTCGCATCTCTTGGAATGGATGTAGTCGGAATCGACAATGGCATGCGAGCGGACTTCTTCGGCGAGAAAGCTTCCACGACCTGGGTTCGCGACCGTCTAATTGCGGAATTTCCGCGCTACCAACATTTCGAAACCGATATCCGAGACAGCTTCGGCATTTCGAAAATTTTTGCACACTACGGCCGGGACACCTCACTCGTGATCCACACCGCCGCGCAACCCTCGCATGACTGGGCCGCATGCAATCCCACGACGGACTTCGCAGTAAACGCCAACGGAACATCGGTCTTGCTGGAAGCGACGCGCCACTTCTCACCAAACGCCGTCTTCATTTTCACTTCAACCAACAAGGTCTATGGCGATCTGCCCAACTCCTTGCCCCTTGTGGAACAGGAAACGCGCTGGGAGGTGGATCCAAGCCACAGGTATGCCAGGAATGGCATTCCAGAATCCATGTCGCTTGATCGAACGATGCACAGCTTGTTTGGCGTCTCGAAAGCGGCCGCGGATTTGCTGGTGCAGGAATATGGACGCTACTTCGGAATGAAGACCGCCTGTTTCCGTGGTGGCTGCCTCACCGGCCCCAATCACTCCGGCACACAGTTGCACGGATTCCTTGCCTATCTGATGAAATGCGCGGTCACGCAAGAGCCATACATGATTTTTGGTTACAAGAGAAAGCAGGTTCGAGACAACATTCACAGCGCGGATCTCATTCGTGCTTTCCACGAATTTTTCAAAGCTCCCCGCTGCGGAGAGGTCTACAACATCGGCGGCGGGCGGCACAGCAACTGCTCGATGCACGAGGCCATCTTGCTCTGCGAAATGATCACTGGCAACCGGCTGCGATGGAAATACAGCGAGGAAAATCGGCGCGGGGATCACGTCTGGTGGATCAGCGACGTCTCGCGCTTCCAGGAACATTACCCCAATTGGAAGCTGCAATACGATGTTCCGCGGATTCTTCAGGAAATCTATGAACGCAATTCCGACCGTTGGAGGGACCAATGCGCAATGGAGGCAAAAGGAACATCCTGGGAATCCTGATCGACGCTGTGGATTACGAAGCTGCCCTCGACACGATATTCCTGGCTGCGAGAGATCACCATGGGGCGGCGGTGTCCGCGTTGGCCGTCCATGGCCTCGTAACGGGCGCGCTCGACCGCGAACAGAAGTTCCGTCTGAATCACTTCGATCTGCTTGTGCCGGACGGCCAACCCGTGCGGTGGGTGCTGAACTGGCGTTACCGCGCCGGCCTCCCCGACCGCGTCTACGGACCAAACCTCACGCTCAAGGTTTGCTCCCGAGCGGCGAAAGAAGGCGTCCCACTTTATTTTTACGGCGGTACGCCGCGGATTCTATCAGGATTGCGGCAATCGCTCGAACGCAAATTCCCCGGAATTGTCATTGCCGGAATGGAACCCTCGAAATTTCGCAGGCTCACGCCGGAGGAAAGCGTCCAACTTGCCCAGCGGGTCCGATCTTCCGGAGCTTCGATTCTTTTCGTGGGGCTCGGGTGCCCGAGGCAGGAAGTATTCGCCTACGAATTTCGCAGGAGTCTCTCGATGCCGGTCCTTGCGGTGGGCGCCGCCTTTCCCTTCCTGGCCGGCATGCTTCCCCAAGCACCGGCTTGGATGCAAGACGCCGGACTAGAATGGCTTTTCCGTCTAGGTAGCGAGCCGCGAAGGCTCTGGCGCCGCTATCTCCTCTTGAATTTCGCTTATGTGGCACTTGTCTCCATGCAAGTGCTTGGGATTTATCGCTTCCCCACGGATGGGCAGTCTCCCGCCAGCGAACTTCTTTACGGATAGCAAGTGGATCCGCCCCAGTTACACATTTCGTAAGTAAACAAGAAGGGGAGGATCTGTTCCAGATCCTCCCCTTTTGGCGCTGCAAAGGTTCTCGAAGGTAAACCAAACGTAGGGCTGACCAAGATCTCAGTCCATACGGAGACACTTGTAGATGCGGCTGGAATTTGCCGTATGGGTGCGATTAGTAATACTCACGATTGGATGGCAAGCTATAGATAAGATAAGGGTTAATTTATATGTTCTACAAGATTGGCGATTTTCATCCAGCTGGTGAACATGCAAATGAGGGAAAGCCCTCTATTGGACGGATAAAATGCAGACCGATGGGAAGTAGTTATTCTATCCGCAGATTTGGAATTGCTCCGGAGTCTCGCGCATGTCCTTTAACAACGCATAGAGTCATAATGTCCCCGCTGCCCTATTATTGCGTTCGTGACCTTGATTCGTTGCCAGCCTTTTTCTGGTTTGAGTGGGACCGATTCGCTTATATTTCCGAAGCGCATCGTGTTGCGCGTGGATCAGCGCTGTGAAACTCGAAGGAGTTCAAGACGACTGAGAAGGCCGATTCATTCGCTGATAAAATGAACTTGAAGGCTCCGTGTCAGACCAAGCTTGTAATTCGTCCACGCGACGCGCGCTGGATGTGGCAAGGAACAAATAGAAACGCATGTCACACGATTGACACAGAAACGGGCAAATCCCGGCGATCCACAAAATCGTCTGTTCAATAATGCCGTCGTATTCGGCACTTGAAACCCGAATGCTCCTGCAGACGGGGCAAGATATGTCAGAAAGGGCGTGGATATTTGTCATAACCGCTCTATTGGTTCGTCTCCCTTGACCAATGTCAAAGGATGATGACACGGCACCAAACGCTCTGGTACTTTGCACCTATTTCAGAACGGAACCAATCCGTTGAATGCTGTATTTGATCTCTGAAATCGTCATAAGGGAAAGATTTGTGACGGAGTATCAGCCAGATGAACGGGGAGAAAGTGCGCTCATTTCCCAATATTGAAAACAGTGGGCGGGCCCTGTGCTTCCTAAAAGGCGAAGATCAACCTTATCGGAGCGCCCCTGAGAGGCGCGTCAGATCGATTACCTGCAACCGATCTTCGGCTCCGACACGCCGCATAATCCCACGCAAGTGATTCTTTACTGTTTGCTCAGTCAAACTTAGGTGCGCGGCGATCTCCTTATTCGTAAACCCTTGCGCAATGAGCGGGATAAGCTGCTGTTGCCGCCGGGTCAACCCGAATTCCAGTTTAGTCCGCGCACCGGGAAGAGCGCTGAATTGCCGCGAAAAGGCTCGAAAGAGTTGCCGGCACAAATGAGGGGGGGACACTGCTTGGCCCCGCGCGACCGCCCTCACCGCGGATACTACCTCTGAGGCCGAAGCGTCCTTCAATAAATAGCCGATGGCCCCAGCGCGAATACATTCCAGAAACAATTCCGGATCATCATCCATATCGATAAAAAGCACTCCAATGTTAGGAGAAGCTTCGGTGATTTCTGCAACGGAAATACAGTCGGACTGCCGCGCGGTGATCGAATCCAGTATTAAGACTTCCGCGCCAGAGGCAGCAACCGTCGCCGTGGCATCGGCGAGGCACGAGCAGACTCTGCACACCTTGAAATCACCCTTCTTTTTCAAAAGGTTGGCAAGAGCTTCGCGGAGCAATCGGCTTCCCACAACTAAAAAGACGGAAGGCATTTCTCCCCCCAGAAAATGGGCCGGGGAATATTTCACCGTAAGATCCAGAGACAAAATTCCACTTCACATATAAAATTCATGCTCGCCGCATTCCATGGCATCAACCAGGCTGTAGTTTTCGATTGATCTAAATCCATAAATAATTAAGTTAAATCCCGTGTGCCGGATCGCCTTTGCAGCATAGCGGTACGTTGGCGGCTGCACCCGGAAGGAGTTCCTCAAATATTTCGAGCCTTTTCCTCTATTCAATTTACTTGGGATGCCGGTTTGTCTGTTTTGGCTGGATATGAAATATCAGAATTCCAATAATTTTTACTTCTCAAAAAATCAAAGATTCCATCTCGGGGGTTACACCAAAAGCTAATATATCCCTTCATTCTATTAAATGCAAAATTGAATCAATATCCGCTCCAAATTTGCTTGGCGGGTTCTCCAGTACTAAAATGGCATCGTCACTGACGCGGTCCCAGATATTCTGCCACCAGTCCAGTGGTACTGAATGCCACTATTGCTGCGATGTTGGCCCGACACTGTTTTGAGCCTTACTTTTTCTTCCTCTCTCAGAAGCATTCCGCGCTGTTGAAGCGGTGCAAATGGCGGAGCAAATAAAATGGCTTGGCCAATCCGCCTTTTTGTTGCAAATCCCGCCTTCCGCGCCAGTTCATCCCTTATTCGCAAGAATGTGAAAGCTTGCTGTGCCGGAGATTTCCAACGCCAGCCTTAATCTTTTCGCGCCAGAATCTTTGCTGCCCTTTCTAACTGATAACCATTTAGAATGGAATTTCGGTCGGGCTAAGACTGGGCAGGGTGGGATTCTTGCAACACTATGAAACCTGATAGGGCAACGAGTTGCCCCGCCACTCTATCGACCTGATGATCGTGGATTCAATCGCCGTCTTAACTGCGGGCTTCTTCCAATTTTGCTCCCTTAAAGTTCAAAACTGGGGCTCGATTTACAACTACCTCTTCGGCCCTTGCCCCGGTTTCACGACGGGCCGCCTCCACTGAATTCAGGAACCTGCGCGCCAATTCACGAATGCGTCTCGACTGGCGCAACGCGACCGCTTCCCAGGGGATCAAAGCTTCGCCGATGCCCAGCGCGGAGGCTCCAGCCAATATATAACCGGCCGCAGTCTGCTGATTCACGCCGCCGGCAGCGATCAGTGCAACCTGCGGGAGAGGCGCCTTCAAGGCTTTGAGGTATTGTTCGCCGCCAACCGCCGCGCATGGGACCACTTTCACAAAGTCCGAACCGGCCCGCCACGCGGCAATCACTTCCGTCGGAGTCAATGCTCCGGGAAAGACAACGACATCCGCAATAACGGCAAACTCCACAACTTCCGGGATGAAGCCGTCCATTGTCAGGAACCTTGCCCCGGCATCGAGGCACTTGCGTGCGGTCTCCTCGTCCAGGACGCTTCCCGCTCCAAGGATCATGTCCGGTGCGGTCTTGGCTAGGTCGGTAATTACTTGAATGGCACCTGGCACGGTCATCGCGATTTCCGCAATGGAAATTCCGCCTTGTGAAATGGATTCGGCTGCGAATCGAGCGTCGTCTGCGGAAGAGACCCGAATGGAAGGTATGATGCCAATTTCCCGGATAAGTGTGCGAATTTCCTTACGGTTCATTGATTCCTCTTCCCGCACTCGCCCAATTCGGTAACCCACTTTGGTATGTGACGAGTACGGGAATAGGATACACCCCCGATTCTGGGTTTCAATTTATTTTTTGTTTATATCCCGCCGATTATGAATGCAGATAGCTGGATCTCGGCTTGAAAGGCATGCGCCGGCCTAACGCCATGAAAATGAAATACTTATTAATAATATTCTTTTAGCGGTGTTATAGGAGAGGAGTCGCTAGGCGGTCCATTTTCATTTCATTGGATGGAAATAAACAGAATAACAAGAATTTACTTACGACTTGTTTACAGCGCTCCTTTTGCGCTGGGCTTCGCAAGCAATACAAGATCCCTCCTGATTCCAACCCCGGTTGTGGCGTGCATTTCTCCCGTCCGGTTCAAAGATCGCAGGGTTCCCGAACAAAATCGGATACAAGAGGAGGGCCAAACGATTGATCCGGCGCTTCACTATAACGCTGCGGACAAAAACTGGGCCAAGGAGCTTGCTGAACGCATTCGTGGCGACCGCTCAGCAAATCGCCTGTTCGCAACCCGGCTTGCTGGTTGGGATCTCTCAGGTGCTGCTGATGTCTTGTTAGACTGGGAGAAGCGCATCCGCACCAGCCGATTTTTCGGATTTGTGGTTTCCGGGCGGATGCTGCAGGAAGATTGGCGAGCGCAGGAAAAATTGATTTCAGCTCTCGCAGAGTTGGGTTTGCCTAAAGGCCGCTTCCTCACGCTGCTGAAAGAAAATGTGACCATGCCGCCGCTCCTCCGACTGCAGGGTTGGATTGATTTTCGCGCGAGTCATCGCCTCGGTGAGAGCGTTTCCGATCTCCTGGAACCAATGAGCGAAGACCTTGCTTCTGGCGTGAGGATTCCGCAACTGTCGAAAGGGAACGGAATCTCAGAGACGCCTGAATTCGTCTGGACGACAAGGCCGAACGTGCTCAAGGAGCCCCAAAGCATTCAAATTTAAAAGTGCTTTCGCGCCTGTAAATATTTATCAGCAAAGTCGAAATCGGGAATACAGGTCTAGTCCCCGGTTGCAATGCCTTCCTTCCGCGCTGCCAGGTCGCTGCGCCCCGCCTCTACGAATCCCACAAAACGGCGGGCCAATTCACGAATGCGTTCCGCTTGGCGAAGCTTGATCGACTCTCTCGGAATCAAGGCGACGCCGACGCCCAGAGCCGCAGCCCCTGCTAAAATAAAATTTGTGGCCGTCTGCTGGTTGACTCCGCCCGCGGCAATCATCGGGATCTGCGGGAACGCGGCTTTCAAAGCTTTGATGTAACTGTCGCCTCCGACTTGCGCGCACGGAACCACTTTGACAAGGTCCGAGCCGGCTTTCCACGCGTTCAATACTTCCGTCGGCGTCAACGCGCCTGGAAAAACCACGAGGTTCTGGGTCACGGCATATTCGACGATCTTCAAATCGAGTCCATCCGTCGTCAGAAACCCCGCCCCTGCATCTTGACACTTGTGTGCGGTTTCCTTGTCCAGAACGCTTCCCGCTCCGACAACCAGATTTGGTGCGTGCTTTACGAGATCGGAAATCACGTGGAGCGCGCCGGGGACGGTCATTGTGATCTCGACGATGGGAATGCCGCCCTGCGAGACGGCCTCAGCTGCAAACCGCGCGTCTTCCGCGGAGTAGACGCGCACCGCGGGTATGATTCCGATTGCCTCGATTGCGGCTAGGACTTCCGCCTTTTTCATGAATTCGGCTCCTCGCTTTGGATTCCTAAAATCTGAAAACGATACCGTCCGAATTTTGAAAGCGTTGCTCCATCGAATTCCGCGAAATCACGGCAAGTTCCTGACGCCCACGGCTTCGCGAAGTTGCTCGAGAGCCAGCAAATACGAAGCGAGGGTCTGTCGATAGCCGAGTTCCGCGGCGCGATAGCTGCGTTCCGCATCCAAGAAATCGAGCAAGGCGATGCCGCCGCGATGATAGGCGTAATCGGCGATGTCCCGGGATTTCTTCGCGATGTCCCGGTACTTGTCCCGGTACATCATGACCATTCGGTCGTTGGATTTGACTCCTTCGTACGCGTCTTTCACGTCCGTCAAAACCTGCCCGTTGGTGAACGCCTGTTGCTCCTGCATTTGCGTGATCACCGAACGCGTCCGCGCGATTTCGCCCTGATTGCGGTTGAAGATCGGCAGCGGAATGCTCGCGAAAAAACTCATGTCATTGAGGCCGCCGTTGCGTGTGTAGTTCGCCTGAACGGTCAGGTCCGGCTTTGCGTCTGCTCTGGCCAGCACAAATCCGCTATTCGCCGCGGTTACCCCTTGCACGGCGGCGCGCAGATCGGGCCGGTTCTGCAGGGCTTGCATTTGCAAATCTTCGACGTTGCCCTTCATCGGCAGGTAATCGAAAGCGTCCACAACATCGTAATCGGCGCTCACGGACTCGTAGCCCAGCTGCTGCCGCAGGTCCGAGAGCCCCTGGGCTCTCGCCAGTTGCGCCGATTCCAAATCCATCTCGAATTGCAGTAACTGGACTTCAATCATCAGATAATCGTTCTCGCTGATTCCGCCAGCCTTGAATTGGTATTCGCTGATGTCCACGGATTGTTGAAAGCTTTTCAAATCCTGCTGCGCGAGATCGATCGTCGATTCCGCAAGCTGGACATTGACGAACAGCGTAGCCACTTGATACGTCAGTGCCCGCTCGTTATCCGCAACCAGTGAGCGCGTTTGCGCCGTTATGTCTTTCGCTGCCTGATAGCGGGCTTGCCGCTTGTGGCCGCGTTCGATCAGGTAGCTGACGCCGGCATCAATTTCGGATTGCGTGGAAAGGTAATTGCCGGTCAGGCTCCCCGGCGAAAAAAACGGCAGGTATTCCCAGTCTCCAATGAGGTTGGGATTGGGCCTGAAATTGGCCGTGACTTCCTGCGCGAGGCTCTGGTCGATCGCGGTTCGAGCCGCGATCAAGTTGTGATTGTGCTGAAGCGCCATCTGAATGGCCTCGTCCAGCGTGATCCTCACGGGACCTTTGGCGGCCTGGCCGAATGCAGGTGACGCGGTCAGGATGCAGCAGACCACGGCACAAGCGGTTAGGCCTGCGCAAATTTTCCAAAAGTCTCGGGTCGGTCGGTTAGACTTCAAAGTGTGCCTCCGGTTCAGGCAGCGTGTCGCCGTCTCGAGCTACCCACACGTACATGGTAGGCAGCAAGAAAATGCTCATCAGCAGAGCGCCCAAGAGACCTCCTACAATGACAATTGCGAAGGGACGCTGAGAGTCGGACCCGATCGCGTGTGACATCGCCGCCGGCAACAATCCGAATGTCGCGACAAGCATGGTCATCATGATGGGACGCAGTCTCAGGACAGCGCCTTCGACAGCGGCGTCCACGACCGTATGGCCTCGCGAGCGGAGCTGGTTAATGTATTCGAGCATGATGACCCCGGTCTGTACGGATACGCCGAAAAGCGCCAGGAAACCTACGCCTGAAGACACGCTGAAGTGCGTCCCGGTAAGGAAGAGAGCGAGCATTCCGCCAAATGGAGCCATTGCAACTACGGCCAGAATAAGGAGGCCCCACTTGGGCGACCGAAACATGCTGTAGAGAATGATGAAGATGACGAGGATAGTGATCGGAACGATGACGGCGAGGCGCGCGGATGCCCTTTGTTCGCTCTCGTATTCCCCCGCCCAAACAATGTGATAGCCCTCCGGCAGTTTTACTTTGTCGCTCACCGCCTTGATGGCTTCTCCGACCGTGCTTCCCAAATCCCTATCTCTGACGCTGAACCTCACCGCGACATAGCGGCTGTTCCCCTCGCGGTAGATGTCATAGGCGCCGTCCTTGATTTCGATTTTAGTTAGCTGGGCCATGGAGACTCGTTCACCCGATGGCGAGAGCAGCCGAACATTTGCGATGGCCTCCGGAGTATTTCGATAGGGCTCCTGATAACGAACCACTACGTCGTAGCGCGCCTCTCCCTGAAGCACCTGGCTCACTGCGTTTCCGCCCACCGCTGTCTGGATTGCATCCTGTACGTCGGATACATTGATTCCGAAACGGGCTGCGGCCTTGCGGTCGATGGTGAAATCGAGATTGGGCTGGCCGGTGTCGCGCTGAATTCCCAGGTCCTGGATTCCCGCGATATGCTGCATCGCGGAAACCATTTCGTCTCCCTTCTGCTCGAGAACGTACAGATCAGGGCCGTAAATCTTGACTGCCAGACCGCCTTTTGTGCCGCTAATGGTTTCATTCACGTTGTCTTCGATGGGCTGCGAGAAATTCCAGAAAGCGCCGGGCATGACTTCGAGTGAGCGATTCATCGCGGCGATAAGTTCCTCTTTATTTTGACGGAAGACAGGCCTCCATTGATCCTTGGGCTTCAGGTCGACGAAATACTCGGTATTTCCGAATCCGCCCGTATCCGTCCCGTCGTCAGGGCGGCCCGATTGCGACACGACGGTTGTCACTTCCGGAAACGAAGCAAAAATGATGCGCGCCTGGTCCGCAAAGCGTGACCCCTCCGTCAGACTTGTGCTGGATGCCAGCGTGCCGCGCGCCCAAATTGCTCCTTCGTCAAGGTGGGGCAAGAACTCCGAACCAATAATTCCACTGAAGGCTAGAAACAGCGTCACTGCCAAGACGGCCAATCCTACGCCGAATGTAACCTTCCGATGTTCGATCGCCCATCGAACCGCGTGCCGATATCTCTCCGTTAGGACGACCATAACTGGATTGCGCCATTCCGTGACTCCACGCCGGAATAACAACGCGGATAGGACTGGCGCGACCAGGATGGAAAACGTCAGTGCACCGAGCAGTGCAAAGGCGACGGTCAAGGCCATGGGCCGGAACAGCCGTCCTTCGACCCTCTGCAGCGTGAAGATCGGCATGTAAGCCGTAATGATGATGGCGATGGCATAAAATACGGGCCGTTGTACTTCGTGACAGGCCTCGCGAATCATTACCCCAACTGGCTTTAACACCACGGTGTCCTTGCGCGTAGGGGTGCTTCCTTCATCCCCGGACGTAGCGTCGGTCGCTCGATGGCTGATGTGACGCATGATGTTTTCAACCATGACCACCGCGCCGTCCACTACCATTCCGAAATCCAGCGCGCCCAGTGAGAGAAGGTTCGCGGGGATTTTGCTCAGGTCAAGCCAGATGGAAGCGAACAGCAGAGAGAATGGAATCGTAAGCGCCACGATGAACGCAGCGCGAACATTTCCCAGAAACAGGAAAAGGATGATTGTGACCAGGATCATCCCTTCGGCCAGGTTATGCTCGACCGTATGCAGGGTGTAGTGAAGCAAATCGGCGCGATCCAGCATGGGAACGACCTTCACGCCCTGGGGCAGGATACTGGAGTTCAGTTCGTCCACTTTCTGGTGAATCAGGTCCAAAGTTGGTCCGGCGTCGGCCCCTTTGCGGAGCAGCACGACGCCTTGGATGACGTCCGGCTCATCAATAATTTTTCCATTCGCCATATGATTGGCGCGCGCCATGTGCCCCAATCGAATCTTAGGCCCCTGCTGAACGACCGCGATATCCTTGACCCTGAGCGCCGTCCCGGATTTCGTAGTCAACACGGTTTGTTCTATGTCTTGCGCGGTCTTGAAGAGTCCGATGGCGCGGACGTTCATCTGTTGCAAGCCCGCTTCCACGAAACTGCCGCCCGCATTGATATTGTTGTTGGCAAGTTGCTGTTCGACCTGGCCGATACTCAAACCGTAGGAAACAAGCTTGTTGGGGTCGACTCGCACTTGGTATTCCCGCACGGTGCCGCCGAAATCGGACACGTCCACGACATTTGGAACGGACTTAAACTCTTTTTCGAGCGTCCAGTCTTCGATGGACCTGAGCTCCGTCAGGTCATATTTCGGGTTCGTGCTCCTCAGCGTGTACCAATAAATCTGGCCCACCGTGCTCCAGTCTGTGCCAATCTGAGGCTGCAGGCCTTGCGGCAGTGTCACCTGGGTCAGCCTTTCGAGGACCTTTTGCCGGTTCCAATCGTTGTCCGATTGATCGACGAAAATCATCAGCACATAGGAGAGTCCGAAAATGGACTCGGACCGCAGGGCCGTGAGATGAGGGATGCCGTTCATTACGATCTCAATTGGAACGGTCACCTGCTGTTCGACCTCTTCCGACGACCTGCCGGGCCATTGGGTAATGACCGTTGCGTAGTTGTCCGCGATGTCGGGATAAGACTCGACGGGCAAGTTGTGAAAAGAGACCGCCCCCCAGGCGACGAGCAGGATTACGAGGGCAATTACCACGAACCTATTATTCAGCGCAAAATCTACGAGGGTTCGAATCATTTCCTGTTCGTCTCCTGTTTCTTAACGGGCGCCCGCCCTCACTGATTCTCGAACGTGTTTTCCAGGACGATCGCATTGGTCACGACCTGCTGCCCCGTCTGAAGGCCGGAAAGCACTTCCTGCATCTTGTTCGGCAACATGTCTCCGCTGTGAATTTCCACGCGGCGGAATTTCTTGTCGGGCGTGGGCTCAAACACCCAATCGCGGTCCTGGAGGTGCATGATCGCGGTGGCTGGAATCTGCGCATGCGTCTCCTTTTTCTGTCCGCGGAATGTCGCCGTCGCAAACATCCCGATGCGCATGATTCCACCGGGGTTCGCGACCTCCAGGCGCACTTTCGCCGTGCGGATGTTGGGGTCCATGGTCGCGCCAATGTTGTTCACTCGGCCGGGGATCTTCCGGTTGGGGTAAGCGTTCAGTACGATTTGCGCCTCATCGCCCAAATGAACATT
>Ga0070731_10001543_pt1 | contig 23654 bp, 24 predicted proteins | sample Coa_R1_2_FD_66448 | JGI IMG/M metagenome (GOLD analysis project Ga0070731, IMG submission 66448) | Surface soil microbial communities from Centralia Pennsylvania, which are recovering from an underground coalmine fire - Coalmine... | ecosystem: Environmental > Terrestrial > Soil > Unclassified ... | reverse complement strand
AGCTGACGATCCTCCTGACGACGCACTACCTCGAGGAGGCCGACCGGCTCGCCGCGAGGCTCGCGATCGTCGACCGGGGACGGATCGTCGCCGAGGGAACTCCGGCGGAGTGGACGGCCGAGTCGTGCGGGCCCGTGCGCGCGACGGGGCGACTGCGATGCCGGCCGCGATCGCGGTGCTCGGCGAGTCTGACCACCGCGTCGCGTCGGTGACAGTCGCGCGACCGTCGCTCGACGACGTCTGCCTGCGTTACGCAGGGCGGACGTTCGAGGAGGCGGCGTGATGCGTGCGCTCCGTCACAGCCGCTACATCACCCTCCGCTATCTGCGGGCGTTCCTGCGCGAGCCCGCGTGGGTCGCGATCAGCCTCACGCAGCCGATGATCTGGCTGTTGCTGTTCGGTGCGCTGTTCAAGCGCGTCGTCGAGATCCCGGGCTTCCACAGCGGCTCCTACGTCGACTTCCTGACGCCGGGCCTCGTCGTGATGACAGCGCTCAGCTCGGCGGGATGGAACGGCATGGCGCTGATCGAGGACATGCAAAGCGGCGTGCTCGACCGCTTCCTCGTCTCGCCCGTGTCGCGTGGGTCGATCAACGTCGGCAGCCTCGCGTACCTCTCCGTCATGGTCGCAGTGCAGTCGCTCGTGATCGTCGGCATCGGCCTGGGCCTGGGTGCGCACTTCGGCGGCGGCGTCGGCGGTGTGGTGCTGCTCGTCGCGATCGCGTGCCTGCTCGGGACGGCGATTGCGGCGCTGTCGAACGCGCTCGCGCTCGTCGTCCGGCATCGCGAGACGCTGATCGGCGCGGTGACGAGCGTGACGCTGCCGCTCACGTTCGTCTCGTCGGTGTTCATGCAGCAGAGCCTCGCGCCGGGCTGGATCCGCTGGGCCGCCCGCTTCAATCCCGTGAACTGGGCGGTCGAGGCCAGCCGGTCGGCGGCGGCGTCCGGCACCGATTGGACGCTCGTCGGGACGCGCGTCGCGCTGCTCGCGGCACTCCTCGCCGCGTCGACGGCGCTCGCCACGCGCGCTTTCGGCGCCTACCAGCGCTCCCTCTGATGGTGCGGGTGCCTGACACTGAATCGTGTCAGGCACCTTTCCATCCGTGGACCGTTTGCAGGCAGTCGCGCAGATAGCGGCCCTCATCGCCGGGCACGGCCGCGTCGCCGTCGACGGGATCGACGCTGCCGGAAAGACGACGCTGGCGGACGAGCTCGCCGAGCGCATCGGATCTCGTGCTATCCGAGCGTCGATCGACGGCTTCCACCAGCCGCAGCAGAGCCGCATGCGTTACTTCGAAGACTCGTTCGATCTCGCCGCCGTCCGGCGTGAGCTCCTCGACCCGCCGGGACCTGGCGGATCACGCCGGTATCGGCGCCGGGTCTTCGACCATCGCCTCGACGCCGTTCTCGACGAGCCGCTCGCGTCCGCGGCGCCGGACGCCGTGCTCATCGTCGACGGCATCTTCCTGCAGCGACCCGAGCTCGACGACTGCTGGGACTTCCGGATCTTCGTCGAGGTGTCGTTCGAGGAAGCGCTCAGGCGCGCGCTCGCCCGCGACGAAAACGCGACTCGCGAGCGGTACGAGGCGCGCTACTTCCCGGCGCAGCGGCGCTATCTCGCGGAGTACCGGCCGCGGGAGCGAGCCGACGTCGTGCTCGTGAACGAGGACCCCGCGAATCCGTCGCTACAGGCCTAGTCGCTCGAGCATCGTCGCGTTGCGGCGCCACTTGGGCGCGGCCTTCACCTGCAGTTGCAGGTAGATGCGATGGCCGACGAGCTGCTCGACGAACGGTCGTGCCGCACGCCCGATCTCGCGCACCATCGAGCCGCCCTTGCCGACCAGGATCTGCTTCTGGCTCTCCGTCTCGGTGTAGAGACGCACGTGGATGCGCTTCTCGTCGACCTCGACGACCTCGGCCGTGAGGGCATGCGGCACCTCCTCCCGCGTCAGGCGCAGCGCCTGCTCGCGCACGAGCTCCGCGATCCGGGCTTCGAGCGGCATGTCGGTGTCCGTCTCGGGCGGGAAGTAGAGCGGCCCCTCCGGCAGCAGCGTGATCAGATCGTCCCGCAGCTCGCCGATCCCGTCACCGGTCTTCGCGCTGACGGGATGGAGCGCGTGGAAGTCGCCGAGGCCGGCCGCCTGCTTCATCTGCGACGCGATGTGGCCGGACTTCAGACGGTCGACCTTGTTGAGCGCGATCACCACCGGCACACCGATCCCGAAGACGCTCCGTGCCACGTATCTGTCCCCCGCCCCGATCCGGTCGCGCGCGCTGAGAACGAACAGGACGGCATCGAGCTCGTCCGCCATCGTCTCCTCGACCCGCTCCTGCATCCGTTCCGTCAGCGTGTCGATCGGCCGCTGCCAGCCGGGCAAGTCGACGAGCACGAGTTGGGCCTCGTCCGTCGTGTGGACGCCGCGAATGCGGTGGCGCGTCGTGTGCGGCTTGTCCGACACGATCGCGACCTTCGCGCCGGTGACCGCGTTGACGAGGGTCGACTTGCCGACGTTGGGCCGCCCGGCAACGGCGACGAACCCGGAGTTCACCGGAGCTCGATCCGCATGACGGGCAGCTGCCTGCCCCAGGAGCTCTCGGCGTGGCCGACGATGTGCGCACCCATCCGCTCGTAGAAGCCGACGGCGTCTGGTTCGGCTTCGAGCTCGAGTGCGGCGGCGCCGAGCTCGCGTGCACGATCGAGCGCGCGCTCGAAGAGGAATGTGCCGATGCCTCCGCCGATGAACGGCGGATCGACCCAGAGATCGTCGAGGACGCAGGAACCGTCCACAGGCGCGAGCAGCGAGGCGTACGCGACCGTTGTGCCGCCGATGTCGGCGACCCAATGGTCTCGGTCGGCGGGAAACTCGAGTGACGCCGCCCAGCGCCTGACCCGGTCCTCGTCGTATCCCCAGTAGCCCTTCGAGGCGCGGGCGATCTCCCGCATCCGCTCCTCATCACCCGCGAATGCCGCGCGCACCGTGACCGAGCTCACTCGGGCAGGTCCCACGTCTCCGGCAGCAGCTCGTCGGCCGTGTAGATCGCGATCGTGCCGTCGGCGCGCTGGAAGCTCACCTCCGGGATCCGCCACTCGTGCAGCCACTGCCGGCAGCCGCCGCAGGGTGAGGCCGTGATCCCGATCGCTGCGATGTCGCCCGGCCGGTATCCCGCCGTCGCGGCCGCGACGATCGCGGTTTTCTCGGCGCAGATCCCGAGCGGGTACGCGGAGTTCTCGACGTTCACACCGGCGAACTCGGTGCCGTCGGTCATCCGCACGAGCGCCCCGACCCGGTAATCCGAATACGGAGCGTAGGCGTTTTGCGCCGCGTCCTCCGCCTTTCTCACAAGCTCTTCGCTCACGCGAACACCTGGAAGACGACGAGGGTCGCGAGCGCTCCGAGCAGCGCCCCGTACGTGACCTCGAGCGCCGAGTGGATGCCCGACTCGACGCGTGTCTGCGCGACGAGCAACGCCATGATCAGTGCGATCGTCGAGATGAGGAACCGATGCGAGTCGCCGGCGGCGTACGTCGCCGCCATCCAGCCGGCGAACGCGAGTGCCGCGTGTCCCGACGGGAGGCCGCCCCGAAGCGGCGTGCCCCGGCCGGTGTAGGCCTTGGTCGCGAGGACGATGATCACCGTCAGCAGCAGGGCTACGAGCGTGACCTCCGCCGGCGCCTGCCGCAGCCGGTCGAGCAGCTGCGCGGAGCGGTCGGCGACCTTGCCGGAGAACACGAGGTACCCGACTGCGACGGCGTTGACGGTGGCGATCAGCACGGCCCCCGCCGCGATGTCCTTGGCGAGCTTCGCCATCGGGTCGAACGACGTGGTCGCGATGTCGATCGCCGACTCCACCGCCGTGTTCAGCATCTCGGCGATCAGCACGAAGGCGATCGAGATGAGAAGCGCGATCAGCTCGAGCTTCGTCACGTCTTCGATCAGGGCGACGATGATGACCACGAACGCGATCGCGAAATGGATGCGCAGGTTTCGCTGCGTCCGAAGGACATGGATGATCCCCTCGAACGCGTAGTTGAAGGAATCGATCAGTGTCGGCGCCCGCCTCGTGCTCACCGAGCGTAGATCTCCTCCAAACTCGACATCTCCTCGCCGTGGTCGTAGCCGAGCAGGTGCAACAGGCCGTGGGTGAGCGGCCGGCGCCAGTCCTCGCCGACGACCTGCGGGCACAGCACGACGTCCCCGAGTGCGCGCGGCATGCCTTCGGGTAGCGCGTCGCGGCCGTCCAGGGGGAACGAGAGCACGTCGGTCGCCTCGTCGATGCCGAGGTGCTCGTGCTTCAGGGCCCGCATCTCGTCGGGCCCCACGAACGCGAGCCCGAGCTCGCCGTCGCGGATGCCTTCACCTGCGAGCACCTCCTCGGCGAGCCGCGCCGCGGCGTCCTCGTCCGCCTCGATGCCGCTGCGGTTCGCGAGCTCGATGGTGATCATCGGTTGCGCTCTTCGGTGTGCTCGCGATACGCCTCGACGATCCGCTGCACGAGCTTGTGCCGGACGACGTCCTTGTGGCCGAAGCGGATGAACGCGATGTCGTTGATCCCTTGCAGCACGTCCTGCACATGGAGCAGGCCGGAGCGCTGGTCGCGGGGCAGGTCGATCTGTGTCACGTCGCCGGTCACGACGACCTTCGAGCCGAACCCGAGCCGCGTCAGGAACATCTGCATCTGCTCCGGCGAGGTGTTCTGCGCCTCGTCGAGGATGATGAAGCTGTCATTGAGGGTGTTGTGCGTGACCAGAAAGTCGTCCGTCACGTAAAGCGAGTCAGCAGCAGCAACCTGGATACAGACCGTCTCTGCTTCGCCGGCCGGCTCAATGGAGTCGATGAACCTCATCGGTCGTCCGCCACCGTGCCCACGGTAGATCTCGAGTTTGCGGGCAAGGCGAAACGGCGCTATCTGCGGAGGCAGCCGGATGTCCAGCACGAATGAGTCGTGGCGATACTCGATGGGTCTACCGCGCGCGATGCCCGGTGCTCGCCCTTGAGCCTCGCCCCGCCGCCAATATGCGACACCGCCAAGCGAGCGCACCAGGTTGACTAGGTCGTCACGGAGCCTTTCCGAACACGTCGTGTACTGGATTCGACACGTCCTGCCGTTCTGCGTTACCGGGCCGCCATCCGTGTCGAGCAGACCCTGAAGGACGGCGACCCGCACTTCACTCGAGTTCTGCAGGTACGGCTCCGGAATGAACTTCGTCCGCGAACGTGTTCCAGCCAGTCCAAGCTCGCGGAGTGCGGTCGTCACGGGGTTCGCGACAATCACGCCACCCCGACGCCCGTGAATATGACGGAGGACGTAGTCGTAAGCTTCCTTCCTGCGCAGTTCGATACCGTCGAGCAGCGACTCGAGGTTGATCGCGAGCTCGGGGTCGGAGGTGGTAAACGACGGCGTCGTTGATGTCGTGAGACAGCCGTCACCGAGCAACAAGCCCAGGGCGTACGGGTCGAGCGGAACAGCGCGTTGCTCGCACTCAGCCGGCGCTGACAGCAACGGCAGTTCGTAACGGTGGTGGTGCGCACTGCGAAGGAAACCGATCATTTCTTGGGTCTCGAGGACTCGGCCAGCCCTGCCGCGCCGGCGATCATCGGGGGTCGAGACTTGCCACAAGTGCTCCGCGCAGCAGAGCGTCGAAGCACCATCCTGCGTCGTTACGCGGAAGATGTCCTTGATGCCCTGCGGATAGACGCCGAGCACCGGGGTCGGCGTCCCGGTCGAGCCCGTGACGAGATCGCCCACGCGCAAGCTCCCGATCGGCCGGTATCCGTCCGGCGTTAGAACTCCGCTCCCAAGCGGTTGGGCACGGCCCCGCATGAACGCAAGCGGCGCGACTTCGATCGTCCCGCGCTCCATGAGGTTGTTCGCGCGGTCGGGGTCGAGCATGTCGTAGAGCGCATCGAATAGCGGCCGCAGGTAGGGGTCGACCTTCGCCAGCATGTCGCCCGGCAGGAAGCCGAGGCGCTCCCCCGCCTCCACCGCCGGGCGCGTGAGAATGATGCGCGCCACCTCGCGCTCGTGCAGCGCCGCGACGGCGAGCGCCATCGCGAGATAGGTCTTGCCCGTACCGGCCGGCCCGATCCCGAACGTGACGGTCGAGCGTCGAATCGCGTCGACGTACTGCTTCTGGGTGACCGTCTTCGGCGCGATCTTCTTGCCCCGGTGCCGCCAGACGACCGCCTCGAAGACGTCGCGCACGTCCTGACCGGCCTCCAGCGTCCCCAGTACCGCATCGACGGTGTGCGCTCCGATCTGGTGGCCGCCCTCCACCAGTTCGACGAGCTCGTCGACGACCGCACGGGCCTCCGCTACGTGCTGCTCGTCCCCCTCCAGGGTCAGCTGGTTGCCGCGCAGACGGATCGTGCAGCGCAGCCGCTCGCGCAACGCGTCGAGCACACCGTCCGAGATGCCGGCGAGCTCGGCAGCGACGGTGTTCGAGACGTCAAGTGTTTCCTGCATCCGGACCAGTGTAGGTCGCCCCTCCGCTGGGGGACCTCAGCCGGTAGAGGACGTGCCTCCGCATCGGATGCCCGTCGGACAGGAGCGGATGGTCGAAGTCGTCGGCGGGATCGTGGCTCATCCCAAGCCGCTCCATCACGCGCCGCGAGCGGTCGTTGCCGACGGTGGTGAAGGACACGATCTCGTCGAGCGTGATCTCCCCGAAGCCGAAGGAGACCACGGCGCGGGCCGCTTCCGTCGCGTAGCCGCGGCCCCACGCTCCACGGGCGAGCCGCCAGCCGACCTCGACCGCCGGCGTGAAGTGGGCTTCGAAGCGCGGCACGGCAAGCCCGACGAACCCGATGAAGCCGCCCTCCGCCTCGACCGCCCACAGTCCCCAGCCGCGCTCGGCGAGGAGCTCCTGCTGCTGATCGACGAACGCGTCGCTCTGCGCGCGGGTCAGCGGCGCAGGGAACCAGCGCATTACCTCGGGATCGGCGTTCAGGCCGGCGAACGGCTCGCGGTCCTCGTCGCGCCACTGCCGCAGCAGGAGCCGCAGCGTTCGCAGATCGGTCACGCGAGCCGCGCCGCGAACGCGCCGACGGCGTCCACGATCAGCTGGAGATCGTCGATGCGCGCCAGGCCGTGGTCGGCTCCGTCGAGCTCGAGCACCTCGTCGCCGAGTTCGCGCGCGAGCGCACCGTCCCACGCTGGGTCATCCGTGCCGCCGACCAGTAGCGCCGGCGCAGAACGTGCGCGGAGGCCGTCGGCGCACGCGCGCTCGTTGAGGAGGGGTGTCAGCCAGACACCGGCGAGCCCGCGCTCGGCCGCCACGCCGGCGGCGAGCGTCCCGGCCGACTTGCCGGCGAGGATCCGCGTTCCGGCGGCGTAGTCGAGCGCGGCTTCCGCACGACTCGTCGGCCACGCGACCCTGTCGCCGCCGGGGTACTCGTCCCACACCTGCACGACGCGCCAGCCCTGCTGGTGAAGCGCCGCCGCTGCGTAGTAGCAGGAGGGCGTGCCGCCGAGCATTGCACCGGGGAGCACCACGGCGGTGCGCGCCGGATCCCCTTCCCACTCGTACCCCCGGCACACGCCGAGGTCGACGGGTTTGATCACGCGAGCTTCTCGCGGACGAGCTGGCTGACGGCCGAGCCGTCCGCCCGTCCGGCGACCTGAGGCATGACGTCCGCCATCACGCGACCCATGTCGCGCAGGCTCGTCGCCCCGTTCTCGGCGATCGCATCGTCGACGATCTGCTCGAGCTCCTCCTCGGAGAGCGGCGACGGCATGAACTCCTCGAGCACCGCCAGCTCGCCCTCCTCCTTCTGCGCCTGCTCCTCGCGACCGCCGCCGCGAAACGCGTCCGCTGCCTCGTGGCGACGCTTCCGCTCGCGCTGCAGGACCTGCAGCTCTTCCTCGTCCGAGAGCGGCCGCTGCAGATCCTTCTCCGCCGAGCGGAGGCTGGCGAGGATCAGGCGCAGCGCGTCGCGGCGCGCGTTGTCGCGCGCGAGCATCGCCTGCTTCAGGTCGTCCTCGAGGCGGCCGATCAGGCTCACCCGCCGACCTCCTCGTGGGCGAACGTGCGACCGCCGAGGATGTGCCAGTGCAGGTGGAAGATCGTCTGGCCGCCTCCCGGGCCGACGTTGACCATCACCCGATAATCGGTCAAGCCCACCTTCGTCGCGGTGTCGGCGACGAACTCGAGCATCCGCTTCCCCTCGTCGGCGGGAAACTCGCCGACCTCCCGGAACGTCTCGACGTGCCGCTCGGGGATCACCAGCACGTGCACCGGCGCGAGCGGATTGATGTCGTTGACCGCGACGAACCCCTCGGCGCGGTTGACCCAGTCACCCTGACGCGTGAGCGCGCAGAAGAGGCAGTCGTCACGCTGCTGCGGCAAGGATGCCCTCCTCGGTGACGGCGGCCGCGCGGACCTCTACCAGCCCGCCGACCGGCGCGTCGACCAGCCAGGGGGAGTAGTCGTCGCCGTAGCCTCGCCCGGGACGATCGACGAGCACGGCGTCGCGGGTGCCGAGCTTCGAGCGCCAGCGCCGGACGCAGAGCTCGTGTGAAAGCGCGCGCAGCCGCGCGCTGCGCTCCTTCTTGACCTGCGACGGCACCGGATCCTCGCCGGCGGTCGCCGTTCCCGGCCGCGGCGAGTACGGGAACACGTGCACCTTGCTGATCCCGGCGCGCGCGACGGTGCGCAGCGTCTGCTCGAACGCGGCGTCGTCCTCGGCCGGGAAGCCGACGATGACGTCGGTCGTCAGATTGAAGTCGCCGGCGAGCGGCTCGAGCCGGCGAAGGTACGTGGACGTCGTGTAGCGCCGCTTCATCGCGCGCAGGACGTCGTCGGAACCGGACTGGAGCGGCACATGGAGATGCTTCGACGCGGCCGGCGTCTCGCGCAGCGCGGCGACGAGCGCGTCGCTGACGTGGTTGATCTCGATCGAGCTGAGCCGGAGCCGCTCGAGGCCGGGGGTCTCTCCGGCACGCCGCACGAGGAGAGGTAGATCGACGCCGGCGGTGCGGTCGCGGAAGCAGCCGAGGTTGATGCCGGTCAGCACGACCTCGCGGTGTCCCTGCGCGACCCGGCGCCGCACCTCACGGAGGACGGCGACCGCGCTGCGACTGCGGGATGCGCCGCGCACGAGTGGGATCACACAGAAGTTGCAGGAGAACGAGCAGCCGTCCTGGATCTTCACGAAGGCACGAACGCGGTCGACGCGCGCGTCGGCCTGCACGCAGCCGATCGCGCCGACGTCGCCGGCGACGAACGCCGCAGTCTCCTCGCTGCGCCGGGCGACGACCGTCACGTTCGCCGGTAGACCGCGGAAGGCGTCGGCGAGGTTCGCCGCGCAGCCGGTGAGGTAGACGCGGCCGTGCGAGCGCGCGGCTCTCGCGGCCGCCTTTCTGCTCTTCGCCACCGCTTCGTTCGTGACGCAGCAGGTGCTGATCACGGCGACGTCCGCGCTACCGCGTGAGCTCTCCTCGTGGCCGTCGCGCAGCAACAGTTCGCGCACCTCGTGCGCGTCGACGTGCGAGACCTTGCAGCCCAGAAAGTCGACATCGAACGTCGCCACGGGCGGGATCGTACTGCGGTCGCCTTCGCGCTCGCGTCAGGCGCGGCGGTGCAGGTCGGCCGCCCAGCCGTCCGCAACGGCGCGTTCGACGAGCTCGTATCCCTCGAAACGGAGCTGGTGGCCGGCCAGGTAGCCCGACGTCACGACCTCGTCCCCCCGCACGCGCGCCGGGAGCTGACGGACGGCCTCGACCGAGATGTTCGCGACGACGACGGCCGTATCGGGAAGGTGCTCGTCCGGCGCGACGAGCCGCGCGGTCACGTCGACGCCGTTCTCCCGGGCGTTGTTCTCGGTCGCCTCGAGCGCGGCAGGCTCCGTATCGACGGCGAGAACCGGCGCGAAGCCGAGCAGGGCGGCGGCGATCGAGAGGACGCCGGAGCCGCTGCCGACGTCGAGCAGCGGCCGCGGCTCGAGGCGCTGCAGGAGCTCGAGGCAGAGACGCGTGGTCGGGTGCGCTCCGGTGCCGAACGCGCGCCCCGGGTCGACGACGACCGCGAGCAGACCGGGGTCCGGGCGCTCCCACGGTGGGCCGACCCAGAGCCGGCCGACGTGCACCGGCCGGTGGAAGGTCCGCCAGCGGTCCTCCCACCCGTCCGCGACGTCGGCCGCAGAGACACCGCCGAACGTGTGCCAGAGCCGCTCCTCGCCCTGCGCGTCGGTGTACGCCGCGAGCTCGACGCCGTCCGGGCGCTCAATCTCCTCGAACCCCTCGGGGAACAGCTCGATCATCGCCGCGCGCGCCTCCTCGACCCGGTCGGGCGTGACCTCGACCGCGACTCTCCGGATGCCGGTCAGCGGAACGCGCTCTTCAGCTTCTCGAAGAACCCCTCGTCGGCCTCGTACGTCTCGGGCGTGCTCGCACGCTCGAACGACTCGAGCAGCCGGCGCTGCTCCTCGGTGAGGCGGCGCGGCACGAGCACGTTGACGAGCACCCGGTGGTCGCCCCGTCCGAATCCCTGCAGCACCGGCATGCCGCGGCCCTTCAGCACGCGCACCTCGCCCGGCTGGATCCCCGCGGGGAGCTCGAGCTCCATCGGCCCGTCGAGGGTCTCGACGTCGACACGTGTCCCGAGCGCGGCCTGGGCGATCGTCAGGTCGACCTGGGAGAAGATGTCGTTCCCCTCGCGCACGAAGCGCGGATCGGGGCGAACGTGCACGAGCACGTAGACGTCGCCCGCCCGGCCGCCGAGTGTGCCGGCATGACCTTCCCCGGAGAGGCGGATCCGCTGGCCGTTGTGGATCCCCGCCGGGACGTCGACTTTCAGCTCCCGAGACTCCAGGACGCGTCCGGCGCCGGCGCACGCCGTGCACGGATGCTCGACGATCGTGCCGCGTCCGCCGCAGTCCGGGCAGGTCTGCGCACGCACGAACTCGCCGAACAGGCTGCGCGACACCTGCTGGAGCCGGCCCGCGCCACCGCACCGAGCGCAGGTCACGGGCTGCGTGCCGGGCTCGACGCCGTCGCCGCCGCAGACGGTGCACGGCACCGCGACCTCGAACGGCACCGGCACGCTGATCCCCTTCGCGGCGTCGGCCAGCTCGATCTCGACCTCGGCGCCGACGTCCGCGCCTCGCGCGCGGCGCGTGCGCATCGCCGAGCCGAACAGGTCGTCCCCGAAGAACGCCGAGAAGAGGTCGCTAAGACCGCCCATATCGAAGTGCGTCGGCGTGAAGCCGCCGGAGCGCAGCCCCTCGTGGCCGTAGCGGTCGTAGAGGGCGCGGGTCTCCGAGTTCGAGAGGACTTCGTACGCCTCGGTGACCTCCCGGAAACGCTCCTCGGCGTCGGGAGCATCGGAGACGTCCGGATGCAGCTGCCGCGCCAGCCGGCGAAAGGCCTTCTTGATGGTTTGGTCGTCGGCGTCGCGAGCGACCTCGAGCACCTCGTAGTAGTCACGGTTCGTGGTGGCCATCACTCGTCCTCGTAGGCTTCCGTCACGAAACGAGACAGCTCGTGTGCGGCGGAGCGGACCGACCGCAGCGCCTTCTCGTAGTCCATGCGCAGCGGGCCGACGAGGCTCACCGCACCGAGTGTCTGGTGCGCGAGCCCATAGGTGGCGCCGACGAGCGCGAGGTCGCGCAGGCTCGGCTGCTCCAGCTCCTCGCCGACGCGGGCGAACGGACGGCGCGGGTCGAGCCGCTGCGCGAGCACGTCGAGCAGCGCGACACGCTTCTCCAGCGCCTCCATCAGGCTGCGATACGCGCCGATCTCCTCGCTGCGGAGCTCGTTCAGCAGGCCGGCAGTGCCGCCGACGAACAGCTGCCGCTCGTCGCTCGACGCCTCGTGGAAGACGCTGCGGATCGCGTCGAGGAATGCCCGCTCGAGGTCGCCGAGCGCCGGATCTTCGAAGACCCGCCTCACCGCACGTGAGCCAACCCGCAGGCCGACGAGCTGATCCTCTGCGTACTCTGCCGCCCACGCCACCAGGCCCGGATCGACCGGGTCGGCGAACGTGTAGCGAAGCTTCGTGACGGCCCCGGTGGACAGGATGACCACGACCATCACGACGTTCGGCTGCAGCAGCAGCACCTCGACGTGTCGAACCGTCGCCGCCTCGAGGCGCGGCGCCGAGACGAGCGCGAGGAGCCGCGTCACCTGCGACAGCATCTCGGAGGTCGCCTGGAGCGCCTCTTCGATTTCCGTCCTCGCGACGCCGAGGTCGAGCGGGAAGCTCGGCGGGCGCACCTCCGGCCGGCTGAGCAGCTCGTCGACGTACACCCGGTACCCCCGCTCGGTCGGTACCCGTCCGGCCGACGTGTGGGGGTGCATGAGCAACCCGGCGCGCTCGAGCTCCGCCAGCTCGCTCCGCACGGTCGACGGCGAGACCGGCAGGGCGCCTCGCTCGACGAGCGTCTTCGAGCCGACAGGCTGGCCCGTCGAGACGTACTCCTCGACGACGTGCTGGAGGAGGTCGAGCTGCCTGTCGGAAAGCGCCGGTGTCACGCCTCCATGGTAGGCCGCGCCGCCGGTCGCCGATGCCGGCCGACCCCGTCGTCAGACGAGGAGACGGGCCGTGACCGCGTCGCCGACGAAGCGCCCGCGCGGGCTCAGGGTCAGCTCGCCGTCGCGCGTGCTCGCGAGCCCGAGCCGCTCGAGCCGGTCGAGCTCGGCGGCGTCGAGCACCTCGTCGAGCCCGGCGAGCGGCAGCGGCTCGTCGAGTCGCAGCCCGAGCAGCAGCCGCTCGGAGGCCCGGGTCGGCTCGCGCAGCTCCTCGTGCTCGCGCGGCGGTCGACGTCCCTGCGCGAGCGCCGCCTGGTAGCGGGCGAGCGACGGTGCGTTGCGCCAGCGTCTGTTCTCGATTGTGCTGACCGCGCCCAAGCCGAGGCCAAGGTAGTCGTGCCCGAGCCAGTAGCCGAGGTTGTGGCGGGATCGCAGATCGCGACCGTCGGCACGCTCCGGCATGCGGCAGAAGTTCGCCGTCTCGTACCAGCGGTACCCGGCGCGCGTCAGCGTCGTCACGACCTGCTCGAGATACCCCTCCATCGACTCGGCCTGGCGCGCCAGCTCGGCACCGTGCGCATGCGTGAAGCGAGTCCCCGGCTTGGCCTCCAGCTCGTACGCAGAGATGTGCTCGGGATCGAGCGCGAGCGCCTCGGCGAGGTCGTGCTCGAGCTGGGCGGGCTCCTGGCCCGGGATCCCGTAGATCAGATCGAGGGAGACGTTGTCGATTCCGGCATCTCGGAAACGCTGCACGGCTCGGCGGACGTCGTCGGGCCCTGCGCGGCGTTCGAGCACGTCCAGAAGGTGCATGTGGAAGCTTTGTGCGCCTATCGACACACGATTGACACCGTTCTGCGCGAGAAGCGCGGCAAGCTCGGGAGTCGCCGTCTCCGGATTCGCCTCCACGGTCAGCTCGTCCGCCGGTGGGAGCGAGCGCAGGAGCCGCGCCAGCTGGCCGCTGTCGGTGAACGTCGGCGTACCGCCCCCGAGGTAAACAGTCTCGACGCGCTCTGCAAGAAGTGCACGTTCGAGCTCGAGCTCCGCGATTAGCGCGTCGACATAGGCCCCGTGGCTCTCGGGTCGTCCGACGACCGTGACGAAGTCGCAGTACCCGCAGCGGGACGAGCAGAACGGCAGGTGGACGTAGAGGTGGCTGGCGCCCGCCACTGCTACTCCGTGATCCGCCGCGGCCGCGGGACGAGCTCGCCGCCGCAGTTCGGGCAGACGCCCGCGAGCTCCGCCGCGCAGCTCGAACAGAAAGTGCACTCGTACGAGCAGATCGCCGCGGCGCCGTCCGGGGTCAGCGCAGCGCCGCACCGTTCGCACACGCCTCGCATCTCGAGCGCCACGGCTACCGCTTCCCCGAGTCGTTGAGGTTGAGCACTGCGAGGAAGGCCTCCTGCGGGACCTCGACCGCTCCGACCTGCTTCATCCGCTTCTTCCCGGCCTTCTGCTTCTCGAGCAGCTTGCGCTTCCGCGTGATGTCGCCGCCGTAGCACTTCGCGAGCACGTCCTTGCGACGCGCCTTCACCGTCTCGCGCGCGATCACGCGCGAGCCGATCGCCGCCTGGATCGCAACGTCGAACATCTGGCGCGGGATCTCCTCGCGCAGCCGCTCGACGAGCGCCTTGCCGCGCTCGTAGGCGAGATCGCGGTGGACGATCAGCGACAGCGCGTCCACGGGCTCGCCGCCGACGAGCACGTCCACGCGTGCCAGGTTGCCGGCCCGGAACCCGGAGACGTCGTAGTCGAAGCTCGCGTACCCGCGCGTGCGCGACTTCAGCTGGTCGTAGTAGTCGAGCACGATCTCCGCGAGCGGCAGCTCGTACACGAGATGCACGCGCTGCTCGGACAGGTACTCGAGGTGGTCGAAGCTGCCGCGACGTTCGTTGTTCAGCTCCATCACCGTGCCGACGTACTCCTTCGGAACGATGATCGACGCCTTGATGTACGGCTCCTCGACCTCGTCGAACGCGTCCGGCAGGTCGGCCGGCGTGTGCACCTCACGCCACTCGGAATCGTTCAACTCGCGCACGCGGTACGCGACGTTCGGGGCCGTGACGAGCAGGTCGAGATCGAACTCGCGCTCGAGGCGCTCGCGGACGATCTCCATGTGCAGCAGGCCGAGGAACCCGCAGCGGAAGCCGAAGCCGAGCGCCTGTGAGGTCTCGGGCTCGTAGAAGAGCGCAGCGTCGTTCAGCTTGAGGCGGTCGAGCGCGTCGCGCAGCTCGGGATAGTCGTCGGACTCGGTCGGGAACAGCCCGGCGAACACCATCGGCTTCACGTCCTTGTATCCCGGGAGCGGCTGCTGCGCGCCGCCGGCAACCGCCGTCAGCGTGTCGCCGACCCGCAGCTCGCTCACGTCCTTCAGGCCGGTGATCACGTACCCCACCTCGCCGGCCTGGAGCGAGTCGACCGGGCGCATCGCCGGCGACATGAAGCCGATCTCCTGCGCCTCGAACCGCGTCCCGAGCGCCATCGCCTTCAGCTGCGTGCGCGGGCGCAGGACACCGTCGACGAGGCGGACGAAGGCAACGACACCGCGGTACTGGTCGTAGGACGAGTCGAAGATGAGCGCGCGTGCCGGCGCGTCGGGGTGACCGGCCGGCGCCGGGATGCGCTCGACGATCGCGTCGAGCACGTCGGCGACCCCGTCGCCCGTCTTCGCGGAGATCCGCAACACACGGGCGAGGTCTTCGCCGATCAGCTCCGCGACCTGGGCCGCTGTGCCTTCGATGTCCGCCTGTGGGAGGTCGATCTTGTTGACGACGGGAACGATCTCGAGATCGTTCTCGATCGCGAGATAGGCATTCGCGAGCGTCTGAGCCTCGATTCCCTGGGCCGCGTCGACGACGAGCAGCGCTCCCTCGCACGCCTGCAGGGAGCGCGAGACCTCGTAGGTGAAATCCACGTGCCCAGGCGTGTCGATCAGGTTCAGCTCGTGGCCCTTCCATTCCACGCGCACGGCCTGCGCCTTGATCGTGATCCCGCGCTCGCGCTCGAGCTCCATCGAGTCGAGCAGCTGGGCGCGCATCTCCCGCGCCGACACGGCGTGCGTGAACTCGAGGATGCGGTCGGCGAGCGTCGACTTGCCGTGGTCGATGTGCGCGATGATCGAGAAGTTGCGGATGCGGTCCTGGTCCATGCGGCGTCACGCCCTGCGAAGGCGGTCTCGAAGTGAGAGTAGCGTCTGCATCTCGCCCACTCCGGCGGCCCGGCAGGCGAGCAGGTACGCGCTGACGGACGCGGCGAGCGCGGCTCCCAGCGAGACGACCTGGGCCGGGAAGGAGCGGCCGAGGGCGGAGTCGAGTGGTAACCAGACGAGGTAGGCGACGACCGCGACGATGCCGCACGCGACGACGATCTTCGTCACGCTCGCGGCGATCCGCCGCCCGTCGAGACGGCCGAGTCGCCGGCGCATGAATACGAGCAACGCGACCGTCCCGCCGACGTTCACCACGGCGGTCGAGAGCGGGATCCCCCACGTGCCGAAGCGGTAGAAGGCGAGGTCGAGGAGCGCGTTGAGGAACAGGTTGCCGAGCGCGACGACGGTCGGGATCCAGTTCTCCTGCAGGCTGAAGAACGCCCGGTTGAGCATCAGCATCGCGCCGTTGAAGACGAGGCCGGCGCTGAACGCGGCGAGTGCGGCGGCCACCACCGGGGTTTGCGACGGATGCCAATGACCGCGCTGGTAGAGGATCCGGATGATCGGCTCCGCGAGCACGGCGCTGACCACCGCGGTCGGTGCGAGCAGGAAGACGATCTGCCGCAGGCCGTTCGAGAGCGCTTCGCCGAAGCCGGCGAGGTCGCCGCGTGAGGCGAGCCGCGACAGCGTCGGAAAGAGCACGGTCGCGATCGCAACCGAGAACATCCCCTGCGGAAGCATGTAGACGAGAAACGCCTTCTGGATCGCCGTCGGCGCGAGGTTGGCATCGATCAATCGTGACGCGAAGAAGGTGTCGATCACCGCGTTGACGTTGATCAGCCCCAGCCCGAGCGTGACCGGGACCATCAGCTTGAACACACGGCGAACCGCCGGATCTCGCCAGTCCAGGACCACGCGCAGCCGCTCCTCACCGCGGTCGAGTGTCCGTAGCCACGGCATCGGCAGGAACACCTGGACGAACGTCGCCACGAGGATCGAGACGGCGTAGACGTAGAGCTTCGTGTTCGGCGTCCCCGCCTGCGGCACGCCGAGCGCGAGCCCGAGGATGATCGCGACGTTCCAGAAGACGGGCGACAGCGCCGGCACCGTGAAGTGGTCGTACGTGTTGAGGATCCCGACGACGACGCCCGACACGCCGAGCAGGGCGACGATCGGGAACAGCACCCGCGAGAGCCCGACGGCGAGCGCCCGGTCGCGGCCCGGATTGCCGAACAGGTCGATCACCCAGGGCGCGATGAGCACGAACACCGCCGTCAGCCCGGCGAGCCCGAGCAGCATCAGCCAGAACAGACTGGACGCGACGCGCCAGGCCCGCCGGCGCTCGCCCTTCTCCAGCAGGTCGCTGAAGACCGGCACGAACGCCGACGACAACGCGGCGTCCGCGACGAGCGCGCGCACGAGGTTCGGCACCTGGAACGCAACCGTGAAGGCGTTGATCCGGCCGGCGGCGCCGAAGTAATAGGCCGCGACCATCTCGCGCACCAGGCCCAGCACCCGCGACAGTCCCGTCGAGATGCCGAAGATCGCCGTCGAGACGGCCAGCCGGCGGCGCTCCGGCCCGCGAGCCTCGGCGCCTGCGAGGCTGTGACGACTGACGATCATCGTCGGCTGATCGGGATCCACGAGCGCCGGGGAGTCGACGCCGGTTCCGTAGCCGGGCGGGTACTCGTCGAAATCCCACGTCGGCTTGCCGCGCGCGCGCCTGTGCTCGTTGCGTTCGCGCAGGCGGGCCATGCGCTCGCGCGCCCGCTGGCTCTCGTCCACGTTCGGAGCATAGGGAGCGCCGCCGTCGGCACCGCGCGGGGCGGCTGCTACCATCAGCGCGCCCGCCGCCGCGGGCGTTTTTCCGCAGAGCCATGCCGAATATCAAGCAGCAGAAGAAGCGCGTCCGGATCGCCACCGAGGAGCGGCTCGAGAACCTGCGCTACCGCTCGACGATCAAGACGCTCAGCCGGCGACTCGCGAGCGCGGTGCGCGACGGCGACGCTACGGCGGCCGGCGCGGAGCATCGCGAGCTCGTGAAGCTGATCGACCGCGCCGTCGCGCGCGGTGCGCTGCATCGCAACGCTGCCGCTCGGAAGAAGTCGCAGGCGGCCCGCCTGCTCGCCGGCTCCGGGTCCTAGCCCGCGCGTCCCGTCACGTCGACGAGGGCCCGCTCGAGCTCGAGGTCGTTCGGCAACCGCGAGCCGCCCTTGACCGCGTGGTCGAGGTCGGCGAGGCGCACCGTCACTTCCTGGAGCTCCTCGCCGCTGTAGTTCCGGGCCTGGGCGTAGAGCTTCTGGATGTAGAACGGGTGCATCTTCAGCTGCGCCGCAGCCTCTTTCGGCGCGACGCCCTCCGTCTCGAGACGCTGGATGGTGCGGATGCGGGCGACGTGGTTCGTGAGCGAGCCGACGACGCGTGGGATGGTGCGCGAGCGAGGCTCTCCGCTTCGCTCGAGCATCCGCTCGGCTGCGCGGAGGACGCCGGCCACGTCGCGGGCGCCCCACGCGTCGGTGAGGACGAATCCCGGCGACTCGGCGCGCGGGGCGACGAGCAGCTCGATCTCGGCCTCGCCCACGTGCCGCCCCCCGGCCCAGGTGGAGATCTTCTCGACCTCGTTCGCGAGGTCGTAGAGATCGTCGCCGACGAGCTCGAGCAGCAGCCGGCACGCCTCGGCGTCGGCCGACGTCCCGTGGAGCTTGAACTGCTCGGCAACCCACCCGGGGAGCCCACGCGTCGGAACGTCCCAACGCAGCACATCTCCTGCGGCTGCGACGGCCTTCACGATCGCCGCGTCCTTCTTGAGCTCGCCCGCCACGAGCGCCAGCGTGGTTCCGGGCGCCGGCGCCTTCAGGTAGGCGGCGACCGTCTTTGCATCGTCCGCCTTCCACCCGTCGACGCCCTCGACGAGCACGAGCCGGCTGCCCGCGCCGAACAGGCCGAGGGCGTTGCACGCGGCGACGGCGTCTTCGCCTGAGCTCTCGGTCGCGTCGAGCAGCTCGACCGCGTCGGTGTCGAAGCGCGCGCGCAGCCGCTCCACGGCCCTGTCGACCTTCGGCCGGTCGCCTCCGGCGATCAGGTACGCCGGTTTCAGCTCGTCCGCCATCGCCGCCAAGCATAGGCCGCGGCCGCGAGCATGAGGCCGGCCGCCGCGGCGGCCGTCCGGCCGTCGACCTGGGCGAACGGCGCCGCCGAGACGACGCGCGCGCACCACGCGATGTACGCCGCCACCCAGCCGTTCGCGAAGGCGAGCGCACCCGCCGCGGACGGCGCCACTGGATCGACGACCGCGGCCGCGAACGCGAGCCCGAGCAACGGTCCGACCGCCATCTCGGCGAGTGCATTGGCGAGGACTCCCAGCAGCGGCACCCGCCCGAACTGGAGCCAGAGCAGTGGGGCTGTCACGACCGAGCACGACACAGACACCGAGACTGCGGTTCGCAGCTTCGGGTGTCCCGGGTAGCCCTCAAGTGCCCGCGCGAGCGGCGGCGCGAAGACGAAGATCGCGATCACCGCCGCGAACGACAGCTCGAAGCCCGGGTCGAAGAGTGCATACGGATTCCAGGCAAGGAGCGTCACCGCCGCGAGCAGGAGGACGTGCCACGAGTCGCGTTGACGGCCGGCGAGCCAGGCGATCGAGACGGCGCCACCGGCCACCGCCGCGCGGATCACAGACGGCTGCGGGCCAACTGCGAGCACGTACGCACCGATCGCGGCGAGCGCGCACACGTGGCCGCCGGTGCGCGAGACGCCGAGCAGCCAGGCGAGCTGGAGCATGCCTGCGGCGAGCAGGACGACGTTCTGGCCGGAGACCGCCAGCAGGTGGTAGAGGCCCGAGCGCTGGAAGCTCGTCTTGAGCGTGTCCGACAGCTGCGCGTCGTCGCCGAGGACGATCCCTTCCAGGACCGCGCGCCGGTCTCCGGCCACTCGCGGCGCAGAGGCACGCGCGAGCCAGCGCCGCAGCGCGTCGGCTACGCCGCCCAGCCCGCCCCGCTTGCCGACCACCGTCCACTCGTCGACCTTCAGGACGACGTGGATCCCCTGCCGGCGCAGCCAGGTCCGCTCGTCGAAGCCGTGTGACGGACCGCGCGGTGCCTTGATCACCACGAGCGCGCTGATAACGGCGCCCTGGGGCGGCGAGCGGCCCAGCGGGAGCTCGACCTGCACGCGCTCGCCGTCGACGGCGTTGCCGTCGAACTCACGCACGCGCCCCGGCAGCCGTTGGGCGAACGTGCCTCGGCGGGACTCCGCCGTCACCTCGACTAGGGCACGACCGGCGCGGCCGACCTGCGCGGCGAGCACGCTCCGGTCGAGCGCGTCGAGCCGCGCGCTTCCCCACCACCAGCCCGCCAGCCCGACGAGCGCCGCGCCGGCGAAGACGCGCGCGGGCGGCGGGAGGAGCAGCGCTGCCGCGACGCCGGCCGCCGCGAGCCAGCCGGCGACCACGGTGGACTCGAGCCGGGCGGCGTTCGCGAAGGAGAGCCCGGTCACCGCTCCGAAAGCGAGGACGTGCGCCGGCAGCAGCCTCGTCACGGCACCACCAGTGGCTCGAGGTCGTGGAGGCGGGACGGGCCGATGCCGGGGATCGCGTCCAGCTCGTCGACGGACGTGAACGCGCCGTGCTGCTGGCGGTACTCGACGATCTTCTGCGCCGTGACCGGCCCCACGCCGGGGAGCGCGTCGAGCTGCTCCACCGTGGCGCTGCCGAGCGACACGGGCGCGCCGGCACCCGGGGCGCCCGAACCGGAAGCCGCCGCGCCGGCGCCCGAGCCGCGCGCCGCAACGACGATCTGCTCGCCGTCGGCAACCGGCGCCGCCAGGTTCACCGCGACCGGATCCGCGCGCGGCGTCAGCCCGCCTGCGCGCGCGACCGCGTCCTGAACACGGTCGCCGCGGGCGAGCCGGTAGACGCCGGGGTGCCGCACGGCCCCGACGACGTCGACGACGAGCTCGCCTGCCGACCGCACCGGTAACACCGGCGACGGCGACGACAGCGCCGGATCACCGCCGCCCCCGGACGGCGTGCCCGCGAGCGGAGCGACCTGCAGCGGAGCGCCGGCTCCGCCGCCGGAGCCGTGCGCCGCGTGCCGCCAGACGACGACCAGCAGCACCACGGCCAGGAGCGACACCGCGATCAGCCGCCGCCGCGCCACAGACACCGACACCGAGAACGAGCCCATCCGCCCACGGTGCCGAAGAAACCGTCACGTGTCTGTGACGGGTGTGTGCCGACGGTGTGCCGAGTTATCCCCGGCCGGGGCGAAGCTCAGACGACCAGGTTGACGAGCTTGTCCGGCACGACGAAGGCGCGCGGCTCCTTGCCGTCGATGTGCGCCTGGACCTTCTCCGATGCCTTGGCCCGTGCCACCAGCTCCTCCTCCGGCAGCCCCGCCGGTACCTCGATGCGGTCGCGCACCTTTCCGTTCACCTGCAGGACGAGCACAACCGTGTCGCGGCGGAGCAATGCCGCGTCGTACGTTGGCCACGGCGCCTCCCACAGGCGGTCGTGACCGAGCACGCCCCACAGCTCCTCGCAGACGTGCGGTGTGTACGGCTGCAGCAGCGAGACGATCGTCTCCGCCGCGAAGCGCGCGGCCGGATCGTCGGGCGCGCGCGACAGCTCGTTCACCAGCTCCATCACGGCGGCGATCGGGGTGTTGAAGACGAAACGGCGGTCGATGTCGTCCGTGACGCGCGCGATCGTCTCGTGCGCCTTCACCGCCAGCGGCGTGTCGACGCCCGCGGGCGAAGCGGGACGCTCCGCCGCCTCGTGCACGACCCGCCACAGCCGCCGCACGAAGCGCACGGTCGCCTCGATGCCGTCGGGGCTCCAGTCGATGTCCTGGTCGGCCGGTCCCTGGAAGAGGATGTACACGCGAATCGGGTCGGCGCCGAATTGGTCGACCAGCTCGTCCGGCGACACGCCGCCCTGCGACTTCGACATCCGCTTGCCGGCCAGCTTCACCCAGCCCTGGTGGAACAGGCGCGCGAACGGCTCGCGGAAGCCGAGCATCTCCATGTCGTTCATCGCCTTGACGAAGAAGCGCGAGTAGAGGAGGTGACCCTTGGCGTGGTCGATGCCGCCGATGTACTGGTCGATCGGCATCCAGTAGTCGACGAGCCTGCGATCGAACGGCGCCCGGTCGTCGTGGGGGTCGCAGTACCGCAGGAAGTACCAGGACGAGTCGACGAACGTGTCCATCGTCTCGGCCTCACGACGGCCCGGCCCGCCGCACTTCGGACACGGGACGTTCAGCCACTCCTCGTTCGAGGCGAGCGGCGGCTGGCCCTTCGGCCGGTAGTCCGTCACCTCGGGCAGGAGCACGGGCAGCTCGTCGTCCGCCACAGGGACGATCCCGCAGTCGGCGCAGTACACGACAGGGATCGGGCAGCCCCAGTAGCGCTGGCGGGAGAAGCTCCAGTCGCGCAGGCGGAAGTTGATCGCGGGCTTGCCGCGGGCCTGCTGGTCGAGCCACCCGACGATCTCGCGCGCACCGTCGCGCCACGGGAGCCCGTCGAACTGCCCGGAGTTGATCAGCCGGCCGTCGTCGTCGATCACAGGGACGACCGGTAGCGAGAACGCTTCGGCGAACTCGAGGTCGCGCTCGTCGTGCGCCGGCACGGCCATGATCGCGCCGGTGCCGTACTCCATCAGCACGTAGTCGGCGACCCAGATCGGGATGCGCTCGCTGGTCGCGGGGTTCGTCGCGTGCCGGCCCGTGAAGACGCCGCTCTTCTCGCGAGTCGCGCGTTCCTCGGTCGACCGCGCGGCAGCGACGCGCGCATACCCGCGCACCTCGTCGGCCTGCTCGGTCCCGTCCACGAGGAGGTCGACGAGCGGCGACTCCGGCGCCACGACGAAGAACGTCGCGCCGAACACGGTGTCGGGCCGCGTCGTGAACACGGCGATGTCCCGGTCGATGTCCTCGACGCGAAACAGGAGCTCGGCGCCCTCGGAGCGGCCGATGTGCTGGCGCTGGATCTTCTTCGTCCGCTCAGGCCAGTCGATCGTCTCCAGGTCGGCCAGCAGCTGGTCGGCGTAGTCGGTGATCTTGAAGAACCACTGCTCCATGTAGCGGATCTCGACCACCCAGCCGCAGCGCCAGCAGCGGCCGTCGACGACGTGCTCGTTCGAGAGCACCGTCTGGTCGTTCGGGCACCAGTTGACGGGGGCGGCCTTCCTGTACGCAAGCCCTCGCTCGAGGAACCGCAGGAACAGCCACTGCGTCCAGTGGTAGTAGGTCGGCTCGTGTGCCGACACCTCGCGGTCCCAGTCGATCGCCCAGCCCATCCGTCGCATCTGCCGCCGGATCGAGTCGATGTTGCGCTCGGTGATCTCGCGCGGATGACCGCCTTCCCGGATCGCAGCGTTCTCGGCCGGCAGCCCGAACGAGTCGAAGCCCATCGGCCGCAGCACGTGGTGCCCTGTCCGGCGCCGGTAGTGCGTGACCACGTCGCCCAGCGTGTAGTTGAGGACGTGCCCCATGTGCAGGTGGCCCGACGGGTACGGCAGCATCTCGAGCATGTAGAACCGGTCCTCGTACCCCGGCTCGCCCGGAGCCGGGTTGTCGACGGAGAACGCCCGCTCGTCGGCCCAGCGGCGTTGCCACTTCTCCTCGATCGTGTGTGCGTCGTACGGTTCCATAGGACGAGAACGACACGGTAACGATCGATCCCCCGTGCAGCCAGCGACCGAGACCCCCGTCACCGATCTCCTCCCCGACGCCGCGCACGTCGAGGCCGGCCGCCTCGTGCTCGGCGGTGTCGACGCCGTCGAGCTGGCGCGACGGTTCGGGACGCCGCTGGTCGTCTACGACGCGGCGACCCTGCGAGGCCAGGCGGCCGCATATCGCGCCGCCGCCCCGGACGCGCTCGTCGTCTACGGGACGAAGGCCTTTCCGAACGTCGCGATCATGCGGCTCTTCGCCGAGGAGGGCCTCGGCGCGGACGTCTCGACCGCGGGCGAGCTGGCCTTCGCCCTGCGCGCGGGTGTGCCCGGCGCGCGGCTCGTCGTCCACGGCAACAACAAGGAGGACGAC
>Ga0070731_10001540_pt1 | contig 23673 bp, 26 predicted proteins | sample Coa_R1_2_FD_66448 | JGI IMG/M metagenome (GOLD analysis project Ga0070731, IMG submission 66448) | Surface soil microbial communities from Centralia Pennsylvania, which are recovering from an underground coalmine fire - Coalmine... | ecosystem: Environmental > Terrestrial > Soil > Unclassified ... | reverse complement strand
ACGTGGTTGCGCACGCCGACGCGGCCGTTCTCGCGTTTGTAGCCCCGGAAACTCGCTTTCGAAAGATCCATCTTCCTACCACCGCTTCGTTTTGAGGTTCTGCACGTGCGTGTGCTCGCCGCGTGCTATGGGCGCGACGATCTTGCCGATGTCGACGCCGTACTTGATCACCGTGTCGCCGGGCTTGAAATCCTTCAGCGCGAGTTTGTGGCCGATCGGGATATCGCTCTTCGCCGTCATCCGGATCTCCTTGTCGTCTTCCATGATCCAGCCGACGAGCTCCTGGCCCTTCTTCACTCCCTCCACCACCACGACGCCAACGCCATCGCCTTCCTCATGCACGACGAAATGGATCATTCATCACCTCGCTACGGGAAGCAGGTATTTTAGCCCAGGGGATTAGTGATTCAGCCCAAAGAATCTCGCCGCTTTCTCCGCGACGCTGATGCCCTCCGCCTTTTCCATCGCGCTCTCGATGGTGTCGAGCCTGTGCTCAGCTCCCGGCAATACGAGCAGGGTGTATCGGGCGCCCGAATTCGCGAATATCCGCCTCGTATATCCCTGCGACCTGAAGTTCGTATTCGAAACCCCTTTGCCCTTGCCGCCCGACATCGGCACGTTTTCATCTCCGGTGCCGCGAATGGCCAGGATGTTCTTCCCGCGGGCGGGAGGACAGGTTGCCGCCTCGATTTCCAGCGCTCCCGAGATCGGCACCGCTGCGGCGAGAAGATCGGTTTCGCACATCAGGCGGAGCGTCATCATCGCCCCGTTGGAATGTCCCATCCCGTAGACCTGCCGGGGATTGATGCCGTAGCTGCGCGCCAGGAATTGGATCGCCCCGCTGATATACCGGACATCGTCAATGTTGTTCGCGGATGACATGCCGCAGCACTCGCCCGCATTCCAGCCTTTCTTGTCGTCCCCGAGCATGCGGGCGACCGGAGTACCGTTCATATAGGCCACGATGAAGCCGTACTTGTCGGCCGTCGTATCCATGTTCAAACCCGCCTCGGAGCGCTGCGACACGATGCGTTCGGCATTGCCCAGGCCGCCATGCAGCACGATCACGAGCGATCGCGACCCTTCCGGGGGCATCCGGGAGGGACGTGGACGTACAGCGTGCGTTCGCCGTATTTCAGGGAAGTATCGCCGCCGGCTGCACCGGCCGGCGCGGACAATGCCGCAAACATCGCCACGCCCGCCAATTTCAGGGAGGTCGCCTTCATGCTGGTCTCCTGACCGAAAACATTACCGCAACAAAGACAGGATATCCTCCCGGTATGTTCGACCGTCGCCGCTTCCTGCAATACGTCGCCGCACTGGGTGTTTTGCCATCCCTGCCGGCGCGCGCGCAGGTTCTGGCGAATCCGCGTTTCACCGCCGATCCATTCAGCCTGGGCGTCGCTTCGGGCTATCCGCGGCCCGACGGCATGGTGCTGTGGACGCGCCTGATGGCCGATCTCGGCCCCGCGACCGTGCCGGTGCGATGGGAAATCGGCGCCGATGACGGCATGCGCAAGATTGTCGCCGCTGGGTCCGCCGGGTCGGGTCCGGAATGGGCGCACTCGGTGCACGTGGAAGCGAAGGGGCTGGAGCCCGACCGCTGGTACTGGTACCGGTTTCGCGCCGGCGATGCACTGAGCCCGATCGGCCGCACGCGTACGGCGCCGCTTGCCCAAGCTGCGCCAGGGCGCCTGCGTTTTGCGTTCGCCTCCTGCCAGCAATATGAACAGGGATGGTTCACCGCCTACCGGCACATGGCCGGCGACGAGCTCGACCTGGTCGCATTCCTCGGCGACTACATATACGAGTCGTCCTGGGGACAGGACCACGTGCGCAAGCACGACGCGGCGGAGCCTTACACGCTGGCCGAATACCGCGCGCGCTATGCCCTGTACAAAGCCGACCCCGACCTGCAGAAGGCGCATCACGCCTGCCCCTGGATATTCACCTGGGACGACCATGAGGTCGACAACGACTACGCGGACGATCGTCCCGAGGACGGCATGCCGCGCGAGCAGTTCCTCCTCCGGCGTGCCGCCGCCTACCGCGCCTACTACGAGCACATGCCGCTGCCATCCTCCATGCGCCCGAATGGTCCCGACATGCGGATCTACACCGCCGTCAACTGGGGCCGGCTGGCGAATTTCATCATCATCGACGACCGCCAGTACCGGGCGTACCAGGTATGCCCGTCGAAGCCGGGAGGTTCCACGGTGATCGATCCGGAAACCTGCCAGGCGGTCGCGGATCCCTCGCGCACAATGCTGGGCGCCGCGCAGGAAGCCTGGCTCGACCGCGCATTCGCGGAATCGAAAGCGGACTGGAACATCCTGACCCAGCAGACGCTGATGGCGCAGCTCGACAGGAAAGTCGGCGAAGGCAGGCAGTACTGGACGGACGGCTGGGACGGTTATCCGGCGGCGCGCAGGAAACTGCTCGAATCGATGGCGGCGAAGCGGCTCGCCAATCCGGTCGTCATCGGCGGCGACGTGCACATGCATTGGGTCGCCGACCTGAAGCCCGACTTCGACGATCCGAAATCGCCGGTCGTCGCCAGCGAACTGTGCGGCACTTCGATCACTTCCCAAGGCCCATCACAGAGCGCGGTCGATGCGCTCCTGCCCGAAAACCCGCACATGAAGTACGGGCGCAGCGACCGCCGCGGCTACGTCCGCGCCAGCATCGCCGGCGGCCGCCTGGATGCGGACGTGATCGGCCTGGACACGGTCAAGAAATCCGAATCGCGCGCCGAAGTGCTCACGCGCTTCGTGGTGGAAAACGGCAAGCCCGGCCCGCAGCTCGGTTAAATCAACGTCCCGTTGCACGCGAAAGACGGTCCCGCACCGCCGTCCATTCGGCGGTTTCCGGCGGCGCTTCGATCAGGATCGTCCCGCAGCCCGCGCCGTCGAGCTCGCGCAGCGCGGCGTAGAGCCGCCGTGCATATGCCTGCGGCTCGCGCGGCATCCGGATCCAGCAATCCACGCGCTCATCGGGCCGCGAGAACGCCAGCACTGCGACCGCAGCCCTTAGCTTCGCGATCTCGGCGTCCAGGGCGTACGGCGCAACCAGCAGCGCCGGGGTTTTCGGCGCGTAGTGCCGCTCCAGGCCGCCGGAATGGCGGGGAGAATCGGACTGTTTTTCTTTTATCCGCAGAATTTTTTCCAGCTGTGCCCGCGAGATTCCGCCCGGCCTCAGCAGCACTGCCTCGCCGCGGGAGAGATCCACGATGGTGGACTCGATGCCCACCTCGCACGGCCCCCCGTCCAATACCATTTCGGCTTTCAATTCTTCGCGAACGTGCGCGGCGGTGGTCGAACTGACGTTGCCGAACAGGTTTGCCGAAGGCGCAGCCACCCCGCCGCCGAACTCTCGCAGCAGCTTCTGTGCGACCGGGTGCGAAGGCACGCGCAGGCCGACGCCGTCCTGGCCTCCGGTGACGAAGTCTCCGGCCCTGGGCGAGCGCTTCAGGACCATGGTCAGCGGACCGGGCCAGAAGCGCGCGGCGAGCTGCCTCGCGGCATCCGGCACCTCGCGCGCCCATTCGAAGGCGCGCGAGGTATCTGCAAAATGAACGATGACGGGATGATCGGCGGGCCGGCCTTTCGCCGCGTACAGCCGCGCAACCGCTGCGGCGCTGGAAGCATCGGCGCCCAGGCCGTAAACCGTTTCGGTTGGGAAAGCAACGAGGCCGCCGGCGCGCAGGATTTCCGCTGCGCGGCGGACCTCGGAACTCAAAGCTTAAGCGGCGCTGCCTTCAACACCGCTTCGGTTTGCCTTGCCCTGAATTCGGATAATTTTTTATTCAAGCCCGAATCAGAAAGCGCGAGAAGCGCCACGGCAAAAAGCGCCGCATTCGCCGCGCCCGCTTCGCCGATGGCGAAGGTGGCAACAGGGATACCTTTCGGCATCTGCACCGTGGAGAGCAGCGAATCCAGCCCCTTCAGATGCTTGGATTCCATCGGCACACCCAGCACCGGCAGCGTCGTATGCGCCGCCACCACGCCGGCAAGATGCGCTGCGCCGCCCGCCGCGGCGATGATGACCTTCATGCCGTTGCCGGCCGCGCCCTCGGTCCAGGCCGCGACCGCCTTCGGCGTGCGATGCGCGGACATCGCCTTCGCCTCATAGGGCACGCCGAACTCCTCCAGCACCTTGGCCGCGGCCTTCATCGCCTCCCAGTCGGAAGTGGAACCCATGACGATGCCCACGAGCGGCTTCATGCGAGTTCCTTGGACACGACTGGTCTCATGAAAGCTTCTTCCCGGTGAGTTTTTCGAGGGCCTCGCGGTACTTCGCCGAGGTGCGCGCGATCACGTCGGCCGGCAGCTTGGGCGCCGGCGGCGTCTTGTCCCAGTCGAGCGTCTCGAGGTAATCGCGCACGTACTGCTTGTCGTAGGACGGCGGCGACATGCCGACCTGGTACTGGTCGGCCGGCCAGAAGCGCGAGGAATCCGCCGTCAGCATTTCGTCGATCAGCACGACCGCGTTTTTTTCATCCAGGCCGAATTCGAATTTGGTATCGGCAATGATGATGCCTTTCATCGCCGCAAACTCGGAGGCTTCCTTGTAAAGCCGGATGCTGATGTCCCTGATCTTCGTGGCGACGTCCTTGCCGACGATCTCGCACATGCGTTCGAAGGAGATGTTCTCGTCGTGTCCGCTCTCCGCCTTGGTGGCGGGCGTGAAGATCGGCTCCGGCAGCTTCTGCGCCTGCTTGAGGCCCTTGGGCAGCTGGATGCCGCACACCGCACCGGTGGCCTGATAATCCTTCCAGCCCGAGCCGATGAGGTAACCGCGCACCACGGCCTCGACCGGCAGCGCCTTCAGTTTCTTCACCACGATGGCGCGGCCGCGCACCTGGGCCTTTTCCTCTTCGCCCTTCACGACGCTCTCCGGATCGATGCCGGTGAGGTGATGGGGCACGACGTGGCCCAGCTTCTCGAACCAGAAATTCGCGAGCTCCGTCAGCACGCGCCCCTTGTCGGGGATCGGATCGGGTAGCACCACGTCGAAGGCCGACAGGCGGTCGGAGACGACGATCATCATCTTGTCGCCGTCCACGGCGTAGATGTCGCGCACCTTGCCGCGCCCGATGCGCCGCAGGCTTTTCAGGGATGACTCGAATACGGCGCTCATGCGGCCTGCCTTTCCAGTTCCGCCTTCCATTTGCCCTGCGCCGCGAGCCCGTTCATCTGCGCGCGGTGATGGAAGGCGCGCTGCGCGGCGCCGATGTTCCCCTGCTGCCCCTTCCAGACGTTGAGCGCCGGATTCTGCAGCGCGCGCGAATAGGAAAAGGTCAGCGGCCACGGCAGCCCTTTCATCGCGGCCATCGCATTCAGGTGCGCAGTCGCCGAGACGTCCGATTGCCCGCCGGAGAGGAACACCACACCGGGCTGCGATGCCGGCACGGTGCGTTTCAGCACGCGCACGGTGCGCTCGGCCACCTCGTCCACGCCCGCCTGGCGCACGCAGGTTTTGCCCGACACCACCATGCTCGTCTTGAGGATGAGGTGTTCGGAAGACACATTGTGCGCCGTCATCGCGGCATAGGTCGCGCGCAGCGTCGCCTCGGTCACTTCCTCGCAGCGCTCGATGGTGTGGCCGCCGTCGAGCAGCACTTCGGGTTCGATCATCGGCACGATGGAAGCTTCCTGGCACAGCGCCGCGTAGCGCGCGAGCGCATGCGCGTTGGCGTACAGGCAGGTGTGGCTGGGAATGCCGTCGCCGATGGTGATCACCGCGCGCCACTTGGCGAAGCGGGCGCCGAGCTTGAAGTAGGCGGCGAGCCGTTCGCGTAGGCCGTCCAGGCCCTCGGTCACCTTCTCGCCAGAACAGAGGGCGAGGTTCTTCGCCCCCGTGTCTACCTTGATGCCCGGCAGGATGCCCTTCTTCACCATGAAATCGGGAAACAGCACGCCGTCGTCGGTCTTCTGGCGGATGGTTTCGTCGTACAGGATCACCCCGGAGATGAACTGTTCGGCGCCCGGCGTGGTGAACAGCAGCCCTCGGTAGGTCCGGCGGCTCTCCTCGGTGCAGGCGGTATTGATGGTTTTGAAACGCGTCTCGCAGGTGCCGCTCGATTCGTCTGCGGCGAGCACGCCCTTGCCCTTGGCGACCATCGCGGCCGCGGTTTTTGCCAACAGGGATTTGTCCATAGGAAGGAAAATTTTACACCTGCATTTATTCCGCCGCCGCGCGCATTTTCGCTTCCCGCGCCTCGATCGCCGCAAGCCTCGCCAGCAGACGCCGCGCGCGCAGCACCACCGGCACGTCGACCATCTTGCCGTCGATCGCGAACGAGGCGCGCCCCGCGGCCTCGGCCTTTGCGTTCTCCTCGAGGACCCGGCGCGCGTATGCCGCTTCTTCCGGCGAAGGCGAATACTCCCGGTTCACGATCGGCACCTGGCCCGGGTGGATGCAGCCCGCACCCATGAAGCCGAACTGGCGCGAGCGCCGCACCATGCGGCCGAACGCCTCCCGGTCGCCGAAAGCCGCCACGCTGGCGATGAAGCCGAGCGGCATCAGTCCGCCCGAACGCGCGGCGAAAATCATCTGCTGCTTGGGCATGAGCAGCGTTTCCTCGGTCGGCTCCATGCCGTTCTCCAGCGCGAAATCCTCGCCGCCGATATTCATCGCCGCCAGCCGCGCGCTCGACTGCGCGATGGCGGGCATCTGGAAGAAGGCCGCGGGGGTCTCGATCATCGCGATCAGCCGGGTGTGCCCGGGGCGCAGGCCGCGCTTCGCCTCGAGGCCTGAAATGCAGTCGTCGATCCGCCTCACGTGATCGGCGCTTTGCGTCTTGGTGACCGCGATGCCGTCGACCTCCCCGCAAATCGACGCATCGAGATCCTTCGCGGTGACTTCGTAAGGGCTGTTGACGCGCACCACGACGTCGCCGCCGCCGCGCCGCACGCGCTTCGCCGCCGCGGGAACGAGCTTGCGCGCCGCGCCCTTCTCGGAGGCCGGGACGCTGTCTTCGAGGTCGAGCTGGATGCAGTCGGCGCCGCGCGTGTGGGCCCTGTCGACGTACTTCTCGACGTTGACCGGCACGTACATGAGCGAGCGCCAGACAGGGAGATCAGGCTTCACCGGCAACGATGCCTTCCGCTTTCAGGTTTTTAATTTCCGCGGCTTTCAAGCCGAGAGATTTCAGGATTTCCACGTTGTGCTGGCCAAGTTTCGGCGCGGGCGAGCGGATCGAGCCCGGCGTGCCCAGCAGGCGCGGCACCACGTGGTGCATGGGGAACCGGCCCATGTCGGCGTCGGGATAGTCGGCCAGCAGCTCACGCTCGAGGATATGCGGATCCTCGACGATCTGGCTGACGTCGTAGATCGGGCCGATGGTGACCTCGGCTTTTTCGAAGAACGCGACGTTCTCGGCCTGGGTGCGCCCGGCGATGAAGGCGCCGATGATGGCGTCGAGTTCTTCGGCGTGCTTCACGCGCGCTGCATTGGTCCGGTAGCGCGCATCGTCCACCAGGTCCGCGCGGCCGATGGCGCGGAAGGTGCGCTCGGCCATTTTCTGCGTCGACGCGGACAGGCCGACGTGCCTGCCGTCCTTGCAGCGGTAGACGTTTCGCGGCGCGGTATTGGTCGAGCGGCTGCCGGTGCGCGGCTTGACCTCGCCCGTGAGCCGGTAGTTGGCCGCCTGCGGGCCGACGATGGCGAACAGCGGATCGAGCAGCGGCAGGTCGATCACCTGGCCGCGCCCGCCCTTTTTTTCGGCCTCGCGCAGCGCGATCATGACCGCCGCGGCGCCGTAGAGGCCGGCAATGCCGTCGGCAAGATACATCGGCGGCAATACGGGTTCGCGGTCGGCGAAGCCGTTGATCGCGGCGAAACCCGACATGCCTTCGATCAGCGTGCCGAATCCCGGGCGCCGGCGGTAGGGTCCGTCCTGGCCCCAGCCGGAGATGCGCACCACGACCAGCTTCGGATTGATCGCCAGCAGCTTTTCCGGGGCGAGGTCCATCTTTTCCAGCGTGCCGGGGCGGAAACTCTCGACGAACATCGCCGCCGATGGGACCAGCTTCAGCAGCAGCGCCCGCGCTTCGGGCTTGCGTAGCTCCAGGCACAGGCTCTTCTTGCTGCGCGCGAATATTTTCCAGTGCGTAGACACGCCGGCGGTCTGCCAGGCGCGCAGCGTGTCGCCCGCGGGCGGCTCCACCTTGATCACCTCGGCGCCGAAATCACCGAGCACCTGGGTCAACAGATTGCCCGCGAACAGGCGCGACAGATCCAGCACGCGCACGCTCTGCAGCGTGCCCTTTGCCCGGGGGGTGTAGTCCCGCTTCTTCAGCGGGGCGATCCTGTCATTGAATGGAACCTCTTCAGGAAATCGCATTCTAATCCGCGGCATGTTTTGGGCGATAATGCGCCCCCGCAGGACGAACACCCCCATGATCAAGATCGAAAATCTGGTGAAATCCTTCGGCGCCAAGCGCGCCGTGGACGGCATTTCGTTCGCGGTCGAGCGCGGCGAAGTGGTGGGTTTTCTCGGACCCAACGGCTCGGGCAAATCCACCACCATGCGCATGATCACCGGCTACTACGCGCCGTCCGCCGGCAAGGTAAGCGTCGGCGGCCACGATGTGACCGAATCGCCGCTGGCGGCCAAGCGCCTGATCGGCTACCTGCCCGAGAATGCCGCCGCCTATACGGACATGACGGTGCGCGGTTTCCTCGATTTCATGGCCGAACTGCGCGGCTTCGCCGGCGACGCCAAGCGCAGGGCCGTGATGCGCGCGGTGGAGCACTGCTTCCTTGGTTCGGTGCTGCACCAGTCGATCGATACCCTGTCCAAGGGCTACCGGCACCGCACCTGCCTCGCGCAGGCGCTGATCCACGATCCCGAAGTGCTGATCCTGGACGAACCTACCGACGGCCTCGACCCCAACCAGAAGCACGAGGTCCGCAACCTGATCAAGGACCTCGGACGCACCAAGGCCGTGGTGTTCTCCACCCATATTCTGGAAGAGGTGGACGCCGCCTGCACGCGCGCGATCATCATCGACCGCGGCGGGATCGTCGCCCAGGGCACGCCCGACGAGCTGGGCCGGCCGCTGGACGAAGTGTTCCGCCGCATCACCCTGCCGGATACGGTAAAAGCGTGAAACCGGCCTGGATCATCGCCAAGCGCGAGCTCGGCAGCTACTTCACCTCCCCTGTGGCCTACGTGTTCCTGGTGATTTTCCTGCTGCTCACCGGGTTTTTCACCTTTACCGCCGGACAGTTCTTCGAGCGCGGCGAAGCGAGCCTCGCCGCCTTTTTCGGCTGGCACCCCTGGCTGTACCTGGTGCTGGTGCCCGCGGTGGGCATGCGGCTGTGGGCCGAGGAGCGCCGCTCCGGCACCATTGAATTGCTGATGACGATGCCGATCACGCCCTGGCAGGCGATCGCCGGCAAGTTCCTCGCCTCCTGGATTTTCCTCGGCATCGCGCTCGCGCTCACTTTCCCGGTAGTGCTCACGGTGAATATCCTCGGCAGCCCGGACAACGGCATGATCCTCGCCGGCTATCTCGGCAGTTTCTGCCTTGCCGGCGCCTATCTCGCGATCACCTGCATGACCTCCGCGATGACGCGCAACCAGGTCGTGGCGTTCATCCTGTCGGTGGTCGCGTGCCTGTTCCTGATCCTCGCCGGATTCAATCCAGTCACCGACCTGATGGTGCGTTGGGCGAGCCCGGCGGTCATCGACACCGTGGCGGCGTTCTCCGTGGTCACCCACTTCGACGGCTTCCAGAAGGGCGTGATCGACAGCCGCGACCTGCTTTATTTCCTGTCGGTGATCGGCTTTTCGCTGTTCGCCACTGGCGTCGTGCTGCGCAACCGATGAAACCGTTCCTGAAGAAGAACGAAACGCTGGTCTACTCGGCCGTGGGCCTCGCCGCGCTGTTCCTGATCCTGGTGGCGGTGAACTACCTCGTTTCGCTGCAATCGTTGAAATTCGATTTGACCGACGGAAAAGTCCAGACCCTTTCCGAGGGAACGAAAAAGCTGCTGCACGGGCTGAATACGCCCGTGCGCCTGCGGCTGTACGCCTCCGAGGGCGAGGCAGTGCCCGTTCAGCTGCGCAGCTATGCGAAGCGCGTGGAAGACATGGTGCGCGAATTCAAGGCCGAGGCCGGTGCCAACCTAGTCGTCGAAAAATTCGATCCGGTGCCCGACGGCGAATACGAGGAACAGGCGCAGCTCGACGGCATCGAGCCGCAGCAGCTCTTTTCGGGCGAGCAGTTCTACCTCGGGCTGGTCGTCAACCAGCTCGACCGCAAGCAGGTCATCCCGGCGCTGTCGCAGCAGCGCGAGCAGCTGCTGGAGTACGACCTCGCGCGGGCGATCGCGCGCGTCGGCTCGGCCGACCGGCCGGTGCTCGGCCTGATGAGCGCGCTGCCGGTCCTGGGCGAGCGCTTCAACCCGATGACCCGGCAGAGTTCCGAGCCCTGGGTGCTCGCGAGCGAGCTCAAGCGCGACTTCAACCTGAAGCAGGTTCCGCTAGACGCGGAATCGATCGACCCGGAAATCAAGGTGCTGCTGGTGATCCACCCGCGCGATCTGCCGGAATCCACCGAGTACGCGCTCGACCAGTTCGTGCTGCGCGGCGGCAAGCTGGTGGCGTTCGTCGATCCCTATGCGTACTTCGACCAGCAGCCGAGCCCGATGCCCGGGATCGGCGGCGGCGGCACCAGCTCCACGCTGCCGAAACTGTTCAAGGCCTGGGGCCTGGAAATGAATCCCGGCAAGGTGCTGGCCGACGTCGTCTACGCCTCCGGCTCCGGGCAGCGCTTTACTCCCACGGTGCTGACGCTGAACCGCACCGCGCTCAACCGCGACGACGTGGTCACCAGCCAGATCGAGACCCTGCTCTACGCTTTCGGCGGCGCCTTCGACGTGAAACCCGTAGCGGGCCTCAAGGTCGCGAATCTCATCACGAGTTCGCCGAATTCGATGCTGGTCGACAATGTGGTCGCCACTGTTTCGGGCGAAGCGGCGATGAAGGGCTTCCAGCCCGAGAACAAGGCGCGGCCGCTGGCGCTGCGGTTGACGGGCAAGTTCAAGACGGCGTTCCCGGAAGGCAAGCCGAAAGCCGACGCGAAGAAAGACGCGAAGCCGGATGCCAAACCGGAGACCGGCCTCAAGGAATCAGCGGCCGAGAATTCGGTGATCCTGGTGGCCGACGTCGACATGCTGAACGATGGCGCCGCGGTGGACATCCAGGAGGTGTTCGGCCGGCGCATCGTCGTGCCCTCGAACGGCAACCTTGCGCTCGCGCAGGGCATGGTCGAGCAGCTCGCCTCGGGTGACGCGTTGGGCTCGCTGCGCAGCCGCGCCGCGGCCTTCCGACCGCTCGCCGTGGTGCGTCAGATGGAGGCGGACGCGCAGAAGAAGTATTTCGGGCGCCTGAAATCCCTCGAGGACGAGGTGCAGAAGACCACCGAGAAGCTGCAGGACCTGCAGAAGGCGCGCGGCCCCGGCGCCAAGGGCGCCCAGATCCTGAGCCCGGAGCAGGAGCTGGAAATAGAGAAGTTCCGCAAACACGTCACCGAGACGCGCAGGGAACTGAGGGAACTGCGCAAGAACCTGCGCCAGGACTCCGAGTCGCTCGTCTTCTGGACCAAGGTGGCGAACATCGCGCTGATGCCGCTGCTGGTGGTGCTTATCGGCCTGATCGTATTCTTTCTCAAGCGGCGCAGGCAGAACCCCGCGTGAACGCCCGTTCCCTGGGCGTCCTGTTATTGCTGCTGGCCGTGCTGGGCGGCGGCGCCCTGCTGGTGCGGCGGCAGACGGATATGCAAAAACCCGCGGAGGCCGGCATGCTCGGCCAGCCGCTGCTCAAGGGACTGCAGGCGTCGCAAATAGCGGCCATTGCGATCCGCCAGCCCAAGGACGCCATCACGATCGCGAAGAAGGACGATCGCTGGGTGATCGCCGAGCGCGACGGCTTTCCGGCCGATTTCGACAAGGTGCGCGACTTCGTGCTCAAGGCCATCTCCCTCAAGATCGGCCAGGCCGAGCCGATCGGCGACAAGGACCGCGCCCGCCTGCTGCTGGACGCGAGCGGCACCGCTATCGAGTTCCTCGGCGCCGACGGCAAGCCGCTGGCGCGTTTCACGGCCGGGAAAAAATACTTCAAGGCCGAACCGGAGAATCCAGAGCGGGCCATCGGCGACGGGCGCTACGTCTCGCTGCCCGGCGACGAGAGGCAGGTGATCGTGATTGCCGACCCGCTGACGCAGGCCTCGACCCGGACCGCCGACTGGATAAGCAGGACCGGATTCGAGGTGGAGAAGGTGAAAACGCTGGATGTCCGCGACGCAACCGGCGCCGACTGGAAAATCGAGCGCGCCGGCGACAACGCCGACTGGAAACTCGCCGGCATCCGCGGCGGCGAAAAACTGGATATCTCGAAAGCGAACGCGGCCGCCTATACCTTCGCCCGGCTCGAGCTCGCCGATGTGGCGCCGAAGGATGCCAGGCCCGAGGACACCGGCTTGGCAAAGCCCGCGATCGTCACCGCGACCACGTTCGACGGCCTCAGCTACACGCTGAAACTGGGCAGGCTCGAAGGCGACAACTACTACGCGACCCTGGCCATCGCCGGCGAGCCGAAGCCCGAGGGCAAGGATGCGGAGGAGCGGCTCAAAAGGATCAACGGGCGCTTGCCGCGCGAGAAAGCGCTGTCAGGCTATGTCCTCCTGATCCAAAAATCCAAGCTCGAAGACATCCTGAAAAAGCGGGCCGAACTGCTCGTGAAAAAAGAAGAAAAGAAGAAGTAGCGGGCTGGAAGAACGCAGACTCAATGACCGCTTCCGGCCGAAAGCGGTCATTCGTCGGCTAGCGATACACCAGAACCGGCATCTTGCAATGCGTGAGCACCTTGTGGGTCTCGCTTCCGAGCAGCAGTCCGGACAGGCCCCTGCGGCCGTGGGAAGACATCACGATCAGGTTGCACTTTTTTGCCTTGGCCGTGCGGATGATGCCTTCCCAAGGATTGTTCGCGATGACCATTGCGGCCCGGTACTCGATCCCCGCCACCTTAGCCTCGACCTCGACTGCTAGGAGCGCCTTCCTTGCTTCACGCTCGGTGACCTCTCTGTAGCGCTTGAATGAAATGCCGCCCGCATACGTCACCCCTTCGCCATAGGCCGGGCGAACGTAGGGTGCGATTACGTAAACGCCGGTCACGCTGGCGCCGGTTACTTTTGCAAGCCGCGTCGCCGCCTTGATCGCCTTCAGCGACAGCTTCGAGCCGTCGGTGGATACAAGAATATGTTTGAACATGAAGCCCGCCCCGCAGCGGGATCAATGACCTATGATCATCGCAGGATTCGCGCCGAACGCAGGGTACCGGGATTTCGGCTTCGGAATGTCTTCTCCCCTTTGCGCGCCTTTTCAAACCACCTGATGGATTCAGGATAGTTCCACGGCATTACGGAGTTCCCGCTGTCGCTGATTGACAGTCGCGAGCCAGCGGCTCAAGTGCTTTTACGGATCAACGTTTTTTGATACGGGAGACCTTGGTTCCCTCGAGGCTGAGGCTTACCATGAGCCCCTTCTGGTCAAGAATGAAGGCGTAGGCGTCCTTCTTCAACGTCGTCGTCGACAGATTCTTTGCAGCGCCTTCATCCATCACGACCACCGTCGGCCCTACGCCAAATTCCCATCCCTCCGACCTATCCAGGTAGCTCACGGCATTGTCGCTCATGAGAAATACAACGTAGGCGTATGACTCGACGCCTGCCTGCCAGCCCCAGGACCCAGAGACGGAGTTGTAATAGCCGGCGAATTGAGAATTCTTAGTTAAAACGCCTTCACCATAACTTCCGCCGAATACGAATCCGGCCTTAACTATTTTGGGGAAGACCAGGATCGCCTTCGCATCCTTGGAAAGGCTTTCGGCAGCGGGATTTTTCTTGTACAAAGATTGCAGTACCTTGGCAGCCTCCCTGTTCAAATCTTCTGCGGTTGCGGCACCTGCTGGGTTGCTGCTTACGCCCAGCGTCAATGCGGCGGCAGCCACGAGGAGGAGATTGTGCAAAGTGCGTTGCATGCTGGTCATTTTCCTATCCTTTCCCTGTGAAGCGATCTGTTCGCCAATGCACATTCGGCCCAAAACGGTCATCCGCTCGAAAGATCTCGCCAGTTGCGATTGCGGGCCAGGAAATCCTTGAGTGCCCGATCGGTCTCCTCTTTGCCAATTCCGCGTTGCTCCTGGATCCACCCGAAGCGCTGATCGCGTCTTCCAGCGGCGGCAATTTGCGGGTCAACGCTGAGTATTCCCCAGGTTTCCTTCAATCGCCCCTTGAACTGCGTGCAGATACCGGCCAAGCGATCCCGATTCATATCGATCTCCCAATGCTGTCGATACGGCATCGTCCTTAGTGAGCAAGCTCTTGGAAACCTGCTACCAAAGCGCACCCATAGCTCTAACATACCAACGGCATTGCAGTTCGTGGTGTAGTGGGTACATGAAATTCATGTAGATGAAAAACGACGGGGCGTTATAGAACCAAGGGGGTCGGGCGTTCGAATCGCTCCGGGCGCGCCAAACCTACCTATACCTCCAGGCCCCTTGTGGTAGCCGGTAGGCCTTCAGCAGCAGCACTTCACGGACGGTATCGTCGTTCGATAGCTGCACGTACAGGTTGTAGTCGTCCTGCTCCTGACCATACATCCGGTATTCCCAAACGTTGCGCTGCTGACGGTCCAGCCGCGTGATCCGCCAGGGCGGACCGAGCACCTCCTTCACCTCACTGCCCCTCGTGACCCCGGGAACGAGTCTGGCCAGGTTCTCGACGGTTAGCACCTGCTCGACTGACTGCACCACGCCGTCGGGCGACAAGCGCACTGCGTTGGTGGTATGGCCCATCGGTCCGGTCGCGTAATACCAGACCGCACTTCCGTTCGGCAGCGTGATCCGGTCCGAAGGCACGCCCATCTGCGCCTCGACATCGTTCACTCGAGATTGCCCTGGGACGAGCCCCCGACCGTCCAGGGTGTAGGACGCACAGCCAGCTAGGAAGAGCACCGCAATCCGCGCCGCCCAGCGCCTCGTCGACATGCGATACCTCCACCTTGAACTGCAGTGCCTTGGCAATCAGCCTACACCCCGGACGGCCGCTTTTCCCGACGTGGCGCAGGCGCTGAACTGCAGCGTTGCCAGCAGGAGGAGGAAAAGCCTAATCAACCGGGCTGGACTCAGCGCGAGCGCAAGCTGCGCACCAGGCCCTGCAGGTACAGGCCGCGGGCGATCAGGCGCCAGGCCACCATGCGCACGATGCGCGCAATGTCGACGACTGGCCGAAAATGGCTGGGCCGGGCGCGCGCGCTGTAGATCGCATTGATGGGCACGCAAACGATTTCCACGCCGGAGTGCGCGGCTTCGATCAGGATTTCGCTTTCGAACACGAACGACGCCGCGGCGCCGTACCGTACCCGCGCCCGTGCGAACAGGCCGGCAGGGTAGACGCGGAACCCGGACTGGGTATCGGCGATCGGCTTGCCCGCGGCCCAACTGATCCAGAAATTGGCGAAGCGATTGGCGCAGTAGCGCGCCACCGGTATCGCCGCGCGCGCGTGCAGGCGCGAACCGATGACGATGCCGGGCGGCGCCGCGCGCCAGGCCTCGAGGAGGAGCGGAATGTCTTCGGGACGATGCTGGCCGTCGCCATCGAGCGTGACGATCACGTCCGCGCCCCTGCGCACGGCTTCATCGGCGCCGCGCCGCAGGCTGCCGGCCTTGCCCCGGTTCGACTCATTGCGCAACAGGACCACGGGCAGCCCATGCAAAGCCGCGGCGGTCGCGTCCGTTGAACCGTCGTCCACGACTATCACCAGGGGCAGCTGCGCGAGCGCCCGCCGGACTACGTCGTTGATGGTGGCGCTTTCGTTGTACGCGGGGATGACCACCGCGGCCGTTCTCATGCCATGCCGCCGTTGATGGAGACGACCTGGCCGGTGATGTAGCCCGCCTGCTCGGACATCAGGAATCCCACCAACCCGGCCACCTCCGCCGGCGTGCCCGCGCGCTTGAGCGGCACCAGTCTCTCGATGCGCGCCGCATCGAACAGGCCGGCGGTCATCGGCGTATCGATGATGCCCGGGGCGACGCAGTTTACGGTGACGCCGCGGGAGCCGCTCTCCAGCGCGAGCGAACGCACGGCGCCGTGCAATCCGGCCTTGGCCGCGGCGTAATTGGCCTGGCCACGGTTGCCGATGAGCGCGGAGACCGACGACAGCGCCACGATCCGCCCCCAGCGTGTGCGCAGCATCGGCAGCAGCAACGGCTGGGTGAGATTGAAGAACCCGTGCAGCGAGACGTCGATTACCGAATGCCATTGGCGAGCGCTCATGCCGGCCATCGGCACATCGTCATGGATGCCGGCGTTGTGCACGATTCCCTGAATAGGCCCCGACTTGAGCAGGCCGGCCAAGGCGCTGGATGCCTGCGGGCCGTCGACGAGATTGAAGCAGACGCATTGCGCCCGTCCGCCGGCGGCGGCGATCTGCGCAACCAGATCTGCCGCGCGCTCCGGGTTCGCGTTTGCGTGGACGATCACCTCCCAACCGTTCCTGGATAGTTCATGACAGATCGCCGCGCCGATGCCGCCGCTGCCGCCGCTGACCAGCGCGCGCTTCAACGGACCGTACCCTGACGCAGGACGACCGCGATGCGCCCGGCGGCCAGTTCGCGTCCGGCGCCTTCGACGGCAAATTCATAGAGCAGCCGGCCGCCTTCTTCGATGAGCCGCTCGGCCCGCACCGTCAACGGCCCGGGCTCATCGTCCAGGAAGCGTGCGTGCAGTTTCAGGGCGCGGGCGCCCGCCAGCAGGCCGGCCCGCACCAGCGGTACGGGAGCCTGACGCAGCGCGCCGTGCACGGCCATCGCTTGCGCGCCATACTCGATGGCCGTGCATGCCGGCAGCCGGCCGTCGCAGCGCAGCGGATTTGCGGGGGAGAGGTGGCTCGAGGTGCGGCAGACAATGCTGCGCTCATCGAAGCGCACGAGTTCCTCCAGCAGGCACATAGCCCCCTGCTGCGGCACCAGTGCAGCGATGTCCTGGTGCGTCAAGGGTCGATCTCGATGGCGAGATGGGATTTCTCCAAATATTTCAGCTTCACCCCGCCGCCTTCGTCGCGTGCCGCAAGCGCCAATACCCTGAGCGCCTGCGCCGCCGGATTGCTGGCCAAATCACCGGGCAGCGATTCCGGCCAAGCCGCGTCGCCTGAACCGGGCGCGAGCTCGATACTCAATTTCCGGGCGAATTCGCCCGAAGCCGCTGGTGCCAGCAACAAGGCCGCGGCGAACGGACGCGTCACCGGCCAGAGCGCGCGCATCGGCGCCGGATAGGGAAGATCGTAGGCAACCAACAACACGGGCTTCTGCTCGACGACCACCTGTGCCGCCGCCTCGAGCAGGCCGGCGGAAAATGAGGCGTCGTGCCCGCACAGCGTGGTGGATGAAGCACGGCAGCGCGCAAAGATGCTCCAGTAGCCGGCAGGCGCATTGTGGACAGAATTGAGGAAGCGGGTCGGCGACATCTGTGGTGGCTGCGCCGCGAGCCCCTCGCAGATCTGATGCGTAATCTGGCCGTCTCCACCGCAGGAGGTGAACACAATTGCCGCGCTTTCAGAGGCGATGCCGCTCGCCGCAAGCGCTTCGCTGCCGACCGTCAGCGCCCATCGCGCCGGGACGGAGCAGCGCCGCCGCTCGTTTGGCGGCAGCAGCCCGGGCAATGGATCAGGGTCGGGCGCATCGGCGTAACGCAGGCGGCCGAGGAGTATTTCTCGCGCCCCGTGCCAGTCTGTCAGCCCCGGCCCGAGCACGCCGGCACCAGTGAGCCACACTGGTTTCACGGCATCCTCCCGAACAGCAGCGAGCAGTTGCTGCCGCCGAAGCCAAAAGAATTCGACAGCGCATACCGCAGCCGCATGTCGCGGCTCTTCAGCAAGACATTCAATTTGATGCTCGCATCTATCCTGCGCGTGTTGAGCGTGCCGGGCGCAAGGCCATGGCGCAGGCAGAGCAGCGTCAGCACGGCTTCAATCGCGCCGGCTGCGCCCAGCGCGTGCCCGGTCCAACCCTTGGTCCCGCTGCAGGCGACCCGTTTGCCGAATACGGAGTAAACGGCGGTATCTTCGGCCGCGTCGTTGTTGCGCGTTCCGGTGCCGTGCAGGTTGATGTAGTCGACGTCGTTCGCGGCGATCCCGGCGCACTCAAGCGCGGCGCGCATCGCGCGCGCCGCACCCAGGCCTTCCGGATGCGGCGTCGACATGTGGTACGCGTCGGCGCTTTCACCGTAGCCAAGCAGCGCCAATCCGTCGCCTGAGACGTCCTGCCGCTCGAGCAGCACGAATGCGGCGCCTTCGCCGAGGGAGATGCCGCTGCGATCGGCGTCGCAGGGGCGACAGGGCTCGCGCGAGAGCAGTTCGAGGGAAGCGAAGCCATGAAGCGTGGTGAAGCACAGCGTTTCCACGCCGCCGACCACCGCCGCGTCGCACAGGCCGGCCGTGATCGCCCGGTAGGCAGCCGCGAACACCTTGGCGCCGGAGGAGCAGGCAGTGGAGACGACGTAGGCCGGTCCTTCGAGGCCGAGCCGGGCGCGGACGTAGGCCGCGGGCGAAGACATGTCGAAGCTGTCGCCGAAGCTGAGGCCGATGGGAAGCGCGCCGGACGCAGGCTGGCGCTTGCGGTATGCCAATTCGCCCTGCAGCATGCCCGAGCTGCTGGTGCCGATGAAAGTGCCGATGCGATCCGGGCCGTAAGCGTCGCACGCGCGCGACGCGGCCGCGGCGAAGCCGTCCGCCTCCAGTCCCGCCTGCGTGATCTGGCGCATCCGGCTGACGGGAGAATCGTCCTGCAGGCCGTCGACGCGGCCGATCCAGGTGTCGAGCGCGCTGCCGAGAAAATCGTTGCGACGCAGTCCGCTGCGATCGTGGCGCAGGGCGTCGAAGGCTGGCGCCGTGCCACGACCGAGAGCGCTGGCGAGCGTGAAACCGGTCGCATAGAGCGGCTTCATCGGCCGGGGCCGCTCGCTGCGCGGCCGGGGTGGCGCGCCAGCAGCGCCGAAAACGTCAGCGCGTATACGGTTCCGATTGCCACCGTGACGCCGATGGCGCGCAGCACTGGCGTTCCGCTGGCCGCGAGAGCCAGCGCCGATAGAAGCGTCGCGAAACTAGCCACGGCCAGCGACAGTAGCATGAGCGCATGCTCGTCGCGACTACCCTGCGGCTGATTGAAGAAAAGCGCGTAGTTGGTGCCGACGCCGACTACCAGCAGCAGTGCTACGAGATGGAACAGAGTCAGCTTTACGCCGGCCATGGAAAGGGTCGCGACGTCCAGCAGCGTCGCCGCCAGCACCGGGGCGAGTACCCGCCCGGTGGCGGCGAGGCTCCTCAGCCCGGCGCAGACCAGCAGAGCGATGCAGGCGAGCCCGATCATCAGGAGCCGGAGCGCTTCGGCACGGTATCCGGCCACCAGCCCATCGGCTTCCTGCTTCAGGTCGAGGAGCAGCACGTCGTGTTCGCCGCTGGAGCGCAGTGCTGCAGCCAGCGCGGCAGCGTCCCGAACGCCCGAGATCGGCGCGAGCGCGACCCAATCCTTCGACCCGGGAAACAGCAGCGAATTGATCCGGGTCCCGAAGGCGGTACCGCCCAGCGACTCGAGTTCCAGCGGTGGTTCGTTGCGCGCGCGCTCAACGGCTGCAAGAAAAGGCGAAAAAGCGCCGGGGCGGAACGGCAAGCCTGTCATCGCCTTCCCCAGATTGGTCGCGAGCGTCTCGGCGTCGGGCAGTGCGGCGCGACGTTCCTGTTGCGTCTTCTCGCTCGGCAGGTAGCGCGCCGCCAGTTCGTAGCCGCCAATGGCGCCCGAGGTTATTGCGCCGTCGAGCACCCGCGCGATCCGTTCGCTTTTCTGCAGGACATCCTCGCGCCCGGGAGCGGTGAGGACGACGAGGTAGCGCGGATCCGGTGCGCCCAGTTGCGAACGCAATTCTCGATCTAGTGCCTTGGATTCTCCCGCAACGGGAGTGAGATTCGCCAAGTCGTCGTCCCAGAGGCGGTCGTTGCGGTGAATCGCGACCAGTGCGACGCAGGCGATCGCCAGGACGGAACCCCATGCCGCGCCTGTCCCGAGCCAGGCGGGCAACGGCCAGTCGAAGGACGCGGCCAACTTGCGCTCGAGGATGCGGGCCGGCGTCAGCGCGGGCAGCACCCAGCGCGTCACCAGCCCCGCGACGATTACTCCGACGATAGTGAGGAAACCGAGCTGCGCCAGTCCGTTGAAACTGGAGAGCAGCATCGACAAGGCGCCGCAGGACGTGGTGAGCACCGCCAGACGCAGGGTAGCGCCGATCCTTCCGAGGGTTTCTGCGAGCGACTCATGCCGGCCCGTCTGCGCAAAAAGGTAAGTCGGATAGTCGATCGCTTCGCCAATCAGAATCGCGGCGAAGCCCATGGTGATACCGTGCACCGGGCCGAACCACAGGCTAACGGCGGTTATTCCCCCAAGCAAGCCGCTGGCCGCCGGCAGCGCCGACAAGGCGACGGGCCACGGCGAACGGTACACGTACAGTAGAAGCAGCAGGATGCCGATCGTCGCGATCGTCGAAGAGCGCGCGGCGTCGCGCTCGACGGTGGCGCGGGCAGTCACTGCTGCGAGGCCGGGCCCGGCGAGCCGCAACCGTGCTCCCGCGGGAGCCACTTCCGCGTACGCCCTTTGGATGGTCGCGATCGCCTTGGCCTGCGCGTCAAGGTCGAAGCCGGGCGCGCGGGTCTCGACGACAAGGAGCGCGCGCTTACCGTCGCCGGAAAACCAGACGCCTTGCCGGGTGGCGGGTCCGCCCGGCCGCTCGAACAGGCGCGCCAGGCGGCGCAATTCGCCGGTCGGATCCTGCGGCAGGCTGCTGCGAAACGGTGCGCTGAGCGGCGATGCCAGCAGGGCGAGGGATTCCTGCAGCGCGTCGTGCAAGCCCGCTGCGGTGAAACGCTCCGCCACGACGCCCGGGCTCAACACATAGCGCAACGCAAAGAGCTGCTGCAGGTCCCGGGCCGCGCGCGCAGCGTCGCCATTGGCGACCGTTTCGAATTGGCCGCTACGCGCAAGCCGGTCGGCCAGCCCAGTGCTCGCTTTGGCCAGCACCTCTTCGCCTGCGTCCTCGACGGCAAGCAGCAGCAGCCGGGATGCGACGCCGCTACGCAGCTGCCCGATCAGCAATTCCTGCGCTCGGGTCGCCGCCTGCGGCAGGAAGGCGCTCATGTCCGTGGTGAGCACCAGTCGTTGCGTCAGCCAGATTCCGCTGGCGGCAACCAGAATCAGCCACGCGGCGACGGCGGTGCGGCCGCCGCGCTTCACGGCGCTTCCGGCCCTATCAGCATGACGGATTGATCGCCCGAGCCCTCATCGATTTCTATGCGCTTGAGCCGTTCGCGTGCGCCAGCGATCCGGATGCTCGTCACCAGACCGGCCAGCTTTTCGTCGCGCGGCGTCAGCGTCAGCAGCCAGGAGTCCGGCGCACCTTCCAGCCGGATACGGTAGTGCCGCTCGAGCGCCGGCGCGTCTCCGGCAAGCGTCGCGCGCATGCCTTCGATCAGGGCCGTGATCGCCGAGGACGACGACAGGGTAAAGCTGCGCTTCTGCTTGAGCCCGCGGTTCTCGATCGTGACGGCGCCGCCGGCGATGACCGTCGTTTCCTGGTAGGGGCTGAGCACGTGCTTTTCGAGGCGGTCCGGCCTGCCATAGACCAGCGTGCCCTTCAACACCAGTGGCGCGCTCAACAGTGCGCTGCGTTTGCTCTCGGTGAAGCTTTCCTTCGCGGCGGGCACGGCCGCCAGCATGGCCATCAGAGCGGGGAGATCGAGGTCCGCCGCCGGCGTGGACGGCGCCGCCAATGCCATGAGTAGCGCACAGGCCAGGTGTCGGCGCACTCTCAGGCGCCCTGCCAGAAATCGTAGTAATTGAACCAATTGTAAGGCGCCAGGCGGGCGTAGGCCTCGAGTTGGCGCACGTAGCGCTCCACCCAGGGGACGATCGTCGCATTGCGCGCACCGTCGCCCAGTTCGACGCGCTCGGCCAGCACTTCGAAATGCACGTCGTAGCGCAGATCGCTCCGGTGGAGGCAGAAGAAGGCAACTACTGGAGTTCTCAGCAACGCCGCCGCGAGCATGGGTCCGGACGGAAAATTGGCGTGATCGCCGAGGAACCGGCAGCGCGCCGTCCGCTCGCTGCCGAAGCGACGATCGCCGAGCATGGCGACGATCTCGCCGCGGTCCAGGCAGTCACGAACGCGAAATAGGGTTTCCGGCGTTCCGGGCGCAATGACGCGGCCGGACAGCTCGGGCGCCATGCCGCGCAGCCAGCGGCTCATCATGCGCGAATTTCCCTCGTGCATGACCAGATTGATGGCCAGCGCCTGGTGCCGCTCGCCGTAGGCGCGCAGGATTTCGAAGCTGCCGAGATGGGAACCGAGAAGCAGGCAGCCGCGGCCGCGCGACACGATCGCATCCAGCGCCGCCCCGTTGTGGATGCGGATGTCGAACCGTGCGCTCCCGTGCGACAACATCTCGACGCGGTCCAGCAGGGTGCTCGCAAAGACGTGGAAGTGGCGGAAAATCCGCGGCAGGCTTGCCGGCGTGCCGAGGATGCGCGTCAGAAAGGCGCGGGACGCGCGACGCGCACGGGGAAAGAAGGCGACGAAATACCAGCAGATCGGCACGAGCAGGATGCGTCCGATGCGCCGGCCCAGCATGCCGGTAATCCAGCTGATCAGGTGCAACGCGGCGAAGCTGCCGCGCTCGCGTTGCTCGAGCCAGATCGCCTTCATGACGCGCCTTTGACGAGCATCGTGCCGTCCGCGACCAGCGCGGCCTTGCTTTCGATCCTGAAGGCCATCCGATCCGGCGCGAGCGGCCTGAAGACGATTCGAAACGACTCCTGCGGCCGTAGCAGCGAGCGGAAGCTTGCGTCGGGAATCGCGAGGAGGCGGAAGTCGTCGCCGAAGCGATTGCGCGCGGCCCGCTCTACCAGCGCCAGCAGCCAGGCGCCGGGTACGATCGGATTGCCGGGGAAATGTCCCGCCAGCGCCGGATGTGAAGCGGCGACCGTCTGCCAATCCTGTTCGGCTGCCAATACCGCGAGCGCGTCGCGCGTCAGCTTGCCGGCGGCATTGCGAGGCAGCGCGTCCACCATCACCAGCGGTCGCGGCAGAAAAACCGGGTCGATGCGGCTGCGCAGCTGCGCGATGATGGCCGCGCGTTCGATCCCCGGGGCCACTGCGAAGGCCATCAGCCGCGGTTCGGCGGCAGCGGAGTCCGGCATCCAGAACACGCCATCAATCACGCCTGGTACGCGGATCAGCTCGGCCGTCAACGCCGAGAGCGAGTTGCGCGAGCCGCCGATCTTGACTATGTCGGCGACGCGGCCCTGAATGGTGAATTTCCCGCCGCCATGCTCGAGCAGCAGGTCGTTCAGCGGGACGGGGTCCGGCAGATGTCCGCCCTGCGCGATCGCCTGGCCGCCGACTATGGAAATGTCGACGTCGTCCACCGTCGAAAAGGTCTGCGTACGCGCGGTGCGCCGCGTGGCAAGCGCGCCAGTCTCGGTGCTGCCGTAAATCTCGATCACCGGTGCGCCGCCAAGTTCTTCGATGCGGCAGGCGATTTCCTCAGTCAGCGGGG
>Ga0070731_10001536_pt1 | contig 23705 bp, 22 predicted proteins | sample Coa_R1_2_FD_66448 | JGI IMG/M metagenome (GOLD analysis project Ga0070731, IMG submission 66448) | Surface soil microbial communities from Centralia Pennsylvania, which are recovering from an underground coalmine fire - Coalmine... | ecosystem: Environmental > Terrestrial > Soil > Unclassified ... | reverse complement strand
CTTCGGTGCCGACTTCGCGCGCGACGCGCGTGACTTCCGAGGCGAAGGCGTTCAGCTGGTCGACCATCGTGTTGATGGTGTTCTTGAGTTCGAGGATTTCGCCTTTCACGTCGACCGTGATCTTGCGCGAGAGGTCGCCGCGCGCGACCGCCGTCGTCACTTCGGCAATGTTGCGCACCTGGCCCGTCAGGTTTCCGGCCATGGAGTTCACGTTGTCCGTGAGATCCTTCCACGTGCCTGCAACGCCTGGCACCTGTGCCTGTCCGCCGAGACGCCCTTCTGTACCAACCTCGCGCGCGACGCGCGTCACCTCGCCCGCGAAACGGTTGAGCTGGTCGACCATCGTGTTCAGCGTTTCCTTCAGCTGAAGGATTTCGCCGCGCACGTCGACGGTGATCTTGCGCGAGAGGTCGCCGTTCGCGATGGCCGTCGCCACTTCGGCGATGTTGCGCACCTGGCCGGTCAGATTGCCCGCCATGGAGTTCACGCTGTCGGTGAGGTCTTTCCACGTTCCCGCAACGCCGGGGACCGCAGCCTGTCCGCCAAGCTTGCCGTCGGTACCCACTTCGCGCGCAACGCGCGTTACTTCGGCGGCGAAAGCGTTCAGCTGATCGACCATCGTGTTGATCGTCTCTTTCAGCTGCAGGATTTCGCCGCTCACGTTCACGGTGATCTTCTTGGAGAGATCGCCCTGCGCCACCGCCGTCGCCACTTCGGCGATGTTGCGCACCTGCGCCGTCAGGTTGGACGCCATCGAGTTGACGCTGTCCGTCAGGTCCTTCCAGGTGCCGGCGACGCCGCGCACGACGGCCTGGCCGCCGAGCCGTCCGTCGGTGCCCACTTCGCGCGCGACGCGCGTCACTTCCGAGGCGAAGGCGTTCAACTGATCGACGGTCGAGTTGATCGTTTCCTTGAGCTGCAGGATTTCGCCGCGGACGTCCACGGTGATCTTCTTCGACAGGTCGCCGTTTGCCATGGCCGTCGACACTTCGGCGATGTTGCGCACCTGCGCCGTCAGGTTCGACGCCATCGAGTTGACGCTGTCCGTCAGGTCTTTCCATGTACCGGCGACGCCCAGCACGTTCGCCTGCCCTCCGAGTCGCCCTTCGGTGCCGACTTCGCGCGCGACGCGCGTCACTTCGCCGGCGAAGGCGTTCAACTGATCCACCATCGTGTTGACGGTTTCCTTGAGCTGCAGAATCTCGCCGCTCACGTTCACCGTAATTTTCTTCGACAGGTCGCCGCCGGCGATGGCGGTCGCCACCTCGGCGATGTTGCGCACCTGCGCCGTCAGGTTCGACGCCATGAAGTTGACGTTGTCGGTGAGATCCTTCCATGTACCGGCGACGCCCGGCACCATGGCCTGACCACCCAGCTTTCCTTCCGTACCGACTTCGCGGCCAACGCGTGTCACTTCGGAGGCGAAAGCGTTCAGCTGGTCCACCATCGTATTGATGGTGTCCTTGAGCTCGAGAATTTCGCCGCGCACGTCTACGGTGATCTTGCGCGAGAGGTCGCCGCGCGCCACGGCGGTGGTCACCTGTGCAATGTTGCGGACCTGGTCGGTGAGGTTGCCGCACATCGCATTGACCGAGTCCGTCAGGTCTTTCCACGTGCCTGCGACGCCCGGCACGATCGCCTGCCCGCCGAGCTTGCCGTCTGTACCCACTTCGCGCGCGACGCGCGTCACTTCCGAGGCAAATGAGCGCAGCTGATCCACCATGGTGTTGATGGCTTCCTTGAGCTGCAGAATTTCGCCGCGCACGTCGACGGTGATCTTTTTCGAGAGGTCGCCGTTGGCCACGGCGATGGTCACGTCGGCGATGTTGCGCACCTGCGCCGTCAGGTTCGACGCCATCGAGTTGACGCTTTCCGTCAAATCCTTCCAGACGCCCGTCACTTCGCGCACCTGCGCCTGACCGCCGAGCTTGCCTTCGGTACCGACTTCGCGGGCCACGCGCGTCACTTCCGAGGTGAACACGCCAAGCTGCTTGATCATGGTGTTCACGATCGTCGCGGCCTGCAGGAATTCGCCTTTGAGGGGGCGCCCCTCAACGTCCAGCCGGACGGTCTGCAGGAGGTTGCCCTGCGCGACGGCTTCGATCGCCCGGGTCACTTCGGTGGTCGGCCACAGCAGATCGTCAACCAACTGATTGATCGAGCCTTCCATTGCCCCCCAGGAACCGCTGACGCTGCCGAGCTTGACGCGGTGCCGCGTTTGACCTTCGCGCCCGACCAGTTGCCCCACGTGCTCAAGCTGCTGCGCCATGCGCTGGTTGTTGGCGACGATCTCGTTGAAGGTGTCGGCGATCTTTCCAAAGAGCCCGGTCTCATGACCGGACATGCGGACGGAAAAGTCGCCCGTCTTGACCGCCTGGAGCGCATGAAGAAGCTCGTGCAACTCGGCCGTGTGCCCGTTCAGCTTCTCGGCCTCGAGACGGTCGGCCGCGATCGCCTGTGCGGACTTTTTGGCCTTGGATGACTCTACGGTTTCGCCTTGTACCGACATCGGCGGGCCCTTTTTTTCAGTGTTGCGCAAAGGCCCGGGCTCTGCCGCCAGCGGCAGACGCCCAGGCCGGTGCCTTGACCGGATATTGAGGACTGGAAGAAATGAGCGAAAACGCGCCCTGATTTCGACGCGCACTCCCCTTCGCCACCTTCACAAATCCTATAAACCCCAACCGCAAACGCGCGGATTCCGGCAGAGTTCCCTGTTCGCCCGCGAAAAGCCCGCGGATGCTTTCCAAGGCGTGACCGACGGCATTCAGCACAGGAAATGTGCACAGGGACAAGTACTTCTTGCACTTGCGAAAAGTTAGGGCTCACCGCTGCGATGCTTGCGGGCCGGCGGCCTTCCGGCCCCTAGAGCGAGCTGGCGACGGTGGTAAACATTCCACTGAGATCGTTGCCAAGTATGCCGACGGCGGCGACAATGGCCATGGCGATAAGAGCTGCGATCAGGCCGTACTCTATGGCCGTTATGCCCCATTCGCTTCTCGCGAAATTCCAGACAAGATCGCCCATCGTGAACCTGCCGACGCCGATTTCCTTAAAGGCTTGCCTGCCCGCGTGAACAGCCAAGCACGGACGTTGCGTGTGAAAGTGTTATTTGCTCCTTTCCAGCCTCGCTCAAATCGCTCCCAAATTGATTAAACTTGCGACAGGGTAACAAAGTACGTCGCTCTCAACAGGACAGACGGGTTGATGTCGGCCGCAGCCACTCTTCACACCATTGGCGGAGGTCTGGCTGGATGCGAGGCCGCCTGGCAGGCGGCCGAGGCGGGGGTGCAGGTCATGCTCTCCGAAATGCGTCCACTCCGCGCCACGGACGCCCATACAACGGACGCGCTTGCAGAACTGGTGTGCTCGAATTCTTTTCGCTCCGACGACGCCGAAAACAACGCCGTGGGTCTCCTTCACGAGGAGATGCGCCGCTCGGGGTCTCTTGTTCTATCCTGCGCCGATGCGAACAGGTTGCCGGCGGGCGGCGCGCTGGCGGTCGACCGCGATGGATTTGCACGCGCGGTGACACGCGCAGTCGAGGACCATCCACGCATCCAAATCCGTCGCGAAGAGATACGGCAGTTGCCCGAGACGGCCACCATTGTTGCAACCGGACCGCTTACTTCCGATGCTCTCGCCCAATCGATCCGGGCCATTACGGGAGAGGAATCACTCGCCTTTTTCGATTCCATCGCCCCGGTCATCTACAAAGACAGCATCGACCTTTCGGTTGCCTGGTTCCAGTCGCGTTACGACAAACACGGGCCGGACGGCGGAGCGGACTACCTGAATTGTCCGATGGATGAACAGCAATATCGCGCTTTTGTGCGCGCTTTGATCGACGGCGAAAAAACCGAATTCAAGGAGTGGGAGAAATCGACTCCCTATTTCGAGGGCTGTCTGCCGATCGAAGTCATGGCGGAGCGTGGTCTCGAGACGCTGCGCTTCGGCCCGATGAAACCGGTAGGGCTGAAGGAGCCTCGCAGCGGCGCGCGCCCGCACGCCGCTGTTCAGCTGCGGCAGGACAACGCGTTGGGCACGCTCTGGAACATGGTCGGCTTCCAGACCAAGCTCAAACATGCGGAACAGGTCCGGATTTTCCGAACGATTCCGGGCCTTGCGCAGGCGCAATTCGCGCGCTTGGGGGGCCTGCATCGCAACACCTTTCTGAATTCGCCGCGGCTGCTCGATTCGCGGCTGCGACTAAAACTGCGCCCGAACCTGCGTTTTGCTGGACAGATCACCGGTGTCGAAGGCTATGTTGAAAGCGCCGCCATCGGGCTGCTTGCGGGACGCTTCGCGGCTGCAGAGATTCTTGGGCGCGACATTGACGCACCGCCGCCGACAACGGCGCTTGGCGCGCTGTTGCGGCACATCTGCGGCGCAGCAACAGCCGAAACTTTCCAGCCGATGAACGTGAATTTTGGACTGTTTCCCGATGCTGCAGAGGAAGCGCGCGGTCGCGAGCGAAAGCGGGCAATGTCTCGACGCGCTTTGCAAGATCTGGATCCGTGGCTGAAGGATTGGTCACAGATGCCCAAGCAGCGCGGCGCGCAGCATGATCAGCTGCCCGCGCAGGCGTAGGACATCTGTGCCATTGCCAAACGGATCGAAAGTTTTCCGGAGCCGCGAGAGATAGGCCGGCACAAGAGATGCCGGAAGAACGGCGGAAAGCGCTGCCGGTGGAACCGTATTCTGTCTCGCACGCCAAAAATGTTCCATGGCCCGCGTTGCGATCTGGTCGAAGACGCGCTTCAGCTTCCCGGAATTTCTTCCAGGGGACACATCGGCAGGGGTCAGCCCTTCGCCTGCGAGGAGATCAACGGGTATGAAAATCTTCCCCTGACGGACACGAAAGCGGAAGCTTCGCAGCATTCCGGTGAGACCGTAGGCGATCCCCGCACCGTCGATGACCGCGGCCGGCTCGCGCATCCCGGTGAGGATACACGCGGCCATTCGCATGAGACGGGCAGAAGTGACGCGCGCATGGCACTCCATTGCCGCCAATGTAGGAAACGGTACTGGAGAACTCTCGATGGCGCGGGCGTCGACGAGCGCTTCCAGCTCGGCGGCTTGGGCATGGTCCCTTGAGACAATCTCCGCAAGACCGACGGCAACGGGATGGGAAGGCGGCCGACCTTCGCGCACAGCCGAAAGCGCATCCTGCCACCACTGCAGACGGATTTCGGCAGCAAATGGATCGCGCGCCGCCTCGCCTACGCGCGCAAGCTCGTGGTTGAAGGCGTAGAGGGCAAACAGAAGCGGCCGCTTTTCGGCAGGCGCGAAGATACCCGCGAAATAGCGGTCCGGATCGTGCCGACGTACAGTTCCCTCGCAGACGGCGAAAGCCTGTGTCGGACTCATCGCTTTTTCATCGACCGGAGCAGCCTGGGTGCGGCTCCGGTCGTCGGCCCATCTCAGGAAATGAGATGCATGGCGCCAACCATGCAAAACAGCATTGGAATGGAAAGAAGCGTGTTGATACGGGAGAACATGCCTGCCCTCTTGCCGGCACTTCCGCGCGCGTCTTTTGTGAGATCGGGGTAGGCATTGTCAATATTCAGCGAGCGCTGCTGGTTCGGCCAAATCACGAACCACACGTTGAACCACATGATCGTGCCGAGCCACATTCCGATACCGATGAGGAGATAGTGCGTATTGGAGAACGCGCCATTCGCGTCGGCGATGTCCAGCGTGACTGCTTCCTTGAAGTAGCCGTTCAAGACGGCGAGAACGGTGCCCAAAATGATCGTGCTCATCGCCGCCCAGCGGAACCAGAAGAGCGCGGCGGGCGTGATGTACTTGCCCAAGGCGGGCCGCAGATCTTCCGGAATTTTTGGAGTCGTGGGCGTCGAGACGAAGTTGAAATACCACAACAGCCCGATCCACATCACGCCGCTGACGACGTGCAGCCATCGGACGATGAACTGCCAGAAATTCATATCGACGACGACGCCCGCCTGTATCCAGTGGATCACGAGCACAATCAGGGCAAGAATGAAGCCGGCAACCACTACCTTGCGCAGATCGGAAAAGAATGCGGCCATGGCGAAGAACCTCCCCTTCTTCTGGTCAGCCCGTCGGCACTCTATCGCAGTTCGGTTGCCCAGGCCGCCGCGACATTAGCGCGCTTGTAGCCGGGGGTAGCCATTCGACGGAAAGGCTTGGCGTCGTTCTCAGAGGGCAAGCTGTTTGGGGCGCGTGGTCCTAAGCCAGGTAACGACGAAAAGGCGTGTCACCATGACCGCCGTGAAGAACGAGGTGATGATTCCCAGTCCGAGTGTCACCGCAAATCCACGAACAGGCCCCGAGCCGAGTTGAAACAGGATCAGCGAAGCGATGAGGTGGGTCATGTTGGCATCGACGATCGTCGCCATCGCGCGCCGGAAGCCCTGATCAATGGAGGCGATAATTGTCCGGCCATTGCGATGCTCTTCGCGAATGCGTTCGTAGATGAGCACGTTGGCGTCCACCGCCATGCCCATGGTGAGCACAATGCCCGCAATGCCTGGCAGGGTAAGCGTGGCGCCGAAGGCGGTCAGTGCAGCCAGGAGCAGAATGACGTTGAGAGTCAGCGCCAGATCCGCGAACAGGCCGAAGAGCCCATAGCGGGCCACCATGAAAAGCGCGACGAGCGCAAGCCCGGCGAGCGTCGAGTACTTCCCGCCCTGCACCTGGTCGGCTCCCAACTCGGCACCCACGGTTCGCTGTTCAATAACCCGAAGTGGCGCGGGAAGGGCGCCCGAGCGGAGAAGGACAGCAAGATCGGTCGCACTCTGGACAGTGAAATTGCCCCCCGTGATGTCCCCTGAACCGCCGAGGATCGCCTCCTGGATGACGGGAGCTTCTATGATCTGATTGTCGAGAACGATGGCAAAGCGTTTTCCGACATTTTCCTTGGTTGCATCGCCAAACTCGCGCGCGCCGACCGTGTCGAACTTGAAGTTGACGTCGGGCTGACCGTCTTGCGGATTAAATCCCTGGTACGCATCCGTAAGCCGATCACCGCCGACAAGGACCCGTCGTTCGACGACGAGAGGCGGCTGTTTAGCTCCATTTTTTTTCCCGGGAGCAAATTGCAGGAGTTCGTCGCCAATCGGAACAATTCCGCGCTCGGCCTGCTGAAGATCGGCGCTGTCGTCCACCATCTGGAACGTCATCTTCGCTGTCTTGCCGAGGATCTCGATGAGGCGCTGAGGATCGCTGAGCCCCGGCACCTGTACGAGGATGCGATCCTCTCCCTGCCGTTCGATAGTCGGCTCGCGCGTGCCAAGTTGATCGATGCGGCGGCGCACCGTCTCGATCGATTCTTCGAGTATCTGGCCTTGCGTGCGCGTCTTGAAGTTGTCCGTCATGTGCATGACGAATGAGCCGGGAGAGGGCTCGAGCATCTCGTAATCGCGCGCACCAGCGGAAAGTACGGATCCGCCTACAACCGGATTGAGTTTGGTCAGGATATCCCGCGCCTCGTCGAGTCTCGAGTGATCAAGCAGCCGTAGCGAAACGCGGTCGCTGCCCGCTTCCAGGTTGGTGTAACCGATGCGCGCTTTTCGGAAGGCAACGCGGATATCCCCCATGAGCGATTCGAGCTTGTCTTTCTGCACCTGATCGAATTGCACTTCGAGCAACAGATACGAACCACCCTGGAGGTCGAGACCAAGGGCGACGGTTCCTCTCGGCAAAAACGGCGGCATGCGAGCTATGACCCAACCGGGGAGCGCATTCGGCAGCGCGATCAGGAAGCCTACGACCAGGATCAGGATCGTAAGAACCTTCGACCATGTGGGTATCTGCAGCATACTTGTCGCTTTCAGTTCTTGTCGGTCTTGGTGTCGTTGGCGGGCGTCCTGGGCCGCACTTCGGTCAGCGAGCTTTTCATTACCCGGACCTGTACGTCATCGGCAATTTCCACCATCACTTCGCCGTCGTCTTTCACTTTCGATACCTTGCCGACAATTCCACCAGCGGTAACGACCATGTCGCCGCGGCGCACATTTTCGATGGCCAGCCGAAGCTCTTTCGCACGCTGCTGCTGGGGACGAATGGTGAAAAAATAGAAGATGGCCATGATGGCCACCATGGGAATGAAAAAAGTGTAGGTATCCATCAGTGGTGTTCCGAAAATCCGGGCCGGATTGCGCCCGCAAGGGCGCGGACTATAGCCGCGGGGCCCCCCTTTGCAACCGTCGAGAGGTATATGGCGTCAGCTGTTGGCCGCGAGAAGAAGCCTCGGGTCGACCGGCGTTACGCCACGTCGAATTTCGAAGTGGAGCTGCGGCCGATCGACTCCACCCGTCGTCCCGGCGGTGCCGATTACCCTACCCTTCTCCACAAACTCGCCCACCGCGACCACAACGTTCTCAGCATGGGCATAGGCCGTCACGTAGGTGCGACCATGCGTTATGAGGATCAGATTGCCGTACCCGCGCAATGTTCCGGCGTAGCTTACCGTCCCGTCGGCCGCGGCACGAAACGGCGCGCCGCGTTCCGCAGCGATATTGATTCCTTCGTTGCGGGTACCAAGCGCGCCGGGACCAAAGGATGAAATCACGGGGCCGGCAAGCGGCCACGCAAACCCAGGTGACTTCTGCTGGCCCGTATCAGCCCGGCTTCCGATCACGGGACGCGGGTGCACCGGTGCTCCCGACCGCGCCACCCGTGCAGCGGCAACGGCGGTACGAACTACGACAGGCGAATCGGGTCGTGTTGCGTAATCCGGCGCGGAACGGTCCATCGCATCGGAAAGTACAGCTTCGCGGGTTGCACGCGTGGTGGCGGGTATGAGCATGACGCGGCCGGCGGGAATGCGCCCTGGTGTTTTCAGATCGTTGAGCTTGATGACAACAGAGGGGGCCAACCGATAGCGATCCGCTATTGTTCCAACCGTGTCGCCGGCACGTGCGATCACCGTGTAGTAGGTGGCACGAGGCCAGTGGCCATGCTCGGCGGCTGCGACGGTGGCCGTATTTCCAAAGGCGGCAAGCGCAAAGCTCAATGCAATGCAGATGCATTTTCCGCACCACGTGTCATCCGTTCCGCTCTTTTTCATTCGTCGCCTGCACCTCGGGTGGCAAACCCGGCAACATCGGCACGAAGGCCACGGGAATAAGGTCCTGTCGCGTGATGCCGCCTTCGGTGCGCATGATCTTCACCAAATGTTGCGAAATCCTTTCAAACGCATCGGGCCCGCTTAACGGTGCGACAAGAATTCCGGAAGGCTTCAGCTGTTCGAGGAGCGCCGGGGGGACTTCGGAAAGCGCCGCCGTGATCAGAATACGGTCAAACGGCGCCTGCTCGACCCAGCCGGTCGAGCCATCGCTGTGCCGAACCACGATATTGTGCAGATTGAGTGCCTTGAAGCGGGCCTCGGCAGCTTTCAGGAGCGGGCGGTGACGCTCTACGGTGTACACCATGCGGCAGAGGGGCGCGAGTACAGCGGCCTGATACCCGGATCCCGTGCCGATTTCGAGCACACGATGACGCGAATCCACCTCGAGGGCTTCCGTCATATAGGCGACTATGTAGGGTTGGCTGATGGTCTGGCCGCAGGCGATTGGCAGCGCGATGTTCTCATAAGCCGTGGGATGAAATGGCTCGTCAACGAACAAATCTCGCGGTGTGCGTTCGATCGCGGAAAGGATGCGCTGATCCGTGATGCCCTGCCCGCGCAGTTCCATCACGAGGGCTATGGGGCGGTGGTCGTCCATCAGGCCGAAAGATGCTCTTCGCCGAGCATTGTTTTCAATCGGTCGCGCTCATGAAATTCTGTCAGGTTGAGATGGAGCGGCGTGACCGATATCCGCTTGCGGTAGATCGCGTTGAGATCGGTACCCTCGGGAGGGTCGCTGCGTCCACGCTTGAAGCCGATCCAATAATACGGAATGCCGCGCGCATCGACGCGACGGTCGAGCATTGCGGTCTGCAGGTCACGTTTGCCCTGTTCCGTGACTTCAATGCCGCGCACACCCGCCGCGCCTCCGTCCGGAAAATTGACGTTCATCAACACATCGGCCGGCCAGCCGATCTCGACCAGTCTCCTGATCAGCGGCGGACCGTGAGTTTCTGCACAGGACCAATCCACGTCGCGTCCGGCGCTGAACCCGTAGGCCTGTGAAAGGGCAATCGAAGCGACGCCCAGCGCGGTCCCTTCCATCGCTCCGGCGATGGTGCCTGAATATGTCACGTCATCTGCGAGATTCGATCCCCGATTGACGCCAGAAAGGACGAGCGTCGGGCGCGAGTCTGCCATCAACTCCGCGATCGCCATCATGACACAGTCGGTGGGCGTACCGGTCACCGCAAATCGACGCGAATCGATTTTCCGTAGTCGCAGGGGCAAGGCGAGCGTGAGCGAATGCGATGCGCCGGACTGCTCGGTTTCCGGCGCCACCACCCAGACTTCATCGCAGAGGGCGCGCGCAATCCTTTCGGCCACCATAAGACCCGGTGCGTGGATACCATCATCATTGGTTACAAGGATTCGCATAAGCACCTTATTTCCCGATGCACGCCTCGCCGTCCATGTAAGGGCGCAAAGCGTCAGGGATCACGACAGAGCCGTCGGGCTGCTGATAATTCTCGAGGAGCGCCACAACCGTCCGGCCGATCGCAAGACCGGAACCGTTCAGCGTATGCACAAAGTGAAGCGCCTTGTCCTTTGAGCGATAACGCGCGTTCATGCGCCGGGCCTGGAAGTCTCCGCAGTTCGAACACGACGAGATTTCTCGAAACCGGTCTTGGCCTGGCAACCAAACCTCGATGTCGTATGTCTTTCGCGCCGCAAATCCCATGTCGCCCGTGCACAGCGTCATCACCCGATGATGAAGTTCAAGACGCTTCAACACCTCTTGCGCGCAATCCGTCATCCGCTCGTGCTCATCGATGGACGTTTCGGGCGTGACGATCGAGACAAGCTCGACCTTCGAGAACTGATGCATGCGCAGGATACCATGCGTGTCCTTTCCTGCCGCGCCGGCCTCGGCGCGAAAACAGGGCGTCCAGGCGGTCAGCCGCAACGGCAGATGTTCTTCGTCCAGAATCTCGTCCCGGACAAAATTCGTCAGCGACACTTCAGCGGTGGGTATCAGCCAGTATCCTGTCGTGGTGCGGAAAAGGTCTTCCTCGAATTTCGGCAGTTGGCCGGTTCCGAATGCGGCGTCATCACGCACGAGCAGGGGCGGAGAAACTTCGCGATAGCCGAACGCGCGCGTATGCAGGTCGAGCATGAAATTGCCTAGCGCGCGTTCAAGGCGAGCAAGAGCCCCCGTCAGATAGACGAACCTTGCGCCAGATACCTTCGCGGCGCGCTCGAAATCCATCTGTCCGAGATCCTGGCCGAGCACGAAATGTTCGCGCGGCCTGTCCAACACCGGAGCCGTCCCGAACCGGCGCGTGGTCACCTCGACATTGTCCGATTCGTCCACGCCATCAGGGACGTCGGCTGCCGGCAGGTTCGGAAGCGTGGTAATTTCGCCGTCGAGGGCGCTCTTCAGATTGCGCTCCTGGTCCTCGCCGATCCGTATCTCTTCCTTGAGCCCCGCCACTTCGGCCATGAGCGCCGAAGCCCGTCCTTCGTCCTTCTGCGCCTTGGCTGTTCCAATGGCGCGGGACGCCTCGTTGCGGCGAGCCTGAGCCTGCTGCAGACGCGCCTGCAGCGCGCGCAATTCGCAATCTTTCGCGAGCAGGTCTTCTGTAATCACCTGGCCCGAGGCAGCGCCACGCCTCACCAAACCCGCTGCGAACTCGGCCGGTCGTTCTCGAATTGCCCGAATATCGTGCATGGCGCCTCCGCAACCTGTTCTTCGGGCCGCAAAACGGTAATGGCATGGCCGATTCAGCCGGTAAAGCGCCTAATCAGGGCGTCTGCGCGGCGGCCCGCGCCGCCTCTTCGCGCGCGCGGCTGTTCTCGATGAGGCGGACGCACCAGATCGAAATTTCGTACAGCACGATGAGCGGCAGCGCGAGACTCATCATGCTGAAGGGATCGGGCGGCGTTATGACTGCCGAAAGTGCCACGATGCCCAAAATCGCGTAGCGCCGCACGCTTCGAAGTTGCGCGCTGGAAACAATTCCGACCCGGCCAAGCAGGGACAGCAGTACCGGCAATTGAAAACACAGGCCGAATGCGAAAATCAGCATTGTCACGAAATCGAGGTACTCGCTGACCTTGGCCTGGAGTTCGATCCCCAGCGTGCCATGGCCGCCCGGCGTCTCGTAGCCCACGAAAAAACGGATCGCGAATGGCAGCATCACGTAATAGACAAATGCTGCGCCGATGGTGAAGAGAACCGGCGTGGCCACGAGAAACGGAAGAAACGCACGTCTTTCGTGCCGGTAAAGCCCGGGAGCGATGAACAGCCATAGCTGTGATGCGACAATCGGAAAGGAAAGGCAGAGCCCGGCGAACATACCGAGCTTCACATAGGTGAAGAACGTCTCGTACAAAGCCGTGTAGATCAGGTGATGGTTGGGCTGGCCGGCCAAAGCATGCGCCAGCGGAGCGGTCAGAAATGCATAAATGTACTTCGCGAAGACGAAACAGATGATGAAACAGATCACAAAAGCAATGATTGAAATGATCAGTCGCTTGCGAAGCTCTATGAGGTGATCGAGCAGCGGCGCCTTGGTGGCTTCGACGGCCTGTTCGTCCGCCGGTGAGGGCGCGGTCATGTGCCGTGCCCGCTCCCGCCGTCATTGGTCTTTTCAACGACACTCGGCTCTGTCGTCCCTGGCTCTGCTGTCCCGGCGGGGAGGACGGGCGCGCGGAGCGCGCGATCCACATCGGCCAACGGTCGCTCATGGCGCAGCGCGTCGAGTTCGGCGCGCAACTCGTCAAGCTCCGATTGCCGTGCCATATCGTCAAAACTCTTCCGAAACTGGTCGGCCATGGCACGGGCTTTCGCGACCCAACGCCCGGTCATTCGCATGAGTCGTGGAAGGTCCTTCGGCCCCACCACCACGAGCGCAACGATAAGAACGATGAGGATATGGCTCCAGCTCAGGTCCATCATGGCTCGGAAAGTGTCCGATCAGTGCCCGGACGACGAATCCTTGCCGCCGCCAGCGCTGTCATCGCGCCGATCAGGGATCGCGCGTTCATCCTCGGGTTCGTTCAAGCCCTTGCGGAAGCTGCGAATGCCTTTTGCGACATCACCCATCAAATCCGAGATCTTGCCGCGCCCGCCAAATAGCAAAAGGGCCACCACAGCGAGAATAAGTATGTGCCAAATGCTCAGAGTGCCCATGATTCCTCCCAATTCGAATTCCACAATGTCATCAGCTAGGGTTCCTAAAGACCCTTTGCAACTTCGCGCGCACGCTCAACTCACCGTCGTTTCGGCCTTTCGTCCAAAGGCCGTCGCAACCGCAGCGAGTCGCTTCTGCACGGGATCGCCGGCCATGATTGCGCGACGCTTCGGGATGTCCAAAATCAATTTTCCCGTCGTCAGCCTTAGTCGGTAGTGGCCGAGTTCGCCCGTTGCCGATGCGGATAGCGCGAATGCCAACCGCGCAGCCAGGCCGATACGGAACGCGAGGGTGCTCTCATCGGGTCCGAGCAATCCACCCAGCTGCACGTCGCGCGGGTGATCTTCATCGCCGGAATAGCGATGGAAGACCGCAGTGGCGATAAGCGCGCGCGTCCGGTGATCGGCACCGGCAAACGGCGCCGTCAGGACATGGTTGAAGGTTCCGAGAGCACGGTCGTCAGGATGGCGCCGCCAGCCGACGTCCGAAAACAGACACACGGCGCGACGTATCCGGCTTGAATCGTCGGTTTCACCGGCAAAGAGGGGCGACAGCCATTCGTACATTTCGCCGGCATGAGCCGGTGTACGGCTGATCCGTGCGTTGGTAGCCGCGGCAAAGGCAAGGAGCGGATCCCTGGCACGTTCCTCTACCGACAGCTGGTCGAACAGCAGGCCCTCTCGCAGTCCGTACGCGGAAACCACCACCTCCTTGAGGCCGGTCGCCTGCAGCAGTTCTTCCAGGACGACTGCGCCAAAAGGCAGCGCTTCCGCACGCCGCCGAGAAACCACCTTCACCTTCTCGAGCGATTTGCGCGACAGGCGTGCCACCAGCCGGCAGAGCTTCAGCGCACGGCCGCTTGGAATTGCGTAGTTATGAAGAACGTGCAGGCGGTAATCCTGCTCCTCCATGTCGATGCGTGCAAAGCTTCGCCACACACCGCCGACAGCGTAGAGCGATCGTCCGTTGAGGTCGCCGAGTTGTGCCAGGGAGGTCAAACCCGCCTGGACGAGTTCACGCGCGCGTTCGGAGTTGCCGCGCGCAGCATCAACCAGACGCAACGGACCGTAGGGAAGAGTCAGCGCATCACCCGTACGGCCGCTTCGAACCGTCACCATATCGAGACTGCCGCCGCCCAGATCGGCAACCAGTCCGTCCGCTGCCGGAATTCCCGCGAGCACCCCGTGCGCGGCAAGTCGCGCTTCCTCTTCTCCGGAAAGTATGCGGATAGGGCCTCCCCAAACCGCCTCCGCCCTCCGAACAAATTCCTGTCCGTTCACGGCATCGCGTGCAGCAGCCGTTGCCACCGCGTCCCTCAGTTCGACGCGATGCGCATCTGCGAGAATTCGGAACCGCGCAAGCGATTCGAGCGCAAGGCGCATGCCTTCGTCATGAAGTCTGCGGCGCGTGACCATGTCGCGGCCGATCGCGCAAATCGCCTTTTCATTGTGCACAACGGCTGGCGTGCGCGAAAATGATTCATAAATCACGAGGCGGACGGAATTCGAACCAATATCCACCACCGCAAATGGCGTTCCGCGTGTGCGGCCGGTTCGTGCGGATCGGGAACGGTCTTCCACGGTGACCGCTCCTGCCCAATCTGTACTCATCGTTCCGCCGGTACCGCCACGACGGCCGGGCGGCGTTGGGCCATTTTGAGCGCGCGGCCGCGGCCGGAGAGGGAGGGATTGGTCATGAAATAGTTGTGGGCGGAAAATGCATCTTCGCGGTCGGCGTTCGGATCGCGCGCGTAGGTTCCATCCGGCGCCATGTGCCAGGTCTGTGCCTGGTCCTTGAGGAGCGCCACCATGATCTGTCCAAGCACCTGCTCATGAACCGTAGGATTGTCGACGGGCACCAGCGCTTCGACGCGGCGGTCGAGGTTACGCGGCATCCAGTCCGCGGATGAAATGAACACTTTGGCTTTCGGTGACGGCAGGCCGTGTCCGCCGCCGAAACAGACGATGCGGCCATGCTCGAGGAAGCGGCCGATGATGCTCTTGACGCGAATGTTTTCCGACAGTCCCGGGACGCCCGGCCTGAGACAGCAAATTCCCCGGACGACCAAATCGATGCGGACGCCGGCCTGGCTCGCGCGATAGAGTCCGTCGATCAATGCGGCATCTACCAACGCGTTGAGCTTCAGCCAGATCGCGGCCGGCCTTCCTGCGCGCGCGTGACCAATTTCTTCCTGGATGGCATCCGCAAGTTTCCCGCGCAGCGAGAGCGGCGAAACTGCAATCTTCTCGAGATGTACCGGTTCTGCGTACCCCGTCACATAGTTGAAAAGTTGCCCCGCATCGCGCCCGAGGGCAGGATCGGCGGAAAACAACGAGAGATCGGTATAAATCTTTGCCGTTACCGGATGATAGTTTCCCGTCCCGTAATGCACATAGGTGCGCAGCTGGCCGCCCTCGCGACGTACAACAAGACTGACCTTGGCATGGGTCTTGAGTTCGATGAATCCATAGACCACCTGTACACCAGCTCGCTCCAGATCGCGCGCCCAGCGGATGTTCGCTTCCTCGTCGAAACGCGCCTTGAGCTCGATGAGCGCCGTGACCGATTTGCCCGCCTCGGCCGCCTCGACCAATGCCTTTACGATCGGAGAGTCCTGCGAGGTTCGATACAGGGTCTGCTTGATGGCGACGACGCCGGGGTCTGCCGCAGCCTGACGCAAAAACTGCACAACGACATCGAAGCTTTCGAAAGGGTGATGAACGATGATGTCCTTGGCGCGAATGGCGGCAAAACAATCTCCGCCATGATCACGAATGCGTTCGGGGAATCGCGCGACAAACGGCGGAAATTGGAGATCCGGCCGTTCCTTGGAGATGAGCTCTTTCGTATCTGAAAGACCGATAAGGTGGTCCACAATGACGAGTTCGGACCTGTCGAGGTCGAGCTTGTCCGCTATGTAGTCCCTGAGCGCTTCCGGCATGGACGCACTGCACACCATGTGAATGACGGAGCCACGCCGTCGGCGCTTGACGAGTAGTTCGAAGAGGCGCGCCAGATCTTCTGCCTCTTCTTCCACCTCGACATCACTGTCGCGAATGATTCGAAACAAACCCGAACCCAGCACCGAATAACCCGGGAACAGCCGATGCAAATGGAGGTAAATCACGTTCTCAAGCGAGATATACCGCGAAGGACTCCCTGGAAGGCGAATGAAGCGCTTGAGTTGCGACGGCACCGGAAGGAGTGCCGTAATCGCCTTGCTGTCGCGTTTGCGCAGAAGCTGCAGAGCGAGCGTGAAACCAAGATTGGGAATGAACGGGAACGGATGCGCGGGATCCAGTGCCAGCGGCGTCAGGACCGGAAACATATTTTCGCGGAAATCGCTTTCGAGCCAGGTGCGATCGGTCTCCGTCAGCTCATCGCTCGCAAGTACGACAACTCCGGATTCACACAACTCCCTTCGCAATTGAACCCACACGCGTTGCTGGTCGGCGATCAATTCGCCTGCCATTTCGTCCACGCGTGCGATCTGTTCGGCGGGCGTCAGCCCATCATCGCTGGTAGTGGCAACGCCGGCCCCAACCATGCCCTTCAAACCGGCGACCCGGACCATGTAAAATTCGTCCAGGTTCGACGCCGAAATAGACAGAAACTTCAGCCGCTCGAGCAGCGGTTGGCGGTGATTACGCCCCTCCTCAAGGACGCGCCGATTGAAAGCGAGCCACGAAAGTTCCCGGTTGAGAAAACGGGCCGGGGAACGGAAATCCACGGGGGCAAACGGGGCCCGAGCCTCAACGGCGGCCGCGGGACCTTGAAGGCTCGACACATGGACGTCAGCTGTCCGGGCGAGACTTTCAGCACTCATTTACCAAGGTATCCGCGGAAAAAGGGAGTTTCGGTTGCGGAGTCTAGCCGAAAGGATTGAACATGTCATGAACCGCGCGGACGCGCCGCGAGCAACCTGCGCACCAGGAAAAGATTGAGCGGACGCGCCTCGGCGAGCGCCGCCGCGTCCGCTTCGGCGACAAACTCTCGCACCGCCGCGGGCGAGCGCTCGATAACACTCAGCATGTGCGTGATGACATCGTCGGGTACGGGTAACTGGCGGTCTGCGAAGAGCTTTTGTGCAAGTCCCTCCAGCACATTCTCATCGGGAATACGCACGGCAACCGCAAGGAGGGCGGAAAAGCGCGACGCCAGGTCCGGCAAGCTGCACCACCAGCCCGACGGCGGCGCAACGCCGGTCAGCAGTAGAGGAGAAGCCAGGCAGGCTGTTTGCATCGCAGCGAACAAAGCGGAATCGCGTTCATCCGTCGGCGCGGCCGCATCGACGTCCTCGATTATCCGCGGTACCCGGCGCTGTACTGCCGAAACGCTCAATTCGCTCGCAAAAATGAGTTCCGCGCCCGTCGTTTCGCGCCAGATCGATGCGAGGTGGGTCTTTCCGCAGCCCGCAGGACCGTAAATGGCGGCAACAGAAACGGGCCAGTCCGGCCAGCTGTCGACAAACGCAAACGCCTCTGCGTTAGCCTTGGAAACGATGAATTCTTCCTTCGACAGCGCGGGCGAAAACGGGAGAGACAACGGCAGTTGCGCCGGCTTTTTCATCGGCACAGGCCAAGCAATGTCAAGCGGGGCTGCGTTGGCGAGCCAGCGCTTTGGCGCCCACCACCGCATAGCCAAGCCAGGAACCCACCGTCAGAACCGCCGTGGCATCCACGGCGCTGCTCTCAATTTGCGGCCATCGCAAACCGAAAGTCAGAAGAATGAGCGCAAGGGCAATGTAGATTATCTGCATGGCCATGCACGCTTTGCCAATCAACAGGGGGGCAACCCTGACCGGTACGTTCAGCACACGGGCGAGCAGCAACCCTGCGAGAATCGCTGCGTCTCGACCCAGTACAAGCAGAGTCAGCCAGAGCGGCGCCACGCCAAGGATCGTGAGTGTCGCAAAGGAGACCAGCATCAGGACCTTGTCGGCGGCCGGATCCAGCAGACGGCCAAACCGCGTGGTCAATCCAAAGCGCTTGGCAAGATAACCGTCTGCGGCGTCGCTCAACCCGGCGAAAGCGAAAACGCCAAGGGCGGCCCGATCGGCGCCTCGTACCAGGAGAAACGCAAGCGCGGGCGCCGCAGCCAACCTCAGCGCCGTGAGGGCGTTCGGAAGGTGTCTCGCAAACCCGTTCACTACTGAGTCCCGGCTTCGGATCGCGCAATCCGCCACTCGCCATTGTCGGTCGAGAGCGCAAGACCGGAACGCGCCAGCTGTTCAGTAAGCTGGTCCGGCGTGCCGGCATAGGAAATTGCGACGCGCACCTCACCGATATCCATCGCGACGGTGCTCACCTCGCTGACGGTCGGAACAGCCTCTATTTTCTGAAGCGTCTGGGACCATTCCTCGAGCGTTTCTACGCGCATGGACGCAAGAAGCTTGGAATGCCTTGAGAAATCGGTGGCGGAGCGAGATTTCCATGACTCGGTGATAGCGTTCGCAGCCGCGTCCGCAACAGCGCCGAAGGCTTTGGCCGCAGGCGTGTTCGGCGCCGTCGGAACCGCAAAGTCCGGAATTGCAGCTCCGGCCGAGGCCGCAAGACGCCGAACCTTGACCAGCATTTGCGCGTGCTGGGGAATCACAAGGACGAGATATGCTTCCGTCGCGCGTACGCGCGACGCCATGGGTTCGACGTCCTGCCAGGCGGCGCTGTCGAAGTGAAGAGAGCCCAGCACCGGTTCATCCACCTTGTCGTCCGGAGGAACGACCAGCGGTACGGCGCCGTGCGCAAACCGCGGGTCCCTCCATGCTTTGGTCCATGGAGTCTGGGCTGACCATCCCGGCGCCAGCGGAATAACGAGGACCGGCCGAGCCGAAACATCGGAGTAAGCGAGATTGGCCTGTTGCAGGATGTGGCGGACTGCATTGGCGTTAAAAACGTACGTCATGTTCGCCACGAAACGCGTGGTCGAACTCCGCTGATCGCGCGCCTGATACGAGCGCACGAGTCGTTGCAGCGTGACGTCGTCGAGCTGGGGCTGCCTGCCCCAATCCTGTTGCTTGGTGAGCCGCCGATAAAGTGTCTGCCAGGCTTTGGCACGCCCGCTGTTGATTGCCTTGGTCTGCGCCTCAATCGCCGACTGGGCGGTGGCATCCACCTTGATATCGCTGACAGTGAAAGGGTCTCCCGCAGCGATGAGTTGCGAGGGCGTTGCTCCCGCAACAAGAGCGGCGACCAGAATCAAGAGCAGGCGACGCATGGTTATCCTCATCGGGCCGCGCGGACTATAGGGGCGCCCCTTTGCTTTCGGAAGCGGCAAGAGGTCTTGCTTGCCGCCGCGGAATTTGCCGCTTACGAACAGGCGGCACGCCGGCGGGAGGTGAGACTCAGCGCAATGCCCAACACGCGAAACGGCGCCAATGGTCTGACATACCAGGACGCGGGCGTGGACATCGACGCGGCGGATACGTTGATCGGGCGAATCGCACCGGCAACAGCGGCAACCCGACGCCCTGGTGCAAACGCCGAACTTGGCGGATTTGGCGGTCTTTTTGATCTCAAGGCAGCCGGGTATTCCGATCCAATTCTGGTGTGCTCCACGGACGGTGTAGGCACGAAGCTCAAACTCGCCATCGAGGCCCGGAATTTTTCAACGATCGGACAGGACCTGGTCGCCATGTGCGTGAACGACGTCGTCGTTCAGGGAGCGGAACCGCTGCTTTTCCTCGATTATTACGCGACAGGCAAGCTTGCCATCGACAACGCCGCGGCCGTCATCGAAGGGATTGCCCACGCGTGCCGCGATTGTGGGTGCGCCCTGATCGGCGGCGAAACGGCAGAAATGCCCGGCATGTACGCAGCGGAGGATTTTGACCTTGCCGGATTTGCCGTCGGGGCGGTCGAACGCGGTTGTGTCCTTCCGAAGACGGCGGCGATCACCGAAGGCGATATACTGATAGGCGCGGCCTCGTCGGGCGTGCACTCGAACGGATTTTCGCTGGTCCGGAGAATTATTGCACAATCCGCCCTGTCCCACGATGCGCCTGCTCCGTTTGCACGCGAGATGAGCCTGGCCAGCGCCCTGCTGGCGCCCACCCGCCTGTACGTAACAGGTGCGCTCGCCGCTGTACGAACCGCAAAGGTGAAAGGCATGGCGCACATCACCGGGGGCGGAATAACCGAAAATCTGCCGCGCATATTGCCGGCTAAGTTGAAGGCTCAGGTTCACCTCGATTCCTGGACTGCCCAGCCTGTTTTCCGGTGGCTTTCAGCTGCGGGCGGCGTTGACGAACGGGAAATGCTTCGAACCTTCAATTGTGGCATCGGGCTTATTGCGGTGGTGGCGCCGGAACAAGCGAAAGCATGCATCGAAGCCTTCGCGGAATCCGGAGAAGCAGCTTGCGAGATCGGCGTGTTGCAGCAGGCGAACGGGGAGCCATGCGTCGAATACACCGGGCGCCTGTTTCCATGATCGACCGCACGCGTGTCGGGGTTCTCATCTCCGGGAGGGGAAGCAATCTTCAGGCTTTGATCGACGCGTGCAGGTCTTGCGACTACCCTGCCACCATTGCATGCGTCGTATCCAACGTTGCGGGAGTGGAAGGCCTTGGACGCGCCGAGCGCGCGGGGATAACAACCCATACCGTTCCTCACACTGCGTACAATTCCCGCAAAGCATTCGATGATGCCATCGATCAGGTCCTCCGCGCGAGCAATGCTACCCTGGTGTGTCTCGCCGGATTCATGCGCGTCCTTTCGGATTCCTTTGTACTGAAATGGCACGGTCGGCTCGTCAATATTCACCCCTCTCTACTTCCTGGCTTCAAGGGCCTGAATGTCCACCGTCGCGTGATCGAAGCCGGTGCTCGCATCAGCGGCTGCAGCGTGCATTTCGTGGTGCCCGAGCTCGACTCCGGCCCGATCATTGCCCAGGCGGCCGTGCCGGTCTGGCCGGGCGATACGCCCGACTCTCTTGCTTCGCGGACGCTCGCGGCCGAGCACAAGCTTTATCCGCTTGCGCTGCGTCTGCTTGCGGAGGGCCGCGTGGCCCTTGACGGACAGAGTGTGCATTTTCGCGACGTCGGCGAGGCCGGTGGCGAGCTGTTTTCTCCCCCTCTTTGACCCAGGTACTATTTCCGATCGTCGGGAGACCCGACGAGGAGTTCGCGCGAGAAATCGCCCCGTTTCGTCGAATCGGGATTTGTGATCTTGAAGATGCCGTTTGCGCGCAGGCAGGAAATACCATCCGCGGTCGCCAGACCTTGTGCGAATAGAAGATTTCGCGTGGTCCTGACGGCCTGTGCGTGGCCTTCCACCCAGCTTCCGAGCGGCGCGGGCGCGAGAAAATCGCAGGTGAGGTTGATCGTGGGCAGGAATCCCATTTCCGTTTTGCTCTGAAGCCGCGCCGCTATGGGCAGGAGCATGTCGGCGAAGGTCGCAAGCATCCCGCCGTGACAGACGTTGCCGGGGTTGCAATGACGCGACCCCACACGAAAACCGAGCGTCACCATCCCGTCGATCCATCGCAGATAAAGCGGGCCGTTGGACTCCAGGAAGCCCATGCGAATGCCGAGGGGCGCGAATCCGGCTGGGACCTCTTCGGTCACGGGCATGCACACATTGAAGCGTTCAAGGCGACAGATTAACTCTGCACAATTGCTGCAGCGCAGCAAGCCACTTGACGCCCCGCCGACGCCCTCCTATATGGCGGCCAACCGGCTGGCACTCTCGTAATGAGAGTGCTGCCAAGTGGGCTGCGCCAGCGGCTCATTCCTACCAAGGCACTGGTATCATTGCTCTTTTAGGAGAAAAATCGCGATGAAATTCCGTCCGCTTGGCGACCGCGTGGTCGTCCGCCGCGTCCAGGAGGATCAGAAGACCCCCGGAGGCATCATCATTCCCGATACCGCCCAGGAGAAACCGCAGGAAGGCGAGATCATCGCCGTCGGTCCCGGCGCGCTCGATGAAAACGGGAAGCGGGTCGCTCCCGAAGTAAAGGCCGGCGATTTCGTACTGTTCGGCAAATGGTCGGGCACCGAAGTGAAGATCGATGGCCAGGAGCTCCTGATCATGAAGGAGTCCGACATCATGGGCATTCTCGAAGGCCGTACCGCGAGACCAACCAAGAAGGCCGCGTGACGCTTCGCGCCAGAAAACCGAAATCGGAAATCTGAAATCAGAAGGAGGTCGCGGTCAGAGAAGCAGTCGGTAATCCGATTTCCGGCTTCTGACTTTTCGACTTCCGCAAAACGGAGTTTTGCAATGGCAGCCAAAGACGTAAGATTTGGAGCCGACGCGCGCGAGAAGATGCTCCGCGGCGTCGACATCCTTGCCGACGCCGTGCGCGTCACGTTGGGCCCGAAAGGCCGCAACGTCGTGCTCGAGAAGAGTTTCGGCGCTCCCCGCTCGACCAAGGACGGTGTAACCGTCGCGAAGGAAATCGAGCTCCACGACAAATTCGAGAACATGGGCGCGCAGATGGTGCGCGAGGTTGCGTCCAAAACCAATGACGCCGCTGGCGATGGCACCACGACCGCGACCATTCTTGCGCACGCGATCGTCCGTGAAGGTGCAAAGTCGGTCGCAGCGGGCATGAACCCGATGGACCTGAAGCGCGGCGTCGAGAAGGCGGTCGAGACTGTCGTCGCCGATCTGAAGAAGCGTTCCAAGAAAGTGAAGGCCAACGAGGAAATCGCGCAGGTCGGCACGATTTCGGCCAATGGCGACCGGACGGTCGGCAAGATGATCGCCGAAGCGATGCAGAAGGTCGGCAACGAGGGCGTGATCACGGTCGAGGAGGCGAAGAGCCTCGAGACCGAGCTTGACGTTGTCGAGGGCATGCAGTTCGACCGCGGCTACGTTTCGCCCTACTTCATCACCAATGCCGACAAGATGGTGGCGGAGCTCGACGAGCCGTACATCCTGATCCACGAGAAGAAATTGTCATCGCTCCAGCCGATGCTCCCGATCCTGGAATCGGTGGTGCAGAGTGGCAGGCCGCTGCTCATCATCGCGGAAGAGGTCGAAGGCGAGGCACTCGCGACGCTGGTCGTCAACAAGCTGCGCGGCGGCCTCAAGGTCGCGGCAGTCAAGGCGCCCGGTTTCGGTGATCGCAGGAAGGCGATGCTCGAAGACATCGCCATCGTTACCGGCGGTCAGGTCATCAGCGAAGATCTCGGCATCAAGCTCGAGAATGTGAAGCTCAACATGCTTGGCACTGCCAAGAAGGTGCGCATCACCAAAGACGACACGACGATCATCGACGGCTCCGGCAAGAAGAACGACATTCAGGCCCGCGTCGGCCAGATCAAGCAGCAGATCGAGGAGACGACCTCGGACTACGACAAGGAGAAGCTGCAGGAGCGTCTCGCGAAGCTCGCGGGCGGTGTTGCGGTGATCCGCGTTGGCGGTGCCACGGAAGTCGAAGTGAAAGAGAAGAAGGACCGCGTCGATGACGCACTCAACGCCACGAAAGCGGCCGTGGAGGAAGGCATTCTTCCCGGC
>Ga0070731_10001535_pt1 | contig 23707 bp, 14 predicted proteins | sample Coa_R1_2_FD_66448 | JGI IMG/M metagenome (GOLD analysis project Ga0070731, IMG submission 66448) | Surface soil microbial communities from Centralia Pennsylvania, which are recovering from an underground coalmine fire - Coalmine... | ecosystem: Environmental > Terrestrial > Soil > Unclassified ... | reverse complement strand
GCATCCTCAAGGCGTGCTTCACCCTCACGATCTCGGCGCTGCCCTGGTCGCTGTACTGGGTGCTTCGGCGTCTGATGCCGCGGATGCCGTGGTTTGTCGGACTGGCCGTCGTCCTCGTCGCAGTGCCTGGATTTCGATTTCCGATCGAGGCCGCCCATGAAGGCGGCGCCTCTCGTTTAATGGCCCATCTGGTGCTCGCGCCGATTTATGCGGACGCCCTGCTCGGCCGCTTCGACGCGCTCAAAAGCCGAATAGCGGCGGCGCTGCTGCTGGGTGTGTCTTTTCTGATGCATCCGAGCGCATTCGTCACGCTGGCCGCAATCATGGCGCTTTCGACGATCTGTGCGGTTGTCGAGAACAAAGAGCGCCGGGACGCGACCCGACTTCTCGCCGGCCTGGCGCTGACGGTAGCGATCGCGGGCGTCAGCATCGCGGTGCTTCTGCGCTGGAACGGGTCGGCCGCCGAAGCCAGAGACATGGCGCAACGATTTTCCTGGCACGCGCTTCTGCTCCGATGGCGCGATGGGTGGACGACGCTGTTCGATCGTGCCTATGGATGGACGCCGTGGATGATCGGATTGATCGGCATGGGATTCGGCGCGCTCGTGGCTGGCCGCCGGCGGCTGCATCTCAGCTGGCGCGTCACCGTGTTCCCCATCTGGATCTGCGTCATGGTGATGGCGATACAAGCCGCGCAGGTCGTGTCGGTACCGGGTTCGCGGCTGCTGGGCGGCGCATTCTATGACGAATTGCCGCGGACGATCGAGCCGTTGTTCGAGGTGATCGGACTTTGCCTCGCGACGGCGTTGTGGTGCATCTGGCTGCTGGTTACAGGATCGCCCGGATCGGTCGCGGCCGGCGCCGGTCGGCGGCGGCTGGCCGGAGATCTGGCCGCGGCCGGCCTCGTAGCAGCGGCATTGAGCTATCAGGTTTCCAAAACCGGTTGGGTGCGGCAGCACATCACGTACTGGGACCAACAGTTCCAGACCGCGAGGATTGGCGCGCTCGAAGATCTCGGCGCTTGGATCACGCAGCACACCGAATCTGACGCGCTGCTGTTTTACAAGCCGTTCGACGCGGAGATTTGGGAGGCCTGGACTGGCCGCCGCGGCATTTTCATGTACGGCGAGTGCCATGCCAACAATACGCTCGCGCCCTGCATCGCCCGCGAAGCCCTCGTGAACCGCGAGATCGCGATGCTGACCGAGCGGCTCGGCCAACCCGCGCCGGCCGACCCGTGTCTGGCGCCAATCGCCCTCTTCAATCGTCCCGCCTACTTTCTCGTCGAAACCGGCACGTCGTCCGAAAAGACCATGCGGCTCTGCCGTGACGCGACGCTCCTGACGACCGTCGACAGACACGCGGTCATTCGTTACGAGAAGTGAAGAAGATCACGAAGGCATGGATGACACGAAGTGGGCGTCCTTCTTCGTGGCCGTCTTTCTTAATGTAGAGTGACGCCAATGACTCGCATCGCAATCGTGACGCTGTTGGCCGTGGCTGCCGTCGCGGCGGACACTCCGCCGTTGGCGCTCGTGCCGCTGCCCGCGGCAGTGACGCCGAAGACCGGCACCTTCTCTCTGACGGCCTCGACCGTCATCGTCACCGACGCATCGCTAGCGGCGATCGGCCATCAACTGGCGGCGATGCTCGGGCCCGCGACCGGATTCGATCTGGAAGTGCGCGTCGGAAAGTCGCCCGGAGCCGGATTCATCGCGCTGCGCGAACAACCGACGCTCTCGACGCCGCTGGGCAGTGAAGGCTATCAGCTCGAAGCGACTCCCAAAGGCATCACGATTCGCGGCGCGGCACCCGCGGGCGTGTTCTACGGCGTGCAGACGCTGCGCCAGCTGCTGCCGCCGGCGATTTTTCGACAGGCGAGAGTGGACGGAGCGGCGTGGGATCTTCCCGCCGTGACCATCGCCGACACGCCGCGATTTTCGTGGCGCGGTTCGCATCTCGACGTGTCGCGGCATTTCATGCCGAAAGAATTCGTCAAGAAATACATCGAGCTGCTGGCGCAGCACAAGATGAACCGCTTCCACTGGCATCTGACCGACGACCAAGGCTGGCGAATCGAGATCAAGAAATACCCGAAACTCACCGACGTCGGCGGCTGGCGCCCCGAGACTCTCGTCGGACACGAAAGCAACGACGTCTCGAAGATGCAGTTCGACGGCAAACGCTACGGCGGTTTCTACACGCAGGACGACATCCGCGAGATCGTCCAGTTCGCCGCGGACCGCTTCATCACGGTGATTCCAGAAATCGAAATGCCTGGACATTCGCAGGAGGTCGTCGCCGCGTATCCGGAGCTCGGCAGTCTGCCGCCGGCGGCTCCCGGCACGGATGCCGAGGTCGTGCAGCCGCGCACGCATTGGGGCGTGTCGCCGTACCTGCTCAACCCCGACGATCAGACCGTGAAGTTCATGCAGGACGTGCTGACAGAAGTGATGGCGCTGTTTCCAAGCCCGTGGATTCACGTCGGCGGCGACGAGGCCGTCAAGACGCAGTGGAAAGCCAATCCAGAAATCGAAGCCAAGATCGAAACGCTCGGGCTGAAGAACGAGGACGAGTTGCAGAGCTGGTTCATCCGGCAGATGGACAGCTTTCTCACGTCACACGGACGCCGGCTGATCGGCTGGGACGAAATCCTGCAGGGCGGACTCGCCGAGAACGCGACCGTGATGAGCTGGCAGGGCACCAACGGCGCGATTGCCGCCGCGCGATCGGGCCACGACGCGGTGCTGGCCGACAGCGGATTCACGTACCTCGATCACTATCAATCACGCGATACGAAGAACGAGCCGCTCGCGATCGGCGGATTCCTGCCGCTCGAACGCGTCTACGGCTGGGAGCCAATGCCCGCCGCGCTCGAACCGGAATTCCAAAAGCACATCCTCGGCTTGCAAGGTCAGTTGTGGACCGAATATCTGCCGGATCCAAAAGCCGTCGAATACATGGCGTTCCCGCGCATCAGCGCGCTGGCCGAGGCCGGCTGGACTCCCGGGGATCGCCGCAACTTCGACGACTTCCGCTCACGCCTCATCGTCGAGCTCGACAGACTCGGGATTCAAGATGTCAATTACCGCCGGCTCGATCCGGCGGCGGCGCGACACTAATCCTGACGCTGCAGGCGACAGGCGACAGGCACCAGTAGAGCGCTTAGCAGTCAGCCAGAACGATCTACTGATGCCTGGAGCCTGATGCCTGTCGCCTGGTCGCTGATCTATCTTCCAAACAGCAACGGCGCCTTCCTCGTCATCGCCTGCGCGGGTGTCAACCGCTCCGCGATCGCCGCGAGTGAGCGCGCCAGCGCTCGCCGGTCGGGTGCCGGCACCGATGCGAGCGCGGCGATGAGCTGATCCTGAATCGCGGCCGGAGTGCGCCGGACGAACGCGCGGCCTTTTGCCGTCAGCGCCAGGCATTGCCGGCGTCGATCCGACGGCGCCTCAGTGCGCGTCACGAGCCGCCGCCGCACGAGATGTTGAATCAGTACCGACACCGTACTTTGGTGCGTGAACGTCAGCGCCGCAACCTCGTTCACCGACGCCCCTGGATGCTCGGCGATTTGGCGCAGCACGAACAGCTGCGCGCCGCCCAGGCCGTGCCGCTCGGCCTGCCGGCCGGCGATGCGAAGCGCCTGCACGATGCGCCGGAGGGCATCCAGGGCCTGCCGCACGTCGTTTGCGCGTCGAGCGCCGGATGCCGAACGCCGAGTGCCGGGCCTCATGTCCGCGGTAGAATGGGTAGATACATTGGTCACCATATATTTATGAGCAGCACGGCCGCACCTGTCCCGAATGAGGACCTCGCCGATTTCACGGCCACCCGCCGTCTGATCACTATTTCATTGTTTGCGATCGGCATCGGCGCCGTCAGCGCCTTTGTCGCCAAGGCCTTGCTCGCGCTGATCGGATTTTTCACCAACCTGTTCTTCTTTCACCGTCTGAGCACGGCGCTCGTGACGCCGACGGGGACGGGTCTGGGGCCGTGGGTGATCCTGGTGCCGGTCGCCGGCGCGTTCATCATCGGACTCATGGCGCGCTATGGATCCGAGCGCATTCGCGGACACGGCATTCCCGAAGCCATCGAGGCCATTCTCATCAACGGCAGCAAGGTCGAGCCGAAAGTCGCCCTGCTCAAGCCGCTGTCCTCGGCCATCTCGATTGGATCGGGCGGCCCGTTCGGCGCCGAAGGTCCGATCATCATGACGGGCGGAGCCGTCGGTTCGTTGGTCGCGCAGTTTCTGCACCTGACGAGCGCCGAGCGAAAAACGCTGCTCGTCGCCGGCGCGGCCGCCGGCATGTCGGCCACATTCGCCACCCCGCTCGCCGCCGTCCTGCTCGCGGTGGAGCTGCTGCTGTTCGAGTGGAAACCGCGCAGTCTGATTCCGGTGGCGCTGGCCAGCGCGACCGCGGCGATGGTCCGCCGTTACATCATCGGCCTCGGTCCGTTATTCCCGGTGCCCGCGCATCCAATATTCATCGGCCCAGCGGCGATGCTGGGCTGCGTCCTGGCGGGACTTCTCGCCGGAGGCCTGTCCGCCCTGCTGACTCAAGCGGTCTACGCGGCCGAAGATGCTTTTCATCGCCTGCCCATCCACTGGATGTGGTGGCCGCCCATCGGAGGTCTGGCCATCGGCCTCGGCGGCTGGATGTTCCCGCAGGCGCTCGGCGTCGGGTACGACGTGATCGGCGCGATGCTGCAGGGCAACGTCACGGTGCGCGTGATTCTCGGCGTCTTGATCGTGAAGTCGCTCATCTGGTCGATCTCGCTTGGATCGGGCACGTCGGGCGGCGTACTCGCGCCGCTGCTGATGATGGGCGGCGCGCTTGGCGGCGTCGAGTCCTGGTTCCTTCCGGCCGAGGGCGCGGGGTTCTGGCCGCTCATCAGCATGGCCGCCATTCTCGGCGGCACGATGCGGTCGCCGCTCACCGGCGTGATCTTCGCGCTGGAACTGACGCACGACATCAACATGCTGCTGCCGCTGCTCATCGCGGTCGTCGTCGCCTACGGATTTACCGTGCTGGTGATGCGGCGCTCGATTCTGACCGAGAAAATCGCCCGGCGTGGATATCACCTCAGCCGCGAATACGCGATCGATCCGCTCGAGATCATCTTCGTTCGCAGTGTGATGCGGACCGAGTTCACTGCGCTCCCGGCGAAGGGCGATGCCGAGGCCCTGCGCGCCGCTCTTCTCAAAGACGCTTCCAAACCACGGCAGCGGCTGTATCCGGTGATCGACGACGGCGAACTGCTGACGGGCGTGGTGACGCGAACGGATCTGGGCCGCGTCCTCAAGTCCGATCACGATGACGCCGCGGCGATTCAGTCGATCGTGCGCGGGACGCCGGTGGTCGCCTATCCCGACGAGCCGCTGCGCATGGTGGTGTATCGAATGGCCGAGACGGGCCTCACGCGGTTTCCCGTCGTCGATCGCGATCAACCGCGCGTGCTCGGCATGATCGGACTGAGCGATCTGCTGAAGGCGCGCGCGGTGACGCTACACGCCGAGCAGAACCGCGAGCGCATCTACGATCCCCTCGCCGCGGCGACGTTTCAAGTGCGGTGATATCAGGCCAGGCGACAGGCGACAGGCGACAGGCGACAGGCGACAGGCGACAGGCGCCAGTAGAGCTCTTTCGCACTCAACCAGGACGATCTACTGATGCCTGAAGCCTGGCGCCCGTCGCCTATTTCTTCTCCAGTATCAGGTGCTCATAAATCAGCGCGGCCGTCACGGCTCCCGCGATCGGCGCAATCCAATACAACGGATGCCATGTCCAGTAACCCTGCACGAGCGCAGGACCAAACGAGCGCGCGGGATTCATCGACGCGCCGGTGACCGCGCCGGCGGCCAAGATGTCGAACGTCACCGTCAGTCCGATCCCGAATCCGCCGATCTTCACGACTTGCCCGCGCGGATCCACCGCGGTGCCGAAGACCGCGGTCATCAGCAGAAATGTCAGCACGAACTCGCCGAGCAGCACGACGTGCGTGCCCGCCCAAGCCGCCGGCAGCGGAATGCCGAGGTTGGCCTGCGCGACGGCTTCCATCGGAAAGAGCGCCTTGCACAGCAGGGCGGCGACTGTCGCGCCGAGGCACTGCGCGACCACGTAGATGGCCGCGTTGGGCGCGGAAATCCGGCCGGTGCTCAACATGCCCATCGTGACGGCAGGATTGCAGTGGCCGCCCGACGCGCCGCCGAAGGCATTGATGGCTATCGACAGCGCCAGTCCGTGCGCCAGCGCGATGCCGACGATGCCGAGTCCGGCGCCGACGGCCGGGGTGTTGCTCAGAATCGCGGCGATGCCCGCGAAGCACAAGAAAAACGTCCCGATGAACTCCGCGAGCGGCGCTTGCAGTTTCGACATTCGTCGCCTCCGTTGTGGCGCCCTATTCTCTCTCACGAACGCGCGACATGCGCATGATAAGTTGTGGGCATGATCAAACGGCGCGGCCTGCTGATTCTGGGGCTGCTGGCGATCGTCCTGCTCGTCGCCGTCGCGTCGTCGGCCGGAGTCTACACGGACTGGCTCTGGTTTCAGGAAACTGGATACAGGTCCGTGTTCCTGCGCACGCTCAATGCCGAGGCGCTGGTGTTCGCGGCCACATTCGTCGCGGTGTTCCTGTTTCTCTACGTCAACGTGCGCATCGCGCGGTCGACGATCCTGCATCCGCGCGTCGTGCTCGGCAAAGACCAGATCGGGCGGCCGATCGTGCTCGAGGGCGGCGCGCTGCTGTGGTGGGGAACGCCGGCCGCGTTCATCATCGCCGGCCTCATGGCGTGGTCAGGATCGAGTGACTGGCTCGACTGGCTGAAGTTCTTCCATCAGGTGCCGTTCGGCTCGGCCGATCCGTTGTTTCATCGCGACGCGGCGTTCTACGTCTTCGGCCTGCCGATCTATCAGACGCTTCACGATCAGACGCTGGTGGTCGCGTGGCTCGCGCTGCTCGGCACCGGACTGATTTATGTGTTGTCAGGCAGTTTCGTGTTCGAAGCGCGGTACGGCGTCGCGTTCTGGCCGCGCGCCAGCCTGATGCCGTCGGCGCGCCGCCATCTCGGAGTGCTCGGCGCGTTGATTTTCGCCGTGCTCTCGTGGGGCGCTCTGCTCGATCTGTACGGGATGCTGCTCACGCCGGGCAACATCGTCTTCGGCCCTGGTTATGCGGATGTGTATGCCCGCCTGCCGTTCCAACACGTGACGATCGCGGTGCTGGCCGCCGGCGCGGGATTGACGCTGGTCTACGGCTTCACCAAACGCCGCTGGCTGGTCGCCGTGGCCATCGGCGCCTATTTCGCCGTGATGCTGTCGGGCGGACTCTATGCGTCGGCGATTCAGACGTTCGTCGTCACGCCGAACGAACAGGACAAGGAACAGCCCTACATCCTCAATAACATCGCAGGCACGCGCAAGGCCTACGCGCTCGACGGCGTGGAAGAACGGGAGCTGTCCGGCGACGCGGCGCTGACGCCGCAAGACATCGCGCGCAACGCCGACACGATCGAGAACGTGCGGCTCTGGGACCATCAGCCCCTGCAGGACACCTTCCGGCAGATACAGGAGATTCGCACGTACTACGACTTCGCCTCGGTCGACAACGATCGGTACTGGATCAACGGCAAGTACCGCCAGGTCATGCTCTCGGCGCGCGAGCTCAACACCGAGCACCTGACGACGCGATCGTGGGTCAACGAGCATTTGTCGTACACCCACGGCTACGGTCTGACGCTCGGTCCGGTCAATCAGGTGACGACCGAAGGGCTGCCGGTGCTCTTCATCCGGAATCTGCCGCCCGAGACGACCGTCAACCTGCCGGTGGACGAACCCAGCATCTACTTCGGCGAACGGTCGAACGACTACGTGCTCGTCGAGACGAAGACGCCGGAGTTTCATTATCCGCGCGGCGACGAGAACGTGATGACGACGTACCGCGGCTCCGGCGGCGTGCCGATCGGCGGCTTCGCGCGCCGCCTGTTGTTCGCGCTGCGATTCGGGACGACCGACATTCTGGTGACGAATCAGCTCACGAAACAGAGCCGGATCATGTTCAACCGGCAGATCAGCAAGCGTGTGCAGCTGCTGGCGCCGTTTCTGACATTCGACACGGATCCATATCCCGTGCTGACCAACGGCCGCCTCGTCTGGCTGCAGGACGCCTACACGTCCAGCGACAACTATCCCTACTCGACGACGACGGTGATGAAGGACGGCACCGAGATCAACTACATCCGCAACTCGGTGAAGATTTCGATCGACGCCTACGACGGCACGACGACGTTCTACCTGGCCGATCCGGCCGATCCGATCGCGCTCGCGATCAGCAACGTGTTTCCCGGCATGCTGCATCCGCTGTCTGACATGCCGGCTGATTTGCGGTTGCACGTGCGCTATCCTGAGGATTTGTTCAAGATTCAAGCGGGCATCTTCGCGACGTACCACATGACGCGGCCGCAGGTGTTCTACAGCAAGGAAGATCAGTGGGAAATTCCGGCGCTCGACAACGCCGGCACCGCGACGCGCATGCAGCCGTACTACACCGTGATGAAGCTGCCGGGCGAGACGCAGACCGAGTTCATCCAGATGTTGCCGTTCACGCCGCGGCTCAAGCCCAATCTCTCCGCTTGGCTGGTCGCGCGCAGCGACGGCGAGCATTACGGACATCTCATCGTCTTTGAGTTCCCGAAACAGAAAATCGTGTACGGTCCGCAGCAGATCGTCGGACGCATCAATCAGGATCAGATCATCTCGCCGCAGATTACGCTCTGGGATCAGCAGGGATCGAAGGTCATTTGGGGCACGCTGCTCGTGATCCCGATTGAGGAGTCGCTGCTGTACGTGCGGCCGCTGTATCTGCAGTCGGACCAGGGCAAGATTCCCGAGCTCAAACGCGTCATCGTCGCCTATCAGAGCCAGATCGTGATGGCCGAGACGCTGCGAGAGGCCCTGATTCAGATTTTCGGCCGCGACATCGCCGCCGCACTGCCCGTCGATCGCCTGGAAAGTACAGCGACGTCCGTCATCCCGTCGAAGCCGGGAGTGGCGGCGACGGCATCAACAGAGCCGGCCGTGGAACCGGCTTCGTCGCTGTCGGAACTGGCCGTCGAGGCCCAAACCCATCTCGATCGCGCCGAAAAGGCGATGCACGAAGGCGATTGGGCCGCGTACGGCGAAGAAATGAAAAAGGTGCGCGAGACGATTGAGAAGATGACGAGGTTCAAGAAGTAGAAAGACGCGTCAACTTTGAACTTAGAACTCTGAACTGTGAACGCTGGAACGGAGATCGTGGTCAACTTTGTTGATTGCCGAGATTCGAGGCATGCCGTTGAAAGAGTGACCGCCGAAGGCGCACAACCGTTCTGAGTTCACAGTTCGCAGTTCTAAGTTGACAGTGTTCTTCTCCAGTATCTGGCAAGTCCTGCCCACGAAAAATCGAATCGCGCCGCGCGCATGTAGGCGGCGGCTTCTTCTCTCGACGTCTCGCGTGCCAGTTCGTCGGTGATCGCCGTTGTGAATCGCGCCGCCCGTTCCTCGTCTGTGCCCGGCTCGCCGAGCGTGGCGCGCACGCGGTGGCTCCACTGATCCATGCGCTGCCACAAGTTCTGGAAGTGGATGTGAGAAGATCCCTGCGGCCCGAAGTGCGTGAGAAAGAGCGTGTCGGGACTCCAGGCCAGGATGCGGGCGGTGCTCTCGCGCCACGCGATGAGATCGATGTCGGGCGGTGGAGTCGGCGGCAATACAACCCGGCCGCTGGGACGGCAGATGCCGGCAGTGTCTCCGACGAACGCCATGCGAGCCTCGGGCGCGAAATAACTGACGTGATGCACGGCGTGGCCCGGCGTCCAAGCCGATTCGAGATCGCGTCCCACAATCGTGAGGCGATCGTGAGCGCCGAGCGCGCGGACGCGATCCGCGGGCACAGACCGCACCTCGCCCCAGAGGCGATCCATGTCGGCGCCGTACAGCCGCGACGCGCTCGCCAGCAGCTTCGACGGATCGATCAGATGCGGGGCGCCGCGCTCATGGACGAACACCGTCGCGTGCGGACAATCGGCGAGCAGCGTGCCGGTCGCGCCGGCGTGATCGAGATGGATGTGCGTCAGCAGAATCGCGCGCACATCGGACAGTGCCCAGCCCTTCGCCGCCATCGCCCGCTTCAGCGTCGCCAGCGACGTCGAGGGCCCGGGATCGATCAGCGCGACGCCATCGGCAGAATGCAAGACAGCCGTGGCGATGATGCCTGATTGACCAAGAAACTCGAGATCGATGTAGTCGAGACCGGACGCGAGGGGAAGAGACACGGACATGATTTTACAGGCGACAGGCGACAGGCGACAGGCGACAGGCGACAGGCGACAGGCGACAGGCGACAGGCGACAGGCGACAGGCGACGGTAGAGCATTTCTTGCCGCAACCCCTGCTTCAAGTTCTACTGGTGCCTGTCGCCTGATGCCTGATGCCTGGCCCGTGTCTTTGGTACCCTGTCTCTGTCACCAATGTCCCAACCCGACTCCGTCGTCAAAGAGCGCGTCGACGTGCAGAAGCAGGAGCCGACGCTGTACAAAGTCGTCCTGCTCAACGACGACTACACGACGATGGAGTTCGTGGTGCACGTGCTCGAGAGCGTGTTTCAGAAATCACCGGCCGAGGCGTATCGCATCATGATGAACGTGCACGTGAACGGGCGCGGCATCGCCGGGATTTATCCGTGGGAAGTCGCCGACACGAAAGCCGCCGCAGTGGTGTCGATGGCGCGCGAAGCCGGCTTTCCGCTCAAGGCCGTCACCGAAGAAGCGTGACTTGACTCAGCGCACGGTTGGGACCGAATAATTGATGAGAGGCCTGTCACAGTGTTTTCAGCCGCGCTCGAAATCGTTCTAGCCATCGCGTACCGCGAGGCCGTGGCCCGCCGGCATGCGTATTTGACGCTGGAACATCTGCTGTTCGCGCTGGCGCACGACACCGAGGGCGAGCGCATTCTCGCCGGGTGCGGCGCCGATATTCCCCGCCTGCGCAAAGAGCTCAACGAATATCTGGATCAGTCGATCGAGCAGCTCAAGCGCGGCCAGGAGCGCGGTCCGGAGCAGACGGCGGCGTTTCAGCGCGTGCTGAGCACCGCGATCATGCACACGCAGAGCGCGCAGCGCCCCGAGGCGCAGGCGGGCGACGTGCTGGCGGCGATTCTGCAGCAGCCGAAGTCGCACGCCGCGCGTTTACTCGATCGCCAGGAAATCACTCGTCTCGACGTGCTCGAGTTCATCTCGCACGGGATCTCGAAGGTCGCCGCGCCTGGCGGCGGCGATCCATCGAGCGCCGGCGGCACTACCTCTGGCGCCGGCCCGGAAGGCCGCTCGGCTTCCGCCGATCCGCTGGCCGCCTACTGCACAAATCTCACCGAGCGCGCGTCGCGCGGCCTGCTCGATCCGTTGATCGGCCGGGCCAACGAGCTGCAGCGCACGATCGAAGTGCTGTGCCGCCGGCGCAAGAACAATCCGGTCTTCGTCGGCGACGCGGGCGTCGGCAAAACCGCGATGGCCGAAGGACTCGCCGCCCGGCTGGCGGCCGGCGACGTGCCTGCCATGCTGCAGGGGGCCGAGGTCTTCGCGCTCGACACAGGCGCCTTGCTCGCCGGCACGCGCTTCCGCGGCGATTTCGAAGAGCGCTTCAAGGCGGTCATCAAGGCGCTCAGCGTCAGGACGAAGGCGATTCTCTTCATCGACGAGATCCACTCGACCGTCGGCGCCGGGGCGACGACCGGCGGCACGATGGATCTGGCGACGCTGATCAAGCCGATTCTCACGGCCGGTGATCTGCGCGTGCTGGGATCGACGACTTTCGAAGAGTTCAAGCAGGTCGAAAAAGATCGCGCGCTGGCGCGCCGCCTGCAGAAGATCGCGATCGACGAGCCGTCGATCGAAGAGACGGTGCGCATCCTCACCGGCTTGCGCCCGCGCTACGAAGAACATCACGGGGTCAAATACACCGACGCCGCGCTCGAAGCCTGCGCCAAACTCGCCGCCCGGCACCTGCGCGACTACAAACTCCCCGACAGCGCCATCGACATCATGGACGAAGCCGGCGCAGTCGTAAAGATCCGCGAGGGCGCGAACGTAGTGAGCGTCCCGAGCGTGACAAGTAGCGCGGGGGTGGGGCCCCGCGCCACTGAAAAAATGCAGACCGGATCGCCAGTGAGCGTCCCGAGCGTGACAAATAGCGCGGTGCCCCGCGCCACTGAAGAAAAGATCATCACGGTTGATGCAGGGGACATCGAAACCATCGTCGCGCGCATGGCCCGGATCCCGGCGCGCCAGGCGGCGGCATCCGACCGCGAGCGTCTGCGCACGCTCGAGGAGTCATTGCAGCGCGTCGTCTTTGGCCAGTCCGACGCGGTGCATCTGGTCGCGCAGGCGATCAAACGATCGCGCGCGGGTCTCGGACAGCCCGATCGGCCGGCCGGCTGCTTCCTGTTCACCGGTCCGACCGGCGTCGGCAAGACGGAGCTGGCGAAACAACTCGCGCTGCTGCTCGGCAACGAATTTACGCGCTTCGACATGAGCGAGTACATGGAGAAGCACGCGGTCGCGCGCCTCATCGGGGCGCCGCCAGGCTACGTCGGATTCGAGCAGGGCGGTCTGCTCGTCGACGCCGTCCGCACGCATCCCTACAGCGTCGTCCTGCTCGACGAGATCGAGAAGGCACATTACGACCTGTTCAATATCCTGCTGCAGGTAATGGACCATGCGACGCTGACGGACAATACCGGCCGCAAGGCGGATTTCCGGAATGTGGTGCTGATTCTGACGTCGAACGCCGGATCGCGCGAGATGAACGCGAAGTCGATTGGATTCTCGGAGAACGCCGCCGGCGACAACAGAGACGAGACGATTCGCCGCGCGACCGAGGGCAAGTCGAAGGCCGCCATCGAGCGCGTGTTCAGTCCCGAATTCAGAAATCGCCTCGACGCGATCGTCACGTTCAAGAATCTGACGCCGGACGTGATGGAGACGATCGTCGACAAGTTCATCCTGCAGCTCGAATCGCAGCTCGCCGAGCGAAAGGTCGCGATCACGCTCGATCCCGAAGCGCGCCAGTGGCTCGCGAAAAAGGGCTATGACCCGCTCTACGGCGCGCGGCCCCTCGCGCGCGTCGTCCAAACCGACGTTCGCGATCCGCTCACCGACGAGATCCTCTTCGGCCGCCTGGAACACGGCGGAACGGTGACGATTTCGGTCGCGGAGGATAAGCTGTCTTTCTCATATGATCCTCGTAGCTGACCCGCCTTCGCCTTCGGCGAAGCACAATGTCTGAACTCAAAGTGACGGATCGACGCTGGTGGGCGCGAGGCGAAGATGCCGCGCCCGCGGAAGACGCGAAGCTGAAGCCGCGCTACGTCGAAGAGCTCGAGCAGGCGATCGCGACGAAGGATCTCGAGATCCAGCAACTGATCGCGCGCTACAAAGGGGCGTCCGACGAATTCGAGCAGGCCCGCGCACGGTTGCGGAAGGAAGTCGCGAAAGACGTCGAGCGCGGCAGGCGATCGACGCTGTCGGCGTTTCTGGATGTGCTCGACAATCTCGATCGCGCGCTCGACGCCGCCGGCGACCGCGAGGATGACCCGCTCGTGCAGGGGGTCGCGCTGGTGCGCCAGCAGTTCCTGGCGACGCTCGAGGGATTTGGCGTCACGCCAATCCAGGCGCTCGGCCAGATGTTCGATCCGTCCTGTCACGAGGCGGTGACGATGACGCCGGCGTCGGCTGCGACGCCCGACGGCCAGGTCGTCGGCATCGTCCGGACCGGGTACCGGATCGGCGACGACATCCTGCGTCCCGCCCAAGTCGCCGTCGCGCGTGCCTGAAATCGACCCCGGAGGTCGACCTCCGGGGTCGATCTGGAAGCCAATTGACCCCATGAAACCGTGGGAGCTGCTCGGCGAATCGACGGCGCCCGACGGCGCGACGCTGGCGCTGATGCGCCACGACCGCGAATATGTGATCTTCGCCAACGGCAAGATCCTGATGTCGAGCCGCATGCATGGATCCGAAGAGGCGCTCGCCGACTTCGCGCTGTCGCACGCGAAGGTGCTCGAATCGCCGACCATTCTCATCGGCGGCCTCGGTCTGGGATTCACGCTGCGCGCCGCGCTCGATCGCCTGCCTGCGGCGGCCAGCGTCGTCATCGCGGAGCTTGTCCCGGCCGTGGTGGAGTGGAACACAGGACCCCTGGCGCCGCTGGCGGGCCATCCGCTGAAGGATCCGCGCGTGCACGTGTCGGTCGGAGACGTGTCCGCGCCGCTTCGCGCCGGCCGCGAGCGTTTCAGCGCGATTCTGCTCGACGTCGACAACGGCCCTGACGCGTTCACCTCGGCCAACAACAGCGCGCTGTACTCCGATCGCGGACTGGCTGCCGCCTTCGCCGCGCTGACCCCGTCGGGCGTCCTGGCCGTCTGGTCGGCGTGGGAGGACCGCAAATTCGAGCAACGCCTGCGGTACAACGGCTTCCGCGTCGAGGTGAAACGCGTACGCGCGCGGCTGAAAGAAGGCGGACCGCGTCATACGATCTTCCTCGGCCACAAGCCGGCATGACACGACCCAAAGGCAGACCGGGGCGCTCTTCGCCCGAGGGACGCCGCCGTCAGGCAGCGAACCCGGATCCTGTCCAGGCCGCGAAATCGCGCCGGCGCGTGCTGCTGATTTCGTGCGGCCTCGCCGCACTGGTCGCGTTCGTCTACTGGCCCGCAGCGCACTTCGATTTCACCGCGCTCGACGACGCCGACTATGTCGTGAACAACAGCGCCGTCCGCGACGGTCTGACGTGGCACTCGATCGCGTGGGCCTGGACGACCGTGTATGTCGCCAACTGGCATCCGCTCACGTGGATGTCGCACATGCTCGACGTTAATTTTTTCGGCCTCTGGGCCGGCGGACATCACATCACCAGCGTGGTCCTGCACGGCGCCAACAGCGTGCTGCTCTTTCACGTTCTTCACCGGATGACGCGCTCGACGTGGCGCAGCGCCGTGGTCGCCGCGCTTTTCGCGGTGCACCCGCTGCACGTCGAGTCGGTCGCCTGGATCGCCGAGCGCAAAGACGTGCTGTCGGGATTCTTCTGGATGGCGACACTCTGGACGTATGTGTCATACGTCGAGCGTCCGTCAGCGGCGCGCTATGGGTCGGTTGCTCTCGTCTTCGCGCTGGGACTCGCGGCCAAGCCGATGCTGGTGACGCTGCCGTTCGTCCTGCTGCTGCTCGACTATTGGCCACTCGAACGTCTGACGCCGCCTCGCACGCGATCGGTCGTGCTCGAAAAAGTGCCTCTCGCCCTCATCGCCGCTGCTTCGAGCATCGTGACCATCCTCGCTCAGCGTCAGGGCGGCGCGCTTCGCGCAGTCGACATCTTTCCACTGCCGCTGCGAATCGCCAATGCCGTCGAATCGTACGTGCTGTACCTCTCGTCGACGATCTGGCCGGCGAAGCTGTCCGTCTTCTATCCATTCCCCGCGGCTGTGCCCGCCGGCGTCGTCGCCGCATGCGCCATCGCGATCGTCGCGATCTCAGCCGCCGCGATTGTCTTCGCCCGTCGCGCGCCGTTTTTGACCGTCGGATGGTTCTGGTACCTGATCACGCTGCTGCCGGTGATCGGCCTCGTGCAAGTCGGTGCCCAGGCGCGCGCGGATCGCTACACATATCTTCCGCTCGTCGGGATCTTCATCGTGATCTCGTGGGGCGGACGACGAGCGCTTGCGCTGCTGCTGTCGCGCGTCGGTGCGGAGCCGCTCAAGAACAACCGCACGTTCGGGGCGATCTCGGCAGCGCTCGTCGTGGTCCTTGCGATTGTCTCGAGCGTCCAGCTGAGTGCCTGGCGCGATGGTCTGTCGCTCTGGCAGCATGCGGTCGACGTGGATCCGGACAACTACCGCGCTCAGGGCGCGCTTGGACTGCTGCTCAAAGACGATCCCCATAAACATGACGAAGCCATCGCACATTTGGAAGAGGCCGTGCGTCTGCGGCCGGATTTGTGGCAAGCGCACTCAGCTTTGGCGGACTTGTTTCTCGAGCAAGGCCGCGCCAGGGACGCTGTCACGCATCTGACGCAGGTCGTCGGCCTGTTTCCGGCATCGCCATCGGCGCGCACGCGCCTCGGCGAAGCGCTCGACAAGGATGGACGGCCGTCTGAAGCGTTGACCCAACTGCAAGAGGCGGTGCGGCTGGCACCGCGGTCTGAACAATCCCGATTCGATCTCGCCTCGACTCTGGCCTCGCTCGGCCGGACGAGTGACGCCGTCGAACAGTTTGCCGAGGTGCTCCGGATGAATCCGGGCAATCAGCAGGCCAGGAGTGCCATCGACGCACTCAGGCGACCGCGCTGATACGGCAGCCCGTTACCTAGCGTCAGCAGTACGTTTCACTCTCGAGACGAGCCGCCGGCGCCGGCCCCCGGGGCGGCCATTGGCAGGGATGTTGCTCCGCGGAGTACCCATTTGCCACCCGCCCCGGCGCTCCTGGGATCGGCGATCCGCGCGGCCGCGGCGTCTGTCGCGCTCGGCCTGATCGCCGCCGGATGCGGCTCGACGTCGACAGAGACGTCGACGAGTCCGTCGCCGCAGAAATGCCAGTTGTCCGCGACGATGTCGCAGGGCTCGATCGACGCGGGCGGCGGCTCCGGCGTCGTCACCGTGACGACCGACGCCGAATGCGGATGGACGGCGTCGGCGAACGTGAGCTGGATTACCGGGCTCACGCCGGCGAGCGGACAGGGCGCGGGACGCGTCCAGTTTCAAGTCGCGGCCAATCCCGGTCCGGCTTCGCGGCAAGGCGAAATCACACTCAACGATCAGCAGGCCCTGATCACGCAATCGGGAGCGGCCTGCCACTTCACGCTCTCTTCTCAGACGCTCAGTGCGAATGCCTCGAGCGGCTCGGGATCTTTCACCGTCGCGGCGGCGTCGGGCTGCGCGTGGACGGCAGCGAGTCAGGCGCCGTGGATCCAGATCACATCCGGCGCCGCCGGAAATGGCAACGGCGCGATTGCGTTCACCATCGGCGCTAATTCAGGCGCGGCACGAACGGGATCGATCACGCTGGCCGACCAGACGTTTCAAGTTTCGCAAGCCTCAGGCCTTCCCAACACGCCTCCGTGCGCCTATTCGCTTGATACCTCGGCGTTGTCGATCGGAGCCTCCGGCGGGCCCGGATCGACGATCCTGCATACGGACTCCGACTGTGGATGGACGGCCTCGAGCAACGTGCCGTGGATGATTCTCACCACGCCGGCGTCGGGCTCGGGCACCGCGACGATCGGCGTCGCCGTCGCCGCCAACTCCGGAGCCACTCGCGTCGGTGCCATCTCCGTCGCGGGCTTGACGCTGACCGTGACTGAGGCCGGGTCCTGTGCGACGTCGATCAACCCGTCGAGTCAGTCGTTCGGCACATCAGGCGGCAGCGGCGGGCCCGTTACCGTGACGACGGCCACGGGCTGCACGTGGAGCACGACGACATCCGACGCGTGGCTGACGATCTCGACCGGCGCCTCAGGCAACGGCAACGGATCGGTGACGTTCACGGCGGCGGCGAACATCGGTCCGGCGCGCACGGGAACGCTCTTCATTGCGGGGCAGTCCTTCACCGTGACCGAACCGAGCGGATGCACGTTCGGCATCAGTCCCACGAGTCAATCGGCGACGGCATCGGGCGGCGCCGGCACGTCGGTCGCCGTCACCACTGCGGCCGGCTGCGGGTGGACGGCCGCGGCGAATGATCCATGGCTGTCAATCACGTCCGGCGCAAGCGGCAGTGGCAACGGCACGACGAACTTCGCCATCGCCGCGAACACCGGGCCACTGCGAGCCGGAACGCTGACCGTCGCCGGCCAGACATTTACGGTGAATCAGGCGGCCGGATGCACATTCGGCATCAATCCGACGAGCCAGTCGATCGGCGCTCCGGGCGGCGCGGGCACTCCGATCGCGGTGACCACTGTCTCGGGCTGCGCCTGGACGGCGACCGCAATTGACTCATGGCTCACCATCTCGTCCGGCGCCTCGGGCAGCGGGAACGGCACGGTGAACTTCACCGCCGCCGCCAATGCCGGTGTCGCTCGCGCAGGAACGCTGACGGTCGCCGGCCAAACGTTCACCGTGAATCAGTCGAGTGGATGCACATTCGGTATCAATCCGACGAGCGAGCCGATGGCTGCCGCCGGCGGCGCGGGCACGCCGGTCGCCGTGACCGCCGTCTCGGGCTGCGCGTGGACGGCGACCGCAAATGACTCGTGGCTCACGGTGTCGTCTGGAGCGTCGGGAAGCGGCAATGGCACGGTGAACTTCACGGCCGCCGCCGACACCGGCCCGGCGCGCGCGGGCACGATCACCATCGCCGGGCAAACGTTGACCGTCAATCAGGCGAGCGGCTGCTCGTTCTCGATCAATCCGACGAGTCAATCCGCCGGTGCATCGAGCGGCACGGGCACCTCGATTGGCGTGACGGCCGCCTCCGGCTGCGCGTGGACATCGTCGACGACAGATGCGTGGCTCACGATCACCTCTGGCGCGAGCGGCAGCGGCAATGGCTCGGTCGGATTCACCTACGCCGCCAACACGGGTCCCGCGCGAACCGCCACGCTGACGATCGCGGGCATCGCGTCGACGGTCAACCAGGCGAGCGGCTGCACGTATTCGATCAATCCGTCATCGCAGGATTTCCCGAAGAATGGCGGGCCGGGCCCGACCATCAACGTCACGACCGCCGCCGGCTGCGGCTGGACGGCGACGCCGGCCGACACGTGGATCACGATCACACAAGGCGCCACCGGTACAGGCAACGGGATGGTGAAATTCACGGTTGCCGCCAACTCCGGCGCGGCGCGCAGCAGCAGCATCACAATCGGCGGACAGACGTTCATCGTCACCCAGCAGAAGGGCAACTGAGGCCGCGATGCGCATCCGTGTCCGTTTCGCCATGTGCCTCGCGACTGCCACCGCGGCGGCGACGATGGTGCTGCTGTCTCCCGTTCCGGCGAGCGCGCAGCAGCAAACGATCAGCGACGTGCTGTCGTTCCTGCTGGTCAATCGATCCGTGTCAACCGGAGACTTCGCCGGCGATCAAGTGGCCGCACAGGACGTGAGCAACGCCATCGCCGGGTTCCTGCGCAGCGAGCTCGGTACACTGCCGATCAATTCGCCGGCGACCGGCTTTTCGTACCGGCTCGATCCGGCGCTGGGCGCCAATGTCCGATCGAGCGACAGCTTCGGTCCGTTCTTCACGGAGCGCTCGTTGACGTCGGGCAAGCACCAGCTCGCGATCGCGGTCAGTTACACACAGGCGATGTTCGACAACATCGACGGCCGCAAGCTGCGCAACGGCACGCTCGTGTCCACGGCCAGCCAGCTCGATGGCGACGCGCAGCCTTTCGACGTCGAGACCCTCACGCTCCGGATCCAGACGCGAACGACGACGTTCTCGGCCCACGTCGGACTGACCGACCGGCTCGATCTCAGCGCGGCCGTGCCGTTCATCACGCTGTCGCTGAGCGGCAATCGCGTCGACACGTTCAAAGGCACCGCGTTTCCGCAAGCGAGCGCGGTGGCGTCGGCGTCGGGCGTGGGCGACACGATCGTGCGGGCGAAGTACAACTTCATCCGGCGTGGCGCCAGCGGACTGTCGCTCGCGGCCGACGTGCACGCGCCGACCGGCGACGCGGCCAATCTGCTCGGCACCGGCAAGACCGCGTTCACGCCGTGGGTGATTGGATCGCTCGAGGGCGACCGGATTGGATGGCACAGCGAGGTGGGTTATACGACGGGCAGCGGATCGAATGAGCTGGATTACAGCTCGGCGATCACGGCCGTCGCGGGACGCCGCGTGACGATCGTGGCGGAAGTCATCGGCCGGCGGCTGCAGTCGGGAGGACAACTCGTCGACGCGGTCGAACCGCATCCCGGACTCGTCGGCGTCGAGACGATCCGCCTCACGGGCACGACTCAAAGCACCTCGCGCGTGTCCGTCGTCGCCGGCATCCGCTGGAACATCGCGTCGCGCTGGCTCTGGAGCCTCAACGCGATTCAGCCGGTCACGACGGCGGGCCTCAACGCCCACTGGGTGCCGACAATGACGTTCGACTATGCCTTGGGCAGGTGATGTGGTGAGTGGCCCACTCGAACGCGGCGAGCGTCCGCTGTTTGTGCCGCGGCAAGCCGAAGAGCCCGCGGCCAATCTGGGATGGGACTTTCCGTCCGAATCAGATCCGGACTTCAAGTACCTGTCGTCGCCGGCGCGCGATCACGACGAAATTCCCGAGGACTTGCTGGCGATGTTTCCCTCGGAGCGCGATCTGGCGGCGAAGGCCGCGGCTGAGCGCGCGCCGAGTGAGAACCCGCGGAGCGAGTTTCCGGCCGCGGCGACGCCGTTGCCTCGCGAGCCCGTCGAGGACCTGCCGTCGCGGGAGATTGTCGGCGCCGATGCGCCGGCGCGGCGAGCGGTGCCCGCGCGCAGACTCATGCCACGGCTCGCATGGCCGGCGGTGGGACTCGCCGCCGTGGCTGGATTGGTGGTTGGGGGGATTCGCTTGTCTGGCGAATGGAGGAAACACTCGGCCGGCGACACCGTGCCGGCGAAGGAATCGCAGAGTTCCGTTGCCAGTCTTCGTGTCGACGCGCCTGCGAGTTACGTGTCTGCTGCGACACCGGCCCCGACGCCGTCGTCTCCAGCACCGATCGCCGATCCGCCGCGAGTCATCGTCAACCAAACTCCGGCGCCAGCACCGAAACCGGAATTGAAGCCGCCAAGCGCAAACTCCGCGGCTGCCACCGCGATGAGATCGCAGCCGGCTCCGCCGACTCTCGGTGCGCCATCTCCGGCGATTAGCGGCGCGCCGCCTTTGATTCAGTCAACCGCCGGCGCAAGCCCGCTGATGCTGCCGGAGCCGCCCGCGCCGGCGCCTGTGGCGATCTCGAGCGCTGACAAAACGGCGCCACCGGTCGTCCGCGACTCATCAGCAGGCGCCGCACCTACCAGAGACCCGTCCCCTCCGGTTCGAGACCCGTCGACATCTCGTGGCGATCCGGTCCCGCCTCGTCGAGACCCGTCCCCACCAACTCCGCCTCCACCAGCTCGAGACCCGTCCCCAAACCCGTCCCCGCCGAGTCGAGACCCGTCCCCTGACGATGCGGTGGTGCCGATCCAGAGGGTGATCGATCGGTATCGGGCGGCATTCAACGCGCTCGACGCGGACAGCGTGCAGTCGTTCTGGCCGAGCGTCAACACGAAGGCGCTGAGCCGTGCGTTCGATCAGCTCGACATTCAGACGTTCGAGTTCGATTCGTGCACCATCGACGCGGGCATCGCTCGGGCGACCGCGTCGTGTGCCGGCAAAGCGACGTACGAACCGAGAATCGGCAGCCGCACGCCACGGACCGATCCGAGGCGCTGGACGTTCCACCTGCAGAAACTTGGAGGTAATTGGGTGATTGAAAGCGTCGAGTCGAAGTGAAGGGGACGGCTCTCGCTTGCGCGAGCAAGACCCGTCCCCGAAGCTGTTCGGCCGATGCTTCAGCCGCCGCCGCGCGGATGCAGGCGCTGCAGCGCGAGCGGCGCGATGAGCGGTCCTTCACTCGAGAGACGGGCCTTCGGAGAGGCGGCCGCCTTCGTGTACGCCGCCGCGGCGCCGGCGGCGTGGCCGAGCGCTTCCTCGCATCGGCCGGTGAGGTACGCGACGGTTCCAGCCGACACGCCCGGACCATCCGGAAGTTTCGTCGCGGCCAGTTCGGTGAGCGCGTCTTCCCAGTTGCCGAGCCGCATCATCACGATGGCGAGATTGAGATGCAGGGTGCCCTGCTCGATCGCGGTGCCGGTCTTGGGCGCATCCTCGAGCGTGAGCAGCGCGCGGTTGTACAGCAGGCCGGGATCCTGCAGCGGCAGCGTGTCAGGGACCATCACGGCGTTCCCAGTGACGGTTCGCTGCGCGCCGGCCGGTCCTTTTTTCACGTCGAGCGACACGCTGGCGGCCGCGGGAGTGACGCCGGCGATTTTCGCGCGCAGATCGGCGACGGACTTGATCGGCGTGCCCGACGCGCCGACGATCACGTCGCCGGCTTCCAGTCCGATCTTGGCGCCGACGCCGTCAGGCCGAATCACGACGGCGCCCTGCACGCCGGCCAGATCCACGACCGACGTCTCGATCGACGGGCGCAGCATGCGCGGCAGCGGAGCAGCCAGCGCCTCCAGGGTCTTGCCGCGCGCGGCTGCGTCGGCGAGGTTGAGCGTGATGACGTCGGGCTCGCCGCTGCCGGCGGCGAACAGCAGCACGGTGACGAGATATGGATCCTGGCCCGATGACACGGCCGCCAGTCCCTGCACTTGCAGGCGATCCGACAGTTTCTTCACGAGATCGCGTTTGACTTCCTTCGGAACTTTCACGGTCGCCTGACCGCCGAGCTCCGTGCTGAGCCAGTCGGCCGGCACGGCGGCGTCGCGCATCGCGGCCGTCAGTTCGGCGTCGGCCGGTGTGTACACCATGAGGCCTTTCACCGCGGCGAGCGCGTCGACGACATTGCTGCGCAGCTGTTCGGCCGGCAGTCCGGCGCCGGACTTCGCGGCGACGATGGGAAACGCGCTGCGCAGATCGGCCGTCAGCGTGACGGCGTCGCCCGTCTTCCACTCGCGGCGATCGACGAATCGTCCCTTGGGGCCGCGCACCTCGAGCACGTGCAGCCCCTCGCAGACGGGGAGCGTCGCCGGCGTCAGGCCCTTCGGGGCGCCGTCGACGACAAGCATCGTGTTGGACTCGGTCGTCTGAAACTTGACGTTGGCGACCGCGGGCACCATGTTGACCGGATCGAGCTTGATGTCGCCATGCTGCTCGATCGTGACGGTCTTCTCGACGTTCTTGAAACAATCGCGGCGCAGCTCGACGCGGTGCGGTCCGGTCTGCAAGTCCGTCAGCAGCAGCGACGCCGAGCCGTCCGCTGCCGACGGAATTCTCGTCGTCTGGCCTTTCGGCGTGCCGTCGAGCAGCACGTCGACGCCTTCGGGAATCGAGTACACCGTCATCGTGGACGACACGCGCTCGAGCGACAGCACAATCGGCACGACGTCGCCGGCGACGATGCTGACCTTTTGGGCGACCGGCTTGTAACCTGGACGGCCGACGGCGATCTGATGGTCGCCGACGGGGAGATCGATGAGCTGCGAATTCGCCGTCACCGGGTACGGCCTGCCGTCGATCTGCACGTCGCCGTCCGGCGTCATCGAGATGTTGAGCTGCCCGATCGTCAGTTTGCGCACCGAGTCGAACAGCTCGCGCACGCGAATGGAAATGCCTTCGCTCAGCTTGAAGCCGGGATTGATCAGCAAGAGGGCGGAAAAATCCTGCTCGGCTGCGGCGGAATCCCCGAGATTGAATCGCGCTCGCGCGCGGAGCTCGTAGGCTTGAGTGAGCAGATCGGGCTTCTGGATTTGCCCGCCGACGGTGAGCTTGGCAATGACCTGATCGAGCAGCGGCACGGCCGAGTCGTTGCGAAACGCGTCGAACTCACGCTTCGCCTGATCGAACAGCAGCTCGGGCGTGCCGACCTGCGTCTGGAGGGGACGGGAGTCACTCGTCCCCATCGTCGTCTCAGCGCGCGTCGTGCCGATCGCCGCGAGCGTGATCGCGAGAACCGCCGCGCCGGGGAACAATCGCATCTTCATCGGTACACCATGATTCGCTTG
>Ga0070731_10001534_pt1 | contig 23717 bp, 19 predicted proteins | sample Coa_R1_2_FD_66448 | JGI IMG/M metagenome (GOLD analysis project Ga0070731, IMG submission 66448) | Surface soil microbial communities from Centralia Pennsylvania, which are recovering from an underground coalmine fire - Coalmine... | ecosystem: Environmental > Terrestrial > Soil > Unclassified ... | reverse complement strand
CTGGGGAGGCCTTTCCGCAGAAGCCGCTGCTGCCGAAGCAGCCGCTGGCGCGCGCCAAGGCGCGCGAGCTGGTCACGGTCATCGAGCTTCACATGGAGCTGGTGGCGCGGCGCCTCTACGGTGGCGTGTTTTTCGGCGGCACCTTGTCGGACGGTACCAAACAGTCCGTGGAGAAGGACCTCGCGAAGGGCATTCGCGCCTTCGAGGCACTGGCGAAATTCGATCCGTTCGTCGCGGGCGGGGAACTGACGCTGGCCGATTGCGCGGCGGCAGTGCACCTGCCCTTGATCAGCCTGTCGACCAAGCTCGCCTACGGGCGCGATTTTCTCGAGGGCATGCCGCAGGTCAAGCCCTACCTGAAGATGCTCGGGGAGCGGCCCGCGTTCGCCAAGGTGGCCGCCGACCGCAAGGCGGCGCAGGAGGCGATGGCGGCCCGGGCGAAGAAGTAGCGTGCTGGAAGGGTTGCTGCCGCTCTCCGGCTACGTCCGGTTTTTCGTCACCCTGACGGCGGTCCTCGATCCGTTTCTCGCGGTACCGATTTTCCTCGCGCTGACGGCCGCGCGCAGCGCCAGCGAGCGCCTGCGGCTGGTGAACGCGGTCGTCGTCGCGGTGCTGGTCGTGCTCGCGGGCGCGGCCCTGTTCGGCGAGCAGTTGCTGCTGATCGTCGGCGCGAGCCTGCCCGCGTTCCGCGTCGGCGGCGGCCTGGTGCTGCTGCTGATGGCGCTCGCAATGCTGAACGCGCAGGCTGGCGGCGTCAGGCAATCGCAGGACGAGGCGAAGGAGCTGCGGAGCGGAGAGCTCTCCGGCGTGGTGCCGCTCGCGGTGCCGCTGCTTGCCGGGCCCGGCGCCATCAGCACCACCATCATCGCGGCGCAGGCGGGCGGCGCGGCGCACTTTGCCGCGATCCTGGTCTGCATACTCGCGGTTTGCGTGCTGACATGGATCACGCTCAGGCTCGCCGGGCAGATCGGCGCCCGGCTGGGCACCACCGGCCTGAACATCGCGACACGGCTGCTCGGGCTGCTGCTCGCCGCGTTGGCGATACAGACGATGGCCGAGGGCCTCAGGCAGCTTTTCCCCGGCCTGGCCTAGTCCTTGGGAACCGGGCGCGGTTTGCCCGCGAGGTCGATGGCGACGTAGGTCAGCGCCGCCTCGGTTACCTTCACGATCTTCGCCTCCTCGCGGCCGCGCTCGGCGTAGACCTCGACGTTGACGGTGATTGAGGTGTTGCCGACGCGCTCGAGCTCGGCGTAGAACGACAGCACGTCGCCGATCTGCACCGGCTGCTTGAAGACGAAGGAATTCACCGACACCGTGGCGACGCGGCCGCGCGCCACGCGCCCGGCGACGATGCCGCCCGCGACGTCCACCTGCGCCATGATCCAGCCGCCGAAGATGTCGCCGTTCTGGTTGGAGTCGGCCGGCATCGGCACCACGCGCAGCGCGGGTATCTTGCCCGGGGGCAGCGTAAGGCCGGGCAGCTGGTCCGAAGCCTTGCCCATCCCGGCTACTTTTTCTTCTGTTCTTCCAGGTAGTTCAGCGGCCCGCCGCGGAACGGCGCGAAGCCGGTACCGAAGATCAGCCCGGCATCGATCAGCTCGGCGTCCGGCACGATGCCCTCGGCGAGCACCGCCTTCGTCTCGTCCAGGTAGGGCTGTATCAGCGCCTGGACCAGGTTACGCTCGTAGGCGCCCGCCTGGCCCTTCACCGGCCTGTCTTTCTCCCAGCGGTAGATGCCTTGGCCGCTCTTGCGGCCGAGCTGGCCGAGCGCAACCTTGTTGAGCAGGATCTGCGGCGCCTCCGCCTCATGGCCCTGCGCGTCCTTCTTGGCGAGCTGCTTGCCTGCATGCAGGCAGATGTCGAGGCCCACCGTGTCGGCGAGCTCGATCGGCCCCATCGGCATGCCGAATTCCTCCATCGCGGCGTCCAGCGTCTCCGGCTTCACGCCCTCGTCCAGCATGCGGAAGGCGTTCTGCATGTAGGGGCCGAGCACGCGGTTGACGAGGAAGCCCGGCGAGTCCTTCACCGGCAGCGGCAGCTTGTCGATCTGGCGAACGAAAGCGAGCGCCTTTTTCACGTGTTCCTGGTTTGTATTGGGACCATGCACGACTTCCACCAGCATCATCTGCGGGACGGGATTAAAAAAGTGAATCCCCACCAATCGCGATGGATCCCTGAAGTTCGCGGCGATGTCGCCGAGCTTGAGGCTGGAGGTGTTGCTGGCGAGCACCGCGCCGGGCCTGGCCGCCGCCTCCAGCTTCGCGAACAGCTCGCGTTTCGCTTTCAGGTCCTCGAATATCGCCTCGATGATGACATCCGCTTTCGCCGCGCCCGCGCCGGACACGTCCGGGATCAGCCGGTCCATGGCATCGCGCTCGCGCCGCTTGTCGCGCAGCCGGCGCGAGAACAGCTTCGCGGCGCGCTTCACCGCCGGCGCGATGCGGTCCGGCGCGGTGTCCTGCAGCGTCACCGTGATGCCGCGCATGGCGCAGATCGCGGCGATGTCGCCGCCCATCACGCCGGCGCCCACGACGTGCACGTGCGCCGCCTTGAAGTCCACGCCCTTGGCCAATCCCTTCATCTTCTCCTGCAGGAAGAAAATGCGGATCAGGTTCTTGGTCGTCGGATGGTCGAACAGCATGTTGATCGAGCACGACGGATCGCCCGGGCTGATGAAAGGATCGCCGTCGTACTTCCGCCACAGGTCGAGGATCGCGTAGGGCGCCGGGTAATGCTCGCGCCGTGCGCGTTTGGCGACTTGTTTTCCGGCTTGGCTTGCAACGATGAATTTGAAGGGTCCATTCAAAAGGCCTTGAACAACCCCCAAACCTCCGGGCGCCGGGGCCTCCAGCGTCAGCATGCGCGCGGTGTTTTCCAGGATCCGCAGCGGCACCGCCTGATCGACGAGGCCCATGCGCCTGGCGCGCTTCGCATCCACCGCCTTGCCCGTGAGCAGCAGGTCCATCGCAGCCACGGGCCCGACGAGCTTCGGCAGCCATTGCACGCCGTGCCAGGCCGGCATGATGCCGAGCATCACTTCGGGGAAGGCGAAGCGCGTCTTCGGATCGTCCAGCGCGACGCGGTAGCGGCAGGCGAGCGACAGCTCGAAGCCGCCGCCCATGCAGTAGCCGTTTACCATCGCCGTGGTGGGGAAGGGCAGCAGGTGCAGCTTGCTGAACACGTCCCAACCCAGGCGCACGAAGGAGAGCGCTTCCTCGGGCGACCTGAAGCGCGTGAACTCCTCCACATCCGCCCCGGCGATGAAGCTGTCCTTCGCCGAGCGGATGATCAGGCCCCTCGGACTGGCGAGGCGGATCTCCTCCAGCGCGGCGTCGAGTTCCTGCAACGCTTCGCGCGAAAAGGTGTTGGCGGACTCGCCCTGCTTGTCGAAGGTCAGCCAGACGAGGTTCTGGGCGTCCCGCTCGTGGCGCCAGTGCTTGAATATCGTTTTAGCGCGGTCCATGGTCAGGCCACCTCCACGAGCATCGCGCCGCCCAGGCCGCCGCCGATGCAGATCGAAGCCATGCCGCGCTTGGCATTTTTTCTTTTCAGAAGTTTGAGCATGTGCAGGACGATTCTCGCGCCTGAAGCCCCGACGGGATGCCCCAGTGCAACCGCACCGCCATCTACATTGAGCCGTTCCTGATCAAGATCTCCGAGAGGGGAATCCAATCCAAGCTGCTCCTTGCAATACTTCTCGTCCTTCCATGCCGCAAGGCAGCCCAGCACCTGCGCGGCGAAGGCTTCGTTGATTTCCCAGTAGTCGACGCCGTCCAGCTTCATGCCGTGGCGCTTGAGGATCGGCGTCGCGGCGTGCACCGGTCCGAGGCCCATCTGCGCCGGGTCGAGGCCCGCCCATTGGGAATCGAGAATGCGGCCGATCGGCGTCAGGCCATGCCGTTTCACCGCTTCTTCGGAGGCGAGAATCAGCCAGGCGCCGCCGTCCGTGATCTGCGAACTGTTGCCAGGCGTCACGTTGCCGTACTTGCGGTCGAAGAAGGGCTTCAGCTTGGCCAGGTTTTCGACCGACGAATCGCGCCGCACGCCGTCGTCCAGCGAGTAGGCGGTGCCGCCGCTGTCGTACAGGGCTTCCACCTCGCCGCCGCCGGCCGCCAGGGCGCCTTCGTCCTGGGCGCGCGTCACGCGCTGGTGGCTGCGCACCGAGAACTCGTCCATCTGCCTGCGCGTGATGCCGAAGCGGTACGCGAGGTTTTCCGCGGTCTGGCCCATCAGCAGGCCGACCATCGGGTCGGTGAGGCCCTTCATGATGCCGATGACCGGCGAAAGCAAGGATTTAAGAGGTGTTTTTGAAAAAGTGGAAAGTTTTTCCCCGGTAGAACGAGAAGCGGCCAGATCCGAAAACCAGTTCACCATTTTGTCGTTGTAGAGCAGCGGCGCGCGCGAGAGCGCATCGACACCGCCCGCGAGCACCAGGTTCGAGCGGCCCGCCAGGATGTTGTTGATCCCCGAATCGAGCGCCTGCATGCCGGAAGCGCAGTTGCGCATCACGGTCCAGCCCGGCACCTTCTCGCCGCAGCCCATGCGCAGCGCGGCCACCCGGCCGATGTTGACTTCGTCCACCGAGGGAGCGGCGCAGCCGAGGATGACTTCGTCCAGGTCCTGCGGCGCGAATTTCTGGCGCGCAAGCAGGGTGCGGCCGGCCTGGGTGGCGAGGTCGCCCGCCGAGAACACGCCCGGCCGGTTCTTCGCCTTCAGGAACGGTGTGCGGGCGCCGTCGACTACGTAAACGGGTTTGGCGTACATGTCAGGCTGCCTTTGCCGCGGGGGTTTTTTCGTGGGCGAATTTTGACGCGAGTTCGGCGCGGCCGAAGTCCTGCGGGAAGTCGTCGACCTTGATGACGTTCCTGCGCAGCGCCTCCTTGCGCTGCCACTGGGCGTATTCGTCCGCCGAAATCACCTGGTTCTTCAATGCAATGGACCCCAGGTCGATTCCGGGCTGCGGGACCAGTTTGCCTTTCTTCACCGCCTTGCGCAGCTTCTCGTCGACCGGTTCGCAGGCGATGGTGGCGAGGAAGGCCGCCTCCAGGACGCCGGTCGGGTCGGATTCGCCCTTGCCGATGTACATGCCCGCCGTCAGCCGATCGCGCGCGGCGCCCGGTTCGAGCACGATCTTCGCGCACTCGTGGTTGCGCGAATCCAGCGGCGGCCGGAACGACATGCCGAGCGGGAAGATGACGAAGCGCAGGAAGGTGGCGAGGCTCTTGATCGGGAAATTGGAGAGTATCTGGTCGATCGCCACCTGCGCCTGGTAGAGCAGGTCGCGCACCACCCAGCGGATCAGCGGGATGTCCTCCTTCTGGCGGCCCTGGTCTTCGTAGTGCTTCAACGTCGCCGACACCAGGTACAGCATGGACAGCACGTCGCCCAGGCGCCCGGAAATCTTTTCCTTGCGCTTGAGCGCGCCGCCCATCGCCAGCATCGAGACGTCGGCGAGGAAGGCGAACGCCGCCGCCAGGCGCGAACTGAAGCGGTAGTAGTGCCGGGTTTCGGGCGCGCCGTCGCGCGGCACCTGGCCGAGGCGGGAGCTCGTGATGCCGTGCACGAAGGCGCGCACGCCATTCGAGATCGTGTGGCCGATGTGCGAAGTAAAGGCGTCGTCGAACTCGATCGACGCCGCAGCGCCCGTCATCTCTTTTGCCGAACGCATCTCGCGCAGCACGTAGGGATGGCAGCGGATCGCGCCCTGGCCGAAGATGATCAGCGTGCGCGTGAGGATGTTGGCGCCTTCCACCGTGATGCCGACCGGGATCACCTGGTAGCCGCGCCCGACCCAGTTGTTGGGCCCGAGGCAGATGCCCTTGCCGCCGTGGATGTCCATCGAGTCGTCGACGATCTTCCGCGCTCGCTCGGTCATGTGGTACTTGGCGATGGCCGAAATCACCGCCGGCTTCTCGCCCAGGTCGACCGCGCCCGCGGTCATGATGCGCACGCCGTCCATCATGTAGCAGTTGGCGGCGATGCGGCCGAGCGCTTCCTCGACGCCTTCCAGCTTGCCGATCGGCGTCTTGAACTGGCTGCGCACGCGAGCGTAGGCGCCAGTGATGCGCGCGAGGCCCTTGGCGCCGCCCACCGACGAGGTCGGCAGCGATATCGAGCGGCCCGCCGCGAGGCAGCCCATCAGCATCATCCAGCCCTTGCCGGCGTAGTCCTTGCCGCCGATGATCCAGTCGATCGGCATGAAGACGTCCTTGCCGGAATTCGGACCGTTCTGGAACACCGCGTTGAGCGGCAGGTGGCGCCGGCCGATGATCACGCCGGGGTGGTTGGTCGGCACCAGCGCGCAGGTAATTCCCAGATCGGTTTTTTCTCCCAGGAGCTTTTCGGGATCGTAGAGCCTGAAAGCCAACCCGAGCAGCGTGGCCACGGGCCCGAGCGTGATGTAGCGCTTGTCCCAGGTGACGCGCATGCCGAGCACTTCCTTGCCCTGGTACGTGCCCCTGCTGACCACGCCGTAGTCCGGGATCGCGGCTGCATCCGAGCCCGCTTCCGGGCTGGTCAGCGCGAAGCAGGGGACTTCGAGGCCCTTGGCGAGGCGCGGCAGGTAGTAGTTCTTCTGCTCATCGGTCCCGTAGTGCAGCAGCAGTTCGGCCGGCCCGAGCGAATTGGGCACCATCACGCTCACCCCCAGCGCGTTGGAGCGCGTCGAGAGCTTCAGCACCACCGCCGAGTGCGCGATCGCCGAGAAGCCGAGGCCGCCGTACTTCTTCGGGATGATCATGCCGAGGAAGCCCTTGTCCTTCGCGTACTGCCAGACCTGGGGCGAAAGGTCGTAGCGTTCGTGCGTGACCTCCCAGTCGTTGGTCATGGCGCAGATCTCCTCGCAGGGGCCATCGAGGAAGGCCTGCTCCTCGGCCGAGAGCTTCGGCTGCGGGATGGCGAGCAGCTTGTTCCAGTCGGGCTTGCCGGAGAAGAGGTCGGCATCCCACCACACGGTGCCCGCGTCGATCGCCTCCTTCTCGGTCTGCGACATGTCGGGCAGGATGCGGCGGAAGATCGCCAGGATGTGGTCGCTGATCAGCAGGCGCCGCAGCGGAACGATGTTCAGGACCGCCGCAACTGCCAAGAATAGCGCCGCGACCCAATAGTTGGCTGTCGTCGAAAAACCAAAGACCGTCGACTTTGCGGCGAGTGCCGCCCCGGCGGCGATGGTCCAGACCAGGATCGGTGCCTGGAAGTAGGCGAGCAGCAACAGGACCGCGATGGTGGCAGCGGCGAACACGGCGATTACAAGCATTGGGACCTCCCCCTGAAGCTTTCGAACTGCTGAACCAGTCTAGGCTGCTTTCTTGACATCCGCGGCATCGTGCATCGGCGCGAGCAGCCCTGCCTGCAGGAACGCGGTCAGCCTCGCCTCGAGCAGGCGGGCGTCGTAGCGGTCCTCCGGCTTGCAGCCCGCGATCAGCTGCACGGTATCGGTCGCCGCGAGCGTGTAGGCGAGCGTGCCGAACATGAAGTGCATGCGCCACACGAGTTCGTCGCCCGGCATCTGCGGCAGGGCGCGCTCGAAGGCTGTCTTGAAGCGGCTCATCGCCGGGGCGTAGAGCTGGCCGATGAGGGCCCGTATGTGCTTCTGCGGATCGGTATAAGTGCGGCCGAGCAGCCGGATGAAATTGCGGCCGCCGCTTTTCGCGTCCTCGATCATGCGCAGGCTTGCGCCGACGAAGGCGCGGATGATCTGCTCGGCCGCGAGCGGCCGGCCGCCGGCGTCCTTTTCCAGCCGGTCGAGTTCGGCGATGCGGCCGGCATTCATCGGGTCGAGCCGGCGCCGGAAAACGGCTTCGATGAGCGCGTCCTTGGAACCGAAGTGGTAGTTGACCGCAGCGAGGTTGGCCTCGGCCTTGGCAGTGAGAAGGCGCATCGAGGTGGCTTCGAAGCCGTGCTGCATGAACAGCTCTTCGGCGGCATCGAGGATGCGGGTGCGGGTTTCGTGCGGGGGTTTGACCGAACGCAGGTTCATGGCAGGTTTCCTGATTCAAACGAACGTTTGAATTTTAGATATCCAGGCCTGTTGCGTCAAGGGTTTCGTGGCTTCGGCGGCAGTTAGAATCGCCCTCCCCATGGCAGCCCGAGGTCACCACAGTCCAGCGCCCGCGGCGGCGCTCCGCGGCAACGAATGGCGCTCGGTCGGGGTGCTGCTGCCTTACCTGATGGAATTCCGCTGGCGCGTGCTGCTCGCACTGACGCTGCTTACCGCAGCCAAGCTGGCCAACGTGGGCGTCCCGCTGGTGATGAAGCGCATCGTCGACGGTCTGGACGCGAAGATGGCCGTCGTCGCGGTGCCGGTGGCGTTGCTCGCCTCCTACGGTCTGCTGCGCTTCTCGACCACGCTGTTCGGCGAACTGCGCGACGTGGTGTTCGTGCGCGTCGCCCAGCACGCGATCCGCAACGTGGCGCTCAATGTTTTCCGCCACCTGCACGGCCTGTCGCTGCGCTTCCACCTCGACCGCCAGACCGGCGGCATGACCCGCGACATCGAGCGCGGCACGCGCGGCATCTCGACGCTGCTCACCTACATGCTGTTCTCGATCATCCCGGTGATCCTGGAATTCGTCCTGGTGGCGGCGGTGCTGCTGAGGAGATTCGACTGGCATTTCGCCGCGGTCACCTTCGGCGCGGTGGCGGTCTACCTCGCCTTCACCATCGCGGTGACCGAGTGGCGCATCGACATCCGCCGCCGCGCCAACGAGCTCGACTCCAAGGCCAACACGCGCGCCATCGACAGCCTGCTCAACTACGAGACGGTGAAGTATTTCGGCAACGAGGAGTTCGAGGCGCGGCGCTACGACTCGAACCTGCGCAGGTACGAGGACGCGGCAGTGCGCTTCGAGTCCTCGCTCGGGCTGCTCAACATCGGCCAGAGCCTGGTGATCGCGGCGGCGGTGACGGCGCTGATGTTCCTCGCCGCCGACGGCGTGGCCGCCGGCGTACTCACCCTGGGCGACCTGGTGCTGGTAAACGCGTTGCTCATTCAACTCTACATCCCGCTCAATTTTCTCGGCATGGTGTACCGCGAAATCAAGCAGTCGCTGCTGGACATGGACCGCATGTTCCGCCTGCTCGCGGAAAACCGCGAGGTGGAAGACCGGCCGGGGGCGCCGGATCTGCCGCCGGGGCCGGCGACGGTGGAATTCAGGAACGTTGATTTTTCCTACGAACCGGCGCGGCAGATCCTGTTCGGCGTGAGCTTCACGATCCCGGCGGGACAGCGCGTCGCGGTAGTCGGGCATTCGGGCTCGGGAAAGTCGACTCTCGCGCGCCTGCTGTTCCGTTTCTACGATGCATCCGGCGGCGCCATTCTCGTTAACGGCCTGGACATCAAAGACGCAAAACAGTCGAGCCTGCGCGCCGCCATCGGCATCGTGCCGCAGGACACGGTGCTGTTCAACGACACCATCCGCTACAACATCCATTACGGCAGGACCGCGGCGAGCGAGGACGAGGTGAACGAGGCAGCGCGCGCGGCGCACATCCACGACTTCATCCTGACGCTGCCGGCAAAGTACGAAAGCATGGTCGGGGAGCGCGGGCTCAAGCTCTCCGGGGGCGAAAAGCAGCGCGTGGCCATCGCGCGCGCGCTGCTGAAAGACCCGCGCATCCTGATCTTCGACGAGGCGACCTCGGCCCTCGACTCCAAGTCGGAGAAGGCGATCCAGGCCGAGCTCGAGCGTATCTCCGTCGGGCGCACGACGCTGGTCATCGCGCACCGCCTCTCGACCGTGATGGATGCCGACATGATCCTGGTGCTGAACCACGGCCGCATCGTCGAGCGGGGCAGCCACCGGGAACTGCTCGCTGCAGGGGGCGAATACAGCCGCATGTGGGCGCTGCAGCAGGAGGCCGCGCAGGCGGAAGCCGCGCTGGAAAAGGCCAAAGCGGCTTGACGCGGCCTTAAGTTTCCTTTCTAGGCCTCTAATTTTGCTTGCATTTTTTAATTCCCTTCGGCTACACTCGCGCTGCTTGGGGATATAGGCGGGCATGCAGAATACACAGCGAAACCTGCACCACCTGGAAAAAATCGTCGCGCTGGCCGCGCTGGTGGCGGCGTTCGCGCTGACGATCGGCTTTGCGCGGGGCGCCGAGCCGAAGCGCCCGGACGCGAAGCAGCCGGACAAGGTGTTCCTGCGCTCGGCGGTGGCGCTGGTGCAGGATGCGGCCAACGGCGAGACGCTGTACGCGAAAAATCAGGACATGGTCCTGCCGATCGCTTCGATCACCAAGCTGATGACCGCGATCGTGATGCTCGAAGCCAGGCTCGACCTGTCGCAACGCGTGGTGATCAGCGGCGAGGACCAGGATACCGTCAAGGGCACGCATTCGCGCCTGCGCCCGGGCACCGTGCTGACGCGCGACGAGCTGCTCATGCTTGCGCTCATGTCCTCGGAAAACCGCGCTGCGTTTTCCCTGGCGCGGACCTATCCGGGCGGCACCGAGAGCTTCGTTGCCGCGATGAACGCCAAGGCGCGCGCGCTCGGCATGAACGACACGCACTTCGTCGACCCGACCGGCCTGTCCTCGAGCAACGTTTCGAGCGCGCAGGACCTGGCGCGGCTGGTCGCCGCCGCCTACGAATTTCCGCTGATCCGCCAGTATTCGACCCGCAACAGCGCGACTGTCCAGGCGATGGGCCGGCCGCTCGACTACCGCAATACCAACGGCCTGGTGCGCAATTCGAACTGGGAGATCGGGCTCTCCAAGACCGGCTACATCAGCGAAGCCGGCCGCTGCCTGGTCATGCACGTGCGCATGGCCTCGCGCGAAGTTATCGTTGTGCTGCTCGACTCCTGGGGCAAGCTCTCGCGCATCGGCGACGCCAACCGGATCAAGAAGTGGCTAGAGTCGAACGCGGCGCTCGGCCAGCGAGGCTAGGCCAGACCAGGTTTTTCGGCTCGGTGGTCCCGGCGGACAGCTTCCGCGAGGATGTCATCGCCGGGCTGTCGCTGCCGCAGAAGGCGCTGCCGCCCAAGTATTTCTACGACGCCCGGGGCAGCCGGCTGTTCGAGGCGATCTGCACCCTCAGGGAGTATTACCCGACGCGCAGCGAGCTCGCGCTCACGCGCGCGCGCATCGGCGCGATCGCGCGCTTCGCGGGCTCGGGCAGCACCCTGGTCGAGTACGGCAGCGGCGCAAGCGTCAAGTCGCGGCTCCTGATCGGGGCGCTGCGGCCCTCGGCCTATGTTCCCGTGGACATCTCGGAGGCCGCGCTGCGCGGCGCCGCCGCGGATCTGCGGCGCCGGTTCCCATGGCTGGACATCCTCGCGGTGCACGGAGATTTCTCGCGGCCGCTGCAGATACCCGTGGCGCTGAGTCCCGGGCGGCGCGTGGTGTACTTTCCCGGCTCGACCATCGGCAACCTGACGCCCGGGGAAGCGCACGCCTTCCTGCGCATGACGCGAGGGCAGCTGGGGCCGAGCGGCGCGATGCTGGTGGGCGTCGACCTGACGAAGGACGCCAACGTCCTGCACGCCGCTTACAACGACGCGCGCGGCATCACCGCGGCGTTCAACCTGAACCTGCTCGTGCGCATCAACCGGGAACTGGATGGCGACTTCAAGCCGCGCCGCTTCCGCCACTACGCCTTCTACAACACCACGCTGGGGCGCATCGAGATGCACCTCGTGTCGCTGGCGCCGCAGAGCGTGAACATCGGCAACCACCGCTTCGCCTTCGAGAAAGGCGAGTCGATCCACACCGAGAATTCCTACAAGTATTCGATCGACGGTTTCCGCGCGCTCGCCCGCAGCGCGGGCTTCAGCGGCGAGAAGGTGTGGCAGGACGCAAAGGGCTTGTTTTCCCTTCACGGCCTGGTGGCTGACTAGGCGGCGCCAATTCTCGACGCGTCCTTCCGGTGGCCGATGGCGTGCGCGATGCGCTCGGCGGATTCCTTGACCAGCGGCCCCCAGGTCGGCTTCATCCGGTCCGCGGGCGAGGATATCGACAGCGCGGCAATCAATCGGCCGGCGTCGTCGCGCACCGCGGCGGCCACGCAGCGCACGCCGAGTTCGGCTTCTTCCGAGTCGGTGGCCCAGCCCTGGCGCTGGATGCGATCGAGCTCCCGCTCGAGCAGCGGCAGGCTGGTCAGGGTGTTCCTCGTGTGCGAGGCAAGTCCCGTGCGCTTGGCGTATTCGCGCAGCTTGGGGAATCCTTCCTCGAGCAGGAACAGCTTCCCGGCGGCGGTGATGTGCAGCGCGGCGCGCGTGCCGATGACGTGGACCACGCGCATCGCCGAGCGGCCCGACGAGGTGCGCTCGACGTAGACGATTTCGTCGTCGTGGCGCACCGAGAGGTTCACCGTCTCGCCGATCTGCGCGTGCAGCTCGCGCATCACGGGCAGCGCCATCTCGCGCACGTTGATGCGCGACTTCACCAGGTTGCCGAGCTCCAGCAGCCGCATGCCGAGGCGGTAGCTGCCGGGCTCGATGCGGTCGACGATGCGGTCGGCGGCCATCGCCGAGAGGATCCGGTGCGCGGTGGACGGGTGCAGCCCGGTGTATTGCGCCACCTGCTTCAAGCCCAGCGGCTCGGGGTGCCCGGCGAGCACGTCGAGCAGCTTCATCATCCGCGCGATCACCTGGATCGGATTTTTCTGCTCGCTTTTCGAGGTCGGCATGGGGGATGGCATTGTATCCCACGATGTGAAACACTCCGCGTTTCCGCCGGACACCTATGCCAGTCGTCACCAGCATTGAAGACCTGCGCCGCATGGCGAGGAAACGCGTCGCGAAAGCGATCTTCGACTACGTCGACCGCGGCTCCTACGAGGAAGGCACGCTCCACGCCAACAAGAACGACCTCGACGCGCTGAAGTTCCGCCAGCGCGTGGCGATCAACGTCGACCAGCGCTCTACCCGCAGCACCATGCTCGGCCAGGAGGTCGCGATGCCGGTGGCTATCGCGCCGGTCGGGCTGACGGGCCTCAACTGGGCCGACGGCGAGATCCTCGGCGCGCGTGCCGCGGCGAAATTCGGCATCCCGTTCACGCTCTCCACCATGTCCATCTGCTCGATCGAGGACGTGGCGGGCGCGGTGGCCGATCCCTTCTGGTTCCAGCTCTACGTGATGCGCGACCGCGGTTTCGCGGCTTCGCTCATCAACCGCGCCAGGGCGGCGAAATGCTCGGCGCTGGTGCTCACGCTCGACCTGCAGATCCAGGGCCAGCGCCACCAGGACCTGAAGAACGGCCTCGCAGTGCCGCCGAAACTGACGCTGGCGAACTTCGTCGACGTGCTTTGCAAGCCGTCCTGGACTTTCAATGTCTTGCAGAGCAAAAGAAAATCGTTCGGCAATCTGGAAGGCCGCATCCCGGACGCGAAGAGCATCACTACGCTGTCGCAGTGGATTGCCGGACAGTTCGATCCGACGCTGAGCTGGAAGGACGTGGCGTGGGTCAGGGAACGCTGGGGCGGCAAGCTGATCCTGAAGGGCATCCTCGACGTCGAGGATGCGAAACTCGCCGCAGCCACCGGCGCCGACGCGATCGTGGTCTCCAATCACGGCGGCAGGCAGCTCGACGGCACGGTGTCCACTATCAAGGCCCTGCCCGAGATCGCCTCTGCGGTCGGCGACAAGGTCGAGGTCCTGCTCGACGGCGGCATCCAGTCCGGGCAGGACGTGCTGCGCGCGCTGGCGCTGGGCGCGAAGGGCACGATGATCGGCAAGGCTTTCGCCTGGAGCCTGGGAGCGATGGGCGAGGAAGGCGTCAGCCTCGGACTCGAGATCATCCGCAGGGAGCTAGACGTGACCATGGCCCTGTGCGGGCTGAAGGATGTGAAGGAAGCTAGCCCGGCGATCCTGCGCTCCGCCTAGCGGCGCGCAGCGCGAAGCGTCCCGGGTCCACGGCGGCCGCCAGCTTGCGCTCGACCGGCAGCGGTTCGTTTTCAAGCATGCTGGCGAGCAGTTCGCCGCCGAGTCCCGCCCACAGCAAGCCGCGCGAGCCGTAGGCAAAGGTCCCGTACAAGCCGCCGCCGCGTGGATCCTCGATCGGGCCGATCATCGGCAGACGGTCGCGCACCACGGCGCGGAACGCGACACGGCCCTCCAGTTTTTCCGGATCAAGTCCGCGCGACGCTCCGGGCAGCATCTGTTCCAGCCGCGCCAGGTTGCCGGCGTGGCTGTCGGCGCGCGGCCGCGGATCCTCGTCGTCGATGTCGTAGCTCGCGCCGACCATCGACAAGCCGTCGATGCCGGGCAGCGCCATGCCGCCGCGCAGCAGGACGTGCGTCAGGCCCTCGATCGCCGGAATCAACGTCAGCTGGCCGCGCACGCGGCGCAGGCGCACATCCGGCTGCGGGGAGAGGCGCAGCGCGTCCGCCGCGTTGGCGAGGATGACGGCGGGCGCCGACGCGATGATCCTGCCCTCGGCGTCTTTTGCATGCCATACCCCGTCAAACGAGAGCGCGTGAACTTCCCGTTCGAAGCGCCTTTCAAGATGAAAGCGGGAAAGCAAACCTTCCACCAGGCTTCGCGGCCGCACCCAGCCGCCCTCCGGAAACAAAATTCCGCCCTTCGCCTCGTCGAACTGAGCGTAGTCCGCCGGATAGGCCAGCGCCGCGATCGCGCGCCGCTGCGCTGCTTTCTCTTCTTCGTCGCGCGCCAGCTGCAGCACGCCGCAGCTGTCCCATTGCAGATCGCCGAGATTTTTCCAGTGATTCAGCAGGAAAAGAAATGAGGCGCGGGTGAAGCGCGCGAACAGGCTGTCGTCGGGCGAAACGATGGGATGGAAGACGCCGGCCTGGTTGCCGGAGGCCTCGGCGGCCGGCCCGCCATGCCGCTCGATCAGCGCGACCTGCCAGCCGCGGGATGCGAGACGCTCCGAAACCGCGGCGCCCGCCACGCCCGCGCCGATGACGATGACGGAGCGGGAAACGTTTTTTTCCGGGATTGTTTTTACTCTCGGGACCAGCTTTCCCTTGAGCATTTCCCTTTTGCCGCCGAACCCCTGGTCTTTTTCAACTGCGAAACCGGCTTCTTCCAGCGCTGCGCGGACGGAAGCAGCAACGCTCCAGGTGGCGAGCGTGGCGCCGGGCGCGGCGAGCCGGCCGAGGTGGCGCAGCAGTTGCGGCTGCCACATCTCCGGGTTTTTCGCCGGCGCGAAGCCGTCGAGGAAGATGGCGTCCGCCGCCAGCTGCAGTTGCGGCAACGTATCGGCGATGTCGCCCAGCGCAAGCGTGAGGACGACACGGCCCGTCTCGAATTCCAGCCGGTGCATGCCGGCGACCAGCATCGGCCAGCGGGCGAGTAATTCTTGGCTTTGTGTTTTTAATTCTGAATTTTTCTCCCATAGGAAAGCAAGATCCGGGGCGGAGAACGGGTGCTTTTCAATCGAAACGAAGTGCAACCGCTCGCAGCGCGCGGGATCTTCACGCCAGGCGCGCCAGCTGGCTAGGAAGGAGAGACCGAAGCCGAACCCGGTCTCGAGAATCGTGAACGCGCGCCTGCCGCGCCAGCGCTCAGGCAATCCGTTGCCCTTCAGGAATACGTGCCGCGCCTGGGCGAGGCCGCCTTCGGCGCTGTGATAGACGTCCCCGTAGTCCTGCGAATAGGGCGTGCCGTCGGCCGCGAACGAGAGCCGGGCGGGAGCGATGGCTGAGGACATTCTGCGAGTATAGTGGCCGGTGTGGAGGCGGCATTTGCGCAGGACTACGTGCAGGCGCGCGAGGGATTTCTCGCCGCCGCAGCGAAGCGCAGGCTCAAGACCGAGAGCGAGCTGCACCCTTCGCGCAAGGGCGCGAAGGGCGAAGAGCTGGCGATGGATTCGCTGCTGCTCGGGCCCGCGGATGCGGCTTCGCTGCTGATCGTCACTTCCGGCACCCACGGCGTCGAGGGTTTCTGCGGTTCCGGCTGCCAGCGCGCGCTGCTCGGCGACGACGAACTGCTCAAACGCATCGATGCGGGGCGGGTCGCGGTGCTGCTGGTGCACGCCGTCAACCCTTACGGCTTTTCACACCTGCGGCGCGCGAACGAGGACAACGTCGACCTGAACCGCAATTTCCTCGACTATGCGCAGCCGCGGCCGCGGAACGCGGGCTACGGCGAATTGCATGGATTGCTGCTGCCCTCCGAATGGCCGCCCGCCGCTGCGAACACCGCCGAACTGCTGGCGAGCCGCGAGCGCATGGGCCACCGGCAATTCCAGGCGGCGGTGAGCGCGGGGCAGGACAGCCATCCCGAGGGACTCTTCTACTCCGGCCGCGCGCCGACCTGGAGCAACCGCACGCTGCGCGGAATCGTGCGGCGACACGGGGCAGGCAGGCGCAATATCGGCTGGATCGACATCCACACCGGTCTTGGGTCTGGCGGCCACGGCGAGAAAATTTTCGCCGGCCGCAACGTCGCGGCCGACCTTGCAAGGGTGCGCGCGTGGTACGGCGCCGACGTGATGTCGTACTACGACGGCAAGTCGGCTTCCGCGGAAGTGAAAGGCTCGGCGGCGCTGTGCGTGCACGACGAGTGCCCGGGCGCGGATGTCGCCTGCATGGGCCTGGAGTTCGGCACTCTGCCGTTCGACGCGGTACTGCATGCCTTGCGCGGCGCGCACTGGCTCGAGATCCATCCCGATGCGCCGCCAGCGCTGCGCGCACGCATCGACCGCGACATTCGCGCTGCGTTCTACACCGACAGCGAACTCTGGAAGGGAATGATCCTCGGCCAGTCGCGTACCGCCATCCTGCAGGCGGTAACGGCGCTCGCGGGGAGGCAGGGAGAATGAACGCCGTGGCGTTCGGCCTGGTACTGGGTACCGCGACGCCGGGTGGCGGTTTCCCCCTCTATGGCGCCGCGTTCTCCGAGGCGGTGAACGCGCAGGAACCGAAATTGCGCATCGAGACGCGCAATACCAAGGGCAGCACGGAGAACGTGCCGCTGCTCGAGTCCGGCAAGATCGACCTCGGGCTGGTGGCGGGGGAGCTTGCCAGTGCGGCGCTCGCCAAACCCGGCACCGGGCTGCGCATCGCAGCGGCGATGTATTCCTCGCCGGGCATGTTCATCGTGCGCGGCGACATCCCCGTGCACGGCATCGCGGACCTGCGCGGCCAGCCGGTAGTGCTGGGCACGCAGGGCTCGGGAATCACGGTGCTGGGCCGCATCGTCCTGCAATCCCTGGATATTCCTTTCGAGGAAATCCTGCTCGAAAAAGCGGCGGATGGCCCGCCGATGCTCCTCGACGGGCGCGCGGCGGCGCTTTGGGGCGCGGGCGTCGGCTGGCCCGCTTTCGCCACGCTCGCGAAGTCCGGCGGACGATTCGTCGGTCCGAGCGCGGAAGAAGTGAAGCGGATTCTCGCCAGGCAACCATCGCTGCAGGCCGTGACGCTGCCGGCAAACAGCTACCCGGGACAGGAAGCGCCGCTGCAATCCGTCGGATCGTGGAGCTACGTGTTCGCGCGGCCGGGCTTGCCCGAGGAGCAGGCCTACCTGCTGGCGCGCGCGCTGCACCAGGCCGAAGGCACGCTCGCCGCGCGCCTGGAGCAGGCGAAAGAGACCACCGCAGCGAACACCGTGGCCGCCGCTCCCCGCAAGGAACTCATCCATCCGGGCGCGCAGAAATACTTCCGCGAAATCGGGTTGCTGCAGAAATGACCTTCCCTAAATACGAAACGCTGGTGCTGGAGCCGCGCGGCAAGCACCTGCTGCTGGTTCGCCTCAACCGTCCCGAGGTGCTGAACGCGCTCAACACGAAGATGGGACAGGAACTCACCGACCTGTGGACGCGGCTCGGCGCGGATGCCGGTGCGGTCCGCTGCGTGGTGCTGACCGGCACGGGCGAGCGAGCGTTCTGTGCCGGCGCGGACCTCAAGGAGCGCGACGGCATGAGCGTCGAAGTCTGGCGCGCGCAGCACGAAGGCTTCGAGCGCGCGTTCATTGCGCTGGTCGTATGCCCGGTGCCGGTGATCGCGGCGCTCAACGGCCACGCCTTCGGCGGCGGGCTGGAGCTCGCGCTGTGCTGCGATTTCATCTTCGCTGCGCGCAATGCGCGCCTGGCGCTGCCGGAAGCGAGCCGCGGCCTGATGCCGGGCGGCATGGGCACGCAGAACCTGCCGCGCGCGGTGGGCGAGCGCCGGGCCAAGGAGCTGATCCTTTCCGGCAGGCCGATCGGCGCCGACGAAGGCCATGCCTGGGGACTGGTCAACCGCGTCTGCGAACCGGCCAAACTGCTGGAGGAAGCGCTCGCCACCGCGCAGCAGATCGCCGATAACGCGCCGCTGTCGGTGCGCCAGGCCAAGCGCTCCATCCACTACGGGCTCGGCATGGATCTGCTCACCGGCTACCGCTTCGAGATCGAGGCCTACAACCGGCTGGTGGACACCGAGGATCGGCGCGAGGGCGTGCGCGCCTTCGTCGAGAAGAGGAGGCCGCGCTTCGAAGGAAAGTAAGGGCTACAATATCTAGTGGGACAAGGAAAATAGACCACTAAATACGTGGCAAAACAACAGGTTTACGACGCCTCCGCCATCCAGGCCCTGAAGGGGCTGGAACCCGTCCGGCGCATGCCGGGCATGTACACCCACACCATCCACCCGCTGCACATTGTGCAGGAGGCGGTCGACAACGCCATCGACGAAGCGCTGGCCGGCTTCGGCAGGAAGATCACCGTTACCGTGCGCAAGGACGGCTCGGTCGAGGTCGAGGACGAGGGCCGCGGCATTCCGGTGGACCTGCACAAGGAAGAGAAAAAGCCCGCGGTGGAGGTCGCTTTCACGATGCTGCACGCCGGCGGCAAGTTCGCGAAGTCCGGCGAAGGCGTCTATCACATCTCCGGCGGTTTGCACGGCGTCGGCGTGGCGGTGTCGAACGCGCTGTCGAAGCGCTGCGAAGTGACGGTCTATCGGGATGGCTATCGTCATTCGATCGCTTTCGAGGGAGGAGAACTCAAGAACAAGCTGAAAAGCGAAAAGATCAAGGACAAGCGTACCGGCACCACGGTGCGCATCTGGCCGGACCCGAAGTACTTCGATTCGCCCAACATCCCGATGGGCGAGCTCGAGCACCTGATCCGTTCCAAGGCCTATCTGTTGCCAGGGCTGGTTGCCGTTTTAAAAATAGAAGGCAAACCCGACCAGACCTGGAAATTCGAGAAGGGCATGGCGCAGTACTTCGAGCGCATGCTCGACGGCCGCGAGCTGGTGGCGCCGCTGTTCCCGGGTTCCAGGCACTTCGACGACAAATCGGCGGCCGATTTCGCCGAGATCGAGGCCGGCGAGGGCGCGGAGTGGGCCATCGGCTGGGTCGCCGAGGGCGAGATCTTCGCCGACAGCCACGTCAACCTGATCCCGACGCGCTCGGGCGGCACGCACGAGGCGGGTTTCCGCAACGGCATCTTCGATGCGACCTCCGCGTTCATGGAAACGCGCACCCTGCAGCCCAAGGGCGTGAAGCTGATCGCCGACGACCTCTGGCAGCGCGCCTGCTTCACGCTTTCGGCGCGCATCGTTCGCACCCAGTTCCACGGCCAGACCAAGGAAAAGCTCACCACGCGCCACGCCGCCAAGCTGCTGGAATTGTGCGTGCGCGACGCCTTCGAGCTGTGGCTCAACCAGCATCCGGACGAGGGCAAGAAAATCGTCGAGCTGGCGATCGAGCAGGCGCTTGCCCGATTGTCCAAGGGCAAGAAATTCGAGCGCAAGAAAGGCTCGGGCGTGGCGACGCTGCCCGGCAAGCTGGTGGAATGCTCCTCGGACGACACTTCGCGCAACGAACTGTTCATGGTCGAGGGCGATTCCGCGGGCGGCTCGGCCAAGGAGGCGCGCGACAAGGAAACCCAGGCCATCCTGCCGCTGCGCGGCAAGGTGCTGAACTCCATGTCGAAGGACGCGCGCACGGTGCTCGCCAACAAGGAGCTGCAGGCGATAGCGACCGCCATAGGCGTGGATCCGCACGGCGCTGCCGACCAGCCGGACCTCTCGGGCCTGCGTTACGGCAAGGTCATCATCATGACCGACGCCGACGTGGACGGCGGCCATATCCAGGCGCTGCTGCTGACGTTCTTCTTCATGCATGCGCCGAAGCTGGTCGAGACGGGCCGCGTCTACGTCTCGCAGGCGCCGCTGTTCAAGGTCGAGATCCCCTCGCAGGGCAAGGGCAAGCCGGCGCGCCGCGTGTACTGTCTCGATGACGAAGAACTGGACGAGACGCTGCGCGCGCTGAAGAAAGAGAAGGTGAAGGAAGACTCCTGGGAAATCTCGCGCTTCAAGGGCCTGGGCGAAATGAACCCCGAGCAGCTCTGGGAAACCTCGATGAACCCGGATTCGCGGCGCCTGGTGCGCATGCAGCTCGACTCGAAGCAGATCGAGAAGGCGAAGAAGACCTTCGAGCTGCTCATGGATTCGGGCGAGGCCGAAGGCCGGCGCGACTGGATGCGCGAGCACTGGAAGTCCGTAGAGGCCGATGTCTAGAAAACAGAAGCCGGGCTGGGAGCGCGGCTACAACGGCCACGTCTACTGGTTCGGCAAGAAGAAGCTCGGCAAGGTGACGGTGCACGCGGACAAGGACGCCAAGCACAAATACACATGGGAAGCGGCGGGCCGCGCAGGGGCAACGGACGATCTCGGCAAGGCAAAGAAATCCGTCGAAGCCGCGGTGGCGATGGCGGACAAGCAACTCGACCTATTCGGATAAACCATGGACGAACGAACGCGAGACCTATTCCTCTCCGAGAACGGCGACGACGCGGCGCCGATCGAGCGCCACGCCTCGCAGGCCTACCTCGGCTACGCGGTCTCCACCGTGAAGTCGCGGGCGCTGCCGGACATCGCCGACGGCCTGAAGCCGGTGCAGCGGCGCATCCTCTACGCCATGGGCGAATCCGGCGGCGCGAATGCGGCCACGGTCTTCGTCAAGTGCGCGCGCTACGTCGGCGAGGTGCTCGGCAAGTACCACCCGCATGGCGATTCCTCGACCTACGAGGCGATGGCGCACCTCGCGCAGCCGTTCTCGATGCGCTATCCGCTGATCGACGGTCAGGGCAATTTCGGCAGCCGCGACGGCGATTCGGCGGCTGCCTATCGATATACGGAAGCAAGGCTTTCGAGATTTTCAGAATTGGCTTTAAGTGAAATAAATGAAGGAACCGTCGATTTCGTCAAGAACTACGACGGCAAGTTCGACGAGCCGCAGCTCCTGCCCGCGCGCCTGCCGTTCGGCCTGCTGAACGGCTCCTTCGGCATCCCGGTCGGCTTTTCCACGCGCATTCCTTCTCACAACCTGAAGGAAGTCGCCGCCGCCGCGGCGCACGTCATCAAGCACCCGAAGGCGGGCGTCAAGGAGGTGCTCGAGATCATGCCAGGCCCGGATTTCCCGGGCGGCGGGCAGATCATCTCGGCGCGCGACGAGATCCGCACCGCCTACGAGACCGGCCGCGGCTCGATCGCCGTGCGCGCGCGCTGGACGACCGAAGCGCTCTCGCGCGGCCAGTGGCGCATCGTGGTCACCGAGCTGCCGCACGGCGTGTCCGTCCGCCAGGTACTGGAAGAGATCGAGGCGCTGGTCAATCCCAAGCCCTCCGCCGGCAAGAAGGAGGTGTCGCAGGAGCAGCGGCGCCTGAAGCAGTTCATGCTGGAGCAGATCGAGACCGTCCGCGACGAATCCGACCGCAAGTCCAAGCTGCGCCTCGTGATCGAGCCGCGCTCCTCGCGCCAGAGCGCCGAGGAGACCATGAACACGCTGCTGGTGCAGACCAGCCTGGAGACGCGCTACGCGCTCAACCTCACCTGGCTCGGGCTCGACGGCCTGCCCGAGACCAAGGACATCGTCGCGATCCTGCGTGAGTGGGGCGAATTCCGCCTCAAGACGGTCCGCCGCCGCACCCGGCACCGCCTGGACAAGTGCGAGGAGCGGCTGCACATCGTCATGGGGCGCCTGCTCGCCTTCGTCAAGATCGATGAAATCATCAAATTGATCCGTTCCTGCGAAGATCAGGGCGAGGCGAAGAGCAAATTAAGGGAAAAATACAAATTCACCGAGCGGCAGGCCGAGGACATCGTCAACCTGCGCCTTGGCCAGCTGACGAAGCTCGACGGCGTCAAGCTGAACGAGGAGCGGAAGGCGCTGGAAGCCGAGAAGAAGGGCCTGAAGGAGATCCTCGGCGACGAGAAGGTGCTGAAGAGGCTGGTGATCCAGGAACTGGCCGACGACGCGAAAAAATACGGCGACGACCGCCGCACGCTGATCAGGGCCGACGAGCGCGCCACCATCGAGCGCACGGTGGTGGAGGAGCCGATCACCGTGATCCTGTCGAAGAAAGGCTGGGTGCGCGGCCGCACCGGCCACGGCGTCGACATGGACTCGGTGAACTACAAGGACGGCGACGCGCGTTACATGGAGCTCGAGTGCAAGACCACCGACGCGCTCACGGTGCTCGCCTCGGGCGGCAAGTGCTTCAGCGTGGACGCGGCGGCGCTGCCCTCGGGGCGCGGCGACGGCGCGCCGATGAACACGCTGATCAACTCCGGCCCGGACGACATCGTCTGGATCGGGCTGGGCGACGCGGCCACGCCGCTGCTCATGTCCAACAGCGCCGGCAACGGTTTCCTCTGCGAGCTGGGCAATCTCGCCACCAAGACCCGGCAGGGCAAGGATTTCATGAGCGTGCCGGAGGGCGCGAAGGCTTTGCCTCCCGTGGCGATTCAAAGGGGATTGACGCAGATCGCAGCCCTTTCGTCCGATGCCCGCCTGCTCCTGTTCCCGATGGACGAACTGCCGACCCGGCCGAACGGCGGCGTCGGGGTGCAGATCATGGCGCTGCCCGACAAGGTGATGCTTGCCGCCGTGGCGCCGACCGACGGCAAAAGCCTGCTGGTCTCCGGCATCAAGCGCAAGAACCGCGCCGAGGAGACCCTGGACGCGAAGATGCTCAGGGAGTTCGAGGGCAGGCGCGCCCAGCGCGGCCGCGTCTGCGACGTCGGCTTCCGGCCCGACAGGCTGGGTAGCTAGAGCAGGCAATTCGTTCTCATATCTGCTACAATCGTAGCAATGATGAGAACGGAAACCCAACCCGAGACCGAGAGGCATCCCGCCCGGCAGGAGCTGGCCCATCTGCTCTTCGGCGCCTATCGCCACCGCGTGCTGTCGCTGCTTTTCCTGCGCCCGGGCGACCGTTTCCACGTGCGGATGATTTCCCGCCTCACGGGCGTCCCCGCGGGGTCGTTGCACAGGGAATTGCGGCAGCTGGCCGATGCCGGATTGCTCGTGGCCATTCGCAGCGGCAACCAGGTACTCTACAGCGCCAACGAGGATTCGCCGGTGTTCCGCGAGCTGGCTGCCATGCTCGACAAGACCGCCGGGACGACCCCCACGCTGCACGATCACGCGGCGGAATACACGGTCGATCCGCCCGCCGGGTCTCTCGTCGTTCCCGACAACAAGGAACTGGCTGAGATCTGCCGGCGCTACAAGGTCAAGAAGATGTCGCTGTTCGGTTCGGCCGCCCGCGGTGAACTGCGGCCAGACAGCGACGTGGATCTGCTGGTCGAATTCAAACCGAAACAGGGTCCGTCCATGTGGGGGCTTGTGGACATGCAGGATGCACTGTCCCCCCTGTTCGGCGGCCGGCACGTGCATATCGCGGGGCCCGGCATTCTCAATAATCCGCACCGCCGAAAGACAATCGAGCGCGATCTGAAAGTGCTCTATGGCAGGTGATGATCGCGATACGGCCCTTCTGCTCGACATGCTCAGGTACGCGGAGGAGGCGTCGCTGATCGTCAAGG